>Ga0307372_10000166_pt1 | contig 110119 bp, 87 predicted proteins | sample OX1MG_FD_202533 | JGI IMG/M metagenome (GOLD analysis project Ga0307372, IMG submission 202533) | Soil microbial communities from Risofladan, Vaasa, Finland - OX-1 | ecosystem: Environmental > Terrestrial > Soil > Coastal area > Acid sulfate soil | place: Finland: Risofladan, Vaasa | collected... | reverse complement strand
GAAAAGATACAAGCTGCATTGAGCGGCCTACCCCAGATTTTTGAGTGGACACATGTCCGTCATGACGGGACATTCTTTGAAACGGAAGTGAGCCTGAATCGGGGCGGCACTCCTGAGGCAGGGTATTTGCAGTCAATCGTTCGCGACATCACCGAGCGCAAGGATGCAGAAGAAGCGCTCTTGTTCAAGAACGCGCTGCTGGAGGCGCAATCCGAGACGACGATCGATGGCATTCTGGTCGTCGATGATTCCGACCGCGTTGTCCTCGCAAACAGGCAATTTGCGCTCCATTTCGAGATGCCGGACGAAGTGCTTAACTCAGGAGACGATCGTGTCCTGCGTAAGTATGTGACGGACCAGATGGAGTCCCCCGACGTCTTCATCGAGAGAGTCGAGTATCTCTATAGTCATCCGGAGGAAAAAAGCAGGGATGAACTTAAACTCAAGAATGGTAAGGTCTTCGACCGCTACTCTGCTCCACTCGTCGATTCAAAAGGCCGGCATCGTGGCAGAATCTGGTACTTTCGCGACATCAGCGAGCGCCAGCGGATGGAAGCCGCTCTCGAAGAGGCAAACGCCAAGTTGAAGATTGCCCTCGGAGAGTCGGAGGAAGAGGCTCGCAAGGCCATCCAGCTCACGGAGTTAGTCGATATCCTGCAATCCTGCCAAACCACCGAAGAAGCCTACCGGATTATCGAGAACACTCTGCCAACGACTCTGCCATCCCCCTCTGGAGCGTTGTGCATGACGGCTCCGTCCCGAAACAAGGTGGAAGTAGTGGCCACCTGGGGCGACGCCGTTGTCACCGAAAAGACGTTCGCTCCCGATCAATGCTGGGCTCTGCGGCGCGGCAAGATTCACCAGGTGAAGGATTCGACCTCGCCTATGCGGTGCGCGCATGTTAGCAAGTCTTTTGCGGGTGGGTATGCCTGCGTTCCACTGGCGGCGCACGGAGAGACTCTCGGAGCGCTTTGCATGACCTGTCCCTCCTATTCCCAGAATCTTTCTCTCCGGTCCCCCGAGGATCAAATGGAGGCTTTCTCCCGCCAGGCCAGCGATTTGTGCGAGCATATTTCCCAGACGCTGGCGAACCTGAGGCTTCGGGAGGTACTTCGCAGCCAATCCATTCGGGACCCCCTGACAGGACTTTTCAACCGCCGCTACATGGAAGAAACATTGGAACGGGAGTTGCAGCGTGCGGCCCGCCACAACGAGAGTGTGGCGCTGCTCGTGTTGGACATTGACCACTTCAAGCAATTCAACGATACCTTTGGCCATCAGACGGGGGATGCGCTTCTGCGTGGATTCGGCGATTTTCTGGGCCAGAGCACGCGTGGGGAGGATGTCGCCTGCCGTTTTGGTGGAGAGGAGTTTGTCCTTATTTTAGTGGGTGCAACCGCCGCAAACGGCTGCAAACGGGCGGAACTCTTGCGTAAAAAACTTCCTCAATTGACGGTGCAGTACGCTGGCCAGGTTCTCGGCAGCGTCAGAATCTCCATCGGCGTTTCTGCCTTTCCTGACCACGGCGCGACAGGGGATGAGCTGGTGCGTGCGGCCGATAAAGCTCTTTACCGCGCCAAGGAGGAAGGGCGCGATAGGGTCGTGGTAGCAAGCCCCGTGAGCACCGGAAGTTAAGCCCCTCAGGGTCGATGATCCTGCCGCGGGTAGCCCTCGCGGTGTTGTAAGTTGTTGAAAGACCGGAAGGGGTAGACTGTCACGGCAGAGGTCGCGGGTTCGAGCCCCGTCGTCCCCGCCGTAGATTCAAAAGCGCTTAGAAGCTATGGCAACCCACAGTGACAAGCCAATCAGGACACAATAAGGGCACAATAAGCGAATTGCGCTACTGTCGCGATTCTGTACCTGTTCGTGCTTTGATTCCTATTTGTGCCCACGCCGAAACCACCTCTTTATTAAGCCGTCGCACGCTCACTGTGCTCCAAACGGAAGGCCAAGCAGGATTCGCATGGCGGAGCTTGCGCTGTCGAGTGAGGCGCGGAGGCGAATTGCTTCGGCCTGTCTGGATAGATAGTTGGATTGCATGGTGACGTAGGCGCCTGCATCGAGATTGTTCTGTTGGAGGCTCTGTTTGGCGGCAGCGGCCTGTTGCCTCAGGATGGGAAGCTCTGCATCAATATCGCTGAGTTGCGCTGCAAGGATGTGGTTTGCTCGCCAGACCTGATCGGCCTGATTCACGGCTGAGTCAAGGCGCGCCTGGTAAGTTTGTCGCAAGACCGTGCGGGTGGCTCGCTGGATGGCCACCTGTCCCTGATTGTGGTTGAAGATGGGCAGGGTGAGATTCACCTGTGGGCCAAAGGAGTTGACTCCTTCGACGGGATCGCGTCCGAGATCGACGCCTGCGCTCAACGCAGGAAATTGCATAAGGATGGTCCGGCGCAGGTTCTCTTCCTGACTATGGTATCCAGCCTGGAGCGCCAGCAGATCGGCACGGCGGTGAGGCAAAGCGGCCACTGCTGCGTGAAACTGCGCTGGTGTGGTCGTGTGCATTTGCGCCGGGCCGATCAGATGCAGCCAGACGCCGGGCTGAAGTCCCAGTAGTTGATTCAGTTGGTGACGCGTGAGATTGATCGACGATTGAAGCTGACGAACACTGGACTGCACATTCGATAACAGCGTGAGGTCGGCAGAGACGGTGGTCGCGGTCTCGTCGCCACGTTGCATGGCTTTCAGGTCCGTTTGATAGTGGCGAGCGAGCAGGCGTTCGTTCGCCTGAAGCACACCAAGGAGCTGCTGGTCACTGCGGCATTGAATAAAGAGCTGGCTTGCTTGCCCGGCAACCTGCCACTCCTGCCATAGGATGTTCAAGTTGACCTGTTTTTGCGTGGCAGAGGCGGCTGCGCGCGCGGTGCCACGCGTAATCAGAGACTGAATGTCCTGACTGAGGCTCAACACGCCACCGTAATTGCGGGCCGAACTTGCGTATCCGGCGCTGAACTGCGGGTTGGGCAGAAGACCCGCCTGTAAGACCTGTGCGGAGGCAACACCAGACTGCAGGCGAGCAGCTTTGAGGTCGGGGTCATTGAATACGGCCAGCATGACGATGGTGGTTTCGTCGAGTCCACGAGAAGAGACGATGTGAGGCTTAAGGCCTGGCAGCATAAAATCGCGCGCAGGTACAGTGAGTTCCGGAGCATTGGTGAGATCGGGCGCAGCGGGCAGCGGAAGTGGATGATAAGTCGCACAGCCAGCAAGCACGAGAATGAGAAAGCATGCGGCGGTGTGAAGCCAGTAAGAGCGTAACTGTTGCATCATGCCCGGCCCTCCTTTGCAATTTGCCTTTGGCGCATGCGCAGATAGAGCGCTGGCAGCAGGTTGGTGCTGAGCAGCGCGCTCCAGAGAATGCCCCCGAGTACCACCGCGGCCAGACCCTGTTCGGGTGCAGCCCCCTGGCCCCAGCCGAGCGCGGTAGGCAGCATACCCAGGATTGCGGTGAGTGTTGTGAGAGCAATGGGACGGAAACGGACATGCACGGCTTCGTTTACTGCGGCGTCAGGCGCCATGCCGTCGGCCTCATTACGGCGAGTGCGGTAGAGCAATACGATACCGTGATTGAGGCCAATTCCCACCAGAGTGAGAAACGCCACGAGGCCGATAGCATTGAGTCCTACTCCGCTCAAAAGCAACGCGGCAGCGCCGCCGGTAAAGGCCAGAGGGATCAGAAGGAGGAGCAGGCCCGGGACGAGAAGCCCGTCAAATTGCAGGACCATGATTGCGACCATCAGCAGAAAAGCAGCAATGGCCGCGCCGCCGAGGCCTAGCGCCGCGCTTTCCAGCTGTGGATAGAGGCCGCCGAAGCCGATGCGATAGCCAGGCGGCAGAGGAAGACCAGCCAGCGCCTTGCGGGCAGCAGCAATGGTACTGCCAAGTGGTCCTGCAGGGGTGGCCAGAATTTCCAGCGCGCGCGCTCCGTCGATGTGCCGGATCTCGTTGGGGGTAGTAACCATGCGAATGTCGGCCAGTTCGCCGAGCGGTGTCCAGCCAGTAGTGCGAATGGGTAGTTGTGCGAGTGACGAGACGGATTGCTGATTCGCATCGGCAAGACGCACATAAAGCGCCAGTGAAACATTGCCCTGCGGTACCTGAGCTACGATTTTTCCATTGAGCAGCGGGGCAAGCTGTGCGTAGAGCAGCGCTGGAGTCATGTGCTGCGCGGCAAGCGCGGAAGCTCGGGGTGTGATCTGTACTTCGGTGATGCGATAGCCGTCGTTGTTGAAGATGCCTGTGAGTGCGGGGATGGGACGCAGCCGTTGCACAATTTGCGCGGCGAGGCTGCGCATCTTTTTGATGCTGGCTCCGTAAACATTAATGACGAACGGCTGCGGCAGACCAGATAGGCTTTCGCCTACGCGCTCGATGGTTGGTGTGTCGATGGAGAGTTGAACGCCACTGGTCTGGCTTTCCTTCATCAGCCTGGCGGCAATGGCATCCAGACTGTCTACATTTACATTGGGTTTGAGCGTGATTTGAATTTCTCCGGCATAAGCAGGCTCGGTATAAATGCCGCTGGAAGGGGAACCGATACGGGCGAAGACATACTGAACAACCGGATCAGCCTGCATGCGCCTGGTCATGCTCATCACGGCCTCTTCGGTGTCCAGCATGGAGGAGCCGGGTGGCAGGGTAAAGCTCTCAAGCAGAACGCCTTCATTGGGCAGCGGGAGAAAGTTGACTGGCACCAGAACCAGTCCCGCCAGGCTCGCAACCAGCAGCACGACGCAGGCGGTCAGGCTCGCCCAAGGATGACGTGCGACAAGCCGGAAGAGCCTTTCGTTCTGCCTGCGCAGATACTCCAGCGCTTTGCCGGCACTGGTCGGAGCCGTTCGTGCTCTGGCTTTGAGGAATCTAAGGCTCAGCGGGATGAGTGTGACAGAGATGAGTAGCGAAGCCAGAAGCGATAGTGTCATGGCCAGAGCAAAGGGAATGAAGAAGAGTCCGGCGAGTCCTCCGACAAAGAGCAGCGGAATAAAAACGGAAACCGTGGTCAGTGTACCTGTAACATCCGGCCCCACGATGTCTCTGAGTCCGCGCTCGACGCCCGCCCGGTGTTCATCGCCTTTTTCCCAGCGGTGATAAATACTCTCAAGCACGATAATGCCATCGTCACAGAGCAAGCCGACAGCGATGGTGAGCGCGCCCAGAGTCATCAGATTGAGACTTTGGCCTGTGGCATACAGACCGGCGATGCCCAGCAGAAGTGAGAGCGGAATGCTGAGGGCGAGTATCCAGATGCCGCGTCCGGCTCCCAGAACCCAAAGCAAAACAGCGATGGCGAGAATGCCGCCGATCAGCAGATTCCGCCCCAGATCAGCGCCTACGCTGTGAACCAGATGGCCCTGGCTATAGATGTTGACCCATTGCACGCCCGGCGGGAGTTGCTTCAGGCTTGCTTGCAGGGCCTTCTGCACGCTTCGATCTACCGGCACGGTCGAGGCATTAGGCTGCTTGAAAACAATCAGTGCAATACTGGGCTGGCCATCGAGCAGGGCTGCGTTGAGCGTCGGGATGGGCGCGCGGATAATCCGGGCCAGATCGTCCAGCGGAATGGGGCCACTCGCACTGTCAACTGGAATCCGTTCGAGGTCGCGAATATGTTCAGGCAAACTGCGGACTTCGATGAAGACGTCCTGATGGCCTTGCGTCAGATATCCGTCGGGTTTGAGTAGGACCTGCTGTCGCAGGGCATTCACGATGGCGGTGGCAGGAACACCATAGCGGTGCATGGCCGCAAGATCGGGCTGCACCCATAGCGATTCTTCGCCCGAGCCGTACACTTCTACCTGGTAAATGCCCGGCAAAGCACGCAGTTCGGGCACGACGGTGGCTCGCAGGTCGCGTTCGACCTCAGCCGGTGAGTCCCCGGCAGGTATGCGCAGGCTATAGTCCGCCACTTCATTGATGCCGTTGCCCATGATCTGGGTGAAAGGCTGTGCGGAAGAGGGAAGTTGCCTGCGTGCGCGATCAATGGCCCCATTGACAGCCATCAGATCCTGCTCGGGATCGGTACCTTCCCGGAAACGGACATCGGTTTCCACGGTGCCATTGCCCATGCTGGAGCGCACACTCACTAGGTTGGGAAGCGCCATGACCTCGCCTTCGATGGGGCGTGTGATCCCAGCTTCCATCTCAGTGGCGGTTGCGCCTGGCTCATGCGTGATGACGCTGATCTCGGGAAAGTTGAATCGCGGCAGCACTTCCACTGGAATTTTCCAGTAGGCATAGGCTCCATAGGCGATGAGCGCGCCATAGATGAGCGCCCAGAACAAGGGCTGCATGAGTAGACGCCGAAAAGTATTTGTCTCAGTCATGGTGTTAGTCCGGAATCTGGTAGTGTTCGTCAATGCTTGCGTGAAAGAGCAGGTAGGCGTTGTTGACAATGACCTGGGAGCCGGACGCGAGGCCTCGCTCAATGAAGGTATTCCAGCCCTGAGCAGGCCCCGGCACCACTTGCTGTGGATGGTCACCCCTGGCGGTATGCACCATTACCCACCATTTGCCTTGATTCAGAATGAGGGCACGTGTGGGGACTGAGACCATCCTGCGCTGCGGCGAGTTCAACGTTACGGTTCCTGACTCTCCATTGAGCCATTGTGCTGTGCCGTGCAGCGGAGTTATGGCAACGGACTCGCCGCCACCGGCGTCTGCAACACCGAAGATGGCGCGAACGCAAACCGGAATCGATGCGCTGCCGTTCGAGGGAGAAAACTGCCCAATCATCCCGATGTGAATGCTGCGGTAGTCGCGCCCATAGAAAGATGCACGAAGCCAGAGAGAGTGCGCGGGCTGAAGCGTGACAATCGGCTGTCCGGCGTTGACGAGTTCGCCGTTGGAGGTGTTCAGGGCGATTACAGTCGCATCGGATGGCGCAATAATAGCTGCCATCTGGCGAATAGCAGTGAGTCCTGATTCAGCGTTGTCAACCGTGGTTTGAGCCTGCGCCAAGGCGCTCTCTGTCTGGTGCTCTGCTTCTCGTGTGCTCAGATGTGCGCGCAATTGCTCACGCTGAATGGCGAGTGATTTCTGCGCCGCACTGAGTTGTGTGCGTGCGCTGCGAAGATTCGCTTCGTTCTGCAGCAGTAGTGCCCGGATGCTGGGGCCCTGGAGTTGAGCTAATACTTCGCCGGCGTAGACATGCATGCCGGGTACAACCTTCAATCCGGAGAGTACACCGGCCTCGGCAGCGCTCACCGGCAGAGTGCTGATGGGTTCCACCTGGGCATAGGCATTGACGTGCGGTGTCATTGCTCGAAGTTGAACTGTGACTGTGCCGGAGGTTTGACCGGCGGCAGAAATTGCAGCCAGTACGGCTATGGCTCCCAGGAAGGAGCATCGAAGAAGAGCGTAGCGAGCCGGTCCTCGCTCGATGCGAATACGCACGGGGTAAAACGTAATCATGATTCGGAACCTGTCTGCATAAAAGAGAAGAGGTTGCTCCGTCATCCGAACACGACAAATCATTGGCGTGCTGCGGTCGTGGAGCGCGATCAGGCGCAGTGATTCCCGGAATTAAATGCGGAGCGGAGGAGGCAGTGCGGTAAAAGACACGCAGAAGGAGTGGCTTGATGCAGGTCGGGCGACAGCGATAGGTCGCAGTCTTTCCACGATGGCAGACAGTAGATGGAGTGCAAGCCAGTTCAGGGACTTGAGCAGCGAAGTGCCAGTGCAGGCTACAAGAAGCAGAATCACCAGCGCACCATGCGGGCCCAAATGTCTTAGATTATCGAGGTGATCGTGGCATTCCCAAAGCGGATCAATCACGAAAAATGCTGCGAGGAAGAGCAGAAAACATCCGATGATACGCTGCTTCCACGAAATCTTCGCGGCGGGAGTCATTCGGATGGAGCGTATTCGCTGCATGCTACCGACAGCCTAACAAAACAAGCTTGCTCCGACAAATGAACCGGAGAAAACCTGGCTCTTGCAAAGCACAACTGGTGATTGGCCTCTTCATTCTTGTACCAGTTAAGGTGTCAGTCTCCGGCCTAAACCGGAGGGGGATTTGGGATGAAGAAGAAGCGATTTGACCTTGCCCTCAGAATGCGTACCTTATAGCGCTGGGGTTGAGGGGATAATCCCGTCGTCCCCGCCATAAGCCATAAGAAGTTCTATGGTTTGTGGCTCAGTGGCAAATCCTATCGACAGATTGAGAGTGCGAATTCAGTGGGTTGAACGCTGCGATCGAAGACCAGCACGTACCGTAGTCCGATCATCCTGTGGCCCATTGCGGGATGGGGTTATTTCAGCGGGACTTTGTTCTACTCTCTGCCCGCCAGGGCCCGCAAAAATTGACGCGCATCCATGCGGTACTTGAATGCCTTGCGCCCATCGATGAAAACTACGGGCACCTCGTCGTTGTACTTCTGTTGCAGTTCGGCGTCGGCGTCGATGTCCACTTCGCGCCACTGGAAGTCGGCCTCGCCCTGCATTTGCATAAGCGTCTCTTTCACGATGTCACAAAGATGACATCCCTCGCGCGAGTACACCACCACGTTGTGCATAGCGTGATTGTAAATGCTCATCCGGACTGTACCAGAAGGCCGGCCGCAACAAGCAGACTGCCCGCAGGCAGTATCTTGAGATGCATGGCGGATGCAATGTTCTGTCGAACTGTCACGGTAGCGGTTGTTGGTTCGGGCCCCGTCGTTACACGGTCTCGCGAGTGACCTTCCAGTAGGCCGAATAGCGTTCGCGCATGATCTGATAGAGCGGCTTGAGCTGCATTTTGGTGGACTGATCCACCGTTTCAAAGCGTAGTTCCTTGTTGGAGACGCGGCGTACGGCATCGCTGCCTTCGCCGGAAGCTGCGATCAGTTCGGGCATGGGGTAGTTGCGGTGATCATCCCTGGGGCCGTTGGGGCCGTAGACGCGCGCGTGGTCGAGACCCTGGTCTCCCATGTCTCCGGCGAGCACCATGGGGCCGTACATGACTGCCTGCACGGCTGGCGCGTCGGGCAGGGGACTGCTATGCAGGGACATGGGGAGGCTGACCTCAACTTTATCGCCGTTGCGCCAGGTGCGGTGCAGCGTAGCGTAGGTTTGGGGTTTGGCTTCCACATGATGATGCTTGCCGTTGATGCGGAATGTGACACCCTGCGTCGCCCAGTAGGGGATGCGGATTTTGAGGCCGAAGGTGGTGGGCTTGTCCGCCTGCACTGTGAGGGTGGAGCCTTCTTCGAGAGGGAAGTTGGTCGCCTGTAGCAGAGTGACGCGCTTCTGTGGCCAGTGAACCTGAGAGCCCGCGAAGAGATTGACGTAGAGGTTGTGGCGGTCGTGGAAGTAGATGGAGTCGTTGACCTTGGAGTACTCCTCAATGCCGGTGCCGGTGCAGCACCAGAATGAGTCGAAGGGCGTGCCGAAGGTTTTAAAGTAGCCGGGCTTGAGCGAGACGTAATACATGAGCATGCCATCGGGGCCCTGTGTGCCGATGCGGACATTGTACATGAGGCGCTCGTAGTAGTCGAAGATGCGCGGGTCGCCGCTCCATCCGTAAAGGTGGCGGGAGAGCTTCATCATGTTGTAGCTGCAGCAGCACTCTTCGGCGTCGGGGCCGAGGTGCTGGGCGAGCGTGCCGACTTTGTGCCAGAATTCGCCGTCGCTGGTGCCTCCGGTGGCGAAGTCATGATTAGTGGTAATGGCCTGCCAGAAGAAGTCGGCGATGGTGTGGTAGCGCTTGTTGTCCGCTACTTCGTATCCGCGCGCCGCGCCAATGACCTTGGGGATGTTGGTATTGGCGTGGTTGCCGGCCAGCTTGTCTTCGCGGTCGGCGAGGAAGTCGAAGATAAGGTGGTGCTCGAAACGGAATCCGAGGTCGCGATATTTCTTTTTGCCAGTGACCGCGTAGAGATTGAAGGAGACTTCGTTCATGCCGCCCTGCTCGACAAGCAGCATGCGCTGCCATTGGTCGTCGGGGATCGGTTTGGTGTAGTGGATGGCCCAGTCGGCCATGCGCTCGCAGGTGCGGAGCGCCTGCTCGTTGCCGGCGTGGACATACATGTCGAGATGGCCGGCCATGATTTTGTGGTAGGTGTAAAACGGCGCCCAGACCTTCTTGTAGTGGCGCAGGCGGTCGAAAAACGAGACAGGGAAGGCGCTGAGATAGCCGTCGGGCTGCTGGCATTTGGCAAGATCGGCGACCAGCTCGTCGGCCTTGGTCTTCAGGTCCTCATCGCTGGTGGAGGCGTACATGAGCGCGCAGGCCGATAGGTAGTGGCCTCCGGCGAAGTGGCCTCGCAACTCGCAGTCGGGTGCTTCCCATCCGCCGAGCGGCTGGGCGTGGGAAGGCAGGCCGGCGGTGACGCGGAAGTTGTGGGCCAGACGATCGTTGGGTAGCAGGTAGAGATATTTGCGATTGATCTCCAAGGCATTCTTGAGCAGGCCGTCGTGCATGCGCACCTCGGTCATGGGGAAGTCCTGGTAGCGCCACTGCACCTTTTCGTAACCGGAGTGGTTGGCGCTGACGGGGATGTCCATCACGGCGTCCTGCAGCGCCTGCAACTCATGCGGCAGCAAAAACAGCCCGCCAAGCGCGGCGGCAGAGCCAAGGAAGCTTCTGCGGGAAAAAGGATGCTGGCAGCTCATGGTACGAATCTCCTGAAAATACGTTTTCGGTCTTTTACATTAACTGCAAATGACGAGTGCGGGCTATTTCCCGTTCGAAGGATGAATGACATCTACAATGGAGGCATCCGGTTTGCTCCATGCGGCAGCGCCGGTGTGGGTGAGCCGATGCGTCGCCTGATCCCAATGAAGATGTGTGATGGAGTCGACGCCCTTCTCATACGCATAGGTGTGTCCGTCGTCGGAGAAGAGCGTGAAGCTCGCGTCCGCTCCGGGGTAGACGCGCACGGAGGCGATGGCCTGATGCTGCTGTGTGCTTGGGATCGGCGCTCCCAAAGGCACAATGGAACCAGCCCGCACGAAGAGCGGAAGCGTATCGATGGGTGCGGAGGCGGTGATGGTCTGGCCGCCCTTGAGGTGCTGGTTGGTCCAGTAGTTATACCAGTCACATCCTGCGGGCAGATAGACCTTGCGGCTGGTGGCTCCCTGCTGCGTCACGGGAGCGACCAGGAATGCGGGGCCGAACATGTATTCGTCGCGTATGTCGGCGACGTTGGGATCGTTGGGGAAGTCCATAAAGAGCGCACGCATGAACGGCGCGCCTGTTTGATAGCTGTGATATCCGAGCGAATAGATATAGGGCATGAGCTGATAGCGCATGCGGAGGTATTTCTCAAGGATAGGCTCAGCCTGTTTGCCGTAAGTCCAGACTTCGTTGTGTTCGCGCTCGCCGTGGGCGCGCATGACGGGCTGGAAGGTTCCCCACTCGAACCAGCGGACGAAGAGCTCAGGGTAGTCGGAGTAGCCGTCGACATTACCGCGCGCACCGGCGGGGCTGACCAAGGGCGTGTGTGCCGGGTGGTATTCGGGGTAGATGTTTGGCGAGAAGAAGCCGGCGATGTCGGTGTCCCAATAGGGCATGCCGGAGGCGGTGAAGTCCAGGCCCGCAGGGATGGAGCGCTTGAGCATGTCCCAGGTGGCGGTAATGTCGCTGGACCAGAAGACCGTGCCATTGCGTTGTGCTCCGAGATAGGCGGCACGGGCGAGAATCATGACACGCCGACTGGATCCGAAGTCACGCCGGAAGCCTTCATAGACAGAAGCCGTGTGAAACAGGGGATAGACGTTGAAATAGCGTTTGCCAGAACCGATGTAGAAGACATCGTTGGCCGGATTGATGTCGGGTTCTGTTTCGTCGAGCCAGAGGTAGTCGAAGCCATACGGCTTGATGTAGCGGTCCCGAATTGCGTCCCAGAACCATTTGGCGGCAGCGGGGTTGGTGGTGTCGATGTTGGGGCCGATTACGCTTTTGAAGCCACCGGGGTCCGGTGTGCCATCGGGTTTGTGAACGAGCCAGCCTTTTTTGAGCAGCATGTTGTAGTAGCGTGTGCCGGGGGAGAAGTGCGGCCACACGCTGAGGAGCGTGTGGATGCCCATGGCATGGAGTTGCTTGTTCATTGCCGCCGGATTGGGCCAGCGCGCCGGATCGAGATCCAACTCACCCTGGCGCGTCATGTTCAGGAAGTCGACAACGAGCACATCGAGCGGCAGGTTGCGGTCGCGGTATCCCCTGGCAACGGCGAGGAGCTGGGCCTGTGTGGGATAGATTGCCTTGCTCTGGATGTAGCCATAGGCGGCTTTCGGCAACATGTGCGTGATGCCGGTGAGCTTGCGGTAGCCCTCGTAAAGCTGGTCGGTGTTGTGGCCCGCAATAACAAAGAAGGAGACGCGGTCGCCCACCTCGGAGGACCACACGTTCTGCTGGTTAAATCCAAGATCGATGGTAGTTTTCGAGGGGTTGTCCCAGATGAGGCCGTAGTCGCGGCTGGAGACCATGAAGGGGACGCAGACGGTTTCTCCGCCGATGGCTCCGTAATTGTGCCAGCAGCGGACGCGATGGTCGCGGAGATCGAGGAAGCCCCGCTGGTGCTGGCCCAGTCCGTAGTAGTGCTCGTCAGTTGGGGAGTTGAAGGTTGCGGAAACGCGATAGCCGGGGTCTGCGGTTTGTCCGGTTTTTGCGCCAACGGAGGACGTTTGCGGCCGGTTGGGAATCATGGACCAGCGCCACATGGTGAGCAGGGGTTTGCCGGATGCCGTTGTTACCGAGATGGTGTCGTTATAGGGGCCATTGCGTTGCGGCCCGCCGCCGAAGTAATGCTCGCGCAACGCCTGATTGATCGCGTCGAGCGGCATATGGTGCGGGGGCGGCAGATTCTGCGGGGCGATGCGGACGACCATTCGCCCGGAGCGGAAGACGTCGTAGCCGCGCGAGTCCCGTTCGTGGATCCAGCCAGTCATCGCCGGTGTGCCGATGAATCCATATCCGGGGGCGGCGAGTGCTGAAGCATTTTTCACGCTCAGGGTGATTCGAACAATATTGGCGCCGTATGGCTCCAGCGCGATGGTCCGGTGCTCGCGGTTCAGGACAAACTGATTGGTTTGCGCCGATGCGCCGTGGATGGCCAGGCTGATGAGACCAAGAAATACCAGGAGCGCGGCCGCTGTACGCATGACCGCATACGCTGTTTTGTGAATTTGCCGAAAGCCGTGACATGGAACGAAGTTTGATCGAAATGGATATCGCATTGCCTTACTCCCAATGGGTCGCTCAGAAAAACCTGAACGGACAGGATGCAGCGCCGGCACCCCTGCCCGCTCTCGAATCGTCTTAGTCTACGACTGCGTTGGCCGCGTTTGCTTCCAAAATCCACTCGCTGGCTGCGCTGATGGTGTACTCATCCTCAAACCAGAGGAAGCCGAAGTTGTCGATACACTCCGGAAAATCCGGCTTGATGATGACATAGCCGGGGATCATGCCGCCGGGGATGAAGGCTCCGTCGGCGCGGTTGTTTCCATAACCCTTCAGCTTGGAAACGGCACCGATCGAAGAGATGTACGACGTACTCGACGCCGGGTGCGTGCCCAGCAGGTAATTGGCGGCACGCAGTGTGTACTCCGGGCCAACGATTTGCGGGAAGGCTTTGTGCAGGAAGTACATTCGCGAGCCAAAATCAGCGACCTGGGCCGAGTTGCCCCAACCGCCCAGGCTGGGTGGAACGCCGAAGGGTGTCTTCGCCATATTTGTATCCACCTCTGCCTTGTAGGAGCGCACCGACGCCTCAAACTGTTTGCGGAAATCGGCGTTCATGTAGGGCAGCGCGAAGACGGCTCTCCAGCCGACAAATCCGAAATACCGGTGCGCGGTGGGGTACAGATCCAGGAACCGCTGCTTGTATGGCTGGCCGCCATGGGTGGCGAGCATCAACTCCAGAGCGGCTCTCCATTCGCTCATCTGGGTCATTCCCGGAGGGCCGAAGGGGCGGCTTGTCATGGGAGTCGGATGCAGGTGCTCCTGCTTCCATAGCATGACTGCCGTATCCAGACATTTTTTGGCCAAAGGGCCATCCCATCCCCTCAGCGTCATCGACGCATCGGCGAGCGCTGCCGCTGCGCCGTATTGCAGGAACGGTAGCTTGGTGGTGAAGGCCCATCGGTCATCCGACTTGCCGGAGTAATTGCCCTGGACCTGGTTGGGACCGAGTTTTGCGGAGTAGATGCGGCCGTCGGTCTGGGAGGCCGCATCGCCCAGATGTGTGTACTGGCGCAGCGTGGGGGAAATAATGCCCATGATGGGGTGGCCGATGGCGTGGATCTGGGCCAACACCTGCAGCACACCGTGCTTCACCTGCTGCACGGCGTCGGGAACGCCATCTGGCCGGTGCATCTCCACCGTGCGGGCGGTTTCGTCGACCTTGAGCTCGTCATACTTCAGGCCGAACTCCCGATAGGACAGGGACAGGTTCTCAATCACCAGGTATTGGCTGGGGGCGATGTTGTCGTAGTCGCCGGCGTCGAACCAGCCGCCTACGTTCAGTCCGGGAATATGCTGGCCCGGTTGGTAGGGCGAATCAGTCTTCGGGCCCATGTGGTACCCGTCAAAATGCGGCGTGTTCGGCGGCGCTTGGCGCGCATCATCGAGGTGCGATACGCCATGCCACAGCCGGTAAGCGTCGCGTACGGAGACGTGGTCCATCTCAACAGCAAGGAAGCCGTCGAGAGTGGACTGCCAGGTGTGGCTGTAGACGTTCTTCGCGATGGGGAACATATGCGTGCGGTGCCCTGCATACTCGATCTCATACAGGCCGGGAGCGCGTACGGAAGAGAAATCAAACTTTGCATAGCGATAGCGCAGCCATGGTGTGGGAGTGGAGATTGGGCCCTCGAAGACCTGCGCGTAGGTGCCGTCCTCGTTGAGGCGGAGCACCCTGGCAGTCTTCGGCGCGTCGAAGTTCGGATCCAGCTCGATGATCGCAACCTTGGGAAAATCGGAAGCGTAGCCCACCTGGCTATGCGACACCATGGGTGGCCGAGTCCAGTTCGGAATCAGGTTCGGGTGGATGTGCCATACAACCGCTCCCTGAGTTTTGCCAGAGGGAATAAGAGTGCGGAGCACAAACCAGCCGTTTTGCGAACGGTCGCGTCCGTCAAAGAGAGAAAGGGGCGTGGTATCGGATATGACGCTGACGCGGTAGAGCGGGTCTCCTACGGCTAGCGTGATGCTTTTCCCCGTGACCAGCGGATACGGCTGTGTGTAGCCCTTCGCCTTGTCCCATGCCTCCTGATAGGGCAGCTTCTTCGGAGCATTAGGCGGCGGCAGGACCTTGTGCATGCGGTCCTGCGGACTCACCGGAATCACGCCGAACTGGGTGCCGTCGACGGCATAGCTTTTCCCGATATAGATGGACGGCAGGAACTCCAGATTGAAACCGGCACGGCCTTCCAGTTCTTTGGGCAGCGGCTTGTCGAGGTTGACGCTCACGCGCACACCGCCGGGTTCCGCGGTCACCACCAGGTTGTAGTCCAAATGGTAGGACGGAAAGGACAACTGCGCGGAGAGGCGGTTATGCTCCGCGTCTGCCTGCCGGCTTTTGAGTTTTGCCACCAGATCCCACTGCTCCGGCGTGGGCACCAGACGGATGTCTCCGTTGGTGGCAATGCGATGGCCGTGGAGGATCATTTGCATGGCGGCATCTTTTTGATCCACGAAGACCGGATGATATGTGTCCTGATACAGGACTACGCTGAAGCCCCTTGTATGCAGATAGCCGTTCTTCGTCACCTTCATCTGAGCCTGGGCATGGGACGCTGGAAAGGTGGCAAGCAACATGGCAATCAGGAGGGCTTTCGGCCGTAGGAGGATCGAACAGGTGGGCATGGCATGGTCTCCGATTAAATGCGTACTTCAGTCCGGCTTGGTTGTTAGCGAGGCAGCGCTGAGGGCGGTTGAAATTAAATCCATCCTGTCGCGGCCTGTTTGTGTACAACCTGGCCGCGACAGGATTTCGGCTACTGTCTGGTCTCAAACCTTATACACTCTGATACCGCTCCATGGAACTTCCATCTTTGAGCGGTGGTGTCCAATATAAATCGCTTTACATCGATACTTCCACGCGATATGCTGCGTTGCTGGAAAATTCTTTTCTATTGCTTTGCAGCAGAATTTTCGCAGGTCAACCCGAGGAGATGGCCCGTGGCCCTGAAAAAATTACGGATTGCACTTCTTACCACCGCAGCTTTGTGGCTTCCGTGCGCGGCGGCCGCAGGTCAGAGCACGCAGCCTGCCGCGCCGCAGCCTATCGTGGTCAACATTGACGCACACAAGACCAGCGAGCCAACCTCAAAGTACGAGTTCGGCATGTTCATTGAGCACATCGGCCCACTGGTTTACCGAAGCCTTTGGTCCGAGATGCTTGATGACCGCAAGTTCTACTTTCCGGTCGTATCCGCGAAACCTGAAGCGAAGGGACGGCGGCCGGGCGGTGGATTTCCCGGCATACGGCTGCGCAAGTGGCGTCCTGTCGGTCCAGACGACGTGGTGGTGATGGACAAGGGCCGTCCCTTCGTCGGCGACCACAGTCCGCGCATCGCACTGGACGCGTCTACTCCGCATGGCATTCGGCAAGCGGGACTTGCTCTGGTCAAAGGCGGGCATTATGTAGGCCATATCTGGCTGCGCGGCACTCCCGGGAGCAAGGTGACGGTCGCGCTGATCTGGGGCGAGGGCGCAAACGACCGGGAGACTGTTTCCTATACGGGGCTCGCCTATACGTACAGAAAGTTTTCTTTTCGCTTTACATCGAAGGCCGATACTAGCAAGGCGACATTCGAGATTAAGGGCACAGGCACTGGCAACTTCCACGTCGGCACTGTCTCGATGATGCCCGTGGACAACATCGACGGGTTCCGTCCGGACACGATTGCGCTGCTGCGTCAGCTCCACTCCGGTTTCTGGAGACTGCCTGGCGGCAATTTCCTCTCCGACTGGAGCTGGTACAACGGGATCGGCGATCGCGACAAGCGTCCGCCCACCTACGACTACGCCTGGAATGCGATGCAGTCAAACGATGTGGGTCTGGACGAGTTCATGACCATGTGCAGGCTGATTGGCGTGGAGCCGTACATCACCGTGAATGCTGGGTTTGGCGATGCGCACTCCGCAGCCGAGGAAGTGGAGTACATGAATGGCTCGGTGCACACGCGCCTCGGCGCAATGCGTGCACGGAACGGCCACCCGGCGCCGTATCACATCAAGTTCTGGGACATCGGCAATGAGCCGTACGGTTCCTGGCAGCTCGGCCGCACAGATCTGAAGTATTACGTTCTTAAGCACAACGAATTTGCGAAGGATATGCGCAAGGTGGATCCGTCGATCACGCTGCTTGCGTCGGGCGAGATGCTGGAACCCATGAACCTTACGGGGGAGCAGCGCGCGAAGTATGTCGACAACCTCAAGCACCTGTATGGTACTGAAGCCGACTGGACCGGCGGCCTGCTCGCGCACAGTTGGGGGAACTTTCAGGGCATTACGGAACACTGGTATGCGCGGCCGGGCAGACGCTTTGATGTTCAGAAAGCCATGCACCTGCCGCTGAATGCCCCCACAGACGACGGCTATGTAAAGGTTGATCAGACACCGCTCCAGTATGCTCGCTATCCAGCCAACATCGTGCACCTGAAGGCGCAGGAATGGCGCGGGTACCAGAAGCGGTTTCCGGATATGGTGAGCAAGAAGATATTTCTCTCCATCGATGAGTATGCCTATTTTGGGGGGAGCTTTCGTCGAGCGCCGGATCTTAAGCAGGCCCTGGCGTACAGCATGATCTTTAACGAGATGCTGCGGCACACGGGCTTCCTACGGATGTCGGCGCACACCATGGGCGTTTCAACGCTCGACTACACACCAACAGCGGCCACCATGAATGTGACCGGACTCGCGTATAAGCTGTACGGCGATCACTTCATTCCTGGCTCCATTCCGGTCGCGCTTACAGGCAACTCGCCGCAGCCAGCGTCGCACTATCCAATTGGCGGGGATCAACCGGAGACAAACTCGGGCAGTTCGACGTATCCGCTCGACATGTTCGCTGCGCTGACTCCGGACCATAAGTTCCTCAACATTGCTGTTGTGAACGCGACGGCATCGGAGCGGAGCTTTGAATTGAATGTTGCCGGAGTAAGAATGGAGGGAGCGCCGACGCTATGGCAAATGACCGGGAACGACCTGCAGGCTTCAGACCGGGTGGGGCAGACACCGCAGGTTGTAATCAGGAAGAGCACGCTGAGCGGCTCACCGCACAGGTTATCAGTCGCGCCGATCAGTATCAGCGTCTTTCAAATCCCAATTGTGCAAAGCGCCCAGTGAAGGCGGGCGCTCCGTAGTTCATCCCGACATCTCACTGCCGGGCATGCGCCAGCAGATGCGCAATCCCGGCGTGAAGCTCCTTTACGTGGTTGCCGCCCTGGTACTCGGCGCGGACAATGCCGCGCGCGTCGATGACGAAGCTCACAGGAAGTCCATAGATTCCGCCATACATGCCGCCAATGTGCGCGCTGCCAACCAGCAGAGGGTAGTTCACTTTCAGCTTTCCGGCTGCGGCTTTGGCCTTCGATAAATCATCGTCCATATTCACACCCAGCACCTGCAGCCGGCCGTGAAACTCGCTCTGCCACCGTGCAAAGGCGGGCATCTCTTCCTGACAGGGGGCGCACCACGAAGCCCAGAAGTTCAGCAGCACTACCTTGCCGCGATACTGCGCCAGGCGTACGGTTTTGTGCTGAAAATCCTTAAGCGCAAAGGCCGGCGCCTGCTTTCCAATCAGGCGGTGCGGCTTGTCCTGTGCATGCGCAGGCATGCTGCCGGCCATCGCCAGTGTCAGCACGAGTCCGCAGAGCATAGCGACGGACAATGGGCGGCGAGAATGAGAAGACACGGAGCGGAAGGGCGGTACAACGCTCACGCTCAGTCGCCTTTTACCGTGGGGTAGCCATGCTGCACCCAGTCGGTTCCAAAGTTATTGGGAAGGTATACGGCCTTTACATCGGTGAAGCCCATTTTGCGTAGCTCTTCATACGCGGGCCGGATATTTGGGCACTTGGGCCATGGGCAGCAGCCGCAGTAAATCACCAACAGCTTGTGCCGGTCCATGTGCGCGACGGCTTTTCGCAACAGGACAAGGCCCTGTGCAGTGCTCCCTGGTCCGGCGTAGGGCGCGCCTTTAATGTGAGCCTCTTGATACAGCGTGTGCGAGCCTACCTGCAGTATCGTGGGCGCGCGGCCGGAGCGGATCATCGATGCAAGCCGAGCCGGTTCAATGCGAGCCGACTGTGGAATGGCGATGTGTTCCGCCACGGTAGCATGCGCGGGACGCGGCTGTGCCAGGGCTGGAATTGCAGAGGCAGCGAGAGCAGCACAAAGTGTAAGGGTAGCGGCAAAAGAGGTTGGTATACGCATAACTCTCCAGCATAGATCACGTCGCCCATTCGTGACAGCGCCTCGCTCACCCGTGGCCGCTTTTCGTCCGGCCATGCGTGAAGGAAGAAATCGGATTTATGAAACGAGCGCGGGCCCTTTTCAGACTTCTGTTGGCCAGCTCAATATTCGCATTTAGGGAGGAGAGCACTTTGGAAGCAGGGGACTCGCCGAACTCGACGTGTCGTGTCATGGGCAAGGCGCGTACCAGGGTGCGTGCTACACGCGACGGCGCACGTAGGTCCGGCCACGATACATGGCCATGGATTCGACAGAGCGGACGCAGATGACCAGTGCCGTTGCGTTGTCTGATCCGTCGATGGTAATGGCCTCGTGCACCAGATTGTTAGCGATGCTTTGCGGGTTCTTGGAATTCCGCGCAGCAAGGTGGGCCATCTTTGGCGCGCCGAGTGACGCATAGAGGCCGTCGCTGCAAAGCACCAGAACGTCATTCGGATGGATGGTAACCGTAGTGCTGTCAGCGGTGACGAATCGCTCAGGGCCGAGGGTGCGAGTAAGAATATGGCGCGACTCAGAGGTGAGTGCTTCGTCTTCGGAGATGAGTCCCTGTCGTACCTGCTCGTCCACCCAGGTGTGGTCCTTGGTGAGGGAATCCGCGTGCCCATCCCGGATGAGATAGCAGCGGGAGTCGCCCACATGGGCGATGTAGGCCTGGTCGCCGCGCAGCGCGCAGGCAACCACGGTGGTGGCAATGCCCTTGCTGCGCCACTCGGGGCTCAATCCTTCGTCGCGCACGGCGGAGTTGGCGTACTGGATGAGGCGGGGCAGCAGGCTGGCGAGCGAGGTCTGTTCTTCGGCGCGGGCAAAGCCGTCAACCAGCACCTGTACCGCGGTGGCCGAAGCTACCTCTCCCGCACTCAGTCCACCGACACCGTCCGCCACGGCAAAGATCCACCCTCGCGCCTGGATTTCGCCGCGCGAGCGTGGCGCGTAGACTCCCATGGCATCTTCATTTTCAGAGCGGCGGCCTGCGTCCGTGGCCTGTCCATAGATGATGTCCAGCATCTTGCAGCAACCTCGATAAAAAGGAAGACTTTCTATTCTTTCTGGGTTTTAATTTGCAATCGGCTAAGGCATGCAGCGGTGCACCTGCGAAATCCGCGGTGTCTGCCTGGTACATTGCACTGTGGCAGAAGAGGAAGCCGGGAAAGTGTTGGCCTGCGCATGGCTATATAGTTATGAACGCAGGCAAGCGATAAAGAATCCGTAAAGATTTTGGAAATAGACAGGAAAATGCAGCCTGGGAGCAGCGAGTATAAAATATTCTTGTAATTTAAGAAATCCTTGTGCAAACTTTGCTAAGGATGTGGTATGACCGGGTCTCTGTGCGGCTGGGCAATTCCTCCGGCCTTGCCGCAGAAGCAATATTATTTCTTGAGTGAATGGTCATCCGAACGCCTTGGCAATCCAGCGTTATTAAAAAACAAGCAATAAAGGATGGCCCATGTGCAGCGCCAGAGTACTTCCATCGAAGGAAGCGGTGAACCCTTCTCCCGAAGGGGACCGCGAACTTGACGCGCTGCGCCATCTGATCGCCAGCACCATACAGTTTGATCTGCACCGCAAGCCGGGGCCACCACTTGTGGAACTGATCCGCTCGTCTCTTTCTCTTGAGGCGGCGGCGATTTTCGACGCGGATATGGAGGAGATCTACCAGGCCGGCAGCTGGTGGCCGGATGTCGAAAACCAGATTCGGAACATCCACGTGTTTGAGAGGGGCCGCGACGACAAGGAAACCGGAATGATGGAGCGTGTGCTGCGCGTCGGCGAGCTTCCTGTGGGGGCTCTGCTGCTGAGGGGAGATGCCAGCGGAGCCACGGTGGACGCGATTGCGGGGCTGGTGGCGATTACCTTTGACCGGTATCACTCACTGGCCAACGAAACGCGCATTGAGAGCGCGCGTCGCGCCGAGCAACTGCGCACCACCGTACTGGACCATCTAGCGCATGCCTACAAAACGCCGCTGACCGCGATTCGGGTCGCGAGTTCCGGGCTGGTCGAGACGGGCAGCTTTACCGCAGCGCAGAGTTCGCTGCTGGCGTTGATTGAGGAGCAGTCAGAGGTTCTGAATCAGCTGACCACCCGCCTGCTGCAAACGGCGCGTCTTGAGGCCCACGACCTGACATTGCACTCCGAGCGCATGAACGTGCTTGCACTGGTTGAAGAAGCGGTGGCGACCGTAGGCGAACCGCTTGCCGGAATCAAGGTAAAAATCGACGTTACGCCAGAGGACCTATCTGTCTACGGCGACCGAAGCCTGCTGCGCGCCATGCTTACGCAGTTTGTGGACAATGCCGCGAAGTATGCAGATGCGGGCAGCACGGTGACGATTGGCGCCGAAGAACAGAAGGGCGGTATTGTGCTGTCGGTTCACAATTCTGGGCCTGCCATTCCGGTCGAAGAACAGGAACATGTTTTTGAGCGGTATTTTCGCTCGTCAAGCGCGTCCGGATCGGCGCCTGGTACGGGTATTGGACTGTCCATAGCACGGCGCGCGGCGCAGGCGCATGGCGGTGACGTATGGGTAACAAGCAATATGGATGACGGAACGACCTTTTATGCCTCCCTGCCAGCGGAGGCTCAGGAGTTGAGAGCCTCATGAGCAACGACAAAGTACGTATTCTGCTGGTGGATGACGAAGCCGCGATTCGGCGCGCGTTGCGCACTACACTGCATGAGCTTGGGTTTGAGACGGCGGAAGTATCGCGTGGCGAGGACGCCTTGCACCTGGCGCGGGCGCAGCCGTTCGATGTGGTTCTGCTGGACCTGAACATGCCCGGTATCGGGGGCATGAAGACACTGGAGCGGCTGCGCACGGCGTATCCGCGGCTCCCGATTCTGATCCTCACGGTTCGGGATGAAGAGCAGGACAAGGTCGAGGCGCTGGAGCAGGGCGCGGATGACTACATCACGAAACCTTTCAGCATGCGCGAGTGCGTGGCCCGTATTCGGGCGGCGGTGCGGCGGGCCAAGGCGCCGGAACGTCCGATGAATGCGCCGCTGGAAGTGGGGGAGATTCGGCTGCTGCCGGATCGGCGGCTGGTCTACAAATCGGGCCAGCCAGTTCACCTGACGCCCAAGGAATACGACATTCTGTATTACCTGATGACGCATGCCGGGCGCGCGGTTACGCACGGCAAGCTGTTGACCACGGTGTGGGGAGCGGATTTCCGGCAGGAGATCGACTACCTGCGCACGTTTGTGCGGCAACTGCGGAAGAAGATCGAGGAAGACCCGTCGAATCCGAAGTACCTGCTGACGGACGCGTATGTTGGCTACCGGTTTGCCGAGAGAATGGGGCGCGGTCCACGTACGGGACTGACACAATAGCGGATCGCGGTATCGGGACGATCCCGATCTTTCGCTTAAAGAAGAGCCCCGGAAACATGCTCCGGGGCTTTGTATTTGCGGCTTCGGTTGACCTTAAAAGAGATTCCACAACGCCTGATTGTAAATCTCGTGGTGGTACTGCACTTCCGCCGGCTTGACGAAAGTGCCGAGAAGACGAGGTGAGCGGTCGGCTGCAGCCTGCTTCAAGTCAACGTAGCGGGCCTTCACGTCCTCGCCCAGAATCTTCGTGATCCACTCCGAAGCGCGGAAGTCGTCCAGAGCGGAGAAGATTTCGCTGGGCAGATAGCGCTCTGCCTGGCGAAGGCCTTCCAACTCAAGCGTGGTGCCCTCCAGGCCCGTCTTGAAGATGGAGTAGAGGGTGAGATACGGATTGGCGTCCGGCGCAACCGAGCGCACCTCAATCCGCGCGGACTTCGAGTTGCCGATGGGAATGCGGATCATCGAACCGCGATCGGTAGCCGAGGCCTTGATCTGGTTTGGCGCTTCGAAGTGAGGGTCGAGGCGGCGATAGGAGTTCACGCTGGGGTTGAGAATGAGGCACAGATCGAGCGCATGCGACAGAACGCGATCGACAAACTCCCAGCCAAAGGTCGAGACCATCTCCACACCCTCTGGATCCCACATAAGGTTGGTGCCGTTTTTTGAAACCGAGAGGTTGGTGTGCATGCCGCTGCCATTGACGCCGACAACCGGCTTGGGCAGGAACGATGCGGTGTATCCCATAGTGTGGGCGACCTGCCGGGCCAGCAGCTTGTATATCTGGATCTGGTCGGCAGCAGCAACCACCTCTCCGTAGCCATAGTTGATTTCAAACTGGCTGGGCGCAACTTCGGGGTGGTCCTTCTCGTTCTGGAAGCCCATGGCACGCTGCACTTCGGCAGCTGTGTCAATAAAGCTGCGCAGCGGATCACCGGGCAGCGAGTGGTAGTAGCCACCAGTGTTTACAAACTCAAACTTGCCGGTCTGGTGAAAGATCCGTTCGGCATCCGGGCCATTGAACAGGAAGCCTTCAATTTCGTTCGCGGCATTGAGGGTGTAGCCCTTTTCCTCATAGAGTTTGTTCGCAAAGCCCTGCAGCACGCCGCGCAGATCACCGGCATAAGGCGTGCCGTTCTTGTCCATGACGGAACCGAAGACAAGGACCTTGCCGCTGCCGAAAACGTCTGCGGGCACCCAGTAGAAGGCGCTCCAGTCGATACTGAGACGCAGATCGCTTTCCCTTTGCGCGGTAAAGCCCCGGATGGACGAACCGTCGAAGGTGAGGTTGTCGTGGCTCTTGAGCAGGAACTTCTTGTCATAGTCCAACAGATGCAGGCGACCTTCGAGGTCGGAAAACAGGACGGTGACGGCCTTGATGCGCTTCTCGTCGGTGAGGTACTTCAGGCGTTCTTCACGAACCTTGTCTTCGGGCACACGGCTGAAGCGGTCGGCCTTGGCCTTAAGGTTCAGTTCTTCCAGTTCTTCGTAGCTGAGTGCGAGAAAATTGCGATACTCGCTCGACATGAATGTATATCCTCCAATGCGGTGCCCCGACGGGGGGTCACATTCACAACGTATGGGTGGAACCATGAGGATTGCATGAAGAGATGCGCGGGTTAACGCAGCAGGCTGGCCGCATCGCGCCGGGCGGTCTTAGTGATGACGCGAGAGTAAAAACATGGCTGCGAACAGCGCCAGCGGGATGAGGATAAGCACCACAAAGTAAAGCACCTTCCGCCATGCTCCAGAGCGGCGCTTTTTCCAGTCGCGTAACTCGGCGCGGTCAGAAACTCCAACCTTGTCGAGGTTTTCAAGATCCCAGGCAAAGGCGTGCGCGTTGGGGTAACGATTGTGCGGGTCACGCTCAATGGCGCGGTACAGGACTTCCTGCAGGTGTGGCGTGATCTCGGGATTGGCTTCGCGCGGCGGCAGGGGATGGTTGATGAGCCGGTCATTCATCACGGCCAGGGGGGACGGGCCTGAGAACGGCGTCCGGCCGGTGAGCATTTCGTAAAGCATGATGCCGAGCGAGTAAAGATCGGAGCGGGCATCGCCGCGCTTGCCCTTGACCTGCTCAGGCGAGATGTAGTCGGGTGTGCCCAGGGCCTGGGTGTAGCCGGTGTAGGTGAGTCGCTTGGCGCCCTCCTTGGAAGCGATTCCGAAATCAATGAGCGTGATGTGATCGTGCTCGTCGACCATGATGTTTTCCGGTTTGAGATCGCGATGGATGACGCCGTGGTTGTGAATGTATTCGAGCGCGTGCAGTATCTGGACGGCGATGCGGATGGCGCGGGCAGGAGGCAGCTTGTGCTCTTCATTCAGAATGGTACGCAGCAGCTTGCCGGGCACCCACTCCATGACAATGAAGGTGTGCGAGTGGTCGTGATGCGGGAATATCTGCATCACGTTGGGGTGGTTGAGCGAGGCTCCGATCTCCTCTTCGCGCTTAAAGCGGTCGAAGAGGACGGGGTCGGTTTCCACCGTAGCATGCGGGACTTTAAGGGCTACCGTACGGCCGGTTTGCGTATCGGTCGCGCGAAAAATGGACGCCATGCCGGTTTCCGCAACCAGTGCGTCAATGTGATACTGATCGAATTTTTCGCCGACTTCGACTTCCGTATGGTTACTCATCAGGCATTCGTCACAGGTTCGTTACAGCGCAGCGGGCAACCGTAGTTTGCGTGTTGCGCCGCGAGAGAAACCAGCATAGTAGGAGTATAGACAGCCAGGAGATGAGGAATGCGTGAAGGCGCAGCACAAATTTTTGCGCTGTTGCGCCTCAGCCTTTCCCGCCGAACGGCCGGTTTATCGGGGTAAAAAGTCATCGCCATAAATTACAAATTCGGGATAGGCTCCGGCGCCAAGCTCATGGAGGTCCATGCCGATCCGTTCGCCCTCCGGAGTAGTGCGGAACGGAAGCACCTTGTTCAGCAGCCAGAAGCCGAGATACAGGAACGGCAGCACGAGGCCCAGCAGCGTGCCGATGCCGATGAGCTGCGCCAGCATTTGTCCAGACGGAAACGAGTTGATGAAGGCCAGCGCGAACAGTCCCCACAGGGCGGCGACACCATGCACTGAGATAGCTCCGGAGGGGTCGTCAATGCGCCCGTAGACCTCAAGTAGCTCGACAATGAAGGGGAGCGCACCACCGATGAGTACGCCGGCAAGCATGGCTTCCACGGGGAAAGCGTAGGCGGCGATGGCGCTGCTGGTAACCAGTCCCGCGACCCATCCATTGGCGCACAGGGAGACATCGGGCTTACTGAAGCGAAGGCGCGTGACCAGCAGCGCAGCCAGCAGAGCCATGACGGCGCACATGAATGTATTGATGGCGACAAGCTCCAGCGCAGGCAGCTTGACACCGGCGAACAGTATGGCGCCTAGGATATTGAAGGCCATCCACCCCGGCAGCAGAAGCACGCAGCCGAAGAGCACATAGATCATGTGATGGCCGGGGATGGCGCGTGGGACCGCGGAATCGGCAAATTTGGTGCGGCGCGGCCCCAGGATCCAAACGACGGCGAGCGCCGTGAGGCCGCCGAATGCCTGCATAGTGGCAGCACCGCCGGGATCGAGGAATCCAGAGCCAAGCTGAAAATTAGTACCGAGTCTGGACAGCCAGCCGCCGCCCCAGACCCAGTGGGCGAACACGGGATATACGAGCCCACCCAGCAGTGCGCTTACGATTACGACCGAGCGCAGACGCCAGCGGTCGGCGCCGGCGCCCCATGGAATCAGGATCACCAGTCCCACCGCAAAGATTTGAAATCCGGCGGCGAAGCAGGCGAGGGATCCGTCCCAGTGCAGACCGCCGAGGAACAGTGAACCGGCGCCAATCCAATCCCAGACATGGGAGCCGAGATTAAGCGCATACGATGGAAGCCCAGGGAAGCCCACCAAGGCAAAGCCAAGAATGCAGAAGGCTGCGCAGGCAACAGCCACTGCGGAGAGCGCGCCCAGCAACGATTGCGCTGCACTGCGGGAGCGGCCCAGGCCGGTGTTGAGCAGGGCGAGTCCCGCCAACGCCAGCGGCAAGGCAGCGATGAGCACAATGCAGAGTACAGCAACGGGTTCATCAACGTAGGTCATCGGCGATCCCTTGCTTCCTCGCGATGGTACATGCCGACCATTGCCAGACCGAAAAGCTCGAGAAGCAGGCCTGCGATCACAAACACATCGCGGAGTGCCGGCGAGGCCAGAAGGATCGGCGCCATTAGCAGCACGGCCCATCCCGCAACCATAAGCAGGAGGCCGGCAAATCGAGTTTGAAGCGTCACGGTCGTCATGGCGGCAATAATAGAGTATTTTCTCTTTAACGTTGCTGCGATGTTTGCTTCTTCGTAGAGCTATTAACGAGTTCGCGGCGGCAAGTGCCTCAAGCCTTGGCCGTAGCCTGGGTTATAGTGCGCTCAGAGCGGGTGGAGTCTGTAGAGTCGAGGCTGGCAAATGGCTGCGCGGGCGCTTCTTCGTCGCTGATCTCCTCAGCGCCTCCGGGGATGTTTTCGTCGTCCTCAGGGCAGCGGAGATGGAATGCGCCACGCAGAGCGAGCGGGGTAAGCAAAGTGGTGAGGAGCACGACAGCGACCATGAGCGCCACTTGAGATTCGGTGAAGATCTTTGCGCGGACAGCCATTGCCGCCACGATTACGCCAACCTCGCCGCGCGACATCATGCCACAGCCGATGCGCAGGCTACGCACCCAGCCCATTCCGCGGGCCAGAGCGGCAAGTCCGCAGCCGAACAATTTTGTAATTACGGCGATTACAAATATGACTCCTAGCAGAAGCCAGTGGCCGTCGAGTGCGCGGAAGTTGCTGGCGAGGCCGATGGAGATGAAGAATAACGGGATTAGCAGGCCATGGCCGAGCGCGTGGAAGGTGCGCTCGACGTCGGCCTTGAAGTCGGACTCGGCAAAGACGAAGCCGAGCAGATACGCGCCGGTAATGCCGGCGACGCTGCCGAGCCACTCGGCACCGATGGCATAGAACAGCACCAGCCCGAGGACGCAGCTGGTGACAGCTTCCGCCGAGGAGAGGCGGCGCATTTGCCGAATGAGCGGATCGAGCCAGCGCTTGGCTCCGCCATAACCGATGATGAAGAAGATGCCGACGCTGAGAGCGATGAGCGGCATGCGCACTGCAAGTGGATGATGCGCGGCAAATGCGAAGTGTTTCTGGAGCCAGATTGCGGCTTCCGGAGCGATACCGAAGGAGTCAACGTCGGCGCCGCTGGCGGTTGCAGTGAGGAATGCCAGCACAAAGAGGCCCATTACGTCGTCAATGACAGCCGCGCCGAGGATCACGGATGCTTCCGGCGAGGACATGCGACCGGCATCCATGAGAGTACGTGCCGAGATGGAGACGCTGGTGGCGGTAAGCGCGCCGCCCAGGAAGAGCGCCACCGGCCAGGGAAGCCCCATCATGTGGCCAGCGGCCGAGCCCAGGAAAAACGGCCAGATGACGCCTGAGAGCGCGACCAAAAAGGCCGTGACACCAGCTTCCTTCATGCGGTCAATGTCGGTCTCAAAGCCGGCAATGAACATGAGTACGAGGCCGCCGATCTGCGCGAGCAGCATAAAAGCGCTGTCTGCGTGCCCTCCGCTGAAGAGCTTAAAGTGAAGAAGATTGAGCGCGCCCGGGCCAGCCACGATGCCTACCATCAGCTCGCCGATAATTCCGGGAATGCCGAAGCGGCTGAAGAGCGAGGCAACAATCTTGCTCGCCGGCAGCAGAATCGCGATGAGCAGCGCGAGTTGGAGAATTGCAGGCATCGATTACTGAGTGCTCAGGACAACGGCGTTCTGTTCTTCCGATTTGCGGCCAAACCAGCCGCGGGCGTTACGGAATACATTCAATACCTTGCCATAACCTCCGCGCTCAATGCCTTCCCGCTGCATAGTGCGGATGGTGGCGGCTTGACGGCGTGCCAGTTCGGACTGCAGGTGCGTAACGGCAAGCTCGGCAGCGAGTTGGGTGTGTTCGGCGGCCTGATCGCAGACGCGCAGACGCATGAGCAACTCACCAAACTTGAGCTGTGCAATAAAGCTGTCAGGAGCCAGGCGGCAGGCTTCGCGGAGTTCTTCCATGGCGGTCTGGCCATCGTAGTTCACACAGAGGGCCATGCCCAGAATCACGCGCAACTCGGAAACTTCCGGTTCGAGCGCAACAGCTTCCTGCAGCTGAGCGATGAGATCTGTGCGCTCCGGGCGCTCAAGAAGATTGGGATCGCGAAACATGCGCATAAGCTGCACGCGAGCTGGCTCGGGGATGGCAGGCGGGAAACTAACGGCCGCAGAAGGGACCGGGATGAGCGTCGGTTCGCGTTCCGGCGCAGAAGGGAAAGTGGAAAGCGTTGTCATGATCGAGGCTCCTTGGCAACCCGTTTTGTTTTTGCAACGGGGCTTGAAAAAGTGGCTGGGTGGGTTTTGCGATCCCACCCGGCCGTGTAGGAGAGAGAACAAACAATTTGGTTACGGCTACGACCTACGCGGAGGCTTGTGCCTCTGCCATGGTCATATAGCTGGGTTCTGGCTTGAAGACGAACTCGGGATAGCCGAGCGCTCCCATTTCCGGAAGGTCCAGACCTGCCACTTCAGTCTCAGCGGAAACACGTTGTCCCATGACAATGTCGAGAATCCAGTTGAGGATGAAGCTGAAGGTAAAGACGAACCCGATGAGGGTCGCGATGCCGATAAGCTGAGCGACCAACTGACTGGCGTCACCGTAGAAGAGGCCAGTGACCGAGCCGTTCACCCCGTTCCACGCGCCGCCGTAGTTGCTCGTGCCATCAGCGAAGAGACCGACGGAGAGTACGCCCCAGAGTCCGCAGGTACCGTGCACGGAGATGGCGCCGACCGGATCGTCGACCTTCATCTTGTTCTCAACGAAGGCGACGCTCCAGCAGACGAGCACGCCGGCGACGAAGCCAATGATGGCCGCGCCTACGGTGCTTACGAAGCCGCTGGGAGCGGTGATGGCGACCAGGCCAGCGAGCAGGCCGTTTCCGGCCATACTTGCATCCGGCTTGCCCTTGGTGATCCACATCCACAGAATGGAGGCGAAGGTTCCTGTGCAACCGGCCAGCATGGTGTCGACGGCGATGGTGCCGATGCGGAGATTGCCGGCAGCCGATGCGCCCAGCGTGCTGCCGGGGTTGAAGCCGAACCAGCCGAAGGCCAGGATGAAGCAACCGACCAGCACTGCGGATATGTCGTGTCCTTGAATCGGGTTGCTTGAACCATCGCGGTTGAATTTGCCGATGCGAGGCCCGATGACGAGTGCGACGGCGAGAGCGGTGAGACCACCGACCGCGTGCACCACGCCGGAACCGGCAAAGTCGCAGTAGCCGTGGCCGAGGCCGACGTTGGAACCGAGGGCCGAAAGCCAGCCGCCGCCCCAAGCCCAGTTACCGAAGAGCGGATAGGTGAAGGCACCCATCAGCACCGAGGAGACGCAGAAGGTGAGGAACTTCCAACGCTCGGCAGCCGCACCGGTCACGATGGTCAGCGCCGTGTCCATAAAGACCATCTCGAAGAGGAAGATGACCATCACGCCGACATCATAGGTATGCCCGGAGAGGAACATGCCCTTCGTTCCCCAGAGACCCCAGTGGGTACCGAAGAGTGTGAGTATGTGCTCGCCGGAGAGCGATGCCAGGCCGCCAAGATTGCCGTTGCCCGCGGCACCGCCCATTTGTATGGCAAAGCCTATAAGCCAGTACGCAAACAGGCCGCACGCATACACGGTGAAGTTCATCATGTAGGTGTGATTGGCGTTCTTGACGCGGCAAAGGCCCGCTTCCACCATGGCGAATCCGGCCTGCATGAACATGACCAGGAAGCCGGCGACCAGCGTCCAGACGAAGTTGATGGCAATTTTGTTCTGGCCAACCTGGTTGGCCACATCGCCAACGGTGACGCCAGCCTTGGCGTTTGAGACCGGAACATCGCTGATGGTTCCGGTGTTCGTACCGCCGGGATCACCCTGCGAGAGCTGCGTTGTAGTTGGCGCCGCGGCAGCAGCAGCCTTCAGGTCGGCAGCGGCTGATTGAGCTCGCGCGTGGCCGGCACTCCCCATGGAGAGCAGCAGCATCACCGCGCACATCAGGTACTTATTGCGAAATTTTTTCATGGACTGAGCTCCGTGTCGAAAGAGGTTAGGCCTTCCAGATGGCGTTCTTGTTGCAGGCGGAGGGCAGAATGACCACCACGCCAACCAGGGAAATCGCGAGACCGATGATGGCGAAGGCCATACGTCCTCCGACCGATGAGGTCAGGTGGAGGCCGAAAAGGGCCACGATCCAGCCGCCTGCGGAGAGCGCTGAACCAACCAGCTTCATCACCGCGGGTTGTGCGCCCAGCGCGGGCTTGCCCTCGAGAGGCTTGATCTTGATGAACATCGCGAACGACGCCACCAGAATCACGAGCCCCACGATCAGGAGCGCAACGCCCAGACCGCCCGGCATGACTGCAATACCTGCGCATGCCGTGGTGAGTCCTGTAAGAAAGAGCCCGAACGACCGGCCCTGTGAATTGTTTGCCGCCATGTCACTTCCTCCGGAAAAAGTTTTTAGTTAGTCATTAGTGGGTCCCACGGTACTGAGCAGGAGGGGGCAGTCCCAGTGCTGTGGGGCAAAGCTCCCCGCGCCCGAACGATCAGCTCGCCGGGGTACGGGAAACAGGAAGTCCAGCCTGCCGTCTGCGACCAATCCGGCCTTTGCTGACAGGCATCGAAGCACAGACCGCCGCCCGGCCTGAGAATGACCGGCTCTGCTTGGCCACGGGGAGTGCGAGAAAGACGATCAGCTGCATGAGGGCGGTCAACTCAACGACCATCGGCACGCCGGTCTGCAGCCGCACCAGGACGAGGATCCCGGCCATCGCGAACCACTGCCAGCGCGAACGGCTCATGCGTTCGACGCGGTCGGTGAGCCGCAGCAGATCGCGCGGCCGCAGTGCAATTTCGCCAGGCCCTTCCGCCCGCGCCTTGAAGCAGGCGACAGCAAAGAATCCAGAAATCAGCAGTTCGAGAAATAGCGCCTTTTCATTCATTGGTATCTCCGTGGATGATTTGTAAAACGATCAGCCCAATTGCCCCTTCGGTTAGTGCTTGGGGCCGAAGAAGGCGATGAAAGCTACCGTCAGCGTGGTCTGTCCCTGAACCTGCTCCGAATCGCCCTTGTGGAAGAAGTTCTGATTGGACCAGTCGTGCCGGACTTCAACGCGGCTCAAAAGACCGTCGACCCACTTGTACTGATAGGTCCCGGTGAATTCCTTGAGCGACTGTGCAGTGCCGGTTGAAAAGCCCTGATTGTCGTCGAAGTACTCGCCGCGCAGCGCGAACGAGTTTTTGGCGGTGAACTGGTAGTTGCCGGCCGCGGCAAAGCCCTGCCAGTGCGCGGAATCCTCCGGCGTTTCGCCTGAAGCTGCCGTGCGGTTCTGGCCGTAGTCGTAGTTCAGGTAGGCACTTAACTTCGAAGTCGGCGTAAGGTTCAGCGTGGTGTCAATCAGGTTGCGATAGCCCTTCTGTGTATCGCTGTTCTCAGGGCCGACGTAGTAGTTGAGCGCCCAGTTGTACTTGGGTTTGGTGTAGAGGCTGGTGAGGCCAATGGTGACGCCGCCGTTGTTGTTCACGACATTGTTCCAGCCATTGACGACCTGCAGCCCTGCGGTCCAGGACTTGGTAACCGGCGTGGAGGTGCGCAGACCGAAGTGGTAGAACGGAATAGCCCAGGCAAAAAGGATCGAACGCGAATAATTCCAGTCGTTGTTTGCCTCGATGACTTCTGCGCCGGCGGAGGTAACGAACTGGCCGAAGTCGAGCTCGGTGCCATGCAACTTGGGCGGCAGCGCGCTGACGTAAGCCTGCTCCAGATAGCTGTCAGTGTTTTTTTCGGTGCTCGAATGCATGATGTCATTGGCGCGGCCAAAGATCAGGTCGGCGTGCACCCCGATCGGGCCGGGATCATGATTGATGGTGAGCTTAGCCATTGACAGGCTGAACTGGTCGGTCTTGTCGTTGAAGTTGTAAAGATCGTTGATCTGACCGTTGGCGGCATTGCTGGGGCGGTTGCCGTTGTAGCTGTAGTAGCCGTCAATAAGACCACTGAAATCGAGCGAACCGACACTCCACACTGGCGGAGCCGGAGGAGGTGCGGGTGCAGCAGACTGGGATTGGGGTTGGGCGGGAGCATCGCCAGCCGTACCTCTTGGTTGGGCTGAAGCTGCGATGGTGCAGCAAAGAAATACTCCGAACAATGCTTTTGAAGCAGTGATGATTTTCAAAGTGCCGGTCCTCCAAAGAGAGTGAACTGCAGATTGCACAGACACATTCAGCAAAGCGACTAGATAGAGGCTTTCCGGGTCCCTTCCTGATTTTTTTGGGTCCTCGGTTGCTTCTGCTAGAACTGCATGCGTTCTGGATATATGTAGATACTCATGCCACTCATGAGGAATTCATAAAGAAGGCATGGAAAGGTCGTGAGGAGGCACGAAATCTATAAAAATGTGTGATTTATATGGCTGCAAATCATGTTGCGGGCGAGCCGAATATTGCAAAATCAGGCCGCATCGACAAAGTCATGCGGAAGCCCCGTATGACTTTGGTGCAGGGTGCAGACCGCAATTAGAGTCGTGAGAATCGTCAGGATATGAAAGGTGAGATTGACCTGTGTTCCAAAGACATGCTGAAAGTGTTCGATGGAAGGACAACTCCCGGGCCGAATGCACTTGCCAGACCGGCAAGGCAGAAAGGAGAAGCGTTACGGCCCGGGTTTGTCTTCTACTCCGTGGGTGCATGCAGCAGTGGCTTACCGATGATTCGGACGGTCACGATTGCATGCGGCAGGACAGACACCTTGAAGGCGTGCGGATTATCAGGAGTGATTGGCCTGATATCCCGTTCCACAGCATCGGTGAGCGAGACGTGATCGATATCGAGCAGCGGCGTTGAGATGGTGACGGTCCGCGCGGCTCCACCCAGATCAATCAGGCGCAGAATTGTACCCCGGCCATCTTCGGCAGGCTTCCATGTGTCGAGGAGCAAGTCGGGATCGTTGACGGAGAGGAAGCTTCCCTGGTTGCCGTCCAAGGGACGCGGCAGGTCGAGCGCTTTATCCTGGGAGGTAATCTGGTCTTCTTCGAGTGGTGTTGCCTCCTCCCAGCCCGTACGGCTGAGGGCAGGCGCATTGGTATGTGCCGCGCTTGTGATGATGTAGCGGAAGCGGAAGTGTCCGCCCTGTTCCGCGCGGTAATTCGTATGCCAGTAGTTGTTCATGACATAGGAGAAGATGGTTCCGGGCCGCTGGCCGAATTTGGTTGGCCATGCTCCCCGGTTGATGTCGCCCAGAGTGACGAGCGACGCGTCCAGCGGCATGACTGTCGCTGAGACGCCATCCTGCTGGACGGAGACCCAATGCTGCACAGAAAACCACTCGCGCCCGGCCCCGGGATACATATCCCTTACCGGATCGACCACGCCGTTCTGAATTTCGTACTGGAATTGCGGATGCTTCATCGCAAAGGGGAAGGCAAAGTAAACGGCTTCCTTCTTCAACTCGGGCTTCTTGTCGATGTTTTCAATCAGCTCGATCTTCTTCTGGTTGTTGAAGAGGCGAATCTCCGTGTGAATGGTTGGCGTGTTGTCGGCTGAGGACTCCAACTGCGCACGCCAGCCCCACGGCGTTTGCTCAACGGAGATCAAACGTCCGTGTTCGGATGGATGAACGTGCAGCACCGGCTTGGGAGAGATAGCTCGATACTGCAGAATGCTGTTCGGCGCCTTATCTCCTCCACTGACGTAGAGGTACTGGCCAAAGCGCCACTTGCTGTCCGTGTCGACGATCTCTCTCTTCAACTGCTTGTCGTAGATGCTTTGAATGCTGCCGGTCGAGGGGTCCAGCACAACGCGGTAGTAAGGGCTCTCCAGCGTTGTAGTGGTTGTTGTTTGCGGTTTGGCCGCAGGCGAGTTGGCCGTGCGCAGTTCGTAGACCTTGTATCCCACGGCGGGAACGTGCTTTGCGGTGAACTCCACCTTGCGGAAGTTGGGGCCGACGCTGAGAACAAGATAGGGAACGGCCTTGCCGGTGCTGTGATCGGCGATCTCCATGCCCTTATCGAGGTTGATGGTTACTTCGCCATCGCGCGCCCAGTTGAGCGGGTTGAATACGATCAGGCTGTTGCGGCCGGCTGCAATCGAGTCCGACAGGGTGGCCATGCTGGTGCGGAGGATATTTTCGCGTAAGGCTGCAGCTGTGATTGCGCGGGAATCCTTGACGCGCAACTGTTGGATCGCTTCCTTGCTGGTGGGGTCGGAGACACTGTTCCATGAGGTCCAGGTGTGCTCATCCATCAGGACCATGTTGGCCCACATTGAATTCAGTTTTTTGTGGTTGACCGCCAGCCGAGGGTTGACCAGGGTACTGATGGTTGCGAGCTTCTCGGCGGAGGGTGCGCGGCTCTCGTTCTCGCGCTCCATGGCCGCATACAGGGCGTCGGAGCCGATGCCGTCCTCCCAGTATGGGCCACCGTCGCCGCGGACCGTCGGGATATCCGAACCGAACTTGTGGGCAATATTCGCCAACGCATCATGGAAACCTGAGTACTCGATGCGCGGATAGGCATACAGGGCATTCCACTTGCCGGCAAGCGTGGCCTGCTGCGGGTACAGGTCAGTATTCTCCACCTGGGTGCCGAAGATGATCGCCGCGTTGGCGTGATAGCTCGGGTGCTCGTACATTTCCAAAAAGACTGGAAGAATTTCTTTGCCTGTCGCGGTCAGCGGAGGCAATCCGAAAATGAATTGCATCTGCATATAGTGCCGTGAGTACCACATGAGCACCTTGCCGCCATCAGGCCCCTGCCACCAGAAAGGCGAGTTCTCATTGAGGTGGCCCAGCAGCAATACCGGAGCGCGGTCGTTGTTGCTTCCGGCAAGGAAGTACTTAATATGCGCCGCAGCCAGAATCGACGCATAGGACCACGAGTATGAAGGAACGTCTGTAATGTTGGCGTAGTTATACGGTATTCCGTATTTCCGGCTGAAGTCGGCGCTTGGATAGAGCGAGCGGATCAGCGTTTCGGCAGTAGGGAAGCCGGTGAGCAGGTTGCTGGATTGCGCTGGAATATAAAGCTGCTTTTTCCGGATTGCGGTGATGATGCGCTGCTTTTCCTGCGGACTGCGCGAGGCTAGAAACTGCTCCAGGTTCCATTCGCCGTCGGTGCTGAAGCGGAACGCCGGGTGCTTCGCGGTCAGGTCCATGGCTTCGTCGAGGATGCGGCTCTGGATGGCCGAGACCTTGGCCTGGTAATCCGTATAGCCCACGTCCAGATGCACATGGGGAACCATGAACAGGGTCCACTTCTTCCGCGGGTTCAATACTTCAGTCAATCGGGTCCTGTGCCCGTTGAGCTTGACGGTCAAGTGTGCGGGAGTGTCAGCGGGAAACTGCGGGACAGCAAAGCTGAGGCGTTCTTCGCCGAAATCCTGACCGCCCTGGAGAGGATGGGTCAATGTATGGCCTGCGATTTTCAGCGCAACACTGCCGGAATGCGGGTGTTGGCGATAGCGTACAAACACATCCACGCGCTCATCCAGACCTGTGTCATTTTTTGTAAAGAATATGGTAGGTTGCACCCGTACCTCGATGGCAGCAGGTACGGAAGCGGTTGATTGCAGGCCGATGGCGTCGTAATTCATTCCGGCATCAGGTACGCCTTCCTTGTGGGTCGCTACCGCCTGAAGTGTGATCTGGTTATGCCCGTTTTTGAGCCACGAACCGGGAAAATCGCACTCGACTTCCGCGCGCGAATACGCAGGATAGAACGCGGCCATCATATCGCCCATGGCGTAATCGAGTTTCGGATGCAGATAAAACAACCCTATGCGTCCGTTGATGCCGATGCGTAGAGCGGGAACGCTGGAGTGCTCAATAATGAGCGAGACCGTAAGGCGGTAGTTGCGGCTCGGCCTTCCGGCGATCGAGAAGTCAATGGCGCGCGGCGCGGTTTTTGGATTGGATGGCTTTCCGGCAAAGGCGGAGTGCGCGTAGGCATACCAGTCAGCCTGTGGATGATCTTTCCCGACAGTAAAGACCACGGGTGCATGCGGCTGCCCGGAGGCAAATTCACCAGACGAGCCGTCAAATTTTCCAATATTCCAAATTGTGCGGGGGCTGGATTGGGCAAATGAAGGCAGTGGAGACACCGCCAGCAGGAGCGCGGCGAGAAGATACCGGAAAAGCATTACAGACTCCAGAAATCAGGTGGATACGATGCCCTCCCATACTACCCCGTAGTTATTTGAAGGAGTACGTTTGGCTTGTCGGCCAGCGAAATACAGACCTGTTCGTGACAACAATCACTCCATTGAGTGATTTACCTCACGCCTGCTGACGGGTACTGTGCAGAGGTAATGTGGCGAGTTCTGTGCAGAATGATGTACTCTTGTGCGGGCAAAAAACTGGCTGTTATAGCCGCCCGCAACCCTAAGCATTCAAAGGTGCATCGTACAAATCACAATGGTCAATCCGTCGCGTAGTATCCGTCGCCTGAAGTCCCTGCCTGGTCAAGATTCCTTTCATCCCATTCGCAAATACGCAGTGCGAGCAGCATGGCTGATTGCCGTGTGTGGCCTGCTTTCGTGTGGTGCATTGGCTCTTGCGAGCCCGACGTGGACCGCCCAGGGGCGCGCGGCCGACGTCGATCTGTTTATTGGAACCGGCAGCGGCCCAGGCGGCCCGGAGAACCTTTTCCCGGGCGCTGTGACGCCTTTTGGAATGGCGCAGCTGAGTCCTGACACTGAAGACCATGGTTTTGGATACCACTATGGGAAGACCAGCATCAAGGGCTTCAGCATGGCGCACATGAGCGGTGTGGGATGCCCGAGTGACGGCGAGGTATTTTTCACGGCGACGACCGGTCCGGTTTCGCCCGAGGAGAGCGAATTCGAGTCCCCGTACTCGCACAGCCAGGAGTCTGCATCGCCGGGGTACTACCAGGTGCAGTTGCAGCGTTGGGGTGTCAACGCGGAGATGACCGCTACGGATCGCACCGGCATGGCGCGATTCACGTTCCCGGCGGGGAAGCAGGCAAATATTCTGCTTCCGATCAGCCATACGCTCAACTACACCACGGCAGCCTATGCGCACGTGGTTGGCGACCATACGATTGAAGGCTATGTGGTGAACCGGGCCTTCTGCGGAAACAAGCAGACCTACAAGACCTACTTTGTTATGAACTTCAATCGGTCGTTTTCCAAGTTCGGCACCTGGAATGGGACATCGCCCAACAGCCCGGCACAGCCTGCATCCGGTTCGCGTTCTGTTACCCAGGAGAACCACGACCAGTGGGTTGGCGCCTATGCCTCGTGGCCGGCGGCGAAGGAACCGCAGACCGTCACCGTGCAGATCGGGATTTCCTATGTAGACCAGGCAGGCGCTGAAAATAACCTGAAGGTCGAAGCGGCAGGGAAGAGCTTCCCCCAGATTCGGGATGAAGCGCAAGCCAAGTGGAACAAGGCTCTCAATGTTATTGAGGTGTCGGGTGGCTCAGCGGTTAACGAGCGCGTTTTTTACTCGGCTCTTTATCACAGTCTGCTGACGCCGAGCATCCTGAGTGATGCCGACGGGAGATACCTTGGTTTTGACGGGAACATCCATCACGTTGCTCATGGCCATTTGATTTACGGTAATTTCTCGGGATGGGATATTTATCGCAGCCAGATGCCGCTGCTTGCACTGATTGAGCCGCACCGGATGGAGGACATGGCCCAGTCGGCGGTCCTGATGTATCAGCAGGGTGGATGGATCGGACGCTGGCCGCAGGTCAATCTCTATACCAATGTGATGGCCGGAAGCCCGTTGACCACGGTGATGGCCACAGCGTGGCTGGATGGCCTGCATGGATTCGACATGAAGGCTGCGTGGCAGGGTATGTATCTAGATGCGACGCAGGCACCGCCTGCCGGCAAGATTTACGTCGGACAGGAAGGGATCAAGTGGATCAATACGCTGCACTATGTTCCGAATGACAAGGTGAAGTACGGTTCGGTTTCGCAGTTGCAGGAAGATGCGATTGCATATGCTTCGCTGTACAGGCTGGCGGAGAAGCTAGGTAAGACCGCGGACGCCAAGGTTCTATATGACCGTGCGCTGTACTACCGCAACCTGTATGATCCGCAGGACCACTTCTTCCGTCCCCGCAATGCCGACGGTCAGTGGGTCGCAAACTTTGATCCATCGCAGGAAGAGCATGGCTTCATTGAGGGCTCTGCCTGGCACTATCAGTGGCTGGAACCGCAAGACATGGCCTGGGTGATTAAGACCGTAGGTCAGGCAAGGTTTAACCGTCGGCTGACACATTTCTTCGACTACAAGAAGCCGGGATGGTACGGCCAGTATTACAACCCCTACAATGAGACGGACCTTGAGGCTCCGTTTGAGTTCAACTTTTCCGGCAATCCGTGGGAAACGCAGCGCGTGGTACGCCGCGTGTTGAGCGAGAACTATACGGATACGCCGGATGGAATTCCCGGCAACGATGACTTAGGCGAGATGTCGTCGTGGGCAGTCATGAGCATGGCGGGATTCTATAGCGTGGATCCAGCGAGTCTTGCGTACGAGCTGGTCAGCCCGGTTTTCTCCAAGGTGGAGATTCATCTGCACGCGCCATACTCAGGCAAAGCCTTCATCATCAAGGCAACAGAGCATCCCGGCGATAAGCCGTACATCCAGAGCGTGAAGCTGGCTGGACGGACTTACACGAAGAACTGGATCGACTTCCGCGATATGACGCGCGGAGGGACGCTGCAGTTCTCGCTCGGAGCATCGCCGAACCAGTCGTGGGGCGCAGCGCCGGAAGATGCTCCTCCATCCTTGAGCACGGAACATCCGTAATCAAGGAGAAATCGACAGACAATGAAGGGCAGCCCAGTGGGTTGCCCTTCGTGCATTACGTGTGGTTGTGGGGTAAAGACTGGAAGTAGGCGAGCAGGGCATCTCCCCGGGGTGTTCCGTAGCCTGCGCATGCATTCCATCTCTCATCCGCGTGGTAGTAGCCGTTGTATCCTTTCAGAACCGGGCGCAATGCTGTGTGCTTTTCGCGGCCGATGGCGTAGAGATGCGGATGCAGATGTCCGCATCGCCGGCCGAGAGCCTGATTGATGCGGGCAATCAACGCGGCCCAAACAGGCGCAACCGCGCTGGTCCCTGCTGAAGCGAAGGTGCGACCGGTCATCCGCATTTCAAATCCATAACGGGGATCGGCGAGGCCGGCGACATCGGGGATGCCGCGTCCCGGAGCTCCGTCAGGTCCAACTGGGACTTGAGCGTCGTGTTGCCAGGCAGGAACGTGAAACCGGCAACTGATGCCACCGCCGGTAGCACCGTGAATCCCGAAGTGCGAGGCGTTCCATGCCTCCTCTTTGCCGATATCCGTTGGCATAATACTGCCGCTAGTGCCTCCACATGCCAGGCAGTGCGGACTGCTTGCGGGGTAATTTACTGATGGCGGGCCATCCTTTGCGCCGTTCATCGCTCCGGCATCGCCAGTGGAGGCGCAGACAGAAATTCCCAGGTGCGCCGCTTCGCGCAGGACCGTTTCCAGGACGTCGATTTCCGTTTTCGAGACAAGGTGTTCAGGAAAGCTCCAACTGATCGAAAGGACGTCTGGTTTGTTGTCCTCATCGAGCACCGCATGGCTCAAGGCGTGGTACAGACCCTGCGCATCACTGGGCGCGAAATAGACGACAATGTGCGCTGCCGGGGCCAGGGCTGCCAGGATTTCCAGGTCCATGGTGACCTCGGCTGTGCACTGAGCCGCGATGAAAGCATCGCTCTCTGTAGCTTCTGCGGCTATTGAAAGAGTGCCACTGAGTATTTGCAGGAACTCGTGGATTGCCCTACGGCTTGCCGGCTGGTTCTCTCCGTCGCCGACTTTTACCACTGATATTCGGGGTTCAGGGATGTCCAGGCTACGGCAGAATTCCTGAATGTCCTCGGGATAGAATCCGCCGCCAAACTCGATCAGGCCGATTGTCTGGCCGGCGGCGTCCAGATTTTCAGGGAATCGGTATGCGCGGGCCAGGTCGATAATATTTGCAGTAGGCTCCAGACTGCAGAGAGAAGAGCGGCGGCGTGGGTTGGAGTGCCGGGAATTGTGCAGACCGAGAATGCTTTCAACCACGCCCTGCCATTCATCCGGAGCCACAACGGGCCTGGAAGGCGCGAAGAATCGAGCCCCCTTATGGTCGAACTCTTCAAGTTGTGTCTTAAATGCCCGCTCGACTACAGATGCCGTGCCAGAAAGCCGGACTGCGCGTCGCTTATCTGCAACTTCGACGACCAATAATCCATGCCGTTCAGCGAAGGATCGCACCATTTCGACCGATCCAGCGGCTGCGCCGTGCGCTTCTCTGAGCTGTGCGTGGGTCATCAGCTGCGACATAGACAGCGGTGTGTGATATTCGTTATTCGGAGTTGGCACTGTAGCGTGCGGCGGCGGCAGTGGCGCTTTTTGCGCCAATACAACCGTCAGATGGATGTGCTGGTCTGGGTTAAGCCGCCCTACGCGAGAGGAGCCTTTCGGGATTTCGATTACATGGAAGTTCATGTCTTTTACTTTGTGCTGAGGCTGTCACAGAGGGGACAGCGCCGATTTTCTGGGAGCGCTTCGTTCTCGCTGCCTCAGACTTCAAACCTTTCCCAGAGTTCTCTCGTGTGTTTCAGTAGGGCGATGAAATCCGCATGTCCGCGGAGATTGGCCAGCAGCGGATCCCATCGGCCCAGCATGGGATAGTTCAGGAAGCCTTTACTGACGGCGACCTCCAGCCATGCGATGGCGCGCTCGACTTTGCCGAGCAGGGAGTAGCACTCGGCCAGCATCCATGGCCATTGGGCGTCAGTCGCGGTGATTTCTTCAAATTCCGGGTCAATCGATTGCTCGGCTGCTGCGGAGTCACCACGCAAAGCGGCGATCATCACGCTGCCCATTTTACAGAAATAATGCTCGCCACATTTCTGTTTCAAGACCTCGAACTGCTCAATCGCCGCCTCAGTCTTTCCATCGAGTGCCAGCGCTTGCCCGCGCAGACAAAGGAGCAGGGGATTCTTCGGGTCCAGTCGAATGGCCTCATCAAACGATGGAATCGCATCGGCAAACTCTCCTGCGGACATGGAGAGCAGACCGGGTAAGAAGCGATAAACCGGCGTCAGCGGATCGATTTCAAGGATTCTCCGAGCCAGGGGCATGGCGGCATGCGCTTTGCCGCTGAGAGCGCACAAGGCGGAGTACCAGCTCAGGCTATCCGAATCATTAGGGTCTTCGGCTATGGAGCGCTTCAGAAGCAGAATGGCTTCCTGGGTTTTGCCTTCCTGCAGGCTGATGAGGCCCTGAAGTCTTAGAACATGGGCGGACTCAGGATCAATCCGGGCGGCTTCCGTTGCGCATGCTTTTGCGAGGTCCAGATTCTCCATGTCGGAGCTGATGCCTGCGTTCAGAAACTGCCAATACACTTGCCCCCGGGTAGTAAGCAGCAGCACATTCTTGCCAACGACGCGCTCGCCCATTTCCAGATATTCGAGGGCTCGATCCAACCCTTCGCGGGAGTAATTCAAGATTTCCTGCTTGGCCTTTACGTAGAACTGCACTGCCCGGACGTCAGGCAGAGGGCGAGCCTCGAGTTGCAGATTCTCTTGTGGGCTCAGTGTGACCTTCAGAGCGGACACGATCTGACGGGATATGGATTCCTGAATTGCAAATGCGTCTTCTGTTGTTCCCCGATATTTGTTCCCCCATATCAGCGTGTCAGTACGCGTATCAATGAGCTGCGTAGTGACACGAACCGCCCGTCCGCTCTGGGAGTTTGCGGGATCCGCCGGTTGCTGGATGCGTACGGTGCCGCGAAGAACGTTTCTGACGCCAAGTTCTGCCGCGATCTCGGCTGGAGTTCGGGGTGAGTTCTTCAGGCGCATGGAGGATGTACTGCAGATTGTGCGCAGAGAGTGAACGCCAGAAAGGTCGGTGATAATCTCGTCCGTCAATCCGTCGCAGAAGTCCTGGGTTGCCTGATCCTCATTGTCCCCTGTAAAGGGCAGGACAAGGATGGTGTGGTCTGACGGCACCGGGGCGATGCGCAGCTCTTCAGGTACGGAAATCTTTTGCGTGGTCCGGTACAGGCGGGAGGTGGTGGGTTCCTGCAGCGCCTCCAAAAACTCGCGGGCATTCTGAAAGCGGCGAACAATCTCCTTGTCAAGAGCTCTCTCAACAACCTCTTCCAGATGGTATGGGATGTGGGCGCCATGCTCCCGTATCCGGCGATGTTGCTTCCTGAGGATTGCGTCGAGAACCTCATACGAGCTGGTGGCGGCGAAAGGATGGGCGCCAGACAGCATTTCGTAAAGCACGACGCCGCTGGCCCACAGGTCGGTGCGGTGGTCGAGCGTTTTGCACAAGACTTGTTCGGGCGATAAGTAGCTGATGGTTCCGAGGATTTCGCCCGTGGCGGTGAGACCTTTGTCTGTCCCGAGCTCCTTGGCCAGGCCAAAATCGACGATTTTGACCACGCCGTTTTCGCAGAGGATCAGGTTTGCCGGCTTGATATCGCGGTGGATGACCCCGCGCTGGTGCGCGTGTTCCAGGCCAGATAGCAATTGCGTGGCAACGTCGACAGCGGCATTGGAATCGAGTGGGCCACGCCGGAGCCGTTCCGCCAGGGTTTCCCCTTGATAGAAAGCCATCACGATCACGACTTCGTCGTTGGGCAATTCCTCGACCTGATAAATGCTGCAAATATTCGGATGATCGAGCTGCGAAGCGGCGCGGGCTTCCTGAATCAGCCTGGCCCGCGATGCGGGGCTGCCGTCAGTTGCCGGCCCAAGCGATTTGAGTGCCACAAGCCGCATAAGGCGGGTGTCCTTGGCCTTCCAGACAACACCCATCCCTCCGGCACCCACCCGCTCGAGCACCTCGTAATGCGCGATTCTCGATCGATCAAGCGCGGGCATACCGCAATTCCTCATTCCGTGCAGTGGCAGAAGCTGTATTCCGTGCAACCAGTTCTTCAAACAGGGCTGAGGTATTCTCGATTGCAGCAAAGGCGCACATGCCCACCGCGCGAGCCTGTTCCGGGGTAAGCTGCATGGTATCGAGTGTATGGTTCAGGTCGGCCAGATGAGCCGGATCGTCGTCGGCGTGTCTTTTCAGACAGCGGAATGCGGTCGCGGGCGCTCCGGATTTTGCTTGAATTTGCTGAAGCTGGGCGGGAAGCGGAGCGTAACCTTCCATCAGGATTAAGTAGCCCATCACCGCAACCGGGTGAATATGGTGCATCCAGAAATATTGAGCCCCGATCAAGTTGACCGTGGCGGTGCAGGGAGACGCTTCCAGGACATCGCGCTTCTGGTATCCGAGGGTACAGATGTCATCCAGTAGCCAGAGGTCGTGGTCTTTTTCTTCCTCTATGTGGATTTCCAGGTAAGATGCCAGGCGGGAGGCGACTGGATCATCCGGAAGAGCGAGGGCACAATTGCGCGCAGCGGGCATTAGGATGAGGCCGCTGCGCATAACACAAAAGATTTGCATCAGGAATTCCGGAAAAAGGCGCGGGAGTTCCGGATGATTCCAGAACATGTGAGTGGCCGCAAATAGCCGGCCTTCTGCGAGGCGGATTTTCCCCCACAGGATGTCACTATTTGTCGGGCATTCCATGGTCACTCCCACACTTCAGTACGTCTTCCACACAGGCTTATCGGATAATCCGCCGCGTTGGAGGGGGACAGGTCACGCAGTTTAAGGCAGAAACGGAAGCTGGTAAATGGCTTAAATGGCGATATTGGGCCGCAAATGCTCCTTGCCTTCGGGAGCTTCCCCCATTTTTTGGCGCAGTTTAACCAGAACATCAATTTCTTCGTCCGTAATCTGTTCGATTATCTGCTTATCGCTTTCCGAGAAATGTTGCGCGACGATAATACCGGCGTCGTGAAGTTTTTGAATCTTGTTTTCAGTGCTTGCCATAATCCCCTCCAGAAGTTGACGTAAAGTCCAGCTGAATGGGCGATGAAGCGGAGATGTTCAGCTGCGTCGTGAAGATTGTATACGAATTACTGGCTGCTGGAATCCGCCCGGTTTAAGATACAGCCATGGCGGAACGAGACTTGCACGATTTCTCTCTGGTTCTCAAGCATGACGGCAAAGGGACCCATATATCTGGGCATACTCCCTTTACGGTTGGGCGTTCGCCACAGATGAACCTCGTCCTGCCCTATCCTTATATATCCCGGCATCATGCCGAGATACAGTTCGACTCGTCAAGCCAGAGTCTTGTCTTAGTGGGTGTCAGTCCAGAGTGTTTTGTCAATGGCGTGCGAGTTTCGCGGCAGACGATAACTCCGGACGATGAGATCCGATTTGGTTTTCTGGAAGGGCCCATGATCCGGCTGGCGGAGAAGACCGCGGATGAGCATCCGTCTGCCGATAGCAATGCCGGTTCGCTGCGGGCGACGCTGGATCATTTGCGGGAGCCGTCGAGTTCCGACCGGGATCTGACACGGTTGAGCTGGTTTGTGGAAGCTGCCAGGCGACTGAATAATGTTGGTGCGGTCAAAGAGATTTTGGCGGCACTGATTGATACGACTCTGGAGTTGACGCGCGTTGAGCGGGGCTATGTCTTCCTGACAGATGAAGCAGGGAAGCTGTCCTTGACGGCCGGCCGCAGCAACCAGGGCGAAGATCTGACTGACAGTTCGACCCTCTCGCACAGTGCGATCCGGCAGGCCGTGAACAGCGGCTCGGACTTTATCCTTACGGATACGTTGTCTGCCGATACCGCCCGACCTACGGACAGCATTGTTGTCCAGAACATCCGCGCTATTATTTGCATTCCTTTGCGCAAGCGCTCTACGGATGCAACGGGGGATGAGTCGCGGGTGTTGGGGGTGCTTTATCTGGACAGCCGTCAGCAGACGAGCCGGCTTACCCGTATGGACAATGATCTGCTGCGCACCATTGCCACGGAAGCAACGCTTCTTGTAGAGCATGCGACCTTGGCACAGGCCGAGGCTGCGGCGCGCCGCTATCAGGAAGAACTGCAGATTGCGTCAGAGATACAGCAGAGCCTGATGTCTGTACGGATTCCTGACATCCCGTTTGTCGAAATCCTGGCCCACAGTATTCCGTGCAAGGGCATCGGCGGCGATTTCTACGATGTTCTATGCCACAACAATGCGCTGTATATAGTGGTTGCGGATATTTCAGGAAAAGGGGTGTCGGCAGCCGTTCTGGGCTCGACTCTGCAAGGGCTGATTCATGGGCAGATACTGTCGGGACTTTCGTTGCAGGGCGTTGCTCTGATGGCCAACACGTATATCTGCGGGAAGAATCTCCGTAAATATGCAACCTTATTACTGATTCGACTGGAGGCTGACGGCACAGTTGAGTATGTGAACTGTGGACACGTTCAGCCCTTGCTGTACGACCCGGTGGATGACTCCCGCGGAACCATTACTTCCTGTGAGGGATGCAACCTGCCAGTCGGATTATTTGCCGATGCGACCTTCAACTCGGAGACGATTCAATTGAAGTCAGGTCAGAAAGTCTTCATCCTGACGGACGGCATTACTGAAGCGGAGAACCCCACAGGCGTGAACTTTGGCGACGCTCAACTGCAGCCGTTGATTGCGGAGGGCGCCGAGCTGAATAAGGTTTTTGAGGAACTCAAGTCGTTTACAGCCGGAGCCGAACTCGAAGACGATTGCACGATGGTGCAAATCTGCTACAGCCCCCGCTCATAAGGCTTCATCCAACCAGCGGTTGCATTTCCCCGAATCCCTCAACCTGGGCGTGTGTGAGAGATTGGGCGGGCAGGTACATCTATACTTGGTGTGAGAGGCGCTGTGATTTCAGCAATACGTTTTTTATGGAATGCGACGAAGGGCCACCGGCTGCGTCCCTGGCGGAGCGAGTATCTCAGGTGGCGCATTGAAACGTATTCCGGCATGAGCGCCGAGAGCATTACAGCACTTGATATGGTGCGGTTTGTTTGGCGGGAGAAGCTGAATCTGCTGCGGTTTTTGCATTGGGCCGGAAGCCTGGAAAAAGAGGCGCTAGCGGCAAAAGCCAAGTGATGCAGGGCCAGACGCCCTACATGGAAGCTAGGCTGTGCGCGGGTTTACGGAGCTTGATTCATATTTCCGCAGGATGCCATCTGTTGGCGGGAGCTTTGCTCCGCAATGGCAGGTGAAGGGAGAAAAACATGGGTGTATGGAGAGCGCTACAGGCCGAAGATGGACATGCGTTAAGCGCGTATGTGGCGGAGCCTCGCGGAGAGTCTATTGCAGGTTTAGTGGTGGTACAGGAGATTTTCGGTGTGAACGGGCATATCCGATCGGTGGTAGACAGCTATGCGGAAGCAGGGTTCTTCGCTGTCGCCCCGGCTATCTTTGATCGAATTGAGCGCGGCGTGGACCTGAGCTACGAAGGCGAGGACATGCAAAAGGCACGGTCGATCGCCATGCATCTGAATATGGACAATGTTTTGAAGGATGCCAGCGCCGCAATTGAACATGCCCGTACAGCCACCGGAAAAAAGACGGGCGTGATTGGGTATTGTCTGGGCGGATCGGTGGCCTGGCTCGCAGCGTGCCGCCTGAGAGTGGATGCGGCAGTAGGCTATTACGGCGGACAAATTGCGCAGCATGCCGAGGAGAAGCCGAAGTGTCCGGTGATGCTGCATTTTGGCAACCAGGATAGCCACATTCCGCCGGAAGCGGTCGACAGGATTGTTGCGGCCCATCCGGAGATTCCCATCTATCGCTATGAAGCCGGTCACGGATTCAACTGCGATATGCGTTCCGCGTACGACGCGCCTTCGGCAAAACTCGCGCGTGAGCGGTCGCTGGATTTTTTGAAGAAATCTTTGGCTTAAGAGCACCTGGCTCCTGAGCCTGAGGTTTTTGCGGGGTCATGTCGAGGTGCGGAAAGGAGCGTCCTTTTCCGTGATTTTGCATCTACTTCATATCTGACACAAACGAGTCCGCGCGAAATTTGGAACTGACGAGACAGGATGGCAGAAGCAGAGCAAAAAAGTGCAGCTGAGGCTGCGCTGAAGCCTGAGCGAAGAGACTACTCGCATGCCTGGCGGGCGCTGCGGCATCGCAACTTCCGGTTGTTTTTTGGCGGGCAAAGCATTTCGCTCATCGGCACCTGGATGACGCGGATTGCCACGGCCTGGCTGGTTTACCGGCTGACAAAGTCGGCGCTTTTGCTGGGCACGGTCAGCTTTGCCGGGCAGATTCCGACGTTTTTGGTTGCGCCGTTTGCAGGCGTCCTGGTCGACAGGTTGAACCGTCGCACGGTATTAATATGGACGCAGTCGCTGGCCATGCTGCAGTCGCTGGCGCTCGCCGCTCTTACGCTTTCCCACCGCATCACGATTTCTGAAATCCTCGCGCTGAGCGTGTTTCAGGGCTTCATCAATGCCTTTGATATGCCGGGCCGGCAGGCCTTTATGGTGCAGATGGTGAGGGACCGTACGGATCTCTCGAATGCCATCGCGATCAATTCCTCCATGGTGAATCTGGCGCGACTGCTGGGTCCTGCGCTGGCCGGCATTGTGATTGCGGCGACGAATGAGGGCTGGTGCTTCCTGATCGACGGCGTGAGCTATATTGCGGTGATCGCCTCACTGGTGATGATGCGGATTGATGTTGCGGAGGTGAAGCGCTCCGCAGCCACGATGTTTGAGCAGATGCGCGAGGGCTGGGCGTATGTTTCGACGTCTATCCCGATTCGTTCCATCCTGTTGCTCTTTGCGCTGGTCAGCCTGATGGGAATGCCCTACGTGGTCCTGATGCCGATTTTTGCGGCCAAGGTGCTGCATGGCGGGCCGCATACGCTGGGATTCCTGATGGGAGCTGCGGGAATTGGCGCGCTGATTTCGGCGCTGTCGCTAGTCGTCCGCAAGTCGGTCCGGGGACTTCTGAAGATGCTTCCGATTGCATCAGCATCCTTCGGCGCCGGGCTGGTGATGTTCGGATTCTCGCATTGGTTCTGGGTGTCGATGCTGCTGATGGTCATCGTAGGGTTCGGCATGATGCAGGGGTTGACGGCGAGCAATACGATCATCCAGACGCTGGTTCCAGAAGACAAACGAGGCCGCGTAATGAGTTACTATACGGTGGCGTTTGTCGGCATGGCGCCGTTTGGCAGCCTGATGGCCGGGGTTCTTGCGCATTGGATTGGGGCTCCGCATACGGTAATGCTGACGGGTACCTGCTGCATGATAGGCGCGGTCGTGTTTGCCAAGCGGCTGAGAACGATCAAAGACCGCATGCGGCCGGTTTATATAGAATTGGGCATCGTGCCGCCCAGACCGAGCAAGCTGGTGGAAGAGCAGGCAGGGAACTGAATTCCGCCGGTGTGGATGTCCCGTTTGGTGTGTGCAAGAATAGGCCTATATCCAATGTCAAACACTGAATCTTCAGAAGTTCAATCCACGCCAGAAGCAGTTGACCCCGTCGAGGTAAACGAGCCCAGCGAATCGTTCGGTGCGTTGCTCAAGGAGTACGAGAGTGCGCATGCGCGAAAGCGGGAAGCGGGCGCAACGCAGATTGAAGGCACGGTGCTTTCGATTACGCCCGAATGGGTGTTCGTTGATATCGGATTCAAAATTGAGGGCGCGTTGCCGATTGCGGCGCGGGAGTCTCTGGAGCCTGGGGACCGCGTTCTGGTTTCGGTCAAGGGTAGAAATGAAGACGGTTATTACGATCTGACTCGCTTTAAAGTGGCACAGCCTAAGGACTGGGCGGCGCTGGAGAAGGCATTTGAGGGGAAGTCGGCGATACCCGGCCGGGTGACGGCGGTGGTGAAGGGCGGCCTGAGGGTTGATATAGGAGTGCAGGCATTTATGCCCGCATCGCGCAGTGGTGCGCGAGACGCCGCCGAGATGGAAAAGCTGGTCGATCAGGAAATCGTATGCCGCATCACCAAGCTCGATACGGCGACAGAGGATGTGGTTGTCGATCGGCGGATTGTGGTGGAGGAAGAGGCGCGTGCAACGCGCGAGCGCCGCTATTCCGAGGTTGCTGAGGGCGAGGTGGTAAGCGGAACCGTGCGCTCGCTTGCCGAGTATGGAGCGTTTGTGGATGTGGGCGGCGTGGATGGCCTGCTGCATGTGGCGGAGATTTCCTGGGCTCGCGTCAATCATCCGTCCGACGTGCTTACGGTGGGGCAGACCGTCGAAGTAAAGGTCCTGAAGATCGACGCGGAGAAGCAGCGGATTTCGCTGGGCATGAAGCAGCTGCAGCCGCACCCCTGGGAGGGTGTGCCGGATCGGTTCAAAGTCGGTCAGCGCGTGACCGGAGTGGTGACGCGGGTGGCGGACTTTGGGGTCTTTGTTGAGCTGGAGTCAGGGGTTGAGGGGCTGGTTCACATTTCAGAGATGTCCTGGGGCAAAAAGATTCACAAGGCGAGCGATGTGGTGAAGCCGGGTGAAACGGTGGAGGCCGTTATTCTGGGGATCGACGCGGCGGAACGGCGCATGTCGCTTGGGCTGAAGCAGGCTTTCGGTGATCCGTGGGCGGAGGCGGCGCGTACTCTACAGCCCGGGATGCAGGTAGAGGGGTCTATTGTCAGCTTCACGAAGTTTGGTGCTTTTATGCAGATTACCGAGGGTGTGGAGGGCATGATCCATATCAGCGAGATCAGCGCCGAAAGGCGATTGAATCATCCTTCGGATGCACTGCGGCTGGGCGAGGCGGTGAAAGCCCAGGTGCTATCCATCGATGCGGACAAGCGGCAGATCCGGCTGAGCATTAAGAAGCTGGTGCCGACCGGACTGGATGAGTTTCTTGCGGAGCACAAAGCGGGCGACTTGGTTACAGGGCGGCTGTTGGACGAGAGCGGGGAGCAGGCCCGGATTGAGCTGGGCGAGGGAATTCTGGCGCAATGCCGAATTCAAGCGCGTCCAGAGGAGAAAAAGGGCAGTTCCGGGACAGGAGGTGCGGTTGATATGTCCGCGCTGAGCTCCATGCTGCAGGCGCGTTGGAAGGGCAATGAAAAAGCTGGCGTTCCGGGGCGTGAACCGTTGAAAGCAGGGCAGATTCTCAGTTTCAGGATAGCTAAGATTGACGCTGCGGCGAAGAGAATTGAACTGGAACTGGCGTAGACGGGAAGTGGGAATCCGGGCATCTGGAGCGGCTAATTGCATTGCCCAGCTAAATTACACCATGTTATTCTTAGTTCAGACACTTAGGAAGTGTAACGAACTATAAAACAGGAGTAATGCCCAGTCGTGCTGGCACCTACGAAGAAAACGGACATCATTACGCAATTCCGCACTCATGAATCCGATACCGGAAGCCCAGAAGTGCAGATAGCGATCCTCAGCGAGCGTATTGGCGAGCTCACCGAGCATTTCAAGACCCACGCGAAGGATCATGCTTCGCGCCGCGGTCTTCTGATGCTGGTCAGCAAGCGCCGCCGCCTGCTGGACTACCTCAAGACGAACGACTCCGATCGGTATCGCGAAGTCATCGGCAAGCTCGGTCTGCGCAAGTAGACCCGAAGAATTAGCATTGTCCCATACGCACACGCGACGGAATTTGAAACAAGCAGGGAACGTGGACGGCTCGAGCAGTCATGCTGCGTTCCCGCCTCAGTATTTTTGTCGCCCAGGGAGCTGGTTGCGGTGACCGCCGCAGCGCTTTGCCATTTTTCCCGCTCCAGTGCGGCCCTTCCATCTGCGATTTTGCCTGTCTCCAAGGTGTTATTTGCGCTCAATGAAGCGGCGCGCGAAGGTTCAGGTGCAATCGCCCATCCACATTTCGAAACGAGGATTTTATGAAACAGGAAGTGACAGTTGAGCTTGCCGGAGGCAAGCAGCTGCATTTTGAAACCGGGCGCATGGCCAAGCAGGCTTCCGGCGCCGCCCTGGTGACCCAGGGAGAAACGGTTGTGCTGTCCACAGCAGTGGCGTCGCCCGACCCGAGGGAAGGCATCGACTTCTTCCCGCTAACGGTCGATTACCGCGAGTACGCCTATGCAGGCGGCCGTATACCCGGCGGATTCATCAAGCGCGAAGGCCGTCCGAGCGAGCGTGAAATTTTGACCTGCCGGCAGATCGACCGTCCTATTCGCCCGCTCTTCCCGGCAGGTTTCCGGAATGAGACGCAGGTGATCGTGCTGGTTATGTCGGCCGACCGAGAAAACGACCCGGACGTTATCGGCATTAACGCAGCCAGCGCCGCTTTGGCGTTATCCGACATCCCCTTTGCGGGGCCGGTAGGCGCGGTGCGTGTGGGGCAGGTGAATGGCGAGTTTGTCATCAACCCGACCTACGCTGAGCGCCGCGAGAGCGCGATGAGCATCACCGTTGTCGGCACCATGGACGGCATTGTGATGATTGAGAGCGGCGCTCAGGAAGTAGAAGAGAGCCTGATTCTTGGCGCGATCGAGTTTGGCCACACGGAGATCAAAAAGATTGTGGCTGCGATCAACGACCTGGTTTCCCGGGCAGGGAAGACGAAGCGCGCTGTTACCGCCCCTGAATTCGACGATGCATATTACAAAGCTCTGCAGGCCAAGATCGGCGACCGGCTCAAGGATGCACTGGATACCCATGCCCATCCCAAGACCGAGAGCTATCAGCTGATCAAGCAGATCAAGGATGAGCTGGCCAAGGAGATTCCCGAGGGAGACGGAGCCGCGGATGCGAAGAAGAAGATGGGCCGCTACTACGAGACCCTGCGCGAACGGATTTTTCGTGAGCAAGTGACTAAGGATCGGATTCGCCCGGATCGCCGTGCCTTTGACCAGATCCGGCCAATCACGATTGAGGTTGGGGTGCTGCCGCGCACGCACGGTTCTGCACTGTTCACCCGTGGCGAAACGCAAGCGCTGGTGACGGCGACGCTGGGAACCGGCGATGATTCACAGCGTCTTGAGACCTACGAAGGCGAGCAGAAGAAGCGCTTTATGCTGCACTACAACTTTCCGCCGTTCTCGGTTGGCGAGGTTGGGCGCATGACCGGAGTTGGCCGTCGTGAGATCGGCCACGGAGCGCTGGCGGAGCGCGCGATCCGCGCAGTACTGCCCAGCGAAGACGAGTCCCCCTACGTGCCGCGAATTGTCTCCGACATTCTTGAATCCAACGGGTCCTCCTCGATGGCTACTGTTTGCGGAGCGAGCCTGGCGCTGATGGACGCTGGTATTCCACTCAAAGGAGCCGTTGCAGGAATAGCAATGGGCCTGGTGAAGGAAGGCGATGACTACGCAATTCTGACCGACATTGCGGGAGCGGAAGATCATTACGGCGACATGGACTTTAAAGTAGCCGGAACCCGCAAGGGCATCACGTCGTTGCAGATGGATATCAAGATCAGCGGTCTTACCGGCCAGATCATGCGCGAGGCGATGGAGCAAGCCCGTCGCGGACGCTTGTTCCTGCTGGACAAGATGGATGAGGTGCTGAGCGGTACCCGTGAAACCAAGTCGAAGTATGCTCCGCAGATTCGCACACTGCAGATTCCGGTCGACAAGATCCGCGACCTGATCGGCCCGGGTGGCAAGGTGATTCGGGGCATCATAGAAGCGACGCAGGTGAAGATCGATGTGGACGATACGGGCCGTGTGAACGTGGCATCGAGCGACTCCGTTGGACTTGAGAAGGCGCTGGCGATGATCAACGATCTTACGGCTGTTCCAGAGGTAGGCAAGACCTACCTGGGGAAAGTGGTTCGTCTGGCGGAGTTCGGCGCATTTGTCGAGATCTTCCCCGGAACCGATGGCCTGCTGCACGTGAGCGAGATTGCCGAGCATCGCGTGAAAGAAGTGAAGGACGAGCTTCGCGAAGGCGACCAGGTTCTGGTGAAGGTGTTGGGTGTTGAAGGCAACCGCATCAAGCTGTCCCGCAAGGCTCTACTGCGGGAGCAGCGTCAGAAGCTAGGACTGCCAGATGCGACTGCGCAGGACGTTGATATCTCCGCATCCGCATCCGGTACCGGTAATGGAGAAGAGCGTCCGCGCCGCCAGCCGCGTTCGGAGCCGGCTGAGCGCCAGCCGACCTCGAATGCAAGCACGATCACCATTGAAGGCGGTGAAGGCTTAGATGATGACGGCTTTGACGAAAACGGCGAAGAGATCAACTTCAACCGCGCGGAGGGTGCTCCGGCAAATGCCGATGGCGGTGAGCGTCGTCCCGGCGGAGGCGGAGGCGGAAGCCGTCGTCGTCGTGGCCGCGGTCGTGGCAAAGGCCCAAGCGGTGGTGGTAGCCGCTGAAATCAGTAAGTCGCTATCAAAGGCTGCGCGAGAGCGCAGCCTTTGCTTTTTCCGGGCCGTATGAAGTGGCGCACCGCGGAGCTGATGGAGTCGGGAGGGTATCAGCAGATGCAACAGGTGCGGTAACTCATCAGATTACAAGCTTCGAGGAAAGCGCGATTGAGGGGTCAGAACCGAAGCGAGATTAGGTTAGACTGTGTGGCAATGAGCGCCTCCATGTACATCGTAGTAGAGGGTGAAGATCCGGGATTTGACATCTTTGTGAACGGACATGCGCTGGCCCGCAATGAAGATGCTCTGGAGAAGCTGGCAAACCGGCTGGGTGTAAAGCCGCTGCTGGAGTTTTTTTCCGCGGACGAGAACTCGATGGCGTTGCTGCTGGAAGAGGGCGCAGGCAATCCTGAATGGGCCAAGACACTCCCTCCTCCGCAGTGGTTTTCCCCCTCGGAAGGACTGGTGACGATCTGCGCGTTGCTGGACCATTTGCGCGAGTCTCCAACAACGCTGGGTAGCGAGACAATCCCGGTTATCAACGATCTCATAGAATACGAACAGGTGCTGAACAAGTCTGTGCACCGGAGCCTGCGCTGGCAACTGGCTGTGAGCTGGAGATAGCCGTCAGGCAGTCCAGTTGCCGAGTATTTTGCGCAGCACAACCAACTGACCAATGTGATAACTGTTGTGATCGATGACGAGAAGTATTTCGCGCAGCAGTGTTTGTCCATCACCCCAGGGGATGCGTGCGTAGAGGTTGGATTCCGTATTGCGGATGAGGGTCTGGAAGGCCTCCAGATCGGCGCAGATGGCACTGAAGGATGCCTCCCAAGCGGAGGGATTCTCTGGGGCCGTGTCTTCCGGCCAGTAGTCGTCAGGCCATTTGGGCGCGACATATTTGGGGTTGGTTGAGAAAATCAGAAGGTCATTGAGTGCGATGCGGATGTGCTCCAGCAACTGCCACGCGCTATAGGGGAATCCTTTGGGCCGGGTTCCGTATTGTTCCGGGGGAAAGTCCTTTACCGCGTCGATGAGATTCACGTGAGCCTGACTGCGGTGCAGGGTCTGGATCAGCAGCTCGCGCAAAAGCTTATCATCAGCAATCATCTACCACTCCTTGATGGATAGGGATGCAAAAGTCTTCCTGTTCCATTGAAAGGTTTGGCCCCCAGGGGATAGGGCATCCGCTCCCATTGGACAGTCTAGATGTCAGTGACGGTTTCGCGGCGGTCATTGAAAACATTGCCCATTCTGCGAATTTGAGCGCCGACGCCGCGCAGTTTTTCCTCGATGTGCTCGTATCCGCGGTCCATGTGATAGACGCGATCGAGGATGGATTCGCCATTGGCCACGAGAGCGGCGAGCACGAGCGATGCGGAGGCGCGAAGATCGGAGCACATGACCGCCGCAGCCGAGAGCTGCGACTTGCCGTGGACTGTTGCAGTGCGACCGTCAACTTTGATGTTGGCGCCCATGCGGACCAGCTCCTGCACATGCATGAAGCGATTTTCGAAGATATTTTCCCGGATAGTGGAGGTGCCGTCCGACTGCGTGGCGAGAGCCATGTACTGTGCCTGCATGTCGGTGGGGAAGCCGGGGTATTCTTCCGTGGAGATGTCGACAGCCTTGAGATGGCCTTCGCTGCGGACGCGAAGGGCGTCCTTGCCGACGGGCTCAATGTGCACACCGGCCTGCTCCAGCCTGGCAATGACAGCACCCAGGTGAGCGGGGTTGCAGTTGGATACGCAGAGGTCGCCTCCGGTGATAGCTCCGGCAATAAGGAAGGTTCCGGCTTCAATGCGGTCGGGGTTGATGCGGTGGCGCGCGCCGTGAAGTCTTTCGACGCCCTGGATGCGGATGGTGGAGGAGCCTGCGCCTTCGATCTTTGCGCCCATGGCGGTGAGCAGGGCGGCGAGGTCGGTAACTTCAGGCTCGCGGGCGCAGTTTTCCATGACGGTTTCTCCTTCGGCGAGGACGGCGGCCATGAGCAGATCTTCAGTTCCGGTGACGGTAATTTTGTCGAAGTAGATCTGGGCGCCCTTGAGGCGTTCTGCGCGGGCCTCGATGTATCCGTGCTCATAGCTGATTTTTGCGCCCATGGTTTCGAGCCCTTTGATGTGGAGGTCGATGGGGCGTCCGCCAATGGCGCATCCGCCGGGCATGGCGACACGGGCAAGGCCGGTGCGGGCGACGAGCGGGCCGAGCACGAGCGAAGAGGCGCGCATGGTCTTGACGATTTCGTATTTTGCGACAGGATCGGAAAGGACGCGGCAACTGATGGTGGTGCGATGATGCGCACGGCCATATCCGAGTTCGACTTCGGCTCCCATGGAGGCGAGCAGCTTACGCTCGGTTTCGATGTCCTGAACCTGCGGGATGTTCTCGAGGATGACATCGCCCTCGGTGAGAATGGCCGCAGCCATGCAGGGGAGAGCGGAGTTCTTGGCGCCGCTTACACGGATGGTTCCGAGCAGCGGATTGCCACCGCGAATGACAAATTTATCCATAACGATTCTTGCTATAACCAGTTTATATGCCGTGGTGCTGTGGATCGCAGTGACGGCGTAGGGGGATGTGCCTAGCTGGATACGGGTTCGGTGTTGGTGTCGAGCCAGCGAACGAGTTCGTCCTCAGAGAGCTTGCCGGCGGGCGAGTGCGGATTCCGGCAGCCCTTTATCGCGAACGCCAGAACTGCCGCCGTGTTCGGCTACGCAAAACGTAGAAAGGCCCGGCGATCGGATGACGGCCGGGCCTAACTTCATTATCTCTATTTCTATTTTATCAAATTCAAATAATTCAAATGCAGCCGAAGCGAATTAAATATCGGTCATGGTGTCTTCAATGGCGAGGCGGACATTGCTGTCGGAACGCTCCAGACGGCTGAGGGCTTCCGGTTTATCGACCCCGGCCTTGAGCATGACGAGGGCGACAGGGACGCTGCGTCCGGCGGATTTAATAACCTCAACGGCTCGTTCGCGGGTGATGTTGCAGGCTCTGATGAGGATGCTGATGCCGCGTTCGACCAGCTTGGAGTTCTGCATGTGGACGTTGACCATGAGGTTTTCGTACACGTAGCCCATGCGGGTCATGGCGCCGGTGGTGATCATGTTGGTGATCATCTTCTGGGCGGTAGCGGCCTTCATGCGTGTGGAACCGGAGATGACCTCGGGGCCGACCTCGGCCACGATGGCGACGTCAGAGACCGATGCGAGAGGGGTGTTGGGGTTGCAGGTGATGCAGGCGGTACGTGCACCGCGGGCGCGGGCGTAGCGGATGGCAGAGACGACGTAGGGGGTGCGTCCGCTGGCAGAAAGGCCGATGATGACGTCCTTGCGGCTGGGGCGGCGGCGCGCGATATCGCGCTGACCGAACTCCTCCGAGTCTTCGTTGACCTCAACGGGCGAGGCCAGGGCCTTGGGCCCGCCGGCCATGATGTACTGAATGGTCTGAGGCGAGGTGGAGAAGTAGGGGGGACACTCGCAGGCATCGAGCGAGGCGATGCGCCCGCTGGATCCGGCGCCGACGTAAATGAGACGCCCACCGTCGCGGATGCTGTGGGCCACCCAGTCGATGACCTCTGCGATTTCAGGCAGAGACTTCTTTACGGCTGCGGCGACTCTTGAGTCCTCGTGGTTGATGATGCGCGCGATCTCGAGAGCGGATTTGGTGTCGAGGCCCAAGGAGGCTTCGTTGGGACTTTCTGTGGTGAGATCGTGGATATTGGAGTGAAGATCTTCCGGCGTATAGTCTGTATTTTTGATGCCGGCTTCTGCTTGCGTCATAGTGGCCATAATTGAGTCCAACGCGACAAACGAGCGCTACGACATTTTAACGCTGTTCTGTGACGATTGGCCATGATAATCGTGCTAGCTGGTAACTCTTTGTTTCAAATTGGTGACATTCGGGTCGGAGTTGCGCGTGGTTGGTGCTTTGAAAAATGACGGTTGCGGAGGAAGGCTGTGCTCTACCTTGCTAGATATTTGAAGATGGTTTGAATGGGATAGCAGTTGATTGAAGGCCGGCTGCGATGGCGTCGTGGAAAGCGGGGCGAACTTGCTTGATGGCGTTGCTGGAGCGGTCGGGCCTGTTTCTAGTGGGCCAGGTGCGGTTGGTGAGCAGGACGACGGCGAGCTGGCGCGCGGGGTCGATCCAGAGCGAGGTTCCGGCGTAGCCGAGATGCCCGATGGATGACGGGCTGAAGAATTTTCCTGATGAGGATGGATCGCTGGGCGTATCCCAGCCGAGGGCGCGCGTGGTTCCGGCGGGCGCAGTCTGGCGGGTGGCGAAGAGGCGGACGGTTTCCGGCTGGAAGAGCTGCAGGCAGGATGCGGTGCGGCCATCGGCCAGGATGCAGGCGGCGAAGCGGAGAATGTCCTGTGCATGGGCGAAGAGGCCGGCGTGTCCGGCGGCACCACCGAGCGTATAGCAGTTCTCGTCCTGCACCTCGCCCTGAAGGATGCGATGGCGGAAGGTGGTGTCATCCTCTGTGGGCGGAATATGCGGGTGCGCGGGAGACGGCGGGCAGAAGGTGGCGCTTTCAAGGCCGAGAGGCGCGGCGATTTCACGCGCGAAGAGGCGCGGGAGGATGTCGCCGGAGAGCACTTCGAGGGCTTTGCCGAGAAGGATGAATCCGATGTCAGAGTATTCGGCGCGAGTGTTGGGGGGGGCTTCGAGCGGGAGGTGGAGCGCGGCGCGGAGGAGGCCTTCGGGCGAGTGGTGCTGTTCGAAGAGCGGGGCATAACCGGGGAGTCCGGAGGAGTGGGCGAGAAGCGTGCGCAGGGTGACGTGGCGCTTTTCCGAGCCGGGCCGCATGCCGATGACGAAGCCGGGGAGGATGTCGCCGAGGAGTGCGTCGAGTAAAAGAATTCGGCGGTCGTAGAGCAACATGGCGAGTGCGGTGGTGACGACGACCTTGGTGACGCTGGCGAGATCGAAGATGGTTGCCGGTGTGACGGCGGGCGAGTCATTGTTGTAGGTGAGGTGCCCGGCGGCGTCGAGGGCGAGGATTTCGCCGTTTTGGAGGACGCCCCATGCGGCTCCGGGAAAGGCGCGGGAGGCGATGGCCTGCTCAATGACGGCGCGCGCGGCGGAGAAGCGGGTGGGTGAAGCGGGTTGTGGATGAGACGACATCGCGATGTGCCTATGGTAGCGGATGCCGCTGCGTGATGCTGCTACCGATGCGGTATTTTGATCGTCTCTTTAGAGAGATTCAGCACGGCGATACAATAAGGAAAAGTGGTGCCCGCACGATGAGTGAGCAGACTCCCGAAGCAAATGAAGAAACACAAGTGGTGGAGAACCCCGCGGTGCCGGGTACGCCCGAGCCTGTGCGCAATGGTGCGCGGCTGTGGCTGCGCGATCTGCTGGTCTCCGTGGTGGCTTCGTTCCTTATCATCACCTTTCTGTACCAGCCGGTGAAGGTGGAAGGAACGTCGATGCAGCCTGAGCTGCGCAATCAGGACCGGCTGTTCATCAACAAATTTGCATATCACTTTGAGAGCATTGCAAGGGGCGACGTGGTGGTGTTCCATTACCCGCGCGATCCTTCAAAGAGCTACATTAAGCGGGTGATTGCGCTGCCGGGCGACACTCTATGGATTGATGAGGGCCGGGTGTATGTGAATGGCAAGTGCATTCAGGAGCCGTATGTACCGCTGCGCTACCGGGACACGCGATCTCTGCCGGAGATGGTGATTCCGCCGCATGAGTACTTTGTAATGGGAGATCACCGTTCGATTTCAGACGACAGCCGGGATTTCGGGCCGGTTCAGCGGCACTTTATCTATGGCAAGGCGGCGTTTGTGTACTGGCCCGCGGACAACATGGGCGTGGTGCGGTAGATGCCAGAAGCTAGCTACTAGCATCTAGCTTCTGGCCATTTGCCCCAAAGGGATCCGCGCTATGGGATTTGCCTGTGGTCATTCCAAAATGCGCATCCTACCTGCCTGCTAGTGGCTAGTTGCTGCCGCTATGCGCAGGATGAGCGGGTTCTGATGCAGGATGAGCGGGTTCTGATGGATGAAGGACACTTGGATATCCATGCCGGTGTTGGTGTTCCATTTAGCCTGATCCATCTGATAGCTGAAGATGATGAGGCCTTCGACCTGCTGGCCGGGCTGGAGGGTGATGTTGCGACGCAGCGGCGGCTTCCTGTACTTGTCCAAACCGCGATAGGCGATGAAGAGCTTGTTGAAGTCAGAGTCGGAAGCGCCGGCGGAGTGGTCGGTTGCGCCGGGGAAGCTGGTGATCGCTGCCATGTCGTCGAGATAAAGCGGAATTTTAGCGACGTTCTTGATGCGGACGTCGGCGAGGACGAGGATTTCGTCGAATACATCGCCATGGCCGCCGATGCCGCCGATTGTGGCGGGCGCGTCGAGGTTCTGATGAATGGGATAGATGTTTAGGCTGAGAACCTGCCCGGAGTAGGGAGTGGGGATGCGTCCGAAGTAGACGTAGGCAGCGGTGGCGGCGGCAACGATGACGATGGCAATGAGGATGGTGAACCAGGGGTGGTAGGGTTTTGTCTCTTCACTCATAGGTTGTTCGCATTCTAACTCTGCTTGCGCCGGGCTGATTTTTTGTTTGGCTGTTCCTGGTGGTCCGGTTTGTGCGGAGTGGACTTCTGCTGGCCGGGGCGCGGGCGGAGCGCGTCGAGGAATTCGTCGGGGCCGAGGGTATTGAGCACATCGTGATGGGTGAGCCAGGCGCGGCGAAGCTGGCGGACGCCGTAGTGCATCTTTTCCATGTGTGTTGTGTGATGCGAGTCGGTGTTGATGACGATTTTGCAGCCTAGTTCTTTGGCGAGGCGGAGATTGCGGTCGCAGAGGTCAAGGCGGTCGGGGTAGGAGTTGTGCTCGACGGCTACGCCCAGCTCGGCGGCGCGGCGCAAGACGGCGGGCAGGTCGAGTTGGAAGGGTTCGCGGCGGAGCAGGAGGCGTCCGGTGGGATGGCCGAGGATGCGGACGTAGGGGTTCTCAAGTGCGCGAATGACGCGGGCGGTCATTTCTTCTTCCGGCTGGCTGAAGAGCGTGTGGACGCTGGCGATGACGATGTCCATTTCGGCGAGGACCTCGTCGGATAGGTCGAGCTGGCCGTCGCCGAGGATGTCGACCTCGATGCCGGTGAAGACGCGGATTTTCCCTTTCAGCTCCGCATCGACTTCGCGGATGCGCCGGATGTGTTCGAGGGCGCGGGCGTCGTCGAGGCCGTTGGTCATGGCGAGATTTTTGGAGTGGTCGGTGATGGCGATGTACTGGTAGCCGCATTCGATGGCGGCGTCGGCCATTTCGCGGATGGTGTTGCGTCCGTCGGTGGCGTTGGTGTGCATGTGGACATCGCCGCGAATGTCGCTCTGCTCGATGAGGCGGGGGAGGGTGTGGACCTCTGCGGCTTCGATTTCGCCATTGTTCTCGCGGAGTTCGGGCGGTATCCACTCGAGGCCGAGAGCGCGGTAGATGTCTTGCTCGGTGGCGTTGGCGACGACGGCGCCGTTGTCGAGCCGGGCGAGGGCATATTCGTTCAAAGTGTAGCCGCGCTTGAGGGCGCGCTGGCGGATGGCGACGTTGTGCATCTTTGAGCCGGTAAAGTACTGGAGCGCGGCGCCGTAGGAGGATTCGGGCAGAAGGCGCACGTCAACCTGGAGGGCGTTGCGGAGGCGGAAGCTGACCTTGTTCTGTCCCTTGGCGATGAGGTCGGCGATGGGTGGATAGGCGGCGGTGTAGTCGACGGCGGCTGAGGTTTTGCCCTCCGCGCAGGCGGGGCCGGTGACCAGGATGTCGAGGTCGCCGCAGGTTTCTCGCCCGCGGCGGAGCGAGCCGGCGGGTTCGATGGTGGTGAAGCCGGGAAATTTCTTTAGGTAGGCGATGAGCTGCTCGGCGGCGATCTCGGCGACGTCGATGAGGAAGCGGCCGCTGTTCTTTTTGTAGTCGTCGATGCCCTTGCGGAGCTTCTCAATCTGCTTGACGCCGAAGCGGGGCAGGTCGTTGAGCTTGCCATCGGCGATTGCGACTTCGAGGGCTTCGATGGAGCCGATTCTGAGGGAATCCCAGAGCAGGGCGACGGTTTTGGGACCCATGCCGGGAAGCTTGAGCAGGTCGAGCATGGTGGGACTGTATTTGGTGAGGAGGTCTTCGTGGGCTTTGAGCTTGCCGGTGGACTGCATCTCCTGAATGTTGGCGGCCATACCCTTGCCGATGCCAGGGATTTCGAGGAGTTTTTTGAGGTCGCCGGCGATTTCGCTGAGCTGGACGGTGCTGGACTCGATGGCATCGGCGGCGCGGCGGTAGGAGCGGATGCGGAAGGAGTCAGCCGCGTCGATCTCGAGCAGATCGGCGGTCTCGGATAGAAGCTGGGCGATGGTGCGATTGTCCATAGTCAATGACTCGGGGCGTAGATTCCCGGGGCTAACTTAGATTACGCCGACGGGCATGAAAAATGTACTTCATACAAAATAAATGGCTTAGCAGGATGTTTGGAGAAGAGGCTTGATGGGCGGTGTGGCTAAGAAAGCAAAAAACCCAGCTCCTTTGGAGAGCTGGGTTCAGTTGTGTTTGCACGCAGATTCTTGCTATGCGGCGCGCTCCCATCGATGAATTGTCTTTCGCCGATCTGAGTCGCGGGATGGAAGGGGTCAGGCGGCGTCCTGATGGCGGACGACCTGGTCCGCCTGGGGACCTTTTTGACCCTGAATGATGTCGAAATCTACTTCGTCGCCCTCTTTGAGGCTCTTGTAACCATCGAGTTGAATTGCGCTGAAGTGGACGAAAACGTCCGGACCATCATCGCGTCCTATAAAGCCGTAGCCTTTTGCGTTATTGAACCACTTGACTTTGCCTTTGTATTGAGACACGAGCCTTGCCCTTCCTTGTGATGCGAATTCGGCTGGGAGATCAACACCAACCTGCATGTAGTAAAAGACGCAGGAGGGGGTGGTTTGGTTTGCCATTTATTTTTGGTAAGGGCGCGAGGCCAGTCTGGGGGGAAGGGTTGATAAGGCCAGATTGGGAATCGCGAACAGACGAGAGGTGTGACGTTTTCGTCATAAAAGCAAGGAGCGATCTTGTGCCTGTGTCCGTATCCGCTAGAATCGAAGTGTTTCCCGTCTTTCCATCGCAAGTCCGCTAACGGTGCGGTATCCGGCGCATTCAGAGTCTAAGTTTCTATATGAATCTTTTCGAGCAAAGAAAGGGCGCTACTTCTTGTATTTTTGCGTTTGCGATGGTGTGTGTGTTGCCGGCGAGCGGCTTGGTGGCTCAGGTAGCCGCGAACGGGCCTGCGTCTGGGGGTAACCAGAGCGTTACCCACCAAGCAAAGGTTGAAGTGCCGGAGGGAACACCGCTGCCCGTAGTGCTGGGCAAGCATGTGCCGATGCGGAAGGGTGTTCTGCTGAGCTGTAAGCTTCTTTACGCGGTGTATGCGGACAATGACCTGGTGATTCCCAAGGGAAGCATGGTGAAGGGCTCGGTGATTGCGCTGAAGCCAGACAAGAGTCAGCGTTGGCATGCACGCCTGTGGGGAGACTTTACTCCGTTCCACATTCCGGTGGTGCACTTTGATGAAGTGGTGCTGCCGGATGGCGAGGCAGAGCGGATTGTGAGCGATGATGCGGCGAATGGCGCGCCGGTTCTGCACCTGAGGACTCCGGTGAAGGTAACGGCGCACTCGCTGATTGCACGACAGTTTGAGCAATTAAAGGCGCAGGCTCGGGATACGGTAAGGCTGGTGACGGCTCCGGGGCGCGGGGACAGGTTGGAGCAGTTTTTGTACCACCAACTGCCGTATCATCCGGAGCGAATCAATGACGGGACGATGTGGACGGTGACGCTGGCCAAGCCGGTCACGTTTATAGCGACGTTAGCGGGGCCGGTTCCGGTTGCTAAACCGAAGCCATTGGTCAAGCCGGTTGAGGCAAAGAAGCATCCAATTGAGTTGTTGAAGCGTCCGGAGGCCCAACCGGAGGCGACCACGGCCAAAGCGAGCAAGCCGACGACGGGCATTGTGAGAAAGAAGCCGGAGACAATGGCAGGCAATGTAGGTCAGAAGCCGATACAACTGGATGCGTATCTGGAGCAGACGATCAGTTCGGCGAATGAGAAAGCCGGGAATACGTTTGAGGCGAAGATCGCGAAACCGGTCTTCAATCCTGACCACACGCTTGCCATTCCGCAGGGCGCGATGCTGGTGGGGATGATCACCGAGGCCAAGCCGGCCAAGATTTTCGGGCGGTCGGGCAAGCTGCGGTTCGACTTCCGCGAGTTGAAGATGCCGGGGAAGGCGATTTCGCAGCGGGTGCTGGGAACGCTGGCCGGCGCGGACACGAACGGAGCGCAGGACCTGAGAATTGATGTTGAGGGCGGGTTGGAGTCCAAGCCGAAGAACCGCATCATCGTGCCGCTGTTACTGATGTATCTGGCAGGCCGGTCGATGGATCAGGATGGGCCGCAGGCGGCCAATGCGGGCGTGGCATCCAACGGATTTGGACTAGTGGGCCGGATTGTGGGCATGGTGGCCAGCTCGCGCAATGTGGCGGCTGGAATCGGGTTCTATGCGGCTGGGCTGTCCATAGTTTCGCGTTGGATCGAGCGCGGCCACAACGTGACATTTGTGAAGAACACCCGGATTGAGGTGACCACAACGTCAAGGCCGAATCTGTTGCCAGTACCATCTGTGCCGGTGTCGAAGTAAGGTTGTTATTTCTAGAGAGGCTACTACGATCACGATGCGCCTGACTGCTACTGCTGCGGGACTCCTTTTTTTTATTTTTTCCGGAATAGCCGCCTATCCGCAGGCCAACTTAGTTGCAGCTCCTCAAAGGCATCTGACGATAGCCCGGAGGGAGCCGAGTCGCATTCTGCCGTCGGCTCCCGATGCAACGCAGGCGAACGGGGAGGTAATTTGCGGAATTACGCACCTGGGGCGGTGCATCAAGGACTTGGGTCAGGATGATAAGGGAATCTTTACCAGCCCTCTGCGGTTGAAGTCGAAGGACGGGTACTGGCTGGCTCCGCTGGGGGCCGCGACGGGATTGGCGTTTGCGTATGACACCGATGCCGAAGCGGAGATCGGCGTGGATGCGAACCGGACGATAACGGCAAACAAAATTGCCAACTTCGGGTCTTTTTTTGCAACCGGAGCCGAGGGCGCGGGGGTTTATTTTCTGGGGCTGGCAAAGAAGGATCCGAAGCTGGAGGAGACGGGGCGGCTTGGAGCCGAGGCGGTGATTGACTCGGGAACTGTGACGGTGGTGCTGAAGATGGCGTCGAACCGGCAGCGTCCTCGACAGGGGAACGGGCAGGGCGGATTCTGGCCGTTCGGGACACAGCACTGGGAGTGGGACTCGTCATTTCCGTCAGACCATGCGACGGCTACGATGGCGCTGGCGCGGGTTGTTGCAGGGGAGTATCCGCACTGGTATGTAATGGCGCCGGCATATGGGTTTGCGGAGACGATTGGGATTTCGCGCATTATGGCGAACCAACATTTTCCTTCGGACATTCTTGTAGGGCAGGCGATCGGTTTTTTGACGGGAAACTACCTGCTGCACAATCGCGCGCGGTACAGAGGGAACTGGAGAGAGACGATGGCAACCCGGGTCATAAATTCGGTGAGGCCGTTCAGCAATGCCCGCGCGCATGTGCTGGGGGTCTCGTTTGAGATTCCGTTTGGGCAGTAAATAAGGATCTGAGAGCAGAGAAGAAAAGCCCGGACCGATTGGTCCGGGCTTTTGGTTGGAGAGATGTTGAGGCTAGGGTTTTCCGTGGCCACCGCCGCCACCGCCTGTACCAGCCACAACCTGGACTGCAATTGAGATGGTATGGGTTACTCCGCCACCAGACGCGGTAACGGTAATGAAGTTGGTTCCAGTCTGTGTCTTTTTGTTGGCGCTGACGGTGAAGGTGGTGGTTCCGGAGCCAGGAGCCGCAATGCTGCTGGGGCTGAAGGAAACGGATTCTCCCTTGGTCAGGCCGGAGGCTGAGAAGCTGATGGACGCGTTGAAGGTGCTGTTCGCCGTTGTCGTGAGGGCGGTTGAGATGGACGAGCCCTGCGTGACGATAAGCGCGGTGCTCGTGGCCGAGAGGCTAAAGTCAGCCGGGGTGGAGGAGGTAACGGTAAGCGACACAATAGTGGTCTGCGTGATGCCGCCACCAGTACCAGTGATGGTGATGGGGTAGGTCCCCGGAGTGGTGGTAGAGGCAACAGCGAAGGTGGCGGTCGAGCTCCCTGATCCCGGTGCGGCGATGGGGTTGGTGCCGAAGGTGACGGTCACGCCTGAGGGCGCACCGGAGGCGGAAAGCGTAATGGAGTTGCTAAATCCGCCGGAGACCGAAGTGGTTATGGTGGATGTGCCGCTGTTGCCGGCTACCACAGAGAGAGAGGACGGCGAAGCGGAGACGGTGAAGGATGGCGTTTGGGATGTTGAGCCGGTGAGCGCAGCGATTAAGCCGGCGTTGGGGCTGCCCCAGCCAGTGACCAGATCGTATCCGGTGACAGCAGAGTAGCTGCCGGAGGTTCCGCTGGTGATGTCGTGGAAGTCGGCGGTGTAGCCGGAGCCGACATTTTGCTGATAGATGGTGGGGTTGAGGAAGCCGATGGTGGGCTGCGCGTTGGCAACCAACTGCTGGTTGACGAGTGCGATATATCCAGCCCACATGGGCGCCGCAAAGCTGGTGCCTCCATAGAGGTTGGCGGTACAGGTGGTTTGGTCAGCGCAGACGTAGAAGGTGTAGTTGGCATTGGCGGAGACGTCAGGGCCATTGCGCAGCGTGGTAGAGCCGCCGTTGCTGGAGTTGATGACTCCAGGAAGCGCCTGCCACGAGGGGATGGCGATGCTGTCGAGGTTAATGCCGCCACCACTGCTGGACCATGCAGTCTCAGAAGTCCAGGGGCCAGCAGCGCCGGAGGTGACGAGGTCGGTGCCGCCTACCGAGACGACGTAGGCGTCGTCGGCGGGCCAAGCCTCGACGTGGTGGGACCAGGTGGAGCTGTCACCGGAAGCGGCGAAGAAGTTCTGTCCCTGTGCGGCCATCTTCTGGAAGTAGGGATCGAGAGTGGAAGGATCGGCGGGAGTCCATCCCCAGGAACAGCCGATGGTGGTGGGGAGCGGGCTGTTGGTGGTCATGGCGGCGATCATGGCGGTGTCTGTCGAGCCGACGTACATGGTGAGGCTGGAAAGGCCGGGCGCCATGCCGATGGCCTGGGTCATGTCGAGTGTTTGTTCGGTGTCGTCGCAGTTGCCGCCCGCAGCATTATCGACACAGGAGGTGCTGGTGCCGTCGGTGGAGAGCAAAGTGATGGGAACGTTGTTGGTCTGGCCGGCATTGGCGAAGTAGGTGTTCAGATCGGCGAGGTCGGTGCCGTAGTACTCAAGCAGGCCGAGGTTCTGGCCGACGCCGGTCAGCGAACCGCTGCCATAGTATGCGGCGCGCATGTCGCTACCCAGGAAGGAGGCCGAAGGGCCGGAACCGGTGGTGGCGTGCGAGACGACCTTGTTAGCCGGGATGCCATGGGCCTTGGCGTAGTCGTTTTTGTTGACGTAGAGCGGGTGAGGTATGGAGTAGTTGTCCAAGCCGGAAACGTGCCAGAGCTCAAAGCTGAGGCTGGTGGTGGGTTCGCGGTCAGGTGAGTAGAAGACGCGGCCACTGCTCGGCTTACGGTAGGTCCGCATGGTGACGTGGAAAGCGGATTGGACGGAGGAAACTGGGCCGCGGACAACGATGTTCATGCCGCCGCGAGAGCCTCCAACGATCTTAAAGCCGTTGGCCTTAAGGTAGGAGACGGTAGCGTTGTAGTCGGCGACGCTGGGGCCGTAGAGAGAGGTGAACTGCGTGGGGGTGAGGAAATGGCGATAGGTGGGGCTGTTAGGATCGTACAACTCGCGGAGGAACTCTTTGAGGCCGGACTCATTTGTAAGCGGGAGGACTACGTTGAGGGTCATTGTCCTGCTTTGGGACATAATGCCAACCGGAGCAGCCTGGCCATTGCGGACTACGTCCCGAACATGGTGGGTTGCGAAATATTGCGCATGGGCGGCGCGGGTTCCGACAAATAGAAACGCTGCGAGGGTTAGTAGAACTACACCTGTCCTCCTAAACATATGATCTCCTTTTCAAAGTGGAACTTCACTGAACACAAGGCGAAAAGTAATTGTTGCAGCGGGTACGGATAGAGTCAAATGAATAGTTACAAATGGGGATTAAATTCTCAAAAACTGTGGGAGAAGAGTAGTAGTGGATGTTACGAGAGTGATGTGGGGTAACTCACTTGCATTATGCAAGCATAGATTGATAAAGTTTGCGACGTGGTGAAGAAGGGTAAGCCGGAGTGTCGGAACGGGTCGCGGTCGGGGTGTCCGGTGAATGTATCGCTGGAGCGGTTTGGGGACCGGTGGTCGCTGCTGCTGATTCGCGACATGATGGTGCGCGGTTACAAGACGTTTAAGGAATTTGAGGAGTCGGGTGAGGGGATTGCGACAAATATTCTTGCGAATCGGCTGACGCGGTTGCAGGCGGCGGGCATCGTAAGGACGGAGCCGGACCCGGAGGACGGCAGGCGGGTGCATTACCGGCTGACGGAGAAGGGAATCGAGCTGGCTCCGGTGATGCTGGAGCTGCTGCTGTGGGCGGCTCGATGGGAAGAGACGGCGGCTCCGTGCGAGGTGATGCAGTACATGGAGGCGAATCGCGGGGCGGTGGTGGAAGAGGTGAAGCGGCGATGGCGGGAGCGTGATCCGGTGCCGTTTTTGCCGCCTTTCAAGGACTGACCGTCCAGGTACACGCGCGTTTTGTGCGCACGGTGAGGTTGCGGAAGTGGCTGCTCCCGTTGGTCGCGTGGGCAGTGAGCAGTCTAAAAAACGCAGTGACAAAGGAGCAAAACTATGAGCAAGGTGAGGTTGCTGGTGGGGACGCGGAAGGGCGCGTTTATTTTGACTTCGGACGGGAAGCGCGACACGTGGGAGATCAGCGGGCCGCATTTTGCGGGCTGGGAGATTTACCACATGAAGGGATCGCCGGTGAATCCGGAGCGGATTTATGCGTCGCAGACTTCGGGATGGTTTGGCCAGGTGATGCAGCGCTCGGACGACGGCGGCAAGACTTGGGAGGCGGTGGGAAACAGGTTTGCCTATGAGGGCGAGGCGGGCACGCACCAGTGGTATGACGGGACTCCGCACCCGTGGGAGTTCAAGCGGGTGTGGCACCTGGAGCCTTCCCTGGCGGAGGCTGAGACGGTGTACGCAGGCGCAGAGGATGCGGCGCTGTTCAAATCAACCGACGGCGGACAGAACTGGGCCGAGCTGAGCGGGCTGCGCGGGCACGGCACGGGGCCGAAGTGGCAGCCGGGCGCGGGTGGGATGTGTCTGCATACGGTGATACTTGATCCGAAAGATACGCAACGGATTTACATTGCGATTTCGGCGGCGGGGGCCTTCAGGACAGATGACGGCGGGGCGACGTGGAAGCCGATCAACAAGGGGCTGCGCTCACAGTACATTCCTGACCCGAATGCGGAGGTGGGGCATTGCGTTCACCACATTGCGATGCATGAGAAGCGGCCGGGCGTGCTGTTCATGCAGAAGCATTGGGACGTGATGCGCAGCGATGACGCGGGCGAGAACTGGACCGAGGTGAGCGGGAATTTGCCGACGGATTTTGGGTTCGTGATCGATGTTCATGCGCATGAGCCGGAGACGCTATATGTGGTGCCGATCAAGAGCGACTCAGAGCACTTTCCGATGGATGGGGCGCTGCGTGTGTATCGCAGCAAAACGGGCGGGAATGAGTGGGAGGCGCTGACGAAGGGGCTTCCGCAGAAGGACTGCTATGTGAACGTGCTTCGGGATGCGATGGCGGTGGATCGGATGGATGAGTGCGGTGTCTACTTTGGCACGACGGGCGGACAGGTGTATGCGTCGCCGGATGGCGGCGAAAGCTGGAACGCGATTGTGCGGGATTTGCCGGCGGTACTGTCAGTCGAGGTGCAGACGCTACCGTGAGTATGGTTCGCGTGGAGATGCCGCAGCATTTGCGGACGCTGGCGGGGGTGAGCGCCGAGGTCACGGTGGAGGTTGCGGGGGTGGTCTCGATCCGGACGGTGCTGGATGCGCTGGAAGCGTTGTATCCGATGCTGGAGGGAACGATTCGAGACCACGGGTCGTTGCAGCGGCGGGCTTTTCTGCGCTTCTTTGTGTGCGAGGAGGACTGGTCACACGAGCCGATGGAGAAGCCGCTGCCGGAGGTGATCGCCGCAGGGAAAGAGCCGCTGCTGATCATCGGCGCCATCGCCGGGGGGTGTTAGCCACGCGGGCGGACGCGCCTTCGGCGCCGGTGTAGTACGACTTTCGTGGCCGCTCCCGTTGGTCGCGGGCTAAAGGTTATGGAGAAGATGTACTGAAAATCAACGTGAGAGGAGTGAAGCGATGCAGGTCAATACGTATTTAGCATTCAGCGGAGATTGCAAGGCGGCGTTTGAGATGTATGCCAAGGTGCTGGGCGGGAAGATTGCGTTCATGATGACGCAGGGCGAGTCTCCTATGGGGGACAAGGTGCCGCCGGAGATGAAAGACAAGATCATGCATGCGACGCTGCAGCTTCCGGATGGAGGTGCAATTCTGGGTGCGGACCATCCGGAAGGCAAGGAAGCGAAACCGCACGGATTCAGCGTTTGCATAACAGTGAAGGATGCGGCGGAGGCTGAGCGTATCTTTAAGGGATTGTCGGACGGCGGAACGGTGCAGATGGAGTTCCAGAAGACGTTCTGGTCGCCGGGGTTCGGGATGTTCATTGATAAGTTCGAGGTTCCGTGGATGGTGAATACAGAAGGGCAGATGGCGAACTAGCCGTTCAGGCAGACGCGCTTTCCCGATGGTCGGGGACTGTTGCTATGGTCAAAGAATGAGAGGCCCATCCTATGTTGGGATGGGCCTCTTGTTTTGCGGCGATGTGTGAGGTGGTGTTTACTTTTTGCCCCAGAAGTCTGGGGAAGAGGTGATCCAGGACTGGGGGACGTAGCTGATTTTGGGGCCCATGACGAAGAGGTCAGTTTCGGACGACTTGACGACTTTGGAGAGCTGTTCGCGGAGCATCTGGAGCTGGTCTTTGCCGACGCTGGCATCGAACTTCTTGCTGTCGGCATGCATTACGTCGATGGTGGACAGAGACTCCATGGGGGTGGCGAGGATATAGGTGCTGTCGCTGCCTTCGCCGTAGATCTTCTCGAACATAGCCCAATGCGCCTCGGGGATGGCAGTCTCATAGGCCTTGGCGAAGAGTTTTACGATATGCTCCCAGTCCTGTAAATGACCGCTGCGAATTTGGAACAAAGTGATGCGCATAAAGCGCATTTTCGAGATATCAAGGTCGGGGCGCAGGCTGAGGTCCTTGTCGTAGGTATAGACGCTGCTATGGATGTCCCGGATGGTGGGGGCCTGAGTTGCGGTGGTGGCCTTGAGACTGGCGGCAAGCTCGGTGTTGTTCCAGATGGTTTCGTGATCTTTTTGCGCCTCGGCAAAAGAGTTGAACCCGCTCAGAAAGATGACGTGATTACTTCCGGTGATGGCTTCCAGCCCCAGATAATATCCGGGAGCGTGCGCCGCGCGGAGCGCCTGAACTCTTTCGCTTTGTGCTTTGGCAAAGGCGTCTAACTGACCGGGTTTGAGTCCGATGTTGTCAAGCCACTGATACTGGCTGGGGCCCTGGACATGGCCGGCTTCATGCTGGGCTAGGGCCGCGGGGGCCGGCGTGAGCGACAGGCCTGCAAACAACAGGCAGAGTGGGGCTATGGATAATGTGCGGAATTTCATTAGGATTCGCCTCCTGGGCGCAAAGCTTAATTTTGAGCAGGAATTACAGGCGGAGGGGGATTCGTGCATTCATCCGCTGGGCAGTGGCTGATGTGGGAGGCGCGAACAGCGTGCATTCTTGTTCCGGAACAAAATAGTACGAGCGCGGGCGAAATGTCCAATGAATTGTTAAGTTCGGCGTAGAAAAGGCGTTCCCTCCGTCTGAGGTGAGGCCGGGGAATGAGGAGCAGGATTCGTGCTGGTTCCAGAAAGCAGGGGCTTCGTTCGCCAGCTTGCCGCTGGCGCCGCTCATTTTGGGGTTGACGGCGCTGCGGCCTGGAAAGACTTGGTACAGATCAGGTTTGGCTGCGGAGATTCTGTTCGGTGATGATCTGGAAGTGATATCCCATGACGGCCAGGGTCATTGCAGCTCCGAAGTGCTTGCGATAGCGGGTAGCTGCCAGGAGGACAAATTTCCAATAGGTGAGCCGGGCTTTGTCGAGTACGCCCTGGCGCAGGATGGAGAGGAGCATGGCGCGCACGTTCTGAAGGCTGAGATGGGATTGGGATTGCGGGCGGCAGCGCTCGAGGAAAGCCTGCACCCGTGCGTAATAGGCTTCCCGGCTGTAGATCTGCTGGAGCACGGAGCGGTAGCCTTCGACGAGGCGTTTCGCGTTCATACGGGGAAGGAAGTTGAGGTCGGAGCTGGTGTTGTTGCCGCCTCCGGCGTTGAGAATTCGGCCCTCGTGGGAGAGGCGGCGAAAGAGTTGGGTGCCGGGCATGGCCTGGAGGAGGCCGACCATGGCGATGGGAATCGCGCTTTTCTGGATGAACTCGACCATGCGGTCAAAGATGTCCTCGCGGTCGGTATCAAAGCCGAGGATGAATCCGCCCATCACCTCGATGCCGTATTTCTGAATGGCGGCAATGCTGTCGAGCAGGTTGCGGCGTGTGTTCTGAAGCTTATTTGTGGCGGCCAGGCTGGACTCGTCGGGTGTCTCAATGCCGACAAAGACGGAAGCGAAGCCGGCATCCTTCATGGACTGGAGCAGGTTGTGGTCGTCGGCGAGATTCAGGGATGCTTCAGTGATGAACCGGAAGGGGGAGCGCCTGGCCTGTTGCCACTCGGTCATGGCCTTCAGCAGGTCGCGGACGCGGACCTTGTTACCGATGAAGTTGTCATCGACGATGAAGACAGAGCCGCGCCAGCCGGCGTCATAGAGCTGGTCGAATTCGGCAAGAACACGGGCGACAGGCTTAATGCGCGGGCGGCGTCCGTAGATTTCGATAATGTCGCAGAACTCGCAATTGAACGGGCACCCGCGAGAATACTGAACGGTCATAGTGTTGTAGCGATTCATGCGAATGAGGCTGAGGTCGGGCAAAGGGCTGTGGTCCAGCGCGGGACGCTCGGCGGCCTGATAGACAGGGCGGGCGGTTCCGGCATCGAGATCGCGGGCGAGGTCGGCGATGATGTCTTCGGCTTCGCCGATGACGACGTGGTCGGCTTCCAGCTCAACGGCGGGGATGCTGCTTGTCATCGGTCCTCCGACGATGGTGCGGACACCGTGCTCGCGACAGCGGCGGACAATGGAAAGCAGGTTCTGATGCTGAATGTGCATGCCGCTGAGCAGCACAACGTCGGCCCAGGCCAGGTCAGAGTCCTTCAGCCGCTCTACATTCGTATCGACGAGGCGCCTGTTCCACGATTGGGGCAGCAGAGCCGCAACGGTCATGAGGCCGAGTGGCGGCTGCGCGGCGCGCTTTCCCTGAAATGACAGAGCGTAGCGAAAGCTCCAGTAGGTGTCGGGAAACTGCGGGTAGACAAGCAGAGCGTTCATTGGAGCCTCCGAATTGGAACGACGCAGGTGTGATGTGCTCTGTGGGGCCTCGCGTCCGCGTGTACTTCTCCAGTGTGACTCTTTTTGGCTTGTGATTGGCGGCTGATACAAATCAATTACAAAGGCTCCTGGTACCACAGGAGCTTTGGGTTGGATCGTGTGTGCGCACGATCACTTCGTGCGTCTCGGTTCATGGGTGAGTTACCGAAAGAGCAGAGATCCGGGGCTTCGTGATGGTCAGGCGGAGTGGACGCCTTCGTGCAGGCGGAGATAACAGTAGAGCGGCCAGGCGTGGGCGTGCGCGCACCAGGGAATGGCGATGGAGAGTCCGTTGGTGGGGAGCAGCGAGCAGTCGAGGCTGTCGGAGGCGGACCAGCGGCCGGTCCAGTAGTTGGGGAAGTGCTGGGCGTAGTTCGAGAAGGTCATGCGGCGAAGCAGATCGTGGGCGGCGGGGCGGTCGAAGGTGGCGACACCGAGGATGAGCGGGCCGTTGAGTGCGTACCAGAAGCCTCCGTTTTCACGGGCGCCGGGCGTGGAGACGGGGTTGGAGGCAGGCTTTTCGATCTGGCGAGCGCCGAGGGCTTCGCCAGGAAGCAGACGCTGCTGGAGTTGGGTGAAGAGGCGGCGCTTGCGTTCGGTGCTGAATTCGGGAATGAGCAGCGTGTAGCCCTGCGGCTCCAGCCACATATCGTCCTGTCCGAGCGGGGTTTTCGGGTCCATCCATGCGCGGCGCGGGAAGGCGCGATCGTCTAGGTCGCGGTCCCAGGCGGTGTGGAGTTCGGCTCGGTACTCGCGCATGGCCGCGGTGAGCTCGGCGGCGTCGGACTTATCTGCGCCGGGCTGGTGGAGCGCGTCGATGGCGGAGGCGAGGTCGCCGAGGATGACGATGGCCATGGAGGAGTTCATGTGGCTTGATCCGACTTGAAACTCAGTGTTGTAGGGAATGGCGCTGGGCCACCAGCCGAACATGTCATTCCAGTCGGAGTTCCAGCGGCTGATGATGCCGTGCGATGCGGTACTGACGCGGTCGCGGAGAAAGAGGAACGCCTGGCGGACGTGGGCGAGGCCGGTGCCGTGGCCGGAGTTTTCGAGCGGGTAGTAGCCGATGGTCTCCGTGAGGATGGAGGCGTCGCGGGTAACCCGGAGGTATTCGGCGAGGAGCAGGAAGAAGTAGAGTTGCTGGTCGCTGGTTTGCTGCGCGCCGCTGGGGCACCATCCGAAACCTTCATCGTTGAGCTGGATGAGGCCGTCGGGGAGGGTGCGCTTCATGATGAAGCGCAGAGTGGAGCGGGCGATGGCGGGATTGGTGTGGACGAAGGGCAAGGCCTGCTGGGCGAGGTCGCGGCTGGAGGCCATGTTTCCCCAGATGTAGTCGTACATGGTGCCCTGCGGGACGACGGTTTCGTTGTAGTACTCGCGCCATGTGGTCATGGATTCGAGCGCGGCGGCGTTCCAGAGCATTTCGCGGTGGAGGATGGGATCGTGTTCGCCTGAGAGGTTGGGCAGGATGCGGCGCCATGCTTCGCCGAAGGCGGAGCCGAGCGGTTTGGCGGATGCGGGCGCGTCGAGTGCCGCAACGAGAGTGGGGATTTCGGTTTTGTTGCGGGTGTATCCGGTGATGAAGGCGAGGGTGCGGGATTCGCCTGGTTTGAGGGTGAGCGAGGCGGTTACGCCGATGTTGCGTTGGCCGGAGGAGTCAGTGTGTGAGATGGCAGTGAGTCCACTGCTGACGGCTTTGACGAAGAGTGTGGGCGGGAACTGCTCGTAGCGGGACATCTCTCCGCGGGGCGGGAAGGTGAGCTTGCGTTTGCCGTGCGCGGTGAAGGATGCGGTGACGAGTCCGTTGGCGGGTGGTGTGGCAGGTTCAATGGGCCAGGTGGCGTCGTCCTGGGGTACGTCCCATGCGGCGAAGAGCTGCTGGTACCTTGCACGGGTGAGTTCAGAGTAGCGGATGGGGAGCGGCGCGGAGCCGGTGTTGTGGAGGGTTACGTGGGTGAGGAAGGCGGATGTTCCTTCGTGGATTTTGGTGGATGGGGTGACGGAGAGCTGACGCGTAACGGAGAGCGATGGCGTGAGGCTGTAGTCGTAACGGGCAAAGCCAATGCCGAAGCGTTTGGTTGCGGCGATGGCTGCGGGGGCGTCGAGTCCGATGAGGTCGTGCTGCTGGCCGGAGACTTCGATGGTGGCGGAGTTGGCTCCGCCCCAGCGGGCATCGCCGTGATTCATGCGGCCCCAGGCGCGCTCGCCGGTGAGGATCTGGTAGAGTCCGCTGGCGTGGGTGAAGAGGGTGAGGCGATAGTTGCCGGTGAGGAAGAAGGGGTCGTCGGGGATCATGGGGGCGCGGTTGCGCACGGGGCTGTTGGGGAAGCGCATGGGGCCGGTGTAGTGATAGGCGGGAAGGCCGTAGTCGTCTTCGATCCATTCGCCAAGTGAGGACGTGGATGCGCCGGGCGCGGCCCATGCAGGCGTGGCGGATACGGCGAGAGATGTGGCGGCGAGTGCTCCGGCTCCGGCGAGGAAGGTGCGGCGTGATAGGTGGTCGTCGGCGTGTGACAAGTGTGACCTCCTGAGGGGATGCATTTCTATCCTAACTCTTTATGTATTTCCTTCTTCCAGAGCCGGCTTCGATCGCCTGATCGATGGCGTCGTTGTCCATTCCAAAGCTGGATAGCCACTTGCGGAGTTGCGTGTTCCAATCTGGCTTTGAATTAAGCTGTAACATCCGGATATACTTGAGTCTCTCACCCTCGCAATGCCATGTATAACGTTGCTTTGCACTCATGCGATTCCAGTTCAGAGGCTTCTTGGGGAAATTGCGGCGGAGGTCGATTTCCGGCGGAGGGAAGTTGGTGCTGAGATCTTTTTCTAGTAGCAATTTATCCCAATCTCTCATCGGCCGTCTGTTGCCGTTATCGTCAAAGTGAATTATGTTATGGCAGCCCACGCAGACTGATGCGAGTTGATCGTCGTTCTCTCCCCTCATGACCTCCAACGTATATGTCCGGTGATGAACCACCAGATCAGCAGGTTTATCGTAGGTCCCTTCGCATCGCACGCAAAGGTTGTTATCACGCTTCTTTACTCGTCTCCTTATCGTCTTCCAGAGCGACGATCTCCTGTATTCTTCGTAGTCCTTAAATCCAAGCACCTTGCTGATTTCGTTCGGCGTGTCTAATTCTTCCTCTGAAGTTTGTTGTTTCAGATAGTCTGCATAGCACTTGGTGAACTTCAAGTTGAATTCTTCTGGGACTCGTATCTCTTTAATTTCGAACTCGTAGTAGCGCTTTCCGGGTGGGTGACCGAATTTTCTAATCCGGAAGTCCCTATGCAAATACTTGTTATTTGGGTAGGCGTTGTCGAGTTCATTCGCTAGGACGGTGTACGCCTTTAGGCTCCGAACCTCGCAGCTATTGAGATCCACGACCTCTATCAACTCATTCGAATCGCTACGAGGAATCTTTGACATTATCCGAATGAAAGCAGGTGCGCCATTAGCCTCCAGAGTAAGCATAGGCGGTAGCTTTCGTTCGTGGTTTTTCCTATCGCTCATATCGTTTGACATTTTAATCGCCAACAGACACTGCCAATATGCGGCATTCAGGGTCGCGCGGATTTTGCGCGGAGGCGGGCGTAGGCCATGGCGGCGATTAGTGTTTTGCCGTCGCGGATTTGTCCGTTGTCGATGAGGCGGAGCAGTTCGGAAAAGGGGACGAGCATGATTTCGAGGCGCTCGTCTTCGTCGGGTGCGGTGGGGCCGGGGGTGAGTCCTTCGGCGAGGTAGACCTGCATCCACTCGGCAAGGAAGCCGGGGCTGGCGTAGTAGCGGGCGAGTTTGGTCCATTTTTTGGCGCGGAAGCCGGTCTCTTCGGCCAGCTCGCGTTTGGCGGCGGGGAGGCGGTCTTCGTCAGGATCGATTTTGCCTGCGGGGACTTCGTAGAGGAATTGCGAGGCGGCGTGGCGGTACTGGCGCTCGAGGACGACAAGCGGGTCTTTCTTCTTCGCGTCGTCGATGGCGAGGATGACGACGGAGCCTCCGTGACGGACGATGTCGCGAATGACGGTGCCGCAGTTGGGCTCGCGGACGTGTTCCTGCTCGACGCGGAAGAGCGGGCCCTTGTAAACGGTGCTGCTGGAGACGACGTGTGCGGGCTTGCCGGGGCGGATGGCGAGTTTGCCCTGGATGGTTTTGACGTTTGCGGGCGCGGCGGGGGGATTCTTCTGCAGCTTCTTTGTCGGCATTCAGGTCTCCGTTGCTCTTAAGTTACCATCCGAGTTGTGAAGAGATTGACGTCGAGCGTTGCGGTAATTGGAGCGGGGAACTGGGGTGGTTCGCTGGTGGCTGCGCTGAAGCGCGCGGGCGCGGGGCCGGTGGAGGTGGTCGGGCGGAAGGGCTGGTTGCGGGCGCGGCTGGATGCACGGGTGATCTGGATTTGCGTTCCGGATGGGGTGATTGCGGAGGTTGCGGCGAGGATCGCAGAGCGGGGACGAAAGCTGCGCGGCGAGGATGGACTGCGCGGGCAGGTGGTGGTGCATTCGAGCGGGGCACTGGGGGCTGCGGTGCTGGAGCCTGCGCGGAGGGCGGGCGCGAAGATTGCAGCGGTGCATCCGGCGATGAGCTTCCCGACGCGGAGGGTGGTGCCGCTGGACGGCGTGATGTTCGGTGTGGAGGCAAAGGATGCGGCGGTGCGGCGGGAGTTGCATGCGCTGGTGCGGCGGCTGGGCGGGGTTCCGTTTGCGTTGAAGGCGGAGACGAAGGCGCTGTATCACGCGGCGGGGATACTTGCTTCTCCGCTGCTGGTGGCGGAGCTGACGGCGGCGATGGAGACGGCGCGGCGGGCGGGGCTGGATAAGAAGACGGCTGCGAAGTGGGTGCGGGCGCTGGCGGAGGCGACGGTGAAGAATGTGTTTGCGCGTGGGCCGGAGCGGAGCTTCAGCGGGCCGTTTGCGCGCGGGGACGCGGAGACAATTCATCTGCATCTTCAGGCGCTTGAGGCGCATCCAGTTCTGGCGGACGTTTATCGGGCGCTGGGGCGGTATGGGGTGACGCGGCTGCCGGTGAAGAGGCGGGGAGCAATTGAGAAAGCGATTGAAGTGAGTGACCGCGAATCCCATCTCTTGCGCAAAGGTCGCGGATAGGTTGGGACGACGGGCAGGATTGAAAAGAATACGCGCGGTAAAGTAGAGGAAGTGAGAGGCACAGTGCAGACGGAGTGTTATCCAATTTCGATTTTGCCGCGGCTGAGCAAGCTGTTTGTGGATTACGCGGCGAGCCGTGAGCCGCTGGCTCCGTTTTATGCTGCCGCGCCTTATGGGCAGGTGGCGGGGAGGCCGCAGGGTGAAGCGGGGCGGTATGCGGCGATTGCGGAGTTGCTGGAAGAGCAGAATCGAGCGCTGGGTGCGGGCGAAGCGACGCTGGCGAATATCGACAGATTGCGTAAAGGCGCAGCGGCGGTGGTGACGGGGCAGCAGGTGACGCTGTTCGGCGGGCCTCTGTTTACGCTGCTGAAGGCGGCTACGGCGATTCGCAAAGCGAAGGATGCGGGCGCGGTTCCGATTTTCTGGATGGCGACGGAAGATCATGATCTGGATGAGGCCGACCATGTGACGCTGCCGTCGCGCCATGAGCTGCACAAGCTTCGGCTGGAGCACGGTCCGGAAGATGCAGGCAAGCCGGTGGGCCGAGTGAAGCTGGGCGAGGGCGTCGGCGCGCTGCTGGAGCAGGCAGCGGAGCTGCTGGGGCCGAGCGATGTTCTGGATGCGCTGGAGGCTGCGTACAGGCCGGAGGCGACGTATGCGGAGTCGTTCGGGCGGTTGCTGGCGAAGGTGTTTGCGGATGAAGGATTGATTCTGATTGATGCGGCCGGGCGGGAGTTTCACAGGCTGGGTTCGCATGTGCTGCGGACGGCGATTGAGCGCGCGACGGAGCTGGAGACGCTGCTGCTGGAGCGGACAAAGTTGCTGGAGGAGCGCGGATATTCGGCGCAGGTTCTGGTGGCGAAGGGCGGGAGTCTGCTTTTCCTGATCGAGGATGAGACGGGCCAACGGCTGGCGCTGAAGCGCAAGGGTGACGGAAGCTGGTCGGCGGGGAAGAAGCAGTATTCGTCGGCTGAGTTGCTGGCGGTGCTGGAGAGCGAGCCGGAACGGCTGAGCCCGAATGCGCTGCTTAGGCCGGTGTTTCAGGATGCGATTCTGCCGACGGCTGCGTATGTGGGCGGGCCGGCGGAGATTGCTTACTTTGCGCAGTCGCAGGTGCTGTATGAGGCGGTGCTGGGACGGACGACGGCAGTGTTTCCGCGCCTGAGCGCGACGCTGGTGGAGCCGGCGGTCGCGAAGGTGATGGGCCAGCACGAGGTTTCGCTGGAGGATTTGATCCGGGCGCATCCGGATGAGCTGGCGCAGCGGCTGGGCGCGCGGGCCATGCCGGTGGAAGGCAAGCAGAAGCTGGCGGCGGCGGGGAACGCTCTGGATGAAGAGCTGAAGACAGTGACGGAGTGGATGGCGCGCATGGATGCCGAGCTGGGCAAGTCGGCAGAGGTTGCGGCGAACAAGATGCACTACCAGATGAACCGGCTGCGGCGGTTAGCGGCCAACCATCAGCTACAGAAAGAGGCGAGTCTGCGGAAGCATGTGGACGCGCTGTATCTGAATCTGTATCCGAACGATCATCCGCAGGAGCGGGTGGTGGGAGCGGCGGCGTTTCTGGCGAAGCAGGGGCCGGGGCTGGCGGAGCAGATGGTGGAGTTGGCTGCGCAGGAGTGCCCGGGGCACAAGGTTGTGCATGTTTAGCTAAGAAGCGGTCAGCTAAAGTCCGGTCAGCGATGAAGCGGCCAGCGGGTGCTATTCGAGCGGTGCGGCCTCTTTGGAGCGGTAGCGGGGTTTCTTCATCAGGTAGCCGATGGGGATGAGGCAGACGGTGAGGAAGACGAGCCAGTGCACGGTGTCAATATAGGCGAGGGTGCGGGCCTGCAGGGTCATCATGTCGTAGAGGCGGCCCATGGAGGCGTGTGTGGCGTCTGCCGGTGAGTAGCCCTTGGTTTCAAGCGCGCTCTTGAGTCCTTTCTGTAGCCCCTGATAGAGCGGTGACTGTGCGGTGACGTGGGCGGCGAGGTAGTTCTGGTGAACCTGGGCGCGGCGGACGAGCATGGTGCTGATGAAAGAGATTCCGAGGCTGCCGCCGATGTTGCGGGCGAGGGCGGTGAGTCCGGAGACCTCGTTGTTTTTTTCCTGCGGGACCCCTACATAGGACATGACGCTGATGGGCACGAAGAGGAAGGGCATACCTATGACCATGATGACGCGCCAACTGGCGGCGTCCCAGAAGCTGATGTTGAGGTTAAGGCTGGAGATGCGCCAGATGCCGAAGCTGACCCAGGCAAATCCGAAGCAGATCATGGCGCGCGGGTCGACCTTTTGCCCGATGTAGCCAACGATGGGCAGCAGGAAAATGAGCACGAGGCCGCCCAGGGAGAGGACCATACCGGCCTCTGTGGCGGTGTAGCCCATGATCTCCTGCAGGAATTGTGGGATCATGACGGTGGTGGAGTAAAGGGCTGCTCCGATGACGAGCATGACAATCTGCGTCATAGTGAAGTTGCGGCTGCGATAGAGTGAAACGTCGATGACGGGGTGCTCTGTGGTGAGTTCGCGCCAGAGGAAGACGATGAGGCCGACGCCGGCGAGGAGGGCGCAGGTAATGATGAGGTTGGAGCCGAACCAGTCTTTCTCCTGGCCCTTATCGAGCATGATTTGCAGTGCGCCAATGGTGAGGGCGAGGAGGCCGAGTCCCCAGCCGTCGATGCCGCCGACCTTTTTGCGGACGCGCTTGAGGTAGGGCGGATCGTCGATGATGCGGCTGGTTAGATAGAGGGACAGCAGGCCGACGGGAATGTTGAGGAAGAAGATCCAGCGCCAGGTGTAGTTGTCGGTAATCCATCCACCGATGGTGGGACCGATGGCCGGGGCGACGACGACGGCCATTCCATAGAGGGCGAAGGCCATGCTGCGCTTTTCCGGAGCGAAGGTGTCGGCAAGGATGGAGCGCTCGCTGGGCTGGAGGCCGCCACCTGCGGCACCCTGCAGGACGCGGAAGAAGACGAGCATGCCGAGGGACGCCGAGAGTCCGCAGAGGAATGAAAAGACGGTGAAGCCGGCGACGCACATCATGTAGAAGCGCTTGCGTCCGATGCGGTTGGCGATCCAGCCGCTGATAGGGAGAACGATGGCGTTGGAGACGAGGTAAGAGGTGAGGATCCAGGTGGCTTCCTCGTAAGAGGCGCCAAGCGAGCCGGCGATGTGCGGGAGGGCGACGTTGGCGATAGAGGAGTCGAGCGCCTCCATAAAGGTGGCGAGCGTGACGGTAAAGGCGATGACCCACGGATTGAACCGCGGCTTCCACGTCTCGTCAAAATGAACCAGGCTGTCGTCCTGCTTTTTAGCAGGGGTGACGGCGGTTGACTGCGCCATGCGCGCTCCCGAGAAGATGTTTGACTTGCGGTGCTACTCCGCTGCCGGTTTGGGTGGAGAACCGAAGGCGGACGCTGGCGAAACCCTGAAGTTCAGTTTTGGATGTGGCAGAAACCTGTAAGACGCAAAAAATGCGAGAAGCCTGAGGACAGGATAAAGCAAGGGCGGGCACGGCGGTTGCCGGGAATCAGGATGGCTAAGTTTTCGCGAGGCTTTGACGGGATTAGAATGATTGACGATGGCAGGGAAGCAGAATTCGACGATTGAGGTGGCCTGCCCGGAGTGCGGCGCGACGATGAAGATCGACGTGGCGACACGGGCGGTGATTGCTCATACTCCGGCCCCGCGGAAGCGCATGTTTGAGGACATGGAGACGGCAGCAAAGGCGATGCGCGAGCAGGATGAGCGGAGGGAGAGCATCTTTCGGCAGTCGCTGGAGGCGCAGAAGAACCACAGCGATGTGCTGGAGAAGAAGTTTGCCGAGGCGATGAAGAAGGCCAAGGAGACTCCGGACACGGGGAAGCCGCTGCGGGAGTTTGACCTGGACTAAACTGGCCGTCCAGTCACACGCGTCTTTGCGCGCCATTGTGGTGCGAACTGAAATGGCCGCTCCCGGTGGTTGCGGGAGTAGAGTGTATTGAGATGTTGGTTGCAAGTTGATGAAGCGCATTTGGTAAAGGACTTCCCCTGAATTATGGCGACGCAATTGAAAACATTACCGGCAAAGATTGAAGCTTCAATACCTGAAGGTGTACGGGAGACTCCGTGGACGACAGCAGCGGCGGCGGGATCGCTGGTCGGGGCGGCGTTTTTGCTGATGAGCGGACGGCGCAAGGCGGCGCTGGCAGTGGTGTTGGCCGGTGCGGCGGTGGCGGTACTGGAGAATCCGGATACGGTGAAAGAGATCTGGGACAACATGCCGAAGTATCTGAAGGTCGGACAGGATTTTTTGCTGCGCGCCGAAGATGTTGTGGATGATCTGAAGAGCAAGGGCGAGCGCGTTCGCACGATGATGAACAAGGCGTAGACGCCGGGTTCAATTTCCATTCCATTTCTGTTTGAGTGAGCAGTTTCGACCGCAGTAGCGGTTGCGGCGGAAGTGTGCCTCCATGCGTCTGATTCCGATTTGTGAAGCTGACGGGTTATGCTGGGGAGACTATGAATGCTGATCCCACAAGCCCTGCTGTTCTTCCTCCCCTTGATGTGGTTGCCCTGACGCGGCAACTGGTGGATATCGAGTCGACGACCTATTATGAAGGGCCGGCGGGGCGGTTTCTGGAGAAGTTCCTTGCCGGGCGCGGCTTTGCGGTAGAGACGATGGCGGTATCACAGCCGGCGGACAGCAAGAGCACGAGCGAGCGGCTGAATGTGTATGCGGGGAAGGCGGGCGAGACTCCGGATGTGGTGTTTTCGACGCATATGGATACGGTGCCGCCGTATTTCAAGTCGACGGAAGATGAGACGTTTATTTACGGGCGCGGGGCGTGCGATGCCAAAGGGATTATGGCGGCGCAGATTGTGTCTGCGGAGCGGCTGCGCGCGGAGGGTGCGCACGTAGGGCTGCTGTTTGTGGCGGGCGAGGAGCGTGACTCGGCGGGAGCCAAGGTGGCCAATGCGCATGCGAAGGGCAGCCGGTATCTGATCAACGGCGAGCCGACGGACAATCGTCTGGCGCTGGCGTCAAAGGGCGCGTTACGTGTGCGGCTGATGGCGAAGGGGAAGATGGCACACTCGGCGTATCCGGAGCTGGGCGACAGCGCGACGCACAAGCTGGTGGAGGTGCTGAACCGGCTGCTGGCGATGGATCTGCCGGTGGTTGAGGATGTGGGGCCGAGCACGCTGAATGTGGGGCTGATGGAAGGCGGGTACGCTCCGAATGTGATTGCCGATCATGCCGAGGCGCAGGTGCTGATTCGGCTGGTGGGGCCGTCGGAGGAGACGAAGGCTGCGATTCTGAAGGCGGCGAAAGGGCTGGTGGAGGTGGAATTCACATTGGAGATTCCATTCAAGCGGCTGCGGAAGATCGAGGGGCTGCCGACGATGGTGGCGAAGTTCACGACGGACATTCCGTGGCTGACGAAATGGGGCGAGCCGCTGCTGCTGGGGCCGGGGTCGATCCATGTGGCGCACACGCCGAATGAGAAGCTGGCGAAACGGGAGCTGCATGAGGCCGTGGAGTTGTATGTGAAGGTGGCGCGTGGGCTGGTGGGGTAGGGCGGCATTGGCAGATGTGTCAATGCCAGAGCAGGGAAGCCGCGCCAGGCTGAATGTGCGTTGGCCGACGGTGGGGGTCGGCTTTCTAGTCGCCCTACCAGCTATTCTATTTTACTCCATCCTCTTTAGCAGGCTAATTAACATACCATTCGCAGATGACTATCTTGAAACCTTGAGATTTTCCAATCAGATAAAGGTTCTGCATGGCACTAAGTCAATCCTGTCTTTTCTGTTCTCGTTCCAATATAACGAATATAAGCTGCTATTTGAAAACGCTATATTCGCAGTTCAAGTGTTAGTTTTCAAATCCATCAACTTTAGGGTTCTTTCTGCCCTGGGCGATTTATTTGTCCTTTTTCTAGCGCTTTTGCTGTGGAAAATGTTCTTTCCGCAAGAGGGCAGCACTATTCGCCGCCTGATCTATTTTGTCCCGGTCACATGGTTTGTGTTTCAGATGCAGTATGTGGAAACACTTAATTGGTCTATGGCGTCCTTGCAGAATCTGCCGGTGATCTTCTTTTCGTTGACGACTATTTATCTGCTTGTCACTGAGACCGGGCGCGGATATCTGTTTGCGGCCATATGCCTGGTCCTTTCCATTTGCTCGTCCGGTAATGGGTTTGTAATGATTCCGCTTGGCGTGCTTATTCTTGTTAATCAAAGGAGGAGAGGGAGGTTAATAATATGGGCATGTACCTCATTAATATGCATTGCGGCATATTTCTATCGCTACAATTTCAACGCAAAATTCCAAGCAGAGCCGTCTCTTTTTAAGAGGGTGGCGCATATTAATCCGTTGTTCATTTTTATATTTCTCGGCAATGCGATCAATATGCCCATTAAGCAAATATCCTTATCCCATGCCGATTTTCACAGCTTAGAGTTTCTTGCGATTTTGTCCCCGGTGCTTGGAGCAGTTCTTTGTATTTTCTGGGTGAATAAAATACGCAAGGGCTATCTCCGCAAAAATCCTCTTATTGCATACTGTGTTTTATTTGTATTGATAACTGCAATAGGGGCCGCTGGAATACGCTCCGGAATGAGTGTGTGGGAAGCGACATCATCCCGCTATGGAATATATTCGGCACTTTTACTTATATTTACATGGTTTACGTTCAGCGAAGAGTTTCTGCTACGGCGAAATCAAGGTATTGGTGGTCGTCGATGGCTGCTCATTGGTGTTATTGCGATGGCGATGTGTTATGGCGTTATAACAGATGCTTTTGGTTGTCACTATCTTACGGCGCGCAACCGCGAGCTTGTGCGTGGGATGGTAGCATATCAGGAACCAAATGCTGCTAATTCAGGAATGGGACCAGTCGTTCCGCTCAAGAAGGAAGCGAAGTGGCATGTGACCCTGCGGGAGGAGGCCCCGTCGATTCTAGAAGCTTCGAAGCGGCTTGGAGTTTACACACCGCGAAGGTTCTAAATCTAAAGGCTTATTAATTCACGTGATGTGCAAGTTGTTGGCGAGTCTCACGCCCGTCCCTGCATGACCACACCTGGAGCATCGGGAACTTTTTAGTGTATGGCGGCGTAGTGGTGTTCAAGGCGCGGAGCGGATGATGGCGCGCATATGAATTCATTGCGGGAGCGCGGCGATGCGCATTTTTCTGGATCGGCTGAGGCAGGTGTTGCGGAGACTGGGGCGGGCTCCGCTGTTTACGGCGCTGACGCTGATTACGCTGGCGGTGGGCATCGGCGCGACGACACTGATCTTCAGCGTGGTGGATGGAGTACTGCTGAAGCCGCTGCCGTATCCGCAGCCGGGGCGGTTGATCGGAGTTTGGTATCACACGCCAAAAGTCGCCATCAAGAAGCTGAACATGGCGCCTTTTCTATACTTCATCAGCAAAGAACAGAACAAAACGCTGGAGGCGATTGGCGCGTATACAGGCGATTCATTGAGCGTGACCGGCACGGGGCAGCCGGAGCATGTGCGCGGGTTGGACGTGACATATGAGGTGCTGTCGATCCTGGGAGTAAAGCCGGCGCTGGGGCGGCTGTTCAGTCAGAAGGATGACACTGCGGGCTCGTCGCAGACGGTGATGCTTTCCTACGCGTACTGGCAGAAGAAATTTGGCGGAGCACAGTCAGTGATTGGCCAGTCGATCACGGCGGACGGCAAACCGCGAGAAATTATCGGTGTACTGCCGAAGGGGTTCCACTTTTTGAACTGGCAGGATGCGGCAATGATTGTGCCGCTGCAATGGGACCGGAGCAAGGTGAAGCTGGGGAACTTCAGCTATGAAGGGCTGGCTCGACTGAAGCCGGGTATGACGATGGCCGAGGCCAGCGCCGACCTGCAGAGGCTGATTCCGATTGCCATCCGGAGCTTTCCTCCTCCGCCGGGGTTCAGCGCGAAGCTGTTTGAGGCGGCGGACTTCCGGACGGACCTGCATCCGCTGAAACAAGATGTTGTGGGCGATGTGGGCAATGTGCTGTGGGTGCTGATGGGATCGATTGTGATGGTACTGCTGATTGCGTGCGCGAATGTGGCGAATCTGCTGCTGGTGCGCGTTGAGGGGCGGCGGCAGGAGCTGGCGATTCGGTCGGCGTTGGGTGCGGGGTGGAGGCGAATTGCCAGCGAGCTGCTTTTTGAGAGCGTGGTGCTGACTTTGATGGGCAGTTTGCTGGGACTCGGGCTGGCGTACGCGGGGCTGCGCGTGCTGCTGGCGCGGACTCCTGATTTGCCGCGCATTCATGACATCGGGATCAATGTGCCGGTGCTGCTGTTTACGCTGGCGCTGGCGGTGGCGACAGGGCTGCTGATCGGGCTGATTCCGGTATTCAAGTTTGCCGGCGGGCAGGTGAACGTCGGGCTGCGCGAGGGCGGCCGCGCGCAGAGCCAGAGCCGTGAGCGGCATAGAACCAGGAGCGTACTGGTTGTTGTGCAGGTGGCGCTGGCTCTGGTGCTGCTGATTTGCTCGGGGCTGATGATCCGGACATTCCGCGCGCTGGAGCATGTGAATGCGGGGTTCACGAATCCGAACTCGCTGCAGACGTTCCGGATATGGATACCCGACACGCAGATTCCGGACAAAGACGCCGATAAGCTGGTGCATATGGAACAGGCCATGATGGAAAAGATGGCGGCGCTGCCGGGAGTGACGTCGGTGAGCCTGACGAGCTCAGTACCCATGGCGGGATATGACTCAAATGACTTGATATTTGCGGCGGACCACACGTACCGCGAGGGCGAGATTCCGCCGATTCGGCGGTTCAATTATGTTGCGCCGGGATTTTTCAAGACGATGGGGACTCCGATTGTGGCGGGGCGGAGCTTTACGTGGGAGGACAACTACGACGAATTGCCGGTCGCGATCGTTTCACAGAATTTCGCGCGGGAGTATTGGGGCAGCGCGCAGAATGCGCTGGGCAAGCGTATTCGAGAAGGCCCGAAGGACGACTGGCGGCAGATTGTAGGCGTGGTGGGCAACGTGCACGCGGACGGAGTGACGGAGAAGGCTCCGACGACGGTGTACTGGCCGCTGATGATGAAGAACTTTGAGATGCAGAAATTGCGGGTACTGCGCGGAGTTGCATTTGTGATCCGCGCGCCGCAGGCGGGGTCGCAGGCGTTTATGCCGGAGGTGCGGCAGGCGGTGTGGTCGGTTGACTCCGACCTACCGCTGGCGAATCCGCGCACGGTGGGCTACTACTACACGCAGTCAATGGCGCGGACATCGTTCACGCTGGTGATGCTGGCGGTGGCCGGCGCAATGGCGCTGCTGTTGGGCATGGTGGGGATTTACGGCGTGATTTCGTACTCGGTGAGCCAGCGGACCAAGGAAATTGGGATACGGATGGCGCTGGGCTCGCCGCGGCAGGCAATTGTGGGGCTGTTTGTGCGCGATGGTCTGAAGCTGGCGGCGATTGGAATTGCGTGCGGGTTGATTGCGGCGTTCGCGGCGATGCGGCTGATGGCGTCACTGCTGTACGGGGTGAGCGCGTACGATCCTCTGACGTATGCGGTGATCACGGTAGGGATATTTGTAACTGTGTGGGTGGCGTGCTGGCTGCCATCGCAAAAAGCGGCGACGGTGGATCCGATGCATGCGCTGCGGGCGGAGTAGGACTAGCCGTCCAGACACACGCGCTTCGCGCCATACTGGAGCTGACGGCTGAGGCCGCTCCCGATGGTTGCGGAGGGGCGGATGAGATTCGCGCTCCACAGGCCTCGATCAACTGAGAGCGAGGACGATGGCTCCGGCGGCGATGAGGCCGCCGCCGAGGAGCTTTCCGGGAGTGAGCTTTTCGCCGAGGATCGGCCAGGCGAGCAGGATGACGAGGACGACGCTGAGCTTGTCAATGGGCGCGACCTTGGAGACGGGGCCGACCGAGAGCGCGTGGAAATAGCAGATCCATGAGAGGCCGGTGGCGATGCCGGAGAGAGCCAGGAAGAGCCAGCTGCGCTTGTCGATATGCATCAGGCCGGCGTGGCTGCCGAGGCTGACGGCGATTATCCAGGTGAAGACCACGACGACTGTGGTGCGCACGGCGGTGGCCAGATTGGGTTCGACGCCGGCGACGCCGATTTTTGCGAGCAGGGCAGTGGCTGCGGCGAATACGGCGGCGAGGATGGACCAGATGAGCCAGGACATGAGCGTCTCCCGATGGAGTGGAGTGCGTAAGGCAGAGTTCTCCTCAAGTCTAGCGGGTGGCATCGGTTTGGCGGGGGGCAGGAGGTTGGTTAGACTCGGAGTTAATGGAACATTCTGAAAATGCATTGAGTAAGGCGTCGTCGTCGTATTTGCGGTCGGCAGGACATCAACCAATCCAGTGGCACGAGTGGGGCGCGGAGGCGTTTGAGCGCGCGCAGCGAGAGGACAAGCCGGTTCTGCTGGACATTGGGGCGGTGTGGTGCCACTGGTGCCATGTGATGGACCGCGAGAGCTATGAGGATCCGACGCTGGCGGCGATTGTGAATGAGCACTATGTGGCGATCAAGGTGGATCGCGACGAGCGGCCGGATGTGGACAGCCGGTATCAGGCGGCGGTGCAGGCGATCAGCGGGCAGGGTGGTTGGCCGCTGACGGCGTTTCTGACTCCGGAGGGGAAGCCGTATTTTGGGGGGACGTATTTTCCGCGCGACGACCGCTATGGGCGTCCGGGGTTTGACCGCGTGCTGCTGACCATGGCCGATGTGTGGAAGACGCGACGCCAGGAGGCGGCGGAGTCGGCAGACAGCGTGTTTGCGGCGATTGAGCAGGGCGAGACATTCTCGGGCCGGGCGGGATCGCTGAGCCTGGAGATTGTGGACAAGATTGTGCTGTCGGCGGTGAAGCAGTTTGATCCGCGGCATGGAGGGTTTGGTTCGCAGCCGAAGTTTCCGCATCCGGCGGCGCTTGATCTGCTGATCGATTTGGCGGCGCGAACGGGAAGTGAATCTGTGCGGCAGGCCGCGACGGTAACGCTGGAGAAAATGGCAAAGGGCGGAATGTATGACCAGATTGCAGGCGGGTTTCACCGGTATTCGGTGGATGAGCGCTGGGTGGTTCCGCACTTCGAGAAGATGCTGTACGACAATGCCGGCTTGCTGGGGAACTATGTGCACGCCTTCCAGACCTTTGTGGACGCGGACGCGGCGCGGGTGGCGAAGGACATTCTGCGCTGGATGGATGCGGTGATGACGGACCGTGAGCGCGGGGGATTTTATGCCTCGCAGGATGCGGACCTGTCGCTGGATGATGACGGCGATTACTTTACCTGGACGCGGGATGAGGCGGCGGCGGTGTTGACGGCGGACGAGATGGTCGTGGCGGAGCCGTACTACGACATTGGCGAGCTGGGGGATATGCACCACAATCCGGCAAAGAATGTGCTGCACCGGAAGGTTTCAACCGAAGAGATCGCAGAACGGGTGAAGAAGCCTGTGGCGGAGGTTGAGGCATTGCTGACGCAGGCAAAGGAGAAGCTGCTGAAGGCGAGGCTGCAGCGGCCGACTCCGTTTATTGACACGACGATTTATACGTCGTGGAATGCGATGGCGGTGTCGGCGTATCTGGATGCGGCGCGGGTGTTGGAGCTGAAGAGTGTAAAGGATTTTGCGCTGAAGACGCTGGACCGGTTGCTGGCCGAGGCCTGGGACCCGGCGGTGGGGCTGTCGCATGTGGTGGCTTACAGCGATGGGTCGAAAGTCGGTTCGGCGGGCCGGAGCGTGGCGGGCGTGCTGGACGACTATGCATTCCTGACGCTTGCGGCGCTGGATGGCTGGGAGGCGACGGGCGAGCTGCGCTACTACGATGCGGCGATGCAGATTGCCGAGGCGATGGTGGAGCGATTCTATGACAAGACGGACGATGCGTTCTTTGACACGGAGCAGGTAGAGGGCGCCTTGGGCGTGCTGGCGGCGCGGCGGAAGCCGTTGCAGGACACGCCGACTCCGGCGGGGAATCCTGCTGCGGCAGCGGCGCTATTGCGTCTGGAGGCGCTGAACGGGCGGGCAGACTTCCGCGAAAAGGCAGAGGATACGCTGGCGAATTTTGCGGGCATTGTGGAGCATTTTGGGCTGTATGCGGGAATGTATGGGCAGGCGCTGGCTATGCAGCTGTTGCCTCCAGTGCAGGTGGTGGTGATTGGCGTGGGGCTGGAGGCGCGGAAGCTGGCGGCGATGGCGACGGCGCGGTATGCGGTGAACAAGCGCGTGATTGTGCTGCGGCCGGAGCAGGTGACTGCGGAAGATCTGCCTCCCATGCTGGCTGAGACGCTGCCGCACTTGCCGGAGCTGGGAAGCGGCAGAGTGTTTGCGGTGGTATGCCAGGGAGCGAGCTGCCAGCCTCCGACGAACGATGGCGAAAAACTGCTGGAGGCGATTGCGGCGGTATGAGGGCCGCATGGCCAGATGAAAAAGAAGCCCCGGTTTCCAAGCCGGGGCTTCTTTGTTGCGCGGAGTCTTGTGCCTGCTTATTAGAGCAGCTTGCCGCCGGCAAGGTCGCGGATGAGGCCGCGATCGGCTGCCAGGAAGTCGTAGCCGGGAAGGTCTTTGAAGTGGACCCAGCGCATGTCGTTGAAGATGTGGTTGACGAGTTCGTCTTCGAAGGAGTGGACGGCGAAGAACTGGAGGTCAACGGCGCCTCCGTTGCGGTAGGTGTGGAGAATGTGAACGACGAACGGGCCGATCTGGGCGTGGATGCCCAATTCCTCGTTGAGCTCGCGGGCGAGGGCCTGCTCGGGGGTTTCGCCGGGCTCGATTTTGCCGCCGGGAAACTCCCACTTGAGGGCCATAGGCTGGTCTGGGCGGCGCTGACAGATGAGGACGGTGTCTTCACGCAAAATGAGCGCGGCAGCCACATAACGTACTGACTTTACCTTGTCCTGCTCAACATTCGTGTCCACGCACTTCCAGTGTAGACCTGTTCATGCGAGCTGTGTGCGTATGCGGCGGATGGCGTTGGAGATTGACGGACTGAAGATGCCGGGATGGATAGCGGAAGCGATGGCGTGGAGTCCGTCGACGAGGGTCGGCGCGGGCGTGTTGAGCAACTCGTCGGCAATACAGTAGACGCGGGAGTCGCGGGCGGCTGGTAGGTGTTGCCACTGGCGCTGGTCGATAATTTTTTCCAGCGGGACACGGCTTCCGGCTCCGCACCATGCAGCGAGGATGATGTCGGGCTGGGCGGCGGCGATGGCTTCCGGCGTGGTGATTGCGCCGGGCTTGCCGAGGAAGCGGCCTCCGGCGATCTCGACCAACTCGGCGACCCAGGGCTGCGAGTGGATGAGGGGCTTGCCCCACTCTTCGCAGTAGACGAGCGGGCGGTGGGGAAGGGATTGTGCGCGGGTACGGACGGAGTGGATGGCGGTCCGCATGGAGGTGATAACGGACTCGCCATTTTCCGGGACATTGAGGGTGCTGGCGATGAGGCGGATGTCAGTGAATATGTCGGCGAGGGTGTGGGGTGCGAGCGCCAGGACAGGGTGGCCGGATTTGAGAATGGCGGTGAGGGATTCCTGACGGTAGGGGACGGACGCGATGATGAGATCGGCGGCGACTGGAAGCAGGTCTTCGGGTTGTGTGGACCAGGAGTCGCGCACGACGGGGAGATTGCGGTCGCGGAGCGATGGGACGACGTCGAGACAGTATTTTGTGCAGGCAGCGAGGGAGTTGAGGCAGCCGAGGCGTTCGAGGATAAGGGTGACGCTCGGCTGCAGCGAGATGATCTTCACGGTGCGCTACGCCTTGGGGTCGGCGAGGACAGATTGGGGGTAGAAAACGGGCCAATTGCGGCGGGCGGCGCTCTCAAGCAAAGCGGGCGAAGGATTGACCGGGTAAGGGTGCTTCGCGATGGCGAGCATGGCCTCGTCGTGGATGGAGTTGCCGAAGACGGCGTCGGGGTTGGTGATGCCGACACGGTTGAGGGCGGTGACCTTGGCGGGGCCGGTGGGAACTTCGATGAGGTCGCTGGTGATGCGGCCCTCGTTGACTCGAACGCGAGCTGATAGCACGCGGTCGGCGGGGATGTTGAAGCGGCTCACGCCTTCGTCGATGACCCAGTTGTTGGTGGAGCTGACGGCCCAGATGTCGGTGCCGTGGGCCTGAAGCTTGGCGATGAGGGTGCGCAGTTCGGGGAAGATGTGCGGCTCAATGTGCTGAAGGAAATAATCAGCAGCGGCGCGGCGGAGCTCGTCCTCGTGAAGGTCGGCGTAGAGCTGGACCATTTCGCCGCAGATCTCTTCTTCGGAGACATCGCCGGTGAGATAGAGGCGGTATTGCGCGTCGATCCAGTCAGAGGAATTGCGCGAGACGAGGCCCTGATCGATGGACCAGACCATGAAGCCGTAGCCGGCGTCGCCGCCCCAGAGGGTGCCGTCGCAGTCAAAGACGGCGATGGCGGGGGAATGCGAAAGGACGGATTGCTCGAATTCGGAAGGGGTGTAGCGTTCGGGGGTGGTATGCGTGATGGTCAAACGTAGTGCTCCTGCTTACTCCTTCTATTTTGCTGGATATGAGGGCAAATTGCACTCGGCGGAGATAAATGGCATGCCTTAGAAAGATGACCGATCAGGTTCCCCGGGGATTTGGGGCGATGCTGCGGCGCGGGGTTCGCCGATAATCAAAGCTGTGAGCGCGGAGCGCAATACGGAGCTGCTGCGGGAGTATGTGGCGTATCTGCGCGTGGAGAAGGGCTTGCGGCCACTGAGTTGCGAGGCCTACCAGCGCGACCTGCTGCAGTTTGCCGAATGTATTGAGGGCGAGCATTTGTCGCTGATTGCGGTGCGGCATGCGCATGTGGCGGGTTTTCTGGAGCATTTGAAGCGGCATGGGGTGGAGAGCCGGTCGGCGGCGCGGAAGTTGTCGTGCCTGCGCGGGTTCTACAAGTGGCTTTTGCTGGACAAGAGAATTGAGCGTGATCCGACGGTGAACCTGGAGTCTCCGGCGACGTGGAAGGTGCTGCCGAAGTCGCTGGCGGAGACGGAAGTCAATGCAATGCTAGAGCGCGCCAATATTGCGCGTACGGGCGGCGCGAAGGCGGATGCGGTGACACTGCGGGACCGGGCGATTCTGGAGCTGCTGTACGCCGGCGGGCTGCGCGTGTCTGAGCTGACGGGGCTGCATGAAGAGGATTTGTCTCTGGATGCGGGGCGCGTGCTGGTGCGGGGCAAGGGCGACAAGGAACGGATTGTTCCGCTGGGGCGCGCGGCGGTGGAGGCGATTGAAGAGTATTTAAAGAACGGAAGACCGCAGCTAGTGAAGAAGCGCGGGAGCGGGCGCGGGAGCGGGAATCTGTTTCTGTCGGTGCGTGGCGCGGCGCTGACACGGCAGTGGGTGTGGAAGCTGGTGAAGACGGCGGACGGACACGCGAGTCCGCACATGTTGCGGCACAGTTGCGCGACGCACATGGTGGAGCACGGCGCGGACCTGCGCACGGTGCAGTTACTGCTGGGGCATGCGGACATTGCGACGACGCAGGTGTATACGCATCTGGCGCTGGGACGGTTGAAGGCGGTGCACCGGGTGCATCATCCTCGAGGACTCGCCGCCCAGGCGGCGGCTTCGCGTGGCCGCTCCCGATGGTCGCGGAATGAATCTGTGCTGCAAATTCTGACTACAGCCAAGCATGAGGATTCCGAATGAGTGGCAAGGCTGAGATAACCGTTCGCGTGGAGGAGTTTCTATGTTCGCTGACGAATGAGCGCGGGGCGTCGGAGCACACGCTGCGGGCGTATGAGCGGGAGCTGCGGAACTTTGCTGCATACATGGTGAAGGAGCGCGGTGCAGGGTTTGGCGTGGGCAGGATTGAGCATCCGCAGATTCGCGCGTACCTGAGCGAGCTGTATGGGCGGGGGCTGACGAAGGCTTCGGCGGCGCGGGCGTTGGCGGCGATCCGGTCATGGTTCAAGTGGCTGGCGCGGCGGGGGTATGTGGAGCAGAATCCGGCGGCGCTGGTGGCGACTCCCAAGCTGCCGAAGCATTTGCCCAGGGTGCCGACGATTGAGCAGATGAATCGCGTGGTGGATGCGGCGCGAGAGAGCGGCGCGGCGTGGCCGGAGCGCGATTGCGTGATCTTTGAGCTGTTGTATGGCTGCGGGATTCGAAATGCGGAGCTGGTGGGGCTGAGTCTGGCGGATATTCACTGGGCGAACGAGGCGATTCTGGTGCGCGGCAAGGGGCGGAAGGAGCGGCATGTTCCGCTGGGAGATGCCGCGGCGATGGCGCTGCGGGCGTACCTGCCGGAGCGGGCGGCTCGGCTGGAGGCAGCTGGAAAGCAGACCGACGCGCTGCTGGTGAATGCGCGGATGAAAGGCGAGGGCCGGCTGACGACGCGAAGCGTGGGGCGGATTGTGAAGCGCGTGGCGGTGGCTCAGGGGCTGCCGGCGGAGGTGCATCCGCATACGCTGCGGCATGCATTCGGCACGCACATGCTGGAAGAGGGCGCGGACCTGCGGGCGATTCAGGAGTTGCTGGGGCATGAGCGGCTCTCAACGACGCAGCGGTACACGCAGCTTACAGTGGGACAGGTGGCAGAGGTGTATGACCGGACGCATCCAAGGGCGAAATAAACGAGGTCAGTTTGTCGTTTCTTCCGGCGCTTCAGCGGGTGCGCGAGGCAGCGTGAAGAGGAAGGTTGCGCCGGAGCCGAGTTCACTTTCCACGCGGATGGAGCCGCCGTGGGCGAGAATGATGTGCTTGGCGATGGCGAGGCCCAGGCCAGTGCCTCCGGACTCGCGAGAGCGGGCCTTATCGATGCGGTAGAAGCGCTCGAAGATGCGGCCGAGGTGTTCGGAAGAGATGCCCGGGCCGAAGTCCCGCACGTAGAACTCGACGCCGTCCTCCACATCGTGCGCACCTACGACGATCCGCTTGCCTTCCTTGCCGTACTTCACGGCATTCTCAATTAGATTGCCAAAGACCTGCGTGAGGACGTCCTCGTCGGCGAGGACCGGTGAGTCGGTGATGTTCCTGGATTCGAGTTTAAGGTCGAGGTCCATGACCATCCCGGCGAGGGCGTTGATGGCGCCGCGCACGAGCGCGGAAGCCGGGATGGGGCGCGACTGTACTTTATAGTCGCCGGACTCGACGCGTGCGAGTGCAAGCAGGTCCTCGGTGAGGCGGTTCATGCGCGTGGCGTTCTTGAGAATGATCCCGAGGAATTCGCGCGTAGGACCGGGTAGTTCGTAGTCGCTTTCGAGCAGGGTTTCGACATATCCGGAGATGGAGGTGAGCGGGGTGCGCAGCTCATGCGAGACATTGGCGATGAAGTCGCGGCGCATTTGTTCGGCACGGGAGATTTCCGTGACGTCGTGAAGAACGGCGACGGCGCCACCATCGGGAGTGGGAGCGGCGTTGATGTCAAAGGTGCGGCCCGGTGCGACGGAAGTGGCTTTGCCGCTGCGGATATCTCTATGGGTGAGAGCAGCCTCGACGCAGGCGAGAACTTCGGGGTCGCGGAGGGCGTGGACGAGGGCCTGTCCCTGGCGTCCTGCGGCGGGCGCAATGCGCTGCATGACGGCGTTGGACCATGCGATGCGGCCTCCGGCGTCGACGGCGATGACAGCCTCCTGCATGCTGTCGAGCAGGGCGGCAAGCTCGCGCTGGCGGGCTTCGAGTGTGGCGAAAGTGTTCTGGAGACGGGCCGCGGTGGCATCGAGAGCGTGGGCGACGTCGGAGATTTCGTCGAGGTTGCCTTCTTCCACGCGGGCGGAGAGGTCGCCGGCAGCGATGCGTCCAGCGAAGGTAACGATGCGGTTGAGGCGAGAAGCGGCGCGCTGCGCGAGCCATGCGGAGAGCACGATGGCAATGGCCATGGAGAAGAGCGAGGCCAGGAGAAGGTCGCGACGGACGAGGTGGATTTGACCGGGCAGGGAATGAGCCATGAGGCTGCGGACGGCGAAGTTCAGCGCCACCGTGCTGATGGAGATCACGAGCAGAAAAGCGAAGAACAGTTTGGTAAAGACGCGGCCAGTCATTTTTTATCGAAGGTTAGCCAGCCAGCAAGTTTACAAGTCAGGGGAAATGCTAGCCGTACCTATTCCCATGCTGCCATTCTCTCATTTGAACTTAGGCGGCGGAGGTAGAAACAAATGGCCAGCCTGGAGCCTGATTCAGGTGGTCTTGGGTATCTCGAAGCGGTATCCGGCGCCGCGAACGGTCTTGAGATAGCGCGGATCTTCAGCGTCGCGCTCGATTTTCTCACGGATGCGGCGGACGTAAACGTCGACGGAGCGCGGGGTGACGAAACGGGCGTCTCCCCAGACGGCGTCGAGAAGATGATCGCGGCTGAAGACACGGCCCGGATGGCGCGCAAGATAATCGAGCAAGCGGAACTCGGTTGCGGTGGTGGTGGTGATTTCTCCGCGGACTTTAAGTTGCATGGCATTGGCGTCAATAACGACGTCATCAAAAGTAATGATGGACGGGGTTGAGGGCCGCTCGAATCGGCGCATGACGGCTTTGACGCGGGCGAGGAGCTCACGGGTGGAAAAAGGCTTGGTGATGTAGTCGTCGGCGCCCATTTCGAGGCCGAGGACGCGGTCGTTTTCACCGGCGCGAGCGGTAAGGAAAATGATGGGGATGGTGCTGAGTGTGGGATGAGAGCGCAGGCGTCGGCACACATCGAGTCCGTCTCCGCCGGGAACCATGATGTCTAGCAGGAAGAGTACAGGAGGCTGACGTTCTGCATCGGGGATGAGATTGATCGGGGTTTGAAAGGTGCGAGTGCTGAAGCCCGATGCTTCCAGATGATGCTGAATCAGTCGTGAAATATCCGCTTCATCTTCAAGGACGAATATTGTCTGGCTCAAATCGCCTTCCTCGCATGTTCTGGATGAGACTCAGGCGAAAACCTGAAAGGGCTCATTTGTCATCAGGTTAACGCGGATTGGGGAAAGGGAATGCAAATGTTCTGTGAATATTGGCACTACAGGTACGGGTGTACGCGAAGTGGTCAAAACTAGCCCCTCCTGTTTGCTATACTCGCAGACAATTTAAAGAGTTAGTCTGCGTTGTTGGAGAAGGATTCAGGGAATCCAAGAGTGCCTAAAGCATTGATTCTTTGCATAGACGATGAAGCACTAGGTCTCCAGATCCGCAAAGCAGTATTGGAGCGGGCTGGGTATCGTGTGCTTACGGCGATGGATGGTCCTACGGGACTCGGTCTTTTTGCCCATGAAACCGTTGATGCTGTTGTTCTGGACTATGCAATGCCGACGATGAGCGGCGCGGACGTTGCGATAGAAATGCGGCGCATGCGGAAGAGTGTACCGATCCTTTTGCTTTCAGCATATGTAAATCTGCCGCAGGAAGTGGCAGGCGTGGTGGATTTGACGATTTTGAAGGGCGATGGGCCAGAGGTTCTGCTGGCAAGAGTCCGAGAAATGCTTCTGGAGGACGTGACCCCAGTGCCTGAGGAGAAGTAGCAGTGAAGATGCGCGAGTTTCGCCGTATTCTGCTTCAGGCGCTCTACTTTCCGATACTGCTTCTACTGCTACTGGCGGCGTTTTTCCTGCAGGAAGTGGGTGTTTCGTCCAATCTGCAAAAATCCATTGCACAAAATGACCTGGTTGCGAACAGGGTTGTGGAACTCCAGCGCCAGATTCTGGAACAGGAAGCGGCAATAAGCGAATATGAGCTGACAGATAACGGGCTTATGCTGCGGCCGTATGATCGCGAGAAGGCGGGCATTGCGTTGGGTTTTGCTGAGTTGCGGCGGCAGCTTCAGGGCGATCCGATCCAGATAAAGAGGGTAGCGACCCTCTCCCGACAATATGATGAGTGGTTTGCGCTTGCGGAGAGCATCCTAACGCCGAGTTATCACCGGGCCGGCACGTTCAGCGAGTATGCACGTGGCGAAGCGATGATGGATAGCATTCGCGCCACAGCCAATACCATACAGCAGAGCGAACGAGAAAAGCGCGCGATACTCACCGCGCAATTGCCCGATCTTGAGCATCGGCAATTTGTGCAGATTTTATCGGCATCCTTGTGCATCGCGATGGCGATGGCGTTATTCATGCGGCACAGGCTCAAGAAGGTATCGGGTAGTTACACCTCTGCGTTAGATGAGGTGGAGCAGAGTTCGCGAGAGGTCCAGGAGAGCCGGCAGCGCTATCGGACGACGCTGGAGTCGATTGGGGACGCGGTAATTTCGTGCGATATTCGCGGACGTGTGGAGTTTCTTAACCGTATCGCGAGTGATCTGAGCGGCTGGCCGATGCAGGATGCGCTGGGGCGTCCGCTCACAGAGGTCTTCAGAATTGTGCACGAGGAGACGCGTGAACCGGCGGAGAATCCAGTGCAGGCCGTACTGGGATCAAAGGAAATGCACAGTCTGCCTCAACATACGGTCCTGATTTCGCGCATGGGGAAGGAGTACCTGATCGACGACAGCGCGGCCCCTGTGTTGGGCTCGGATGGCGAAATGACGGGTGTGGTGCTGGTCTTCCGGGATGTGACCGAGCAGCGGCGATCTGAAGCAGCGCTGATCTCCGGAGAAAAGCTCGCGGTTGCAGGCCGGCTGGCGGCAAGCATTGCACATGAGATTCATAATCCGCTGGATTCGGTTTCGAACCTGCTTTTTTTACTGCGGGACGAGGTAGATCCGGAGAGGCGGACGGAATACCTTGGAATGGCGGAGCAGGAACTGAACCGCACGATGCAGATCAGTCGGACCATGCTGAGTCTGTACCGTGAGCCGAAGTCTCCGGTGAAGGTGGACCTGAAGGAGTTGATGCAGAGCGTGCTTTTGTTGCTGGATCGGAGAATTGTTCAGCAGCGAGTGCAGATCACCAGCGAGCTTGAAGAGGCGTGCATCATTGAAGGTTTTCCCGCGGAGTTGCGCCAGGTGGTGACGAATGTGCTGTTGAACGGGATTGAGGCGGCGGGCCAGGATGGGCGCATGCTGGTCAGGCTGGAGTTGAGCCCGGCGGAGGAATTTCGTGGAGAAGGAGCGGTGATTGAGGTAATCGACAGCGGGCCGGGAATCACCGACTTTGCCTCACAGCATATTTTTACGCCGTTCTTTACGACCAAGGGCGAGCAGGGCACCGGACTCGGTTTGTGGGTGAGCATGGGAATCGTACAGAAGCACGGGGGAATGATCCGGCTGCAGAATTGCGGGCTGGAGGATTATTCAGGGGCATGCGCACGGATCTATTTGCCGGTGAAGACTCTGGCTGGCGAACGGCCAATGGCTTCGACGGTTGCGTAGAAAATACGCAAATAAGAACGGGAGAGGCGCGATCCGCATCACCCTTCAGGAAAATTGTTTGAATTACGTATGGTGCAAATGGCCTTGGGAAATGGGCCCGGATTCGCCGGGGTGCGTATTGGAAAGGAACTCTTCGCGGATACCGCGTCTGCGAAGGAGCAGCTTTCTACGGCACTGTGGACATTCCCAAGGATAGAAGCCGAACTTCGGATAGATGCGTTCTTTTAGAAATCCGATACGAGCAACGCGAACGAGATTCCGTTGACCGCAATCAGGGCAACCCTTCTTACTTGATGCCATGGGACGTACCTCTGACACAGGCGGAGAATAAACAAAGCAGTTCATACAAAGCGCAGTACAACCGAACCCTGCTTCCTGTACCGGAAGTCATTGTGCGAGCACTCTTTAACGGCGAACTGCGTAATATCTTAGTCCGACATTCAGGGGGCGGCAATATTTTTTTAAAGGCTGGGGAGTAAAGGTTCGTCTGTCCGAGATACGGATGGCGGTATTTTGAATGGATTTGGAGCACTTTCAGGTACGGGGTGCGGCGCTGGGTCTGTTCTGTACCGCGTGGTGGAGCCGGGTGAACAATTTACACTGAAAGAGATGATTCCCACACTTGAATGGACGGATGAAGGGGTGCGTTTTCTGGATCAGACGCGCCTTCCACTGGAAGAAACGTATGTGCTAGCCAAGACCTACGGGGATGTGGCAGATGTGATCAAGACGATGGTCGTGCGCGGCGCTCCGGCGATTGGTGTAGCGGCGGCCATGGGCATGGCGTTGGGAGCGCAGAGGAGCCCAGCAACGACGGTGGAAGAGCTCTCGGGTGAAGTGAAAACGATGAGCAAGGTACTGGCGGCGACCCGGCCAACGGCAGTGAATCTTTTCTGGGCAATTGAGCGAATGAATGGGAAGTTTGACGCGCTCAAATCCGCGGAGGGGGCGACGCTGGACTCGATCAAGGCAGGGCTTATCGCCGAGGCGCAGTCCATGTATTACGAAGACATTGCGGCTTGCAAGGCGATGGGTGATTTTGGTGCGAGTCTGATGCCGGAAGAAGGCGGTGTACTGACGCACTGTAACGCCGGTGCATTGGCGACGTGTGGATATGGGACAGCGCTGGGCGTGATTCGCAGCGCCGTGGCACAAGGGCGAAAGTTGATTGTGTATGCGGATGAGACGCGGCCCTTTCTGCAAGGGGCGCGGCTGACGGCGTGGGAGCTGATGCACGATGGGATTCCCACGAAGGTAATATGCGACAACATGGCCGCCAGCCGGATGCGCGAAGGAAAGATCAAAGCTGTGGTGGTAGGCGCGGACCGGATTGCCGCGAACGGCGATGTGGCCAACAAGGTTGGCACCTACGGCGTGGCTGTGCTGGCGAAGGAGCACGGGATTCCGTTCTATGTGGCTGCACCGTGGTCGACGATTGATCTGAATACGCCGACGGGCGATGCGATTCCGATTGAGGAGCGCGCAGCTGAGGAAGTGACGCATCACGGTGGGAAGCAGCTCACTCCGCATGGAGTGGGGATTGAGAACCCGGCGTTTGATGTGACTCCGGCGAAGTATGTGACAGCGATTATTACGGAGCGTGGTGTGCTGCGTGCTCCGTACGGTGAATCGCTGAAGCAGATGAAGAGCGAGCTGGTATTGGCGTAGCGGGTTGGCGCGGGTTGAATAAGCCTGCGCCGCGTCCTGTCTACTGTATCCAGTTTGCGTAGGGATAGAGCCAGAGAAAAAAAATCAGGGTCAGGGCGATGACGTCCATGTAGAGCAGCAGTAGGACGCCGCCGTGGTAGAAGCTCCAGCGCATGCGCAGACATCGCAGGGTATCGAATGCGCCCCAAAGCGCGGCGAAGGCGACGAAGATCATGGGCCATGCAGGATGAACCTGGGGGAAGCCGGAGAGCGGGAACGATGCTCCGAGGCTGCAAAGAACCAGTCCGGTTCCTCGAATAAGCGAGCGGCTGCGAAAATTAAATACCGCAGGGGACATTGGAATCTGTGTGAGCACGGTCACAAAAACTATACCTCCTTAAAGTGGCATGCGAGAACCGTGCGCCGTGAGTTTGTGGAGAGTCTGGCGCGGTGGATTCCACGCGGCGGGAATTTGCTGCTAGTATTTTGAGTCGCCCCTATGAGTCCGGATGCATTGAAAACACCGAACAGTACAACGGCAGCACAGAAGCGCAAGCGCATTGTGCGCCGTGTGGCTCGCGAGCTGCAGGACGGCTTCTACGTAAACCTGGGCATCGGCATGCCGACGCTGGTTGCGAACCATGTTCCGGCAGGGATGGAAGTGGTTCTGCAGTCGGAGAATGGGATGCTGGGTGTTGGGCCGTATCCGGTGGCAGGAACTGAGGATGCGGACCTGATCAACGCAGGCAAGGAAACGGTGACGGAGCTGCCGGGAACGGTGTTTATTTCGAGCGTGGATTCGTTTGCGATGATTCGCGGCGGGCATATTGATTTGAGCATTCTTGGCGCAATGGAAGTGGATGAAGAGGGAAACCTGGCGAACTGGATGATTCCGGGCAAGATGGTGAAGGGCATGGGCGGCGCGATGGATCTGGTGGCCAGCGCGCGGCGGGTGATTGTGGCCATGGAGCACACGACGAAGGATGGTTCTCCGAAGATTCTGCCGCGCTGTACGCTGCCGATTACAGGACTGAAGGTTGTGGATACAATTGCAACCGAGATGGCATGGATTCGCGTGACCAGCGAGGGCCTGGTGGTGGAAGAAATTGCCGCTGGACTGACGTTTGAGGATGTGCAGAGTGCGACGGCGGCACGGCTGATCCAGGGTGCGGCAATCCGAGAGATGGTGGCGTAAGGGAGAGAGCGCTCTGATTCGTCCGAAGTTTCCGATTCGATTGCTGGTGACAGGGATTTTGTGTCTGGGCGCGCTGGTTGCTTCTGCGTGGTTCACGCGGTCAGCAGCAGGGATTGACTGCAACCGGCTGGCTCCGCTGACTGTGCTGGCGACGCTGGGCGCCTTCCTGATGGCGATGTGCTTTCGGCAGATGGCGACTTACAAAGAGCGGTCGTCACGGTGGTTTTTAGTGGTGTGCCTGGTAATGGCGGCGGTGGTGCTGTTTACCGATTTCCGGTACGTGCTGAGGTATCGCAGCGTGTGCGCTGAGGTGCAGCAGATGCAAATGCATTAAATGCCCAACACTATTCCTACGGCTTCTCGAGTTTAATCACCCACGAGGGCGGGTTTGGAGGTTGCCAGCGGTAACAGTCGTAGGTGGCCAGTTGTTTACCTGTAGTGAGATCGACCAGGTAGCAATCATCCTCGAAGTGGAGCGGGCCTGTTTCGTAGGCAATCGATCGCCCGTCGTCTTGAAACATCCATCTCCAAATAAATGGCTGGCCCTTAATCTTTCTCAGGATGTGACCCTTCCGGGATATCACGAGTATCTCGGAATAGCTTTCAGTGTGATCTGGCACTGTGTACTTGAGAGTCCATCCCTCAAGCCCATTGGGGCCTTTCTGATGTTTGGATTCCCTCGGTCCACCGGTTACTGGCGTTGTCTGCGATTGTGCAGAAATTGCGACAAGGAGCACTACAAATGCACACAGCCGGAAAATGCTCTTTGCTTTCATGCCTTCCTCTCCTGTGGACGTCGGGAAATTAGCGGACGGTGCGGCGCTCGATGCGTTTTTCGTAGTTTTTCCCCTGCAGGATGCGCTTGACGTAGATTCCGGGTGTGACGATGTGGTCGGGGTTGAGCTGGCCGGGCTCGACCAGTTCCTCGACTTCGGCGATGGTGATCCGGGCGGCGGTAGCCATCATGGGATTGAAGTTGCGCGCGGTCTTGCGGTAGACGAGGTTGCCTTGGGTGTCGCCCTTCCATGCCTTGATGAGTGCGAAGTCGGCGCGCAGCCAGCGCTCAAGCAGGTAAGGCTTGCCGTCGAATTCGCGGATCTCCTTGCCTTCGGCGACCAGGGTGCCTACGCCCGCCGGAGTATAGAAGGCCGGGATGCCTGCGCCACCCGCACGGATGCACTCGGCGAGTGTGCCCTGCGGGACCAGGCTGAGATCGAGCTGGCCTTTGAGTACCATTTCCTCCAAGAGCTTGTTTTCGCCGACGTAACTGCCGGTGTGGGAAGCAATCATTCCGGTTTCAAGCATGCGGCCCATGCCGAATCCATCGACGCCCATGTTGTTGCTGATGGTGCGGAGGTTTTTGACGCCGTGGCGGACAAGAGCGTCTATGAGGTTTTCCGGAATGCCGCAGAGTCCGAAGCCGCCGAGCATAATGGTGGCTCCGTCGGGGATGTCGGCTACGGCTGCGTCCGCGGTTTCCACTACCTTATTCAATCGCTGTCACCTCGGCCGTGTTGGCGGCGTATGCAGAACGGAGAAGAATACTCGATGCGGAGCAGGAAAGCCAATTGAGCGAGAGCGCGGATCTGACTTAGGCGGAGGGCAGGCAATTGCGATAGGATGAGGGCGTTTCCTACCCCTGTGGATTGGGCGGGTAGCAGCCAGGAGTTTCGGCGAATTCAAAATAAGAGGAGCATGCGAGATGTTGAAGGGTTTCCGTGACTTTATATTGCGCGGCAACGTGATGGATCTGGCCGTTGCCGTGGTGATCGGCGCGGCATTCACAGGTATTGTTGGTTCCCTGGTAAAGGACATTATTAATCCGCTGATAGCGGCGATCTTCAATAAGCCGAATTTCGCGGCACTTACAGTTACGGTCAATGGCGGGAAAATTTTGTACGGCAACTTCCTGAATCAGGTGATTAATTTTGTACTGATTGCCGCCGCCGTATACTTTATTTTTGTGCTTCCGGTGAACAAGCTGATGGCGAAGTTCTTTCCTGCGAAGGCAGCGCCGCCGAAGACCCAGGCCTGCCCTGAGTGCCTGAGCGACATTCCGATCGGCGCGAAGCGATGCTCGCATTGCGCACAGCCGGTGGCAGCGGCCTAAAGGGAGACTGTTGAAAGAAGAATTGGCTGACAATCTGCGGGTGGTCCTGGCGGAGGCGCGGAATCCGCTGAACATTGGCGCCGCTGCGCGGGCGATGAGCAACTTTGGCTTTGCACGGCTGCGGGTGGTGAATTGCTACGACGTTGCATTCCGCAATGCGCGCTCGGCTGTGGGCGCGCCGCATGTGCTTGCGGACGCGGAAGAGTTTGCCAGTGTGGCGGAGGCAGTCGCCGACTGCAGTCTGGTGGTAGGAACGACCGCCGGGGATGGCAGGCACCGGGAGCATCCACTGCACCATCTGGATGCGGGAGGCGGCATGATTCTCGCGCGGCTGAAAACGGAGCGCGTGGCGCTGCTGTTCGGTTCGGAGAAGTACGGCTTATCCAACGATGATTTGAGTTACTGTCACTGTCTGATGCGGATTCCGACGCGCGAGGCGCACGGGTCGATGAATCTGGGGCAGGCGGTGGCGGTGTGTTTGTATGAGCTGATTCGCAAAGAAGATGCGGCGGCAGAGCCGGACAGGCAACCGGAGGCGAGCGGTGCGGCGCTGGTGCGGATGGAGGCATCCCTTACGACTGCGTTGCGCAGGAGCGGGTACACCAAGCCGGGCGCAGAGGAAGCGATGGAAGAAAAGGTTCGACGGTTGGTGCGGAGGATGCATCTATCCGAAGAGGATGCCGAGTTGTGGACGGGGATGCTGGCGAAGATGGTGAAGAATTTTCCCCGATGATCTGAATCGGGAGTCTGACATGCATAATCGTTGGACCAGAGCGTTGAAAGTTGGACTGGTAACTTTTGTTGTTGCGTATTCGCTGCTTGTGCTGATTTATGGCCTTGGGTGGCTGCTTTGGAGCTCAGGAAATACGGCGCCGGTTCCGATTTTTGTCCTATCGTTTCCGGTGGCTGGAATCATTGCCGTAGCCGGTGCAGTGGTGGCCTTCTATTGGAAAGCGCGTTAGCCGGAATGATTGTGGCTATGCGGGTTACTTGATCCAAAAGGCCTTGACGGCGATGTCGCTGGGATTGTTTCCGGCGGGGAGCATGGTGAAGAGCGAACCGATGCGGACGGCTCCACTGGCGTTGTGACTCTGTGTACGGATGACGGAGACGTCGCCGGATTGTGCGTCAACGGCGAGCAGGAAGAAGCCGTCGGCGGAGAAGGCGAGCGAATCCGGGCCGGCGCCGACATGAATGCTTGGCTTGATGAGGGTTCCGTCGTCGATGGAGTAGATGCCGATGGTGTCGGCGTTGAAGTTACTGATCCAGAGCAAAGAATTGTCGGCGCTCACGATGCCGAATGCCGGATGCGCGCCGACCAGGTAGGCTCCGCCGACTTCATTTGTGTAGGTGTTGATCTCGGAGATGGAGTCGCTGTCGAAGTTGCTGACGAAGATTTCGCCGCCATCGGGTTTGAGGGCCAGATGAATGGGTGATTTTCCAACGTCAAGAAAAGTCAACAAACGATCCGAGTGCAGTGTTTGGTTCGGGTTCTGAGGCTGTGCGAGGCCGATGGCCATGACCTGATGGCTGCCGGAGCAGGCGACGAAGGCCTTGGTTGAATTGGGCAAAATAACAACGTCTGTGGCCTGTGTGCATCCGGAAAAGACGGCGCGGGTGAGGTAGCTTTTGGCGTCGATGATAGAGACGCTACCGCTGATGCGGTTGGTAACGACGATGGTGTTGCCGTCTGGAGAGATGATGGCAAGGCCGGGGCCGTGGCCTACGGGGATGGTGCGGATTTCGCGACGGGTGTCGAGGTCGAGCACAGAGATATTGTTCGAGCCGGAGTTGGCGACGTAGGCGAGGGTTCCTGAGGCGTTGACGCTGATGAAATACGGTTTGCGATGGACAGTGATAGTAGCGACAACGCGATTGCGGGTGGCGTCGATGACGGAGACCGTTCCGCTGCCGGTATTGACGGCGTAGACCTCGTTCTTTTTGGGATTGACGGCAATGCCGGTGGGGTTGGAACCGACGGCCATGATGCGGTCCTGGCGTAGATTCACAAGGTCAAGCGCGGTGACAGTGTTGGAGCCGCTGTTGGTGACGTAGGCGTACTCGCGATAGTTCGAAGGATAGTGCGGGAAGTGGGAGCTGTTGCATCCGGCGAGTGCGACGGTGAACGCAAGGCAGGCAAGCAAAAGGCGGCGCAACAGCAGCCGCCTGTGAGTGCTGGATGGGATGGGGTCAGCGAGCAACGGTGGCAGCTCCGGCGGGCTCTGTGATCTTGATTCTGTGAGGAACATTGCGTCCGAGGATGGCGGCGATCTGCGTGGATTGCTGCATCAGTTCGACGAACTGCTCAGGGTAGATGGACTGCGCGCCGTCAGAGAGTGCCTTGTCGGGCGCGTGGTGTACCTCGACGATGAGGCCGTCGGCTCCGACTGCGACGGCGGCGCGGCCGAGCGGGATAACTTTGTTGCGCTTGCCGCTTCCGTGGCTGGGGTCAACGATGATGGGCAGGTGGCTGAGGCGCTGCACGGCGGGCACAATGCTGAGGTCGAGCGTGTTGCGGGTATGGTCGGCGAAGGTGCGGATGCCGCGCTCGCAGAGGATGACCTGGTAGTTGCCCTCGCTCATGATGTACTCGGCGGCCATGAGAAACTCTTCGAGGGTGGCGGCGAGTCCGCGCTTGAGCAGGACGGGCTTGCGCTTGCGTCCGGCGGCTCGGAGCAGGGAGTAGTTCTGCATGTTGCGCGCGCCAATCTGGATAACGTCGGCGTACTGATCGACGAGCTCAAGGGCTTCATTGTCGATGGCTTCAGTCACGATGCGGAGGCCGAAGTGCTCACGAATCTCGGCCATGATGAGGAGAGCTTCTTCGCCGAGTCCCTGGAAGGCGTAGGGCGAGGTGCGGGGCTTGTAGGCGCCTCCGCGGAAGAACTGCGCGCCTGCGGCGGCGACCTGCTCGGCGGCGGCGAAGGCCTGCTCGCGAGTTTCGATGGAGCAGGGGCCGGCGATCATGGCGAGGTCGCGTCCGCCTATGGTGGCGTTGGTGCCGGGGAAGGTGATGATGGTGTCGTCTTCCTTCACGTCACGGCTGACGAGCTTGTAGGGTTTGGAGACGGGGATTACCTCTGAAACGCCGGGGAGATCTTCGATGCTGGCGGCTTCGACTGTGCCCTTGTTGCCGGTGATGCCGATGGCGGTACGCTGTGCGCCGGGCATGGGATGGGCGCGGAGGCCAAGTTGTTCAATGCGATCGCAGACGGCCTGGATCTCTTCCGGAGTAGCCTGCGCCTTCATTACGACGAGCATTGTGATGCCTTTCTTTACGGCTTGCTGTAACCCTCAGTTTAGCTGTTGGTTGTGGGCGGGGGCAATGTGGGCTTCCTCTAACCGTTTGAGCTTAACGCGATCAGCAGGGACATGGGCGAGGTCGTAGTGTGCCTGCTGGATGAGCCAACTCTCTGCGCGTCCGCCGAAGATTTTTGATAGGCGGACGGCCATTTCCGGGGAGATACCGCGCTTGCCGTTGACGAGTTCAGAGAGGGTGGTGCGCGTGACTCCGAGCACGGCTGCTGCGTCCGTAATGGTGAGGTTCAGCGGCTCAATGCACGGACGCAGCACAAAAGTGCCGGGGTGGGGTGGGTTCTTCATGGGCATGGTTTTTGGATTCCCATTTTTCCAAAGTTGGTAAGATAACAATTGTATTTTCCATCAGACACTATGAGGTCATTGATTCATGGCAACCGCAACGCAGGAACGTACCGCAGCAGAATATAAAGTCGCCGATATGTCGCTGGCCGACTGGGGCAGGAAAGAGATTTCGATTGCCGAGCATGAGATGCCGGGGCTGATGTCGATTCGGCGGAAGTATGCGGCGGAGAAACCGCTGGCCGGAGTTCGGGTGACGGGTTCGCTGCACATGACGATTCAGACAGCGGTGCTGATTGAGACGCTGGTGGACCTGGGCGCGGATGTGCGCTGGGCGAGCTGCAATATCTTTTCGACACAGGACCATGCGGCGGCGGCGATTGCTGCGACGGGTGTTCCGGTATTTGCGTGGAAGGGCGAGACGCTGGAAGAGTACTGGTGGTGCACGTATCAGGCGCTGAACCACAAGAGCGGCGCGGGGCCGCAGCTGGTGGTGGATGACGGCGGCGACGTGACGCTGCTGATCCACAAGGGCCATGAGCTGGAAGAGGGCGACGGCTGGGTGAATACACCTTCAGGGAACCACGAGGAGCAGGTGATCAAGGACCTGCTGAAGAAGGTGCACGCGGAGGACCCGCAGCACTGGCACAAGCTCGCGAAGGAATGGCGCGGCGTTTCTGAGGAGACGACGACGGGCGTGCACCGGCTCTACAAGATGATGGAGCAGGGCAAGCTGCTGGTTCCGGCGATCAATGTGAATGACTCGGTGACGAAGTCGAAGTTCGACAACCTGTATGGCTGCCGCGAATCACTGGCGGACGGCATTAAGCGCGCGACCGACGTGATGGTGGCGGGCAAGGTTGCGGTGGTGTGCGGCTATGGCGACGTGGGCAAGGGCTGTTCGCATTCGCTGCGGGGCATGGGCGCGCGGGTGATCGTGACGGAGGTCGATCCGATCAATGCGCTGCAGGCTGCGATGGAGGGCTTTGAGGTCACGACGATTGAAGACACGCTGGGCCGGGGCGATATCTACGTGACCTGCACGGGGAACCTGGACATCATTACGCTGGAGCACATGCGCGCGATGAAGGACCAGGCGATCGTGTGCAACATCGGGCATTTCGACAACGAGATACAGATGGACCGGCTGAATGCGGACAAGGGTGCGAAGAAGCTGAACATCAAGCCGCAGGTGGACCGGTACACGTTTGAGAACGGCAACAGCATCTTTGTGCTGGCCGAGGGGCGGCTGGTGAATCTGGGTTGCGCGACCGGGCATCCGAGCTTTGTGATGAGCAACAGCTTTGCGAACCAGACTCTGGCGCAAATCGACTTGTGGGCGAACAAGGACACCTACAAGGTGGACGTGTACACGCTGCCGAAGAAGCTGGACGAGGAAGTGGCGCGGCTGCATCTGGAGAAGATTGGAGTGAAGCTGACCACGCTCTCGCCGAAGCAGGCGGAGTATTTGGGTGTGCCGCAAGAAGGGCCGTTCAAGCCCGAGCATTACCGGTACTAGGAACTTGTTGAAATAGGTACCTTTGTGCGACGGAGATCTGATGGCATTCGTCTAACAGGTATGCGTGGAGATGAGCGGATTCAGGACGGGATGTTCAGCTATGTTTCATTGGAGCAGCGA
>Ga0307372_10000164_pt1 | contig 110723 bp, 89 predicted proteins | sample OX1MG_FD_202533 | JGI IMG/M metagenome (GOLD analysis project Ga0307372, IMG submission 202533) | Soil microbial communities from Risofladan, Vaasa, Finland - OX-1 | ecosystem: Environmental > Terrestrial > Soil > Coastal area > Acid sulfate soil | place: Finland: Risofladan, Vaasa | collected... | reverse complement strand
CCGCGCGCAAACAACAGCGACACGCGCGTGTCGCTTTTGTTTTGCGCAGGCGACTCGTTTTGGCCCGGTTTTGGATGCGGCGCGCCCCGCAAATGCGCCTCGCGCGCGGCGCTTTTGTTTTGCGCGCCGGTTCCTTTGCGGCGAGCGATCGAGGCGCTCAACGACCTCACTGCATCACCGGCCGCCGCGCGGCGGCAACAACTTCAAGCTGCGCAGCCACCGAACGCAAAGCTCGGTCCAGATCGAGGGGAGCTTTTCGTTCTGCCGCACGCCGAAATCATGGTTGCCACTGGCAAAAACGTGAAGCTCGGCGGGAACGCCGGCGCGTTTCAGAGCCAGATACATGATGACGCTGTGCTCCGCGTCGCTGATCTTGTCGTCGGAGCAGTGAGCGAGCAGGACGGGCGGCATGCCGGCCGGGACGCGAGAGATGTGAATGCTCGGAGAAAGTTCGTCCTGGTCTTTCGCCTTCAAGTAGCCCGAATAGCACGCCACGGCGAAATCGGGCCGGCAGCTTGATTCATCGACGGCGTCGACGGGATCGTAGGTCCGCTTGTCGAAATTCGCGGCCGTGGCAAGGGCGAGGTGGCCGCCCGCCGAGAAGCCAACGATGCCGATGCGGTGGGGATCGGTCCCCCACTCGGCACAGCGGCTGCGGACCAGGCTGACGGCGCGCTGGGCGTCGCAAAGCGGGCCGAGCGGCGGCTCGCCCTTCGCGTCGCCCGCTCGCCGCGGCACGCGATATTTGAGAATGATGCCGGTCATGCCCTGGGAATTGAGCCACGCCGCCACCTCCTCGCCTTCCAGTTCCCAAAACAAGTCGTGGTATCCGCCGCCCGGACAGATGATCATGGCGGCGCGGGTGTTCGCGTTTTTCGCCGCGGGATAGATGGTCAGCGTCGGCCGGCTGACGTTCGTAATCAGCTTGGTCGGCTTGTCGAGCAACGCCGACTCGTACATGCGGGTGCTCTCCTGCCTCTCGATGCCGACGTCGCCCGGCGGTTTCCCCGGCCAGAGATCGACGACCAACGGCTCCGCGGCGGCCGCCATGCCGCTTGCCGCCACGGCCACGAACAGCGAAATAAAGAAGGCGATTGGGTTCATAATGGCATATCTTTCACGCCAACAACGGCTTGACGACGTTGCCATGAACGTCGGTCAAGCGGAAGTCGCGCCCTTGGAAGCGGAAGGTGAGCCGCGTGTGATCGATGCCCAGACACTCGAGCAGCGTGGCGTTCAGGTCGTGCAGATGCATGCCGTCCCGAACGATGTTGTAACAGAAATCGTCGGTTTCGCCGTAGCTGATGCCCGGCTTGATTCCGCCGCCGGCCAGCCACATGCTGAAACAGCGGCCGTGATGATCTCGGCCATAGTTCTCCGCGGTCAATTGCCCTTGGCTGTAAACGGTGCGGCCGAATTCGCCGCCCCAAATCACCAACGTCTCGTCGAGCAGCCCGCGGGCCTTGAGGTCGGCCACGAGTGCGGCGCTGGGCCGGTCGACGTCGCGGCACTGCCCGCGAATCTGTTTCGGCAGGTTGCCGTGCTGGTCCCAACCGCGATGCATCAACTGCACGAAACGCACGCCGCGCTCGACCATCCGCCGGGCCAACAAGCAATTCCGCGCAAAGCCGCCGTCGCTGCCGCCGCCGTCGATACCGCCGCCGTCGATGCCGTAGGCCTCCAGCGTGTCTTGCGTTTCCGCGGACAGGTCGGTCAGGTCGGGCACCGACGCCTGCATGCGATAGGCCATTTCATATTGGGCGATGCGGGTCTCGATTTCGGGATCGCCGAACGACTCGACCGCCAGTCGGTTGAGCACTTCGACGCCGTCGAGCATGCGACGGCGCATGGCGCGATCGATACCCGGCGGGTCGGAAAGGTACAGCACCGGATCGTTTCCCGAGTGCAGGCGCACTCCCTGGTGCCGCGTCGGCAGGAAGCCGCTTCCCCAGAGGCGCGAGAAGATCGGCTGGTCGGTCTTGTTGCCGCTGCCCTGCGAGATCATGACGATGAAAGCGGGCAAATTGTCGTTCTCGCTGCCGATGCCATAGCTCAACCAGCCGCCCAGGCTGGGCCGGCCGGGCTGCTGAGCGCCCGTCATGATATAGGTGGTGGCCGGATCGTGATTGATGGCCTCCGTGTTCAGCGATTTGACGATGGCGATGTCGTCGACGATATGGGCCACGTTTGGCAACAGCTCGCTGACCCAGGCCCCGCACTGCCCATGCTGCGAAAACTCGAACATCGGCGCCACGCAGGGAAACGACTTTTGCCCGGCCGTCATACCGGTCACACGCTGTCCCATGCGCACCGATGCGGGCAACTCCTCGCCGTGATGCTGCTTCAGCGCCGGCTTGTAATCGAACAAGTCGATGTGCGACGGTCCACCTGACATGAACAGGTAGATGACGTGTTTCGCCTTGGGCGTGAAGTGAATCGCGTCGAGCGCGCCATGCCGCTTTGGCGACGGACCGTTTTCCGCCGCGAACAGCCGCTCGTTGAGAAGCGAGGCAAGAGCGGCGGTGCCGATGCCGCTGGCCGCGCGGCCGAAGAAGGCGCGGCGAGTGAGAAGTTGGGCAAGGTTGGCATTCAACGTCATACAAACTCTTTCCTTCGCTCAATTATTAAAGGAGCAAACTACCGCGGCCTGATTCTACTGTATCCAGAGTCTCGCTCGAAGCAATTCGCAAACCTCAAGGAAATACTGAAAACTGGATAGGTCACGACTGCGTTCCTGAACGCGGTGAACCAATTCGTCGAGGTAGTGCTTTTCCATCACGTGTCCAGGGCGTGTTTTGCTGTAACGGATGCCGCGCTCGGCGAAAATCTCTTCAAGGTATCTGCCGTGAAAACTGGCATGGCTGATAAAGCCCGGTAGACGCCCATTTGCTCCGGGTCGTCACGGGTTACATCAAAGAAGGCGAGATACCGGCCAAGGGCCTGATTTTGCGGCGATCGGGACACGATTTTTCGATTGCCGAGAAACCAGGTTTCAAGGCAGCGATTTTGAACGATCACGAGAAGCTCCGCGCGAAGCAGACGGCAACGGCGTTGCTTGCTGAATTCGATGACTTCGGTACGGCGATCGTTGATGGTCAACTCCTCCGCATCGAGGCAAACAACCAGATGCGAGTAGCGATCAAACTTGTTGACGTCAGCTACGGCGTTTGGCAAGTGATCGTGCAGCATCGACGGATAACCAAAACCGCTAATAATAAAGTAATTGTTCTCTACCGCATCTTGCGGCTGTGCGACCTGACGAAGTTCAGGAAGCAAATGCCCAAGCCATGCCGGATAGACTTTCCGCTCCGTGCGTTTCCCCTCGACAAGAAAGTAAACGTTCATCCCGCCGCTATGCCCTCTTGATACGCCTCGGAGTTCAACAACTTGATAAATGCCTGGTGGCTCGATTGCTCCAGTCCCAGGTCAGAGGCGTTTTGGGTTGTGACTTCAGAACCTCTGCGGCTGACGATTTTCCAATGGGCCGGGCTGATATTGTTGATGATGTAAGGATGATGGCTGGTGATGATAAACTGCATCCGGCGGCTTTGCTCCACCAGGCTTTTCGTCACAAAGTCGATGCAATTAACCCCCAAACTATTCTCGAATTCATCGATTAGAATCAGCGTGCCGGCAGGCCATAATGCGATCCGTGCCAGATGCATGATTGTCCGCATCATACCGGACGCAATGAATGGTTCATGAATCCATTTACGCACGCCTCGCTCCTTAATCGCTAGAGAAAGTATTTCCTGAGGCTCAACGAGGCGCAAGCGGTTGACGCGGACGGCTTCGACTTGTGGGAACACCTCCATGAACTGGGCGGCGATACTCTCGAAGAACCTTGGATGCCGCTCCTGAGCAATCGCCAGCTTCACCAGGGTCTTGAGTCTGCTTTCGCGAAGCTCCTCGACGGTCGGATACTGATCGAGGTGTCCACCGATGCCGCTAATGAAAATACCGCTGGACGCATCCGTGTCTTCGCTTTGGTCAACTGCCAGAATCTGCTGAAAACAATGGTGCGCCGCCGAGATCCGTTCTTCGTGGCTGAGCATCTTCAATGCACTGTCGTGTGGAGAGAGCTTCGGTGTGGGTTGGCCGCGTAGGCGAATTCCGCCTGCGTCTCGCTCGATCAACACGTCCCCGTTTTCTGTTAAAGTCTCTCGCAGGACGCGAGAGCGGGCAACAGGGCCCTTCATGTGGTCGGCCAAAATCGGGCCATCGTCCAATAACGTCTCACCGTTGCCAGCCGGCCTCGTCTCAAACTGGCACGCCCACGAGTATAGGTTTCGGCCATCGGAGAAATCCACGTCAAAGCCAAGACCCCAGTGGGTCTGCCGTTCGCTTCCATCGGCAACCCCACGCAACATGCGGATCGCTTGCAAGATACGGGTCTTCCCGACGCCCGAAACGCCTACCAGCAATGTCAGGTCGGGAAAAAACTCGGTCGCCGACAAGTGCCAGCCTGACTGGTGATCGGTGAACGACAGCTTTTGTAATTGCACGTGAATGTCCTCAGTCAATCAGCTCGCGCTTCAACCACTTCTTCGTTTGCTTAGGGTAGGTCGTGTCTTCCTCGTCGCTTTTCGCGGATGAGTCGCTTTCTCAAGACGCCGCGCAAAACGTGCGTGCTCTAGCGACGACAGTCCTTCCTTGAGCACGTCAAAAGGCCGTTTCATCTCGCCCCGAAACAGTGATTCTGTATCAATCCGCAGGCCCGGAAACATCGTACTGCACAGAATGCCGTCGGCTGGCACCTTCCTCGTTTCCCGGCCAGGCAGATCGAACCAAAGGACGCGGCCTTCTTCCAGACAAACGACCACATATTCCTCCACGCCGCAACGCTCGTAGTCGTCCTTTTTGTCGTGTAGGTCGATCGCCACGGCATTGTAGGCAATCTCCATGACGAGTTCCGGTGGGCCGGCTAAGAAAAGTTCGTCGGTCCACGTCCGCCCCCCGTACCTCGGTAGAACGCGCAGCACAAGGTCGGGTTGCGGCTCGCTCTCAGGGCCGAGAATAAGCGTGGCGTTTAGGGCAGCTTCCACGCCGGGAGTTTGCATTTCATACAGCCCAAGGATGGCTCCCAGCATGCTCGCGCATTTTCCGTGCCGCAGACGCGTGGGCGGAGCAAGATAGACAGTGCCATCGATCAACTCGAACTTGATGTCGTCGGGATATTGCAGGTATCTTCTGTGAAACTCCGCTTGTGACAGGCGATCACCGCTCGCGAGCAGCGCCGGGGCACGCAACAGTCCTTCCGGAAAAACAGCGCGTCGCGACAACGTTGCCATTATTCGCTTTCTTCGATTGAGGCTTAATTTCTCGTTACCGCTTCATCCAGATTCAAAACCACGCTGGCCGCCGCCGACCAGGCGGCCAGCTCCGCCGGCTCGAACCGCTCATCGCGCGGCGATTCGCCGACGGAAAGAAGCTTGACGGCCGCTTCATGATCCACACGAAACTTCGCCAGTTGCTCCTCAACGATACTCCGCAAAACGGCCGCTTCACGACCGCTGGGCCGGCGAGCAAGAACGAGCTGGAACATTCGCTCCATGCGATCCTCGGTCGATCCGGCCTCGCGCAGCACGCGCTCGGCCAGCTTGCGGGCGGCTTCGACGTAGGTCGGGTCGTTGAGAAGAATCAATGCTTGCAAGGGAGTATTGGTACGCGCCCGGCGAACGGTGCAGACTTCGCGGTCGGGCGCGTCGAAGGTCGAAAGCGTCGGCGGCGGACTGGTGCGCTTCCAAAACGTGTACATCGTGCGGCGATAGAGATCGGCGCCGTGGCTCTGCACGTACGTCTGGGCCGTCCAATTCGCTCCGTCCTCACGCGACATCAGCTCTTCCCACAAGCCGGGCGGCTGATAAGGCGAGACGCTCGCTCCGCCGATCCGCCCATCCAAAAGTCCGCCGGCCGCCAACGCCTGATCGCGAATCGCTTCAGCCGGCAGCCGCAATCGGCTCATGCGGGCCAGCAGCCGGTTCTCCGGGTCTTTGGCCATGAACTCCGCCGCGGCGACGGACGATTGTCGGTACGTCGCCGAGCTGACCATCAACCGCAGCATGTGCTTGACGTCCCAGCCGCTCTCGCGAAACTCGACGGCCAGCCAATCGAGCAACTCCGAATGACTGGGGCGTTCGCCTTGCGAGCCGAAATCTTCGGCCGTCTTGACCAGGCCCGTGCCGAAGAGCATCTGCCAAAAGCGGTTGATGACCACTCGCGCCGTCAGCGGATGTGCCGGACCGACCAGCCAGCGGGCCAGGCCCAGCCGATTGGCAGGCGCACCATCGGCGAGTGGAGGCAGACAGGCGGGCACGCCCGGCAGCACTTTTTCGCCGTGCTTGTCGTACTGCCCGCGAACGAGCAGGTATGTGTCTCGTGGTTGAGGCATTTCGCGCATCACCATGACGGTGGGAATGGCCTTGTCGAGATCCGCTTGCCGAGCGCGCAGCCCCGCCAGTACGTCGAACCGCGGCTTCAATTCGTTGCTGACGTGTCGGCGAAAATACTTCCGCACCGCCGAGCGCTGATCCTCATTGCGCGATTCCGAGGGAACCGCCAAGGCGGCATGCACGTCTTGCGACAACGTCTTCTGATCGAGAATGTTTCCATCGGTTCCGCCGACTTCCAGCGCATCCTTTTCCCAAGCCGCTTGCGCGGCGTCGACCGCGGCGATGGGGGCATCCAGCTCGCGGTCCAGCTCGGCGATGGCCCGCGACAACTCGTCGAGCTTCTGCCGCTCTTCGCGCGACGGCGCCTTGACCATCGGTTCGGCGTTGCCCTTGCGTCCGTCGAGGCCGTTCTCAGGCACATTATGAAAGAAGGCATAGAGTTCATAGAACTCCCGTTGAGTCAGCGGATCGTACTTGTGGTCGTGGCATTGCGTGCAGGCGACCGTGAGGCCCAACCACACCGTGCTCGTCGTGTTCACGCGATCGACGATGTACGCGGTGTGATATTCTTCAGGGACCGCCCCGCCTTCGAAATTGATCATGTGGTTGCGATTGAATCCGCTGGCGATAAGCTGGTCGAGCGTCGGATTCGGCAGCAAATCGCCGGCAAGCTGCTCGATGGTGAATTGGTCGAAGGGCAGGTTACGGTTATAGCTGCCGATCACCCAGTCGCGCCAGCGCGACATGTCGCGGCCGGCGTCGATGTGGTAGCCGTGAGTGTCGGCGAAGCGCGCGGCGTCGAGCCATTCTTGGGCCATTCGCTCGCCGTAGCGCGGCGATGCCAACAGCCGCGCCACCAGTTCTTCATAGGCGTCGCCGGCCGCGTCGTTGACGAAGCGGTCGACTTCCTCCGGCGTCGGCGGAAGACCCGTCAAGTCGAGCGACAGCCGGCGAATGAGCGTCGGCCGATTGGCTTGCGGCGAGGGCGCCAGCCGCTCCTGGTCAAGCCTCGAGAGGATGAAGTCGTCGATCGCGTTGCGTGACCAACCGGCGTGCGAGACGGTCGGCAACGCGGGGCGCACGGGCGCGATGAACGACCAATGGTCCTGCCATGGGGCGCCGGCGGCGACCCATTCCTTCAACAGCGATTTTTCCGCCTCGGTCAGGCGTTTGTTACTGTCTGCCGGTGGCATCCGTTCGTCGTCGGCGGCAAAGATGCGACGCACCAGTTCGCTCTCAGCCGGCTTCCGCGGCACGATCGCCACCACGCCCGACTCGGTTGCCCGAAACGCTTCGTCGCGCAGATCGAGCCGCAGTCCGGCCTTGCGTTGCGCCACATCCGGTCCGTGGCACTGGAAGCAATGGTTGGAGAGTATCGGCCTGATTTGGCCATTAAAATCGATGGCGGGCGTGGCCGTCGCGCTTTCGGCGGCGAGAGCCGACGCCGCACCCAACGCGATCAAACCGCCGATCAGCAAACTCAGCCGCATGGCCAACACCCTTACCTACCAGCCGTTTTTCAATGCGCATGTCCCTGGAACATCATTGCACCACGCAGCCCGCGAAAAGTCCACCCCGTGAAGGGCACCCTACTTCGCCAACGGGTCGCAGACGAAAATCACCGAGGGATTGCCGCCTTTGCCGCTTAGATTGAGCGGCAGATAGTGCAGGGCTTGGCGCGGCCGCTCGGGCACCCGGAAGTTGTCGCCTTTTTGCCAAATCGGACGCCGCTCGTCGATGCCGCCGAATTCGCGGACGCCCGCCACGCGGCAGGGAAACCAGTAGCCCTCTCCGTCGGCTGCGGCCAGATAAAACTCGGGATAGCAATACTTGGGCACCCACACGGTGCGGGCAGGAATTTCGCTGGCCCGGCAGAGCGCGATGAACAGCCAACAGAGTCCCTCATGGTTGCTCACCTTGTCGCGCAGGGCTTGGTAAGCGCTGGGCTGCGGCTGTTCTTCACGGACTTTAATGTTGTTTCGCACCCAATCGAACGTGGCCTCGACTTTCTGCCAGTCGCTCCCGCCCGATGCGTCCTCGACGATCCGCTTGGCCAGGGCCTTGATCTTGCCGTGCTGGGTTTCGATGCTCGGACTGGGCCCGAGATACATTCGCAGGTCCTTCGGCAACTTTTTTGGGTTTGCTTTTACCAGGGCGGAAGGCTGAGCGGGCGGCAGCAGCGGATGTCGCGTGACTTCGACGGTGGCCAGCACCGCCGCCTCGTCGCCTGCGGGAAGCTGGTCGATCGTGACCACCATTTGCTTCACCGTTGCGATCATCCGTTCGTTCACACGGGCCAGCGGCGAATAATCCTCCTTGACGATTCGCACATCCTGCTCGGGCCAATCGACCGGCAAGGTAAAGCTGCCCAGCATGTCACCACAGGGTCCGGACTTGGCGGCTACGATAAACCCGGTCTTCCACTGTTCGACCGACTTTTCCGGCGAAAGCTGCGGGCCATTGTCTTTTGGCCCCTCCGAAACGACCTGGCCCATGGCCGGCGAGGCAAGGAAGACGAGAACCGTTAGGCAAAGCGAAGGTCGCATGGGTATGCAACGTGAGCAAGAAAGAACGAAAAGCATTCTAGTGCAAATCGCGGCTTGAGGAAACCCGCCGGCGTAGCTGCGCAGGTGCGACATCTGCCGGTCGGCCGCCGCTTCGATCACGTCGGGGTCGCTCGGCGGCGGCACCGCGCGGCATCGGCGGGCGCCGGCGTCGCGCAGTTTCCTGCCCGCTGGCAACGCGCTGACGCGACAAACGTGTCGCCTGACGCGCAGACCGCATTCCCGCAGGCACGCGGCGATTGGTCAGCGCGGGAAGTCGCTCTTGTTGCCGACCTTCACGGTCACGTGCATCAACTGCCCGTTGCGATAGACCTCGACCGGCACCTCCTTGCCCACGTCGGTCAGGCTGACGACGTAGATCAGGTGCGTGTCGTTCTCGATGCGGACGCCGTTGAACCGCAAAATCACGTCGCCGCGTTGCAGCCGGGCCGCCTCGGCCGGGCCGCCGGGCGTGACCACCGTCACGTGAGCGCCCTGACGGCGGGCCAGCCCCATCTTGGCCGCCACCGTGCTGGTGAAACGCTGGTCGAGCTTCACGCCCAGAAACGCCCGCACCACCCGCCCGCGCTCCACAAACTGACGCACAATGTGCATCACTCCGTCGATCGGAATGCTGAAGCCGATCCCCTCGTTGCCGCCCGAATTGCTGGCGATGGCCGTGTTGATGCCGATCACCTCGCCCCGCAGATTGATCAGCGGGCCGCCGCTGTTTCCGGGGTTGATGGCGGCGTCGGTCTGCATGAAGTCCTGCAATTCCACGTCGTCGCCCAGTTCCAGATCGCGCCGGCCCTTGGCGCTGATGATGCCGTAGGTGACCGAATGGCTGAGACCGAACGGGCTACCCACGGCCAGCACGAAGTCGCCGATTTCCACCATCGACGAATCGCCCAGCCGGGCAGGAATCAAGGCGGTGGCCGAGACCGCCATCAGGGCCACGTCGGTACCGACATCGCTCCATACCTTGAGCGGGTGCAACTCGCGGCCGTCGGACAGGCCGATCTGGATTTTGTCGAGCGGGGCGTTCTTGATGACGTGCCGGTTGGTCAGCACGAGCGTGCGGCCTTTGTATTCGATGATCACGCCCGAACCGGCCTCTTCGATCAACTCGCGCTGCGTGCGTCGCGTCGATTGGTCGGGCTTTTCGGCCTTGATATGCACGACCGTGGGGCTGACCAGCTTGACCACGCTTTTGACCACGTTGAACTGCGCTTCCAGCGAGTCGACTTGCCGGTTGAGCGACTGAAAAAGCTCGGCGCGTTGTTCCAGCGACAGCGGATCCTCATCCGGGCCGCGGCCCACGGCATACACCAGGACCGCGCCCGCGGAGAGTCCGCATGTAAACAAAACCACCGCGAGCAAATTACGTCGGCTGATCATGCCACGTATTCTGACTGAGTCTCGAAATAGAATCAAGAAACGTCAATTTCAATGTCGTTGATCGACAATTCCACGTCGCCCGAACTGTCCATCAGCCGGCCCCAGTCGGCTTCCGACCCGCCCACCGTGCCCTGCCGCTCGGCGTCGCGCTGGCATTCGATGCACAGCGTGGCATAGGGCAGGGCATTCAGTCGGGCCATGGGAATCCTGACGGAGCACTGCTCGCAAACGCCAAAATGCCCGGTGCGCATGCGCTCCAGGGCGTTCTCGATGCTGGCCAACTCCCGGCTTTCGACCTCCGCCAACTGCGAATTGATTTCGTGTTGGGCTGAATCGAGGGCGAAATCGACCACGTCGCCGGCGCTTTGCTCGCGCAGCTCTTTCAACAGGCTCAAATCTCCCGCGAGGGCCTTGCGCAGTGCGTCGCGCCGGACCACCAAAATCTCGCGCATCTTGTGAATCGCATCTTTGCGTGCCATGTAGATTACCTTCGACCGATCGATGCCGGGCGGCAACGAGGGTTCGGCCCCCCTTCGCTCTTCGCCCGACCTATCGACGGCAACTAGAAAAACACCTCGATCCCGTTCCCATAAGGTTGCCGCCACACGGGTTCCGCCGTTTTGAACCCGCTCGACCGCAACCACAATATACTACGCAAGCAAGCCATATCGGGTCGGAAAAAAATTGCCCAGGCGGGCGGAGCACTCCGCCCGCTTGGAAACGCATAAATGCCGGTCCGTCAATGGTTTATGGTCACAAGTCCCGGCCAGGCGCGGCCCCTCGTGGAGCCACCCAACATTTTTTTCACCGGACACTTGGGGCGCGTTGGAGCCGCCTGCCGCAGGCCGCAAAACGCTATCCGATAATCGGCAAACCCGTCACCAATGTGCAGCCGAATTTGCAGTTTTTGCCGATGGAAGGCGATCCAACGGCAAAACTTGCCTCTTGGTCCCGGTAAGCTAAATGCCCTTAGCCAATGCACTTGCACTGCGCGCTGTGCCCGGCCCGGAATCGTTACCTGCTGTCCCCCCGACCCAACGCCGTCGGCTTCTCAAGTCAACCGCCTATGCCATGATGCTCACAACGCTCTCGCCACCGCAGGGACTGCTCGGTCGCTCCTCAGATACGCTCAAGTTGCGCATGATCGACGACGGGGGGGCCGGTCGAATCGTCGATGTCGAATTCGCGAAGTGTACGTTCGGCACCGATCCGCGCTGCACGGTCCGGCTCGACCGCCAGGGAATCGAGCCCTGGCACTGCCTTATTCTGCGCGGCGCTCGCCGAACTGTGGTGCGACGCTTGGCAGCCCAGACACGTCTGAACGGCCGCGAATTCGACGATGCGGTTCTGCGGCCTGGCGATGTTTTGCAGATGGGTCCATTGTCCTTCGAAGTGTTGCCATCGAGGCCACCGGCCGAGCGAAGCGGTTTGCCGAGTGGCAGCACCGCCCAGGCCGCCCATCGCCAAAGGGCCGCAGAGGAGGCGATCGGCCGTCTGCAAGCGGAATTGCAGCGCACGATCTCGGACCACGAGGCGGAGCGGTCAGACTGGCAGCGCCGACAGCGGGAAGCCGAGACCCGCCAGGCGGAAACGACGGCCGAGCTAGCCCGTCTCGGAGGCCAACTGGCCGACGTGCGGCGGCTTCTGGAGGCGGAGCGGCAACTAGGTGGCCGAGAGATGGCCCAGGCCCACGAGCAGAATGCCCGGCTGGTGGCCGAATTGGCCGGCGTTGAGCGATGCCTCGCCGAAGAGCGCCAGCAATTCGCCGCAGCGAGGCTGGCTGAACGAGAGGTGGCGGAAGCGGAGCTGGCCGAGGCGCGTGATGAGGTTGTCCGGCTGCGCGCAAATCTGGCCAACGTGCAGGGTCTTCTCGACGAGAAGCAAGCTGCCTGGCAAAAGCGCGAGCAAACCTTGCAAGCACGGACCGTCGAGCTGGCCGCCGACTCGGTGCTGTACGCGGAGACGGCGGGTGCCTTGGCACGATCGCAGGCCGACTTGGAAGAGCTACAACAGGTCTTGGCCGGAGAACGGGCGGCCTGGCAAGACCGCGAGCAATCTTTCGAAGCGCACGTGGTGGAACTGGCGGCAGACTCGGTCCTGTATGCCGAGACGGCGCAAGCCTTATCCCGCTCGCAGGTTGAGTTGGCGCGTCAAGACACGATCTTGGCCGGCGAGCGGTCTGCGTGGCAGGCCCGTGAGGAATTGCTGCATGGCCGCGTCATTGAGTTGGAAGCCGAAACGGCCAAAAACGTGGAGACGGCCGAGGCGCTCTCGCGAACACAAGCCGAGCTCGCGACTACGCAAAAGCTACTGGCCGACGAGCAGACCGCTGGGCAGACGCGTGAACAAACGCTGCAAGCCTGCCTCGTCGAACTGGAAGCTGAGACTACCAGGCATGCGAAGACGGCGGAGGTCCTGTCGCAAGTGCAAGCCGAACTGGCGAATATCCAAAAACTACTGACCGACGAGCGTTCCGCGTGGCAGGCCCAACAGGAATCGCTGCAAGGCCGCATAGTCGAGTTGGAAGCCGAAACGGCCCAACACGCGGAGACCGCCGAGGCGCTGTCGCGAACGCAAGCCGAGTTAGCAAACACGGAGAAGCTACTGACCGACGAGCGTTCCGCGTGGCAGGCCCGACAGGAGTCGCTGCAAGGCCGTGTCGTTGAGTTGGAAGCCGAAACGGCCCAACACGCGGAGACCGCCGAGGCACTGTCGCGCGCGCAAGCCGAGCTGGCGAGCACGCAACAGCTTCTGGCCAACGAGCAGTCTGCCGGGCAGGCCCGCCAGGAGTCGCTGCAAGGCCGCGTCGTTGAGTTGGAAGCCGAAACGGCCCAACATGCGGAGACCGCCGAGGCACTGTCGCAAGCGCAAGCCGAACTGGCGAACACCCAAACGCTTCTGGCGGATGAGCGTTCCGCGAGGCAGGCCCGCGAGGAGTTGCTGCAAGGCCGCGTCGTCGAGTTGGAAGCCGAAGCCGCCAAAAGCGCGGAGACGGCCGAGGCGCTATCGCGCGCGCAAGCCGAGCTGGCGAGCACGCAACAGCTTCTGGCCAACGAGCGGTCTGCCGCGCAGGCCCGCCAGGAGTCGCTGCAAGGCCGTGTCGTTGAGTTGGAAGCCCAAACGGCCAAAAACGTAGAGACCGCCGAGGCACTGTCGCAAGCGCAAGCCGAACTGGCGAACACCCAAACGCTTCTGGCCGATGAGCGTTACGCGTGGCAGGCCCGCCAGGAGTCGCTGCAAAGCCGTGTCGTTGAGCTGGAAGCCGAAAGGGCCCAGCACGCGGAGACCGCCGAGGCGCTATCGCAAGCGCAAGCCGAACTGGCGAACACTCAAACGCTTCTGGCCGACGAGCGTTCCGCGTCGCAGGCCCGACAGGAATCGCTACAAGCCCGTATGGCCGAGCTGGAAGCCGCAACAGCCCAAGACGCGGAGACGACCGAGGCGCTGTTGCGAACGCAAGCCGAACTGGCAAACACGCAAAAGCTTCTGGCCGACGAGCAGGCCGCCGGACAGACCCGCGAGCAGTCGCTTCAACTGCGTCTCGTCGAGCTTGAAGCTGAGACCGCCAGGCACGCCGAAGCTCTGTCACGCACCCAAACGAAGCTGGCCGATGCTCAACATCATATCGGGAGCGAGCGCGGTGCTTGGCACGACCGAGCACAATCGCTGCAGGCCCGTCTCATCGAACTGGAACAAGAGGCGGCTACGGCACAGCGCGCCGTCGAGGAAGAGCGAGCGGCGGTCCGGAGAGATCAGTTGCAGTTGGTGGAACTGACCAATGAGCTGCAGGCGGCCCAAAGCCGGTTCGAGGAAGAGCGCCGGCAATGGGACGAGTTTCGGCAGCGGCAACCGCAAGAACCCGACACGCAAGCGGAAGCGCCGGCGGAGACGGCGGAACGCGAGGTGAATAATCCGCCGGCTTCGCCCTTGGGCGAGATCGTCGAGAGCTTCTTGGCGCCGGCGGATACGGCTGCGGCGCCCAGCCAGCCCGACGCGGCTGAAGTCGCCTTCGAAGCCCCCTCGCCGGACGCTTCTGTGAGCACGGCCGATCTTCTCAGCCGCTTCGGCCTGTCGTCGGACACGGACGAGCAAGACGACCGCGAGCGAAATGCGCCCTCACCGCCCGAGGCGGGGGGAGAAAGCTCCGACGCGCAAAACGCTTGCGAGGCCCGGCCGAGGACCGCGGGCCACGAGGACGAAGAGGATTCGATCGACGCCTATATGGCCCAACTCATGGCGCGCTTGGGCAAGCCGGGCTACGCGGCAGTCCCGGAGGATGCGCCCCGACCGCGTCCGGCCGTCGAAGAGTCGCTGGCGGACACGGTGGCCGAGACCGCGGTGGAACCGGAGGCCGAAGCTTTGCCGCCCGTAAAGCTGCGCGATCCGAGCGAGATGGTGCGCCGCGCCCCTGCGCCGGAGCTGTCGGCCGATCTGTCGGCCATGCGCGAAATCGCCAACCTCAATGCGCGCTCCGCGCTCGACAAACACCAGCAGCGGATGGTGTACTGGTCGCTGATGGGCAAGGCGATGGTCGCCCTGATGGGTTTGGTGGCGGCCGCGGTGGAAGGTTGGTTCGCGCTGGAAGGTGACGAGAGGGCCCCCTATTTTGCGGCGCTCAGTCTCTCGGTGACGGTCGTCTGGACTTGGCAGTGGGCCCGAATGAAGAAGAAGAATGCGACAAGTTCTACCGGGTAAGGCCGCGAACGTGGCACGCATCCGGCGCGTCGGACTGGTTATGGCGAGGGCGGGCGGTGATAAATACGGATGGAGTAACCGGCGCGCGCCGCCGGCCGCCACGCCCGGAAGTAAGAATACTGGCCCGCTGTTATTCCTTTCCACCCCCCTTTTCCGTCTGCCGCGCTGCACGGAAGTCCGTGCAGGAGGTTGACGCTGATTGCGTACCAACCCTCGCCGGACCGGCCGGCCAACTCGTTACAGTACGATAGACAGTGTGGATACGCGGCCAAGGCGCTAACGATCGACCAAAGCAGCGCTGCGCCCGTCAAGACGCCAAGCCGCGGTCGCGTTAGCGATGAGGCCGCAATTCGGTGAAGAGCAGCGGCAGCGCGGCAATCGTGCCAACCAAAGGCGGATTGCCCAAGTCGAGACCGAACGTTGCTGACTCGAGCCGCCGAACGCCCGCCGCGAGGTGAAACGGCTCGTCGCACGTTGGCGCCGCGACCACGGCCAAGCACCCGAGCAACAACGCATGCGTGGCTGCCAGCAGTGCGGCTACGCCGCGAATCCAGCGAGCGGCTGGCGAGGCGCGGCATGCGTGTCGGTGCAACCCATCGACGGTCTCCGCAGGTGGTGCCGCTAACATGCGTCAGGGACACCTCCAGCGGTCCCCGCCGGGACCGGCTGACTAAGCCGGATCTCGGCGCAGGCAGCCGCAGGAATCCCGCCGCGCCGGCATAGGGCGCCAGCTTGCAGGCGGCTGACGCAGCGTTCAATGATGCGGGAGTTTGTGAGGCCACGGGCCAGTTCTCGACGAAGAACAGCCCCGTCTGGAAGTAGATCGCCCGGTCTGTGGGGCCGCCGTCCGATTGTGGACCGGTCGGGCAGGTGACGCCGTTCCCATTCAGGTCGAATGGAACCGTATGCATTCCCGCCAGCACCGCGACCGGACAATCGGACGGTCGCGTCCAGCCGAAGCCGCCATTGACCACATAACTCAGGTCTCCCCGCCCGGAAACCGCCGAATCGTCGTCGGGGCAGAGGAGCACCGACAATTGAATTAAACCTAGCGCGGCGTCGGGCGACTTGACGGACGAGACGTCGAAATCCCATTGGGTCGGGATGTCGCTGCGTTCCAATAAGGAGAGTATTTCCACGACCCAGCTAGGTAGCCGCCGTAAAGCACTGCCATGAAAGGATAAGCAACGAGTGAGCGGCTGGATTTGCCGCTCCCCGCCGCCTCCACTGAAGAAAGCCTTGCGAGAAATCGCAAGGCTTTTTTGTTTCGCCTCTTGCAGCCTTCAGCTCAGCCTGGCAAGCGCATCCACAGCCTGCTTGGCGGCGTCGACGCCGAGCTGATCGGCAAGTTTCTTGGCCGCCAACAGCGCTTCGAGCGACAGAGTCGCCGAGGCGGCCACGGTCGCCGGTCGGCCGACCGTCGCCGTGCCGGAAGCGGTTGCCGTCCGGCCTCGCCGTCGCCGTCGCAATCCCATGCTCTTGAGTACCTGGCCCACGTGGCGACGGGCCACCTCGATGCCCTGCTCGGCGAGGGCGGCCACCACGTCACGCGGCCGAACGGGCTTGGGCATGCCTTCCGCAGCCTGACGGATCGCTTCGGTCTTGGTGCCGGCCTGGTGTCTGGCCGCGGGCGCTGATGTGGCGCGGCCGGGCTTGCGGCCGGCTTCGCGGCGTTTGCGACCTTCCTTGGATTTGACTTTCTTCGCCAATGCCAGCGAGACTCCGTAGGGCCTCAAATCGGCCACGATCTGGTTGGCCGTGGCAGGCGGATTTGAACGCAGGTACTCGCGAACAAGGTCGCTCTTCGTCGTGCCCTCGATTGATTTGGCCTTCGCCATACAGTTAAGACTCCGGTTGATGGCCGCGCTTGGTGTCAGGCTGATAGCATAATCAACGGGACCGTCGGCGGCAAACTAGCCGAACAGTTCCTGTATCACGCGACCGTCGCTGAGCCGGTGTCGCAGACGCTGGAAGTCATCTTCATACTTGACGCCGAAGTCGATCCCCAGGTGATGCAGGAGGGTGGCGCTGAGATCGGCCGGAGTCACGGGCTTGTCGGCCACATAGCCGCCGTTGCGCGTGGTCTCACCGTAGACTTGCCCTCCGCGCACTCCACCTCCCGCCAACAAGGCGGTGAAGGCGTGGGGCCAATGGTCGCGGCCGGTCGATTTCGTGTTGCTGCTTTGAGTGAATTGCCCGATCTTCGGCGTACGGCCGAATTCGCCCACCGCCACCACCAAGGTCGTCTCCAGCAGGCCCCGGCCGTCCAAATCGGAAACAAAGGCCGAAAAGGCGCGATCGAAGATCGGGCACAGCAGGTTCTTCAATTTTGGAAAGTTGTTTTGATGCGTGTCCCAGCAAGTATTGACGCCGTCGATCTTCGTCTCGTCCTGCCAATTGACGGTCACCAAGGAGACACCGGCTTCGATCAATCGCCGGGCCATGAGCAGGCTCTGCCCCGCGGTCGTCGGACCGTATCGCTCGCGCACGGCGGGCGGCTCGCGCGTCAGATCGAGCGCCTCGCTGGTGTTGGTTTCCAGCAGCGAGTAAACGGCGTTTCGGTTCAGGTCGAACGCGGCTTCCGTCGAACTTGGGTCGGCCGCCGACGCCGCAGACGATCTCAGAGTGCGCAGCAGCTCGCGCCGGCCGGCGATGCGCGGCCAGGGCACGTCGCCAGTCAACTGCAGGCCCTCGATCTGAAAGTCCGCGCGAGCAAAGTCGCCTTCGACGAGAAACGCGTTGTGTTGCTCCCCCATGCGGCCGCCGGTCTGGCCGGCAATTCGCTTCGGCTGCCCCGGAAACTGCAAGTACCACGGCAATACGACGGCGGGCGGCAGGCCGGTCCGAGTGCCGCCGTAGCGCGTCGTCATGGCGCTGAGCGAGGGCCAATCCTCGCGGGTGGCCTGGTCGGTGGTGGGAGGCCCGAAGTATTCGCGTCCGGTGAAGATCTCGCTGCATGCCGGGCCGTGTACGTTCATGCGATGGGTCATCGATCGCAGCAGGCAGATTTTATCCATCTCGCCCGCCAGCAATGGCAAATGTTCACAAAGCTGGATGCCCGGCACACGGGTCGACGCCGGCCTGAACGCGCCGCGAATTTCCAGCGGCGCCTCAGTCTTCATATCCCAGAGGTCGATATGGCTTGGGCCGCCGAAGAGGAAGAGGAACACGCAGGCGTTTTTCCGCCGGCGTTGGAGCGTCGCATGGTTCGCCGCACCAGCGCGAAGGCGGCTGAGCTCCGCGGCGGTCAGCCCCAACAGCGACAAGCCGCCGATCCGCAGCAACTCACGCCGCTGGGTACGGTAGAAAAGCGAGGCGGAGCCGTCGAACTGAAGGGCCATGAATACACCGGTCGCGACGCCCCAGAATGCCTCCGTCATTTTATCGCCAGCTTGCCAGCGAAGCTACCAGATCGCCGTTGGCCACCGGTTCTGCGCAAAGCCTCGCGATACCGGCCGTTTAGGGGCGAGGATTAAATGACTTCCGCAATCGCACGCGACGTGGGGCGGCCTTCCTAGGCCGTCGCCCGGTTTGGACGGCCTAGGAAGGCCCCCTACGTCCGCGATGCACGAGCAAACTGCGAAGTTATTCAATCCGCGCCCCTTACGCCCCATGTTATCATTGGGCCCGCAACAACTTCCTTGGCGCGATAGGAGCGTGGATGAAACCACCTGCTGCTTTGGTCCCTCGCGGCATCGCCGCGATTCTTTCCGGTCTGGCGATCAGCCTGACCCCTTGCGCGGCCACCGAGCAGGTACTTGCCGCTCGGATGCACCATCTCCGTTCAGGCGACGAACGCGAATGGGCGGAGTTTCCAGAAGAGGCGGAGGGCAAGACCTGGAAAGTGACCTTTGCCGGCGAACCGGCCCGCGCACCGTACACGCTTCGCCTGCGGCAGCGGGACGTGAAGCAAAACTGGCGTTTGCGCCTGAACGACCACGAGCTCGGCTCGCTGCCTACCGACGAGAACTGCATGACGACGTTTTGGGAAATCCCTTCCTCGGCTCTGCTGCCCGGCCAGAATCAGCTTTCGATCGAAGGCAACGGGCAGCCCTCCGACGACATCGAAGTTGGCGACCTGCGGCTCATCGACCAGTCCCGCGCAGAGGCGCTGCGCGCCGCTACGCTAAGCGTCGTGGTTGCCGACGCCGAGAGCGGGCGGCCCATTCCGTCGCGAGTGACCGTCGTCGATGAATACGGCTCGCTGATGTCGATCGGTGCGGAGTCCAGCAAGCGTCTCGCTGTGCGGCCGGGAGTGATCTACACCGCCGATGGAGAGGCCGAATTTGGTTTGCCCGCCGGAAAATATACCGTTTATGCGGGACGCGGCTTCGAATACGGCGTGGACGCCGAGCAGGTCGTGCTTGCCGCGGGCCGGCGGCATGCCGTTCGGTTGGCCATCCGCCGCGAAGTGCCGATGCCGGGCTACGTAAGCTGCGACACGCACGTTCACACCTTGACCTACTCAGGGCACGGCGACGCGACTCTCGACGAACGCCTGGTGACGCTCGCCGGCGAAGGCCTCGAATTGCCGATCGCCACGGACCACAACGTGCAGATCGATTATCGGCCGGCGCTGGCGGCGACCGGCTTGAGCGGCTTCTTGACGCCGGTCGTTGGCAATGAGGTCACCACGCGAGTTGGCCACTTCAACGTCTTCCCGCTCGATACCACCGGTCCGGTGATTGATTTTCGCGGCGCCAACTGGCCGGCCGTCTTCGACGCGATCGACCCAAAAAAAGGTCGTGTGGTCGTGCTCAATCATCCACGCGATTTGCACGGCGGCTTTCGCCCCTTTGCCCCGGCGCGGCACGTTTCTCTGTCGGGCGAAGAACTCGACGGATGGGATTTGCAAGCCAACGCGATTGAACTTGTCAACTCAGGCGCGTTGCAAACCGACCCTTGGCGGTTGGTGCATGACTGGTTTGGGCTGCTGAACGCCGGCCGTCGCATGACGCCGGTCGGCTCCAGCGATTCGCACGACGTGGCCCGATCGATCGTCGGCCAGGCCCGCACCTATCTCCGTTGCCGCGATGACCAACCCGGCAAGATCGACGTCGCCGAGGCAGTCGAGAGCTTGCTTGCCGGACGGGTACTGGTGTGCTTCGGTCTGGCGGCGGACATGGAAGTAAACGGCCGGTATGGGCCTGGCGAAACCGTGCCGGCGGCGAAGTCCGCAGAGCTGAGCATTCGTGTCCGCGTGCTTGGCCCGTCGTGGAGCAATGCCGACGAAGTGGTGCTGTTTGTCAATGGCCGCGAAGCTCGCCGTGAAAAGCTGCCGGAAACCGGCCAAGCGGGCGTCAAGTACGAATCGACATGGTCAATTCCGAGACCGCACCACGACGTACAGCTTGTTGTTGTGGCCATCGGTCCGGGCGTTTCAAAGCCCTATTGGCCCACGGCGAAGCCGTACCAGCCCGGTTCGCCCGAATGGAAGCCCTACACGCTCGGCGCGACAGGAGCGGTCTATATCGACGCGGACGGCTCATCGGAATATACGAGCCCCCGCGACTATGCGCACGAACTCGTTGGGCAGGCCGCGGGCGACGTCGATCGCCTCGCCAAGCTCCTTGCGGACTACGACGAAGCGACCGCCATCCAGGCCGCGGCGCTGTTGCGCCGACGCGGAGAATTGACGGACCGTGCCCTGAAACAGCTTATGGGCGCGTCGAATCGTGCCGTTCGCGCGGCGGTGGTCAGATACCTGGAGGCGTTAAGAGCATCGTAACCCTGTTCCCGCAGGGGGTGGCTTTTAGGGGCGCTGCTGCGCCAAGCGTTGCGGACTTGCTGCCAGCCGATATACGCGGTAGTCGTCTCCATTGCGAACCATCGGAAGAGTCCCCAGGACGGCCTTCAGGGCCGGATTCGCTTCGATCGGGGCCAAGTCGGCGACGACGAGCCAACGGGCGCCCTGCCGTCGGCAGCGGTCGACGGTTTGCTCCAAGCGGCGATCGTTGGCCGATAAGGCCCAGCCCGGCCGATTGCAGTAGTAGAGTAGATCCGGTCCCGCACCATGCAGCGTCGCCACGGGCTCGCCCTCGGCCGATAGCTCTCGCACCGCGGCCGCGGCAACGGTTACGGCGCGGTCTTCCCGCGGCGTGACGAATGCCGGGCCGATGGCCAACCGCAACGAACACGCAATCCCAGCCAGCATGCAGGCCGACGCAACGAATGCTTTGTGACTCGTGCCACGAGCCACTCGCCCGGAAATCCAGCCGGCCAACTCTTCCCAGCCGATGCCGGCCAGCACGGATAATGCCGGCACGAGGATCAGTGTGTAATAATGCAGCTCGAAAAACTTGCCGGGCAATAGCGCCACCAAGAGGGCCATGGCCGCCAGCCAGCTCAAGTGCCGACGCGACGACCGGCTGCACAGGCCCAATCCGGCCAGCGCCGCGCCAACCGGCGTCAGGCCGACGCCCCACAGATTGCCGAGCAGTCGCCAATAAAAATCGGGACTGGCCAGCATCGCGCTGGGCACGTGATGCACCGCGCCGCTGTGACGGAGCGAGTCGAATACCCGCGAGCTGAGGGCATGGTCGGACGACGCCAGCCACAGCACCAACAGGCACCAGGCAACGGCGGGCAGAATGCCGATCGCCAGCATCGCCAAACAGGCAAACGACCATCGCCGTCGCAGGGCCGCTGGCAAATCCGTACACTTTCTCCCGGCCTTCGCCGCCAACGGCAGCAGAATGACAATCATGTAAATCTTGGAACAAAGCAGCATGGCCAGGCTCATCGTAGCGAGCGCAAACCACGTGGCGCGGCGTGGGCAGCAACACGTCGGCGCGAGTCGATGTAGGGTGGGACCAGCGAGCTTGCGAGCGCCGGCCCACCGTAATCGACGTCGCCATCGGTGGGCCGGCGCTCGCAAGCTCGCTGGTCCCACCCTACGCTCAATGCATTGCCCGTGTTGATCGGCAAAACCGATTAGGGAACGCGCTCCGTGGCGTTCCGGCACGCCCTCCAGCCAGTTCTCCATACACCACAACGTGGCCAGCATGAGGAACACGACCGACGGTTCCAGCATAAAGCTTTGGCCGAAGATGATCGACGCCGGCGAAAAGGTGAACACGAGCGCCGCGACCGAGGCGGCCCGGTCCGAGTGCCAGCGACGCACCAACAGATACAACAGCACTGCTGCCCCGGCGCTGAATACGATCGAGACCGACCGGCCCCATAGATCGAGTGGGCCGCCGCAGACCGCCCATCCCGCCCCGGCCAAGTATGCTGCCAGCGGAATTTCCAGCAGGTGCCACCCTCGCTCGCCGCCGGCCAGGCAATCGGTCGTCGGCAGCCAGAACGGGGCGCGGCCCAAGGCCCAATTGCGCGCCATCATGGCGTACATCGCGCTCTTGGTGGCATAATGCCCCACCAGAGGCCGCTGGATGCCCGGAACTCGCAGCAAAACGGTCAATAAGACCAGTGCGGCAATGCTGAGCCACTTCCGCGCGCGGTGGGCCGAGGGCGCAATCTGGCTTGTCGGGGATTTCTGCGGCATTTGGCGAAGGGAATCGGACGCGATCATTTGCCGAGGCGATCAATTTCGCTGGAAAAAGATGCTGGTTGGGCGGATTGTTCGGACGAATATATCGCTACGGCTCGTCTCTACCCAAGATCGCTTCTGCCGGGAGGGGAGAAAATCTCGATGTACCGCCGACGCTGGTTGATCGTGGCACTTTGCTTTTGCGTCTTCACCGGTTGCGTATCTTGCCAAGGCAACTACGATTATTGTGGTCCGATGCCGGAACAGGGCGGTGACTTTATGTACCGCAAGAACTCGGTGCTCGGCGGCGACCCGGCCATGAAGCGGGCCGATGAACAACCCGCGGGCGAGCCGGGTGCGGCAACCGACGAGTCTGGTCCTGAGCCGACGCCGGCGCCCCCGCCCGACGAAGAACCTCGGCCGGGATTGGAGATGGACGACTTGTCGCCGGATTCCGATGCCGGCCTGACCCCGGACGCGGACCAGCCAGGTTCCGACGAGGGCCCGCAGGCTGCCGACGAAAGCGAAGCAGAGCAAGCCGGCGACGACGGCGAACAGGTTTCGACGCTCGAGTGGCACGCGCCCTCGAAAAGCGATCCGACGGCAATCAAGCAAGTGCGATTTCGCAGCGAGTAGAGCGGTATCCATGACGATCGCCGTAACGGGAGCCGGCGGGCAATTAGGCCGCGAACTTTGTCGGCTTTTGGGCAACCGGGCGACGGCTCTCGACCGGTCGCACCTCGACATCACCGCTGCCGAACGGGTGCGCCGGACGCTTGCCAAACTGCGGCCCGAGGCCGTCATCAACACCGCGGCCTACACGCAGGTCGACCGCGCCGAAGAGCAGCCGGAGCAATGTTGGAAGGCCAACGCCGAGGGCGTGGGCTTTCTTGCCCGTGCGTGCGGCGAGCTGCAGGTGCCGCTGGTCCAGATCAGCACCGACTATGTTTTTGGGCAGAATGTGGGCCGCACGGCGCCCTATCGCGAGGACGACCCGCCCGCGCCGCAGGGCGTCTATGCGCAAAGCAAGCTGGCAGGCGAACAGCAGGCACGGAGTTGGCAACAGCACATCATCGTGCGGACGTGCGGGCTGTATGCTCTTCCCGGTCCCAATACGGCCGCCAGCAACTTCGTCGAGACGATGCTCCGGCTGGCGCGGCAGGGAAAGCACCTGCGCGTGGTGGCCGATCAACATTGCACGCCCAGCTATGTACCGCACGTGGCCCGGGCCGTGCTGTTCCTGCTGGAAAACCGGCACTTTGGCCCGTATCACGTGGTGAACGGCGGCGCTACGAATTGGCACGATTTCGCCTGTGAAATCTTTCGCCTGGCCGGGCTGACGGTGACGATCGAACGCATCACCACGGCCGAGTACGGCGCGCGAGCGCCACGCCCATCCTACAGCGTGCTCGACACGGGCAAGTATCACGCCCTGGGCGGCCCGCCCATGCCGACCTGGCAGGAAGCGCTCGCCGAGTATCTGGGCGTGTAGGGTGGGACCAGCGAGCTTGGTGACGGACATTGAATTGAAAGCCAGTGGGAATGGCGCAGGCAAACGCCGCCGCAGGTAGCAGTTTGCAAAACCGGCCTGTCCGTCGTACCTTGATGGCCATGATGATCGGCATTGTCAAAGAGAACTATCCGGGCGAGAAGCGCGTGGCGCTCGTGCCCGGTTCGGTCGCCGCCCTGCGAAAGCTGGGTTGCGAGGTGGTGATGGAACCGGGCGCGGGCGTCCCTGCCGGCTACGGCGACGCGGCCTATGAACGCGAGGGCGTCCGCCTGGCGGCCGACCGGGCAGAGGTGTTTCGCCTCGCCGATTGTCTACCGCAGGTCCGCACGTTGGGCGCCAATTTGGAGGCCGGCGTCACCGACCTGGAGCTGATTCGGCACGGACAGGTGCTCGTCGGCTTTGCCGATCCGCTGGTGGCCGCATCGGCCGCTCAGCAAATCGCGGCGCGGGGCGGCACGCTTTTGGCCATGGAGCTGATACCGCGGATCACTCGTGCTCAGAGCATGGACGCCTTATCGTCGATGGCTTCGATCGCGGGCTACAAAGCCGTGCTGCTGGCGGCGACGACGCTGGGCAAGCTGTTGCCCATGATGATGACGGCCGCCGGCACGATTTCGCCCTCGAAAGTATTTGTGATGGGCGCCGGCGTGGCGGGCTTGCAGGCCATCGCCACGGCCCGGCGGCTGGGCGCGGTGGTTGAAGCCTACGACGTCCGGCCGGCCGTCAAGGAGCAGGTGCAGAGCTTGGGGGCCAAGTTCCTGGAGTTGCCGCTGGAAACGGCCGGCGCGCAGGACCAGGGCGGCTATGCCAAGCAACTCGACGAAAGCGTCTATGCGAAGCAACGTGAGTTGATGCTCAAGGCGGTGGCGGCCAGCGACGCGATCATTACCACGGCGGCGATACCCGGCAAGAAGTCGCCGGTGCTGGTGACGGCCGAGATGGTGCGGGCCATGGCGCCCGGTTCGGTAATCGTCGACCTGGCTGCCGAGCGGGGCGGCAACTGTGAGCTGACGCGGCCCGACGAGACCGTGGTGGAAAACGGCGTGACCATTCTCGGCCCCACGAACCTGCCCTCGACCGTCCCGCTGCACGCCAGCCAGATGTATTCGCGCAACGTCGCCGCGCTGCTCTGCCATTTGCTCAAAGACGGCAGCTTGAACTTCGACCTGAGCGATCCGATCGTCCGCGAGACGCTGGTCACCCGCGACGGCGAAGTGGTGCAGCCTCGTGTGCGCGAGGTGCTGGGCTTGGCGCCGGCCGAGCCGCCTGCCGCCGGCTAGACGGGAAGGTCGCGAAGTAGCAAGCCCGTCGACCAAAGTGCTACCAGCAGCAGCGAGCATGAACAGCTTTCCGCATCGCAGTCTTGTTCGGGTCTCTCGACTGCAACTGCGGCTTCGGCCGCGGCCCGCCACAAGAGCCAAGCGTTCTGGCCATCCGGCACGGAAATGCGGCAATAGGCGATGCGCTGGTCAAGGTGCCGCAGCGAGGTGTCAAGGCGACGCGATCGTTTCCAGCGGCTCGTCGCCTGCGACATACGGCGCATATTGGCTTAGCAAGGTACGACAACACGCGCACGTAGGCGCGTGCCAGCCAGGGCCGCGGCCGACCTTCATCGAGCCGCTGCTGCCAGGCCGCCAACCGCGTCCGCCACTGCTCGACAAGCTGATGACTGACCATGTTCATGAAACTTGCCCTTGCCTTTGGTATCATTTTTGCGAGCCAATCCAAGGTCCGTGATTTCGACCTGCGAGGAAAGGGGTTCGGCGCTGCGTCGGCGAGGACGAAGCGCGTGCAGTATAATGGAAATGGTGAGCGAGACTACCAGATTGGCGACGGACCCGGCAGCCAGAGTTACGATGCGCGGCTGGGAGCGATCGGGCCACTTGATAAGACAAAACGAGTGCGTTATGCTGTTTTTGCGCTGGCCGTGTAGTGCCAGTCCGTGCCAATTTGCCGGCTCCAATTTGAAGGAGGGGCCTCGGCGTGCAAAACGAACTTGCTGAAATCATCGACCGGCTGGAAAAACTCAAAGCCAAGGCTCAGTCGCTTGGCGAAGAGCGCGAGAAACTCGTCGATTCCATCGTCGAGGCGGAGACCCAGCTCGAGGCGGCCCGAGAACAGTTGAAGGCTGCGACAAAACCGTTCCGCGACGACAAGCATTAAACCCCGGTTTCTGGGTGCTCGGACGCGGATAAGGCATCATGACCAACACGCAAGCGTGCCGGCAGTTGGATGACTTGGGCTACGTGCTGCTGCCAAATCTGATGGGCCACGACCTGCAGAGCAGGCTGCGCGACGGCGTCGAGCAGTTGTTCGCGTTGGAAGGCGCGGCCGCGGGATCCGAATTCAAACCCGAACCCGGCGCCCGACGGCTGGCCAACCTGGTCAATAAAGGCGACGTCTTTCGCGAGATCGTCCTGCATCCTGTCGTATTGCCGCTGGTCGAGCACGTGCTCGAAGGGAGCGTCAAGCTGAGCAGCTTGAATGCCCGATCGGCCAACCCGCACGGCGACAAGCCGCAGCCGTGGCACTGCGACATGGGTGCTTTGCCCGATCGGCGCGGCGCCTGGGTCTCGAATGTCGTTTGGATGCTGGACGACTTCACGCAGGACAACGGCGCGTTGCGCGTCGTGCCTGGCTCTCATCGCTTCAACCGCCTGCCCCAAGATGTGCTCGAAGATCCCCTGGCCGACCACCCGCGGCAGTGCGTCGTCACGGGTGCGGCGGGATCGGTGATCGTCATGAACGCTCATCTTTGGCACGGCGGAATGGCGAACCGGACTTCCCGCCCACGAACGGCCGTTCACGCCTTTTACTGTCGCCGCGACAAGCCCCAGCAGCAATACCAAAAGCAGTTGCTGGATGCCGATCTGCCGGCCGCGCTGCGGGAACTTTTGGCCTTGGACGATGCGTTGAACGACGAGCTTTGCAGGCAGAATGTTGTGCGGAGCGGCTTTCTCGCGTAGGTCTTCGGCGGCTAAGTCAGTCCTCCAGACTGTCAAACGAACTTGAACCTTCGCCGCCCTCGCCCGTGGCAGTGCCGGCGCCCGCGGCGCTATCGGCGGTCAGCGGCTGACGGCCGCGAAATCCTGCGTCGAGATCGTGCCAGTGCAACACTTCCGGCTCGCCCAGCTTCCAGCAGAGATAGACCGGGCGGCCGTCCATCACGGCCGGAAAGTCGATCAGGCCCTCCGGCCCGTTCTTCGGTTCGACACCCAGCTCGCGCAACTCTTCAACATACCCTTGCAACCGTTCGGTGTCTCGGTGCAACTCTTCCTCGACATGCGCCAACTCTTCGCCGTAGAGGTCGCGTTTGTCCCGTTCTCGGCCACCGGCCAAAAACGAAAGACGCTCGCGTCGCTCGATGACGTCGCGTGAGAGCTGCGCCAGGTCGGCGGCAATGGCCCGCACCAAGGGCAAAGCGGTATTCGCCTGCTCGACCGTAAAGACTTTGCGGTTCTTCCAAGGGTTGCCACTCATCGCTCAATTCCTCGCAATCGCCTATCTGATGTTCCTGCTCGCCAACCGAGGACGGCTACTGATTCGGCCCGCCGTGGACCGGCTCCGCGATCACCTTGGAGCTCGCCACGACCGTTGGGTTGAGAGTCGCCCGGCCCCAGGCCACCTCGACCGGCAAACGCGAAAAGTCGACAATGCAGCCGTCGCGGCTGTAACAACTCAGGTCGTGCGTGGCGCCCATGAAGATGCAGTCGACCGGGCACGGCTCCACGCACAACGCGCAAAACATGCACTTCGTATAGTCGATGGTGAAGCCCGTCACGCGAAACCCTTTGCCCTGCGTGACCCGCTCTTTGCCGATGTAGATGCAATCGACCGGGCAGGCCTTGGCGCACTGGTCGCAGGCGATGCACGTCGTCAGGTCGTAGCGGTGGAACCCCCGGTATCGCGGCGCCACGGGCACCGGCAATTCGGGATACTCGAAGTGCTCGGTGAAGGTCTTGCGCTGCGGATCATAGGTCTTCAGCCAGTATCGCAGCGTGACCAGCATTCCCTGTGCGACCGTTTTGACCGCAACCCAAATATCCGAAAGCCATTGAAGCATGAGGGGCAACCCAGAAACGTCGAGAGGAAAAGAAGCGGAACACAGCGGACGTGTGAGCCGCTGTACGCTGAATTATAGGCAGGCAATTCTCCGCCGCAAGCGATCCGAAGTTGTTTCGCGCCGACAATCGGTTCGATGGCGCTTTCGTGTCGCGCTTCTGCGACGATTCGCAAGCACGCGGTGCGGCGCGGCGGGACTTGATGGGTGGCAGGTGGTGGCTGGGGGCAGAGATTGGCCAGACCTAGCCTGGTTTGAGGAGACGCTCTGCGGCCAAGCGATGCCCCGGCGCGTCAAAACCGGGCATTGCTTGGCCGCACCCCAGCCACCGCCCGGTCCTTTGCGATCGATCCATCAATCGACCCAGGACCAAGCGCTCCCTCTGGCTGAACTACGATTCGCGCTTCGTGTCGTGTGGCCAGTCTCTGCCCCAACCGCCGGCTTTGTGCGGCCTTTGCAACTGATTCAAAACCCCCTGCCTGCGATCGCGCGGTAGAATACAATCTGAATACAATCTGAGCTGGCTTTTCCCTTTTTGGCAGCCAAAGTCCACTTCCGGGCCAAAAAACGATCGCACACGTGCTAGGAAGGCAACGCGGCCGCCTCAGCGATTTAGGGCGGGGCCGACGCCGGGTGAAGGGCTGCAAGCTGGTCTGCCGCCGGTATAAGCGGATTGACGCATCCTTTTCACCAGCAACAGGTTGCGATCGAAGATGCTTGCAAAAACCCTGCCGCTTGCGAGCTATTCCACGCCTATCGACTGCGGCGAATGCGCCAGTTTGCGTGCCAAACGCGGGAAAAAGTCGCACGAAACGCACCCGCAACGTCGCGAGTTAGCTTGACTCCCCGTTGCCAGCACGTAAAGTGAAATGAGGAAAGTTCCTGCGCGCTCGGGGGCGCGGTAGTGCCGCTAACGGCAAAACCGGGGTGCCATGGAGATGGACCAGTTGTTCGCCCTTTTTGAGGTCCAAGGAGGACACTCCCTAAGGAAGGCTGACTAAGGAAGGCCAAGACACGAAGCGAAGGAAATCAGGCGATGTTGGTTTTATCCCGTAAGAAAAATGAGAGCATCGTAATCAACAACGACATCACGATTGTCGTGGTTGAGATCCGCGGCGACAAGGTCCGTTTGGGGGTCGAAGCGCCGAAGGAGGTGCCCGTCCATCGCCGTGAGGTCTACGACGCCATCCACCGCGCCAGTAGCGGCTCCAACGGCACGTCGGCCAATGCGGCCGCTGGCAATGCACCCACGGGGGCCGATACGGCCAGCGAACCGTCGTCGAGTTAGCGCGCCCCTCCAGGTAACCGCAAATCGGCGCGGCTTCCGTGTCTTTCTTTTGGCCGTTCTGTCGTCAGCCACTTGACGGCGCGTACCGCGGCCCATTATACACCCCACTGGCGCGCGTGCGGCGCGCCAACTGCCCGGCCCCGTCGTCTAGCCTGGTCTAGGACACAGGCCTTTCACGCCTGCAACACGGGTTCAAATCCCGTCGGGGTCAATCTATTCCGGGGTCGCCGTATGCCCGCCATCTATCAAAAACTCGGGCTGAACTTTCAATATCCCGACACGTGGACCCTGGATGAAGGCGAAGCGCTGGAAGGGGAGCGGTCGGTATCGGTTTACAGTCCGGGCGGCGCCTTCTGGTCGGTGATGGTCCATCCGACTTCGCAGGCCCCGCAAGACCTTGTCGACACGGTCTTGGCGGCGATGAAGCAGGAATACGACGATCTCGATGCGGAAGCCGTGGCAGAGACGGTGGCCGAGGTCGAACTGGTCGGTTGCGACATCAACTTTTATTGTCTCGACCTGACGAATACGGCGGTGGTGCGAAGCTGCCGCACCGCCGACGGCACGCTGCTTATCCTCTGGCAGACCGACGACCGCGAGTTGGAGGAAGTGGAAGCGGTCTTTCGGGCCATCACGCTGAGCTTGCTTCAGATGGATTCAGGCCGCGGTGGCTGAGATGCGCGATCGTAACGACCGCAACGGCGGCCACACGAGAATTTCTTAAAGTCTGGGGTCAAAGTGGCTTGTGGACCGGGCCAGGGCTGGTACAGTCGAAGTTTGTACTCTCCGTTTGGCAATCGTTCTGGGAATGGCCCGCATGTCCGATTCACGCTTCAGCCGCTCTGACGACGTCGATCATCTTCTGCTCAACGCCCGCTTGCGCGACGAACTGGAGCCGTACTTCGACGAGTCGATTACGCGGCTCAATATTCAAGACTTGCCGACCTCCGTCGAGAACGAGTACCTGGCCAGCATGTTGGCCTGGGAACGCGCGCCCGTGGTGCCCATCGCCGAGTGGTTCGAGCCGGAGCTGCATATCGCCCATCCCGACTCTTTGGACGACGCAGCGCTGCACCTCGCGCTGGCCAACGTCATGCACAAGCTGTTTGACAAACGGATCGTGCTCGACTTTACGGATCACCTTTCGGACCGGCAGCTTTACTGCGTCATCTACCGCGACATTCTTCCTTCGCCGGAGAAGAAGATCCATTCATCGCAGCACTACCTGCACTGGGACTGTGCCGATGCGGGCGGCGATCCGGAGGTCTGGCTGCGGTATTACGCGACGGACGAAGAGCGCGAGCACTGGGCCGCGTCGGGCGAGCCGCTGCCGCCCAGCGAGCCGCCTCCGCATCCGCGACAACTGCCGCGGCAGCCGCTGTAGAAAAGGCGGAAGGCAGAAACGATTGCCGTCGCCCGTTTCTGGCTTGATGCTTCTGCCTTCTGCCTTCTGCCTTTACAATGCCGCTTCCAGTCCCCGCCACCGACCCAACGCCGATCTTCGAAGCGTTCCGCGGCAATTACGGCACCGAGTTGCTGACGGCGGCCGTCGCTCATTTCAACGTCTTCGGAAGGTTGGCTGAGCGTCCGATGACGCTCGCAGCGCTGGCCGGCGAGCTCGGCCTGGAACCAAGGCCCGCCGCCGTGCTCTTCACCGCTCTGCGGGCCATGGGCCTGCTGGCCGCCGACGAGCAACACCGACTCGTGCTGACGCCCGTCGCTCGCGAACATCTGGTGCCGGGCGCCGAGTTCGACGTCGGCGCCTATGTGGGACTGGCGGCCGAAACTCCCGGAGTGTTGGCCATGGTCGAGCGGCTGCGCACCAACCGCCCGCCGGGCACGGCCGAAAATGAGTCGGGCGTGGCGTACCTCTATCGCGAAGGCGTCCGCTCGGCGATGGACGAAGAGGCGTCCGCCCGACATCTCACGCTCGCTCTGGCGGGGCGCGCGAAAAACGTGGCCCCGGTGTTGGCCGAGCGCCTCTCGCTGGCCGGCGCGCGGCTGTTGGTCGACGTGGGCGGCGGCAGCGGGATGTATGCGGTGGCCTTGTTGCGTCGGTTTGCCAAGTTGCGGGCCGTCGTCTGGGACCGGGCCGAGGTGCTCAAAGTGGCCCGCGAACTGGGCGAGGCTTATGGCGTGAGCGACCGTCTGGAGTGCCGGGCGGGCGACATGTTTTCCGATCCCGTGCCCGATGACGCCGATTGCCTCTTGCTCTCCAATGTGCTGCACGACTGGGACGTGCCCGAATGTCGGCGGTTGGTGGCCCGCTTCGCGGCAGTGTTGCCATCGGGCGGGCGGCTGTTGATTCACGACGTCTTTCTCGACGACAATCACGGCGGCCCTTTGCCGGTGGCCCTGTATTCGGCCGCGCTGTTCAGCATCACCGAAGGCCGGGCCTACAGCGCCGCCGAATATCGCGAGTGGCTGGTGGAGTCGGGTCTCGATCCGCAGCCCATCGTACACACGCTGGTCCACTGCGGCGTACTCGAAGGGAGAAAGCCGTGACCGTGCTTACCACATCAATGCGCAGATAACCCACCCGGCTAGATCGAGGGGCACTTTCAAGTCGCGCGGGGCGCCACGCAACAGCGAGTGAACGGCGTCCATGGGCAGTTGCAGCAGAAACATCAGGCTGAGAAAGTCGGCGATCGTAAATTGCGTCGGGCGCCGGTAACGCCGGGCAACGATCTCAAACGGATTCAGGATCCATTTGCCGATCCGCGCCACGAGCATCACAACGCCGATGGGCAGCAGAAGCAGGAGAATTTCCATGCCCGACAGTGTAACGCGCTCGTAGCCCGCTTGCTCCGCAAGCGGAACAGCGCGGCGTTGGATTTGCCGGCCGTGGTGAAGATCGATCTGAGAAGAGGGCTGGGTTTGGCAACGAACGTAGGGTGGGACCAGCGAGCTTGCGAGCGCCGGCCCACCGTTGGCGACGTGGATGACGGTGGGCCGGCGCTCGCAAGCTCGCTGGTCCCACCCTACACCTGCGCGCCCGGCACCTCAATGCCCAGACCCGATGTTTCGACCGGCGCAAGTGGTGGCAATTCGTTCTCCGCTGCACCAGCGGCCTGTTGGGCCGGTTCACGTCCGTGCAAGCGACACAGGTATTCATAGCAGCTCGGCAGCGTGCCGAGTAGTTCCTGTTGTTGCCGTTTTACGTCGGCCAACAGGGCCTCGGCTTTCTCAACCGACCGAGGCCGGTAGTGCAGCAACGGCAACGGGTGTTCGGGCACAAATCCCAGGCCCGCGAAGATCGAGTAATAGCTGCCGTTGGTCCAGAAATTCCGGAACTCCGCGTCGAAATTGCCGTAATACGTTTTCTCGTCGGTGATCGGCGGATTGATGGCCAGTCCTGCCTTGTAGGTGGCGATCTTCTCGCGAATGTTGTCGGCCAGCCGCAACTCTTTGTTCGCCCGCCAAAACGGCGTGTCGACGCGCGGCGAAAAATAGAAATGGGCCTGAATGAAGTCGCGCGTGTCGTCGAACATCAGCTCGATCTCGCGATTGAAGCGATCGACGAGCGTGGGGTCGAAATGCTTGTCGGGGAAGTGCTTCGTCAACTGGTAAAGCGCCGCATAGATAAAGTAGATGCCCGACGATTCCAGCGGCTCGAGAAAACAGGATGCCAGCCCGATGCTGACGCAGTTTTTCACCCACGAGCGGCGGTTGCGCCCCACCCGGAAGCGCATTCGGTTCAACGGGGTGTTCTCCGGGTCGAGACGCCAGAGCCGGCAAAACTCTGCGACGGCCTGGTCTTCACCGACGAACTGGCTGGAATAGACGTAGCCCGTGCCGAACCGCGAGAGCATGGGGGTCTTCCAGGTCCAGCCCGCCTGCATGGCAATGGCCGAGGTGTAAGGCTCGACGCCATGCCGGGCATCGTCGTGCGGCACGGGGGTCGCCACCGCGCTGTCGCACAGCAGGTGGTCGTTCATGTCGATGAACGGTTCGCCCAGCGCACCGTTGATCAACAGGCCGCGAAAGCCGGAACAGTCGATGAACAGATCGCCCTTGAGGCACCGTCCGCCTTCGGTCAGCAAACTTTCGATGTGGCCGCGCTCGTCGAAGCGAACGTCCTTGAGCACGTCTTGCACGTGCTCTACGCCGAGCTTGCCGGTGGCATGCCGCTGGAGAAACGCGGCCACGAGCTGGGCGTCGAAATGCCAGGCATAGCGCGTCGCCGGGCGGCCATCCAGCCAGCACGGCGACCGTTTCGCATCCAGCAGTGGCGGTTCACGGAAGCAGGCGTAGTCGAACCGCTCGTCGGTCTCGCCGCGGTGCTTCTTCAAGAACCAGTAGTGCGAGAGCGGCACGCGGTCGCAGTCGGGCAAGATGCCGAAGGGATGATAAAACTGGTCGTTGCCGTGCCGCAGCCGGCGGGGCGTCGGCTGCGAGGGCCCGGCCGTACACCAGTTCGTGAACTTCACGCCCACCTTGAAGCTGGCATTGCACTCGCGCATCCAGTCGCGCTCGGCGAGGCCAAGCTGATCGAAAAAAACCTTTTGCAGATTGGGAACCGTGGCCTCGCCGACGCCGATTCGGGGGATGGCTGGGGCCTCAAGCACCGCGATCCGCACGCCGCCCTGGAGTTGGCTTGCCAGATAGGAGGCGGCCATCCAGCCCGCCGTGCCGCCACCCAAAACGACGATGTTCCTGATCCGCGAATCCTGCTCTGGTCGTACTGTCATTAACGCGACGCTCCGACGTAACTCTTTGTTGTAAAGTCACTTGGGTGTTGTCCCAAGCCGACAGCAAGCTCGAAAACGCAAGCAATCTTCGGCCTCACGCCGCTTGCCGCACTGGGCAACGTGCAAATGCACGCAGCATCCATCCTGCCTGGACTTCCCAGTTTATCTTATTGTACAGATTTCGCACCACTATGCGAATTTAGCGCCGGGCCGGCGTTTTTCAACGATTCCGCCCGCCGGAGGGCTCCTCGGTCCTGGAATGCAGAGGACTCGCTGGCCCTCTCGTAGCAGATCGATTTCGACCAGGCTGATGGTGCCCCGCTTTGATTCATCTTGTTTGCGGCGGTACAAGAACTGGCCTTCGCCGGGCAGCTTGTAGTGGTGCGGGGAATTATTTCGCTATTGCCGCGTCTCTACTGATGGGGAATGCAAATCCTGTTAACCGGGAGGCGCTGCCGTGGCTGGCGACGCTCGGCGTGCCATTGATCGTGGCCCTCAAGCTGCTTCGCCGATCGCGCCTGCTGAAATCGCGGACCGCATGATTCGCTTGACGTCGGCATGAGCGGCAGCGAGAATCGCAAAGCGATGCAACCACGCCCGTGCCGAAAGGTCACATAATGCACCGCTCTCTAGTTTGTCTTGGCCTCGTTCTGTCCGCGATGACCGTATCCTCCGCCTCCGCCGAGTTTCCACCGGTCAGCGAGCTTCGCTCACAACCGGCGTTGCCGGACCCATTGGTCATGTTCGACGGCCGGCGTGTGGCGACGCCCGAAGAATGGCGCGCGAAGCGCCGGCCGGAGCTGAAGCAACTGTTCGAGTTCTATATGTATGGTCGGGCACCGGCACCGCCCGACAATGTTTCGGCGAAAGTCGAACGCGTCGACGCCAACTATTTCGGCGGCAAGGCGACGAAGAAGGAAGTGACGATTTCGTTCGGCCCGTCAGGCACTCCGGCGATTCACCTGCTGCTGGTGGTGCCCAACCACCGTGTACGAGCGGCGCCCGTCTTCGTGGGGCCGAACTTTCACGGCAACCATGCGCTCGTTACCGATCGCAACGTGGCGCTGCCCGAAGCGTGGATGCCCGACAATACGCCCGGCGCCGAAGACCATCGCGCGACCGATGCCGGTCGGGGCACGGAGACCGGCGTCTGGAACCTGGAAGGCTCGGTCGATCGCGGCTATGCGGTGGCCACCTTTTATTGCGGCGATGTCGATCCCGACAAGCCCGACTTCAGCGACGGCGTCCATCCGCACTATTTCAAGGCCGGGCAAACGCAGCCGGGGCCGCACGAGTGGGGAACCATCGCCGCTTGGGCCTGGGGCATCAGCCGGGCGGTCGATTATCTGGTGACCGATAGCGATATCGATCGCCAGCGGGTTGCGGTCGTGGGACATTCGCGGCTGGGCAAGACCGCCCTGTTGGCGGCGGCGATGGATGAACGGATTGCGTTGGCCATTCCGTTGCAAGCCGGTTGCGGCGGCACGGCTCCCAGCCGCGGCAAGGTCGGCGAATCGGTCAAGCAGATCAACGACCGCTTTCCGCACTGGTTTTGCGGCACGTTCAAAGAGTTCAACGACCAAGTCGATCGGCTGCCGTTCGATCAGCACTCGCTGGTGGCACTGGTCGCCCCGCGTCCGGTGCTGTTCGCCAACGCGGTCGAAGACGAGTGGGCCAATCCGGCCGGGCAATTCCAGGTGCTCAAGGCGGCCGATCCGGTCTATCGCTTCCTGGGCGTCGAAGGGCTGGGCACCGACGTCATGCCGCCGCTGGAAAAGCTGGTCGGCGGACGCCTCGGCTATTTCATCCGTCCCGGCAAGCACTCCATGACGCTGCTCGACTGGCAAGCGTTTTGGGATTTCGCCGACCGGCATTTCGGTAAAACCGCGGCGGCCAAATAACGCAGTCTCCCCGTCACTCGCCGGCGCGCCTACAATAAGCGCAGGGCTATTCGCGCAACACTCGCCCGGTGCGAAAGGAGGCACCATGTCCGCAGGACCGCTGCCGCTGAAGGCAATCCATCATGTCGAACTTTTGGTCGGCAACGCCAAACAGGCGGCCTATTACTATCGGCACGCCTTCGGCTTCTCGCAGTTGGCCTTCGCCGGTCCCGAAACGGGCGTCCGCGAACAGGCCTCCTACGTGCTCTATCAGGGCCAGATTCGCCTGGTGCTGAGCACGCCGCTGCACCCCGACGATCCGATGACCGAGCACCTGCGACTGCACGGCGACGGCGTGCTGGACATCGCCTTTCTCGTCGACGACGTCGACGCGGTGTTCCACGAAGCGGTGTCGCGGGGCGCCCACATCGCCTTGGATCCCTACGACCGCGCCGACGAACATGGCCGCATCCGCCGGGCGAAAATCCGCGCCTACGGCGACACGCTGCACTCCTTCATTTCGATGGCCGATTACAACGGGCCTTTCTTGCCCGGCTATCGCGTCCGCCGGCAGCCGGCGCCCGGCGCGGGACTGGAGCGGATCGACCATATCGTGGGCAACGTCGAAGGAGGCCGCATGAACGACTGGGGCACCTATTACAACAAGGTGCTCGGCTTCCACCAGTTCATGACCTTCGACGACAAAGACATCTCCACCGAGTTTTCGGCCCTGCGCAGCCAGGTGATGGCCGCCCCGGACAACCTGATCAAGTTCCCCATCAACGAGCCGGCGCCCGGCAAACGCAAGAGCCAAATCCAAGAATATCTCGACTACAACGTCGGTGCCGGCGTGCAGCACGTCGCGCTGAGCACACGCGACATCATTCATACCGTCTCGGTTTTGCAACAAAACGGCGTGGAGTTCCTCGGCGTGCCCGACGCCTACTACGATCTGATCTGGGACCGCGTGGGCGACGTGCGGGAAGACCACGAGTCGCTGCGGAGGCTGAAGATCCTGATCGACCGCGACGAGAAGGGTTACTTGCTGCAGATATTCACGCGGCCTGTCGAAGACCGGCCGACGCTGTTTTTCGAAATCATTCAGCGCGAAGGTTCCGACGCCTTCGGCAAAGGGAACTTCAAGTCGTTGTTCGAGGCCATCGAGCGCGACCAGGCAGCCAGGGGGAACCTGTAGTGGTTAGTGGATAGTGGATAGTGGTTAGTGGATAATGAACTGCGTGGGGGCGACGAAGCACACGTAACTGACCACCAGCCACAAATATCTAACCACTAACCACTAACCACTAACCACTAACCACTTGGATGATCTACCACCGACTCGGCGAAATCCCGCGTAAGCGACATACGCAGTTCCGGCGGCCCGACGGGCAGCTCTATCACGAGCACCTGATGGGAAGCGAAGGCTTTTCCGGCATCGCCTCGCTGCTGTACCATCTGCGGCCGCCGACCAGCATCGTCATGACGAAGCTGCTCAAACGCCTCGAATGGCACGCCGACGCCGATCCGCTGTTGCGCATGCGGCACTTTCAACTGGCCCAAGTGCCGCCGTCGTCCGGCTCGACGCTGTCGCGCACGCCCATCCTCTATAATCGCGACGTGGCGCTGTCGATCGTGCGGCCCGCCGATCCCGACGATTACTTCTATCGCAATGCCGAAGGGGATGAACTGATCTTTGTCAGCGAAGGCAGCGGCGTGCTCGAATCGCAACTTGGCAATCTGGCGTTCCGTTCGGGCGACTACCTGGTTGTCCCGCGCGGCATTTTTTATCGGCTGGTGCCCGACGTGGGCGAAACCCGCCTGCTGGTGATCGAAAGCGCCGGACAAATCCGTCCGCCGGCCCGCTATGTGAACCAATGCGGTCAGTTCATGGAACACAGCCCGTATTGCGAACGCGACATTCGCCGGCCCGATTCCTTGCCGGTCCACGACGAAGTGGGCGAGTTCAAGCTGATCGTCAAGCACTCCAACGCCCTCACCGAAGTGGTCCTCGACCATCATCCTTGCGACGTGGTCGGCTGGGACGGTTATTATTATCCCTGGGCGCTGTCGATCCACGACTTCGAGCCGATTGTCGGCAGCCTGCACCAGCCGCCGCCGGTCCACCAAACGTTCGCCGGCGACAATTTCGTTGTCTGCTCGTTCGTGCCGCGTCTGTTCGATTTCCATCCGGAAGCGGTTCCGGTGCCGTACAACCACTCCAACGTGATGAGCGACGAAGTGCTGTTCTACGCCAACAGCGAGTTCATGAGCCGCAAAGGAATCGAATATGCTTCGCTGACGTTGCACCCCGAAGGGCTGACGCACGGTCCGCAGCCCGGCCGTGTCGAAGCGGCGCTGGGCCGGCAACGGACCGACGAGCTGGCGGTGATGCTCGACGCCTTCCGGCCACTGCGCGTCGCGCGGCAAGCGTTGGAGTATGAAGATAAACAGTATTCTCGATCGTGGCTGGGACAATAGTCGCTCGTATGGAGAACGCCGCAAAGCCTGCCTACGACGCGCTGCTCGTCGTTTCCTTCGGTGGCCCGGAGCGCAAAGAGGACGTGATTCCCTTCCTTGAAAACGTGCTCCGCGGCAAGCCGGTGCCGCGCGAGCGGATGCTGGAAGTCGCCGGACACTACGATCACTTCGGCGGCAAGAGCCCCATCAACGAGCAGAACCGGGCATTGATTCGCGCGTTGGAAGAAAGCTTCGCCGCGGCCGGTCCCAAGCTGCCGGTTTACTGGGGCAACCGCAATTGGCACCCACTGCTGAGCGACACGCTACGGCGCATGGCCGACGACGGCGTGCGCCGGGCCCTGGCCTTTGTCACCTCCGCCTTCAGCTCGTATTCCGGCTGCCGGCAATACCTGGAGAATATCGCCGATGCCTGGCGCGCCGTCGGCGATCGTGCTCCGCAAATCGACAAGTTGCGCGGGTTCTTCAATCATCCGGGCTTCATTGCGGCCGTGAGCGATCGGGTGCGCGAAGCGTTCGACCGCTTGCCGCCTGAACGCCGGGCAACCGCTGCCTTGATCTACACCGCGCACAGCATTCCGCAGGCAATGGTCGAGCGCTGCCAGTACGAGGCACAGCTTGCCGAGGCGTGTCGTCTGGTGAGCGATTCACTTGGCCACGACCGCTGGCGCCTGGCCTATCAGAGCCGCAGCGGACCGCCTTCGCAGCCCTGGTTGGAGCCGGATATTTGTGACGAGCTGCGCCGCTTGGCGGCCGAGAACGTGCGCGACGTGGTGGTCGTGCCCATCGGGTTCATCTCCGACCATCTGGAAGTCGTGTACGATCTCGACACGCAGGCCAAGGCGGTGGCAGACGGGTTGGCGCTGGGTTTCGTCCGCGCCGCGACCGTCGGCGTTCATCCGGGCTTCATCGAGATGGTCCGCGAGCTGGCGCGCGAACGGCTTGAGCCCGGCAGTGCGCGGCGCACCCTTGGTCTGATGCCGCCGTGCCCCGACGTTTGCCTCGCCGATTGCTGCTTGCCGACGAATCCGGAAAGCGTCGTCGCGTCGAGGGTGCCCGTCGATTATGATTGAGAGCCTTGTGAGCGCAGCTATGTTAACTTCGATTCGAGCATCCTTAACCGCCTTGGCCTTGGCGACCGCAACCAATGCCGCCATCGCCGGGCCGCCGAAACCGAATATCGTCGTGATTCTCGCCGACGACATGGGCTTCTCCGACATCGGCTGCTACGGCGGCGAGACCCATACGCCGAACCTCGATCGGCTGGGAGGCGGCGGGCTGCGGTTCACGCAGTTCTATAACACCGGCCGGTGCTGCCCCACCCGTGCCTGCCTGCTGACCGGCCTCTATCCGCACCAGGCGGGCATCGGCCACATGATGGAAGATAAAGGACTCGACGGCTATCGCGGCGATCTCAACTCGCACTGCCTGACGATTGCCCAAGTGCTCAAGACCGCCGGCTACGCCACCTATGCCACCGGCAAATGGCACGTGACCAAGGCCACCGCGCCCAGCGGACCGAAGCACAATTGGCCCTTGCAACGCGGCTTCGACCGCTTCTACGGCACCATCACCGGCGCCGGCAGCTTTTACGACCCGGCCACGCTGGTGCGCGACAACACAATGATCTCGCCGGCCGCCGATAAGCTCTATCAACCCCAGCAGTATTACTACACCGACGCCATCGCCGAGCACGCCGTTCGTTTTCTCGACGACCACCGCACCGCGCACGAAGGCCAGCCGTTCTTCCTCTACGTCGCTTTCACGGCCGCCCATTGGCCGCTGCACGCGCTGCCCGACGACATCGCCAAATATCGCGGTCAGTACGACGGCGGCTATGCCCCGTTGCGGCGCGAGCGGCTCTCGCGATTGAAGCAAGCCGGGCTGATCAGTCCTCTCTGGCAGCTTTCTCCCCAGGCCGGCGATTGGGAGAAAGTGCGCGACAAGCCCTGGGAAACACGGGCCATGGAAGTCTACGCGGCCATGATCGACCGTATGGACCGGGGCGTCGGCCGCATCGTCGATCATCTCGAAGAGACCAGCCGGCTCAACAACACGCTGGTTCTGTTCATGCAAGACAACGGCGGCTGTGCCGAGGCCATTGGCCGCTCGGCCGCCGCGCCGCCGGCCGCCCGGCCCCCTTCACCGACGCTGCCGCCTTTGCCCGCCGACGCGCTCGAAGCGGCGGTCATTCCCAAGCGGACGCGCGACGGGTTTCCGGTGCGTCAGGGCGAGGGAGTGATGCCGGGACCGGCCGACACCTACATTTCCTATGGCCGCAACTGGGCGAACGTGTCGAACACGCCGTTTCGCGAATACAAGCATTGGGTGTACGAGGGCGGCATCTCGACGCCGCTCATCGCCCACTGGCCCGCCGGCATTTTTCGCGGCGGCGAGCTGGAGCACCAGCCCGCTCACTTGATCGACATCATGGCCACGTGTGCGGCCGTGGCCGGCGCGAACTATCCGCGCCAGGCCCACGGCGAGTCGATCTGTCCCCCGGAAGGCACGAGCCTCGTGCCGGCCTTCGAGGGCCAGCCGCTCAATCGCCAGGCGCTGTATTGGGAGCACGAGGGGAACCGCGCCGTGCGGATGGACAGGTGGAAGCTGGTCGCCAAAGGCAGAAAGGGCCGCTGGGAGCTCTACGACATGGAAGCCGATCGCACGGAGCTGAACGACCTGTCGGCCCGCGAACCGGAACGCGTCAGCCGCATGGCTTCCCTCTGGGAAACCTGGGCCCGCCGCGCCCACGTGCTCCCTTGGCCGGAAAGGCGAGATTGATCCTTACCCAGACTGTGCCGCAACCTCGACCAGCCACCACGGGGGCCCACTCCTTTCCGTCAGGTGCGCGCCGCGCGCACCTGCTTTCGTTCCTGAACCCCGAATGGCACCGACGCACCAATATCTCGTCGTGCGTCCTTGAGCAAGGGAAGACGCCGAACCGAAAGCCACGATCCCTCCTTACGGTTACTGGGCGCGGCGCCCAGTTGGAAGCCTGCGCTTGTGGCGAATCGGGCGCTGTGGGCAGTCGGCGTGCCGAAACCTTTTGCCTGGGAGAGCCTTGCGCGTCGGCGACCGAACGCATCAACATCCGCTTATACAAGCGCCGTGTGGCCACCTTCGAAGATGGCCAACTTGCTATTGGAGTGTTTCCGCACGCGGGCAGTTGGAAGGTTGCCAAGCAAGTTGGAAGGTTGCCAACGTTGGCAGTTGGCCATCTTGGCACATCTTGTGGTCCGGCCGCGGCCAACCACAACATCTTGTGGTCCTCCCGGTCGCAAATTGGAAGGCTGCCAAGCAAGGTCACGCTATTATAAAGGTTGATTTGAGGCGGCCCGCGCGTAGCTTTGCCCGCCGCGGGCCACGCACAACGGACCACGGGCGACCAACGACCGAAATCCGCCCGCCATTTTGGCCGGAATCCCGCCTGCCCTCTAGGTGTAGCGATTGCTGTTCCAAACGTGGACAAAATGACATTTCGTGATCTTATCCATCAATACTTGGAGTGTGCTAATGCGTACCCTTCTCGTTTGGACGCTGTGCCTCGCTGAAAAGTTCCGTCCGGCCTTGGCGTGTTTCTCGCGAAGATACACCGTCCGAATGAAGCCGACGGCCTATCGGAGCTCGTCGCTGAGGAGCTTTTCGGTTTCTTCCCACGTGTTGGACGAACCGATGAGCTTGCCATCCGGACCAATCAGGTAGTATGCCGGCACCGAACTGACCCCTAGCTGACGCATCATGTCTGAGTCGTCACCGAGGTAGTTCTGCGCCCAGCTCCACCCGTCATTTTGCGAGAGCGCTCTGGCGGCGGAAGCGTCTTTGTCGATGTTCAAACCGACGACCGTGAGTGAATCCGCGGCGTGTTGATCCACAGCCGCTTTCAATTCAGGCATTGCCGCCAGACACGGCTTGCACCAGCTTGCCCACACGTGAAACAGCACATGGCGACCATTCATGTCGTCGACCCGTCGCACGCGCCCCTCGGCATCGGTGAATTTGAAGGCCCGCATATCGGAGCCGATGCGCGGACCGGTGCGGCAGGGAACTTCGATATCTCCCAGCACGACTTCCCCGGCGTAAGCCTGGTCCTTGGTGATCGTTACCGGAATGACCTTCTCGCCGATCGTCTCGACGAGACAGCCCGACGGCTGTTCATAGAGTTGAATGAGAAGGTCGTATTCCCCGGGCCGAACGCCGACGATCCGCAGGCGGCCATCCTCGGCAAGTTTCACGAAGTAGTTTTCTCGCGTCGCCCGCCAGTCGTCAAAATCGGGCTGTCGCAGCCAACTTTCCTGTAAGGGACCAGAGGCATCGAAGCTCAGCGGCTCGGCGTCGCGTGGATAGTCGACCCCGCTCGTGCGGCTCACGAGGTAGTTGAGCGACCAGTTCTTGCTCAAAGTATCGTTGTTTCTGCCGGCAGCCACGACGCGTCCGGCGATCGTAGCGCCGCCGCCGCCCAACGTCGCTTCCTGGCGATCGCCCGGCTTCAAATCGAGGGGAACCGATTTGCTCGAAGTCAGCACGGAATCCCGCCACGGGCCGAGATAGGCGTGGACGGCGCCGCTCATGGGCGGTAAGCGGTCGAAATGGAAGTGTCCGTCCAGGTCGGTCTTGGCCGTAAATGAATCTTGGAAGCGGGCCTCCGTCAATGCGCGTTCTGCCAGTGGATGGAAATAGATCCATTCGTTCGGAACCGGTTTGTCGTCTTGCACGAGACGGCCCGACACGGATGCCCAAGGTTGTAAAGCGATGGTTCCGATCGGTTCATCGGGCTGGCGCAAGACTTCGGCAAATCCCGATTGATTGAAGACCCGAATGCGACTTGGTTCGAACGTGGCTGGCAGCTTGAATGTGTTGCTCCCCCGCACGTCGAAGCCGATGCCAAAGCTTGTATCAGCACCTTCGAGGCCAAACTGAGTTGCCACGGTCGGCGTTCCAACCGCCGCGGTGAACCCGTCCCCGGGTTCGCCGTTCGGATCCAGCACTGTGCCTTCGAGGGCCGTCGCCCTTTCCAGCTTGAAATCTTCTTCCAGCGGCGCATCGCCCACAGCAAGCGACTTCTGCCCCAGCACCGTCCGATACCCCTCGGCCTCGATCCTCACGCGATATCGGTTGCCCGTCTCCCCATAGCTGTCTATCTCGATCCTGTACCGGCCGTCCTTTCCCTCGGCGACACTTCCCGCCTGAAAATCGGTCGAGTAAAAGTCGGGCCGGAACGCCTTGACGGGGATGACCCGGAAGAGCTCGACTGGCTCGCCAGATGCCGCATCGACGACCTTCCCAAAGATCGTGATCGCGGAAGCGAGCTGGACGCGGTGCGGCTTGTCTTTCGCGACGAGGGTCACCTCTTTGACGTCATATCCTTGGGCGATGATGCGGTAGGCCACGGCATCGGCCGGCGCCCAGTCCCAGGTGTACACGCCGTCTTCGTCGGCGCTGCGCGGGATGCCCGAGTCGGGCACGTTCGAATGTTTGTGGTTGTAGATCGCTTCGGTTCCGCGCCACTCGCCAATTTGCACATAGGCTTTGGGGACCGGCTTACCGGATGCGTCTACAAGTTGGATCTTGATGGGATGGCCCGCATCGAGCTGGAAATCAAAATGCTCCTGCGACTGCTTCGCCTGAATCATCCGTCGTTCTGGAGCGAAACCAGGAGCCAATACGGTGAGGGGATACTTACCAGGCGCGAGCCGCTTGGTCTCGTAGTGGCCCGCTTCGTCGATTTGCGTCTCATTCACTCCCTGCGCCCAGTAGGGGCGGTCGTTCCAAATTACCAGCCCCTTCGTCACCGGCTTGCCGTCGGGGCCCGTGATCGTTCCCGAAAACGACACGCCGCGATCGAGTATCAGTTTCGCGGTGCCGGCGCGAAGCTGCTCGGTCGTGATTCCCTGTGCCTCTTGCAGCTCTCCCCAACGCGTATCGCCAGCGAATTCAGGATGGGTCACTTGCAGGCGAAATTCGTAGTCCGTGCCCTCTCTTTGCGCCGGCGCGTTCGTGATTTCCCAGCGGCCATCCTCCCCAGTGATGGCTGCGTCCTCCAGCCAACCGCTGATGATCGGTTTGGGATTGGCACCCCCAGAGCGCTCGTCGACTTCAACTTCGACTTGGACTCGGGCGTTGGCAATCGGCTTGCCGTCCAGGTCAACCACGAATCCGCTCAGGCGGTGGCCTGCCTGGAGCGTGAAATCGTACGCATCGGGAATCAGTCGACCTTCGTCGTGCGTTCCCTGTTCGAAGCCGATAACCTGGGGAACATAGCCGTCTCTAGAAGGCCAAATTCGCAAAATCAATAAGCGGCGCGGTATCTCGATCTCGGCCACACCCATTTCATTCGTCGTGTAATCTCGGTTGGGAAATCGATTCTTACCCCGTTCGATTTCCCACACGCTGGCATGCACGTTTACCCCGGACAGCGGCCGGCCCTGCTCATCCCGCACGCTAATCGCCATCTTCCGCAGCTCCCCCGAATCCTTCGTCGACGCTTCCGTTGCCACCTTCTTCTGCACCGGCCCCTGATCCTTTTCGTCGGCGCGCGAAGCCAGTTGCATCGTTCCCGCTAGCGCCAATACCACGATGGCCGCGGCGGATGTCTGAAGGCACTGACGTCGGTTTGCGGTGTAGGTCATTGCGACGACTCCTCGGCAGGATGGATGCAGGGACGGCGCCTCCTAGTATAGCGTTTTGGACGGCGAGATCATACAGCGGGCTTCTTCGGGTCGGCCTCGTGGCAGCGGGATGACCTCCGACGATGTCGTCGAGACGACGGTGTCCTTCACGTTCAAGCGGGTGAGGACTGCCGGCAGCAAGTCGCCGATCGGGCCGGCGCCTCGCCGCCGCTCGGCGTGCTGCGGCAAACTGCATTCGGTTTCATCGACCGAACGCAGTTCGGCGGGTGTGGTTAAGCTGACGGCAACGCGCAAACTTGTCGATTTTCGTGTCGGCCGTCAGCGATTTACAAGCGAGGCAAAAACGGGGTGGTGCGCAATTCCTGTTTGGCTGCGCGCTGGGCCTGAGAAACGGGGGCGGCTTTCCTTAGAGCTTGTGGGCGTATATGAGCCACACCAGAGGAAGCATCGCTACGGCGACCGCCGCCGCGAAGAGGACCGGTCTGCCCCTGAGAACGCCCCATGCACCGCCCCAGGCGGCGGCCGTGCCCACGATGAGGCAAGCACTCTGCCAAGCCCATCGTTGGTTGGCGCTCGACTGAAGGCAGGTGCAGCCAACAGCGACTAGCGCTAGGTGGGCTAGCAATCCCTTAACGCTGAACTGAAACTGTCGGCTCATGGCGTCATTATTGGGCCGGTGGCTGATGGCCCCAAGCAAAGAAGCTTCCGGCCGCGGTCAGTTGGACGAAGGCTGCTCATAGCGCAACAATGAGGCCGGCGCCGGCACGGACAGAGCGCGCAACCTCGATCTATTTCTCCTTCGGCGCAAGTCTCGCCAGGCCGAGCGTGGCCCAGGAGCTTGCAGCGCAGGTGATCGGCGTCAATAGTTTCGAGCTGCCGGGCGAACCGTCAGGGGTCGATCGAGAAATCATTGGCCAACTGCAAGCTCGAGCCAGGCGATCGCTCTCGACAGCGCCGCGCGCTGCGCTTCCGGCGCGCTTGGGCCCGTTTCCCCCTCGAGCGCCATGATGATCCAGGCGGCGTCGGTGGTCTGGCTTTCGTTGATCGGCGGCCGCCTGAGAGTGGCAAAGAATTCCCACGAACCATCTGGTTGCTGCTTCTTGACGATTTGCTCCGCGATCAGCTTCAGGCTTTGTTTCTGTCCCTCTTCCAGCGAGGGCAACGACCGTGCAGCCACGGCCAGGAACGGCAGCCCCATATTCAGCCCTCGACCCTGGGGGCGCGGGTCGGGCGGACCGGCCGGATCGGGAAAGATCTTTGAGGCCATCAACTTGTCTCTGCTGCCCAGCAGCGACTCGACCGTATCCGCCACGAATTTCTTGTCGATGGCGTACCCCTGCCGTTCGGCTTCGCTCAGCGCCCAAAGCGGCAGCGGCACGTGATGACAGGCGGCGCATTTGCGCGTGTTCAGCCACGCCGCACTTTCGGTTTGCAGATATCCAATGGCGTGCTCGACCGACTGCTGGACCTGCTGCCGCGTTGCCGAGGCAACCGAAGCCGGTTCGTTGGCCAGGGCCAGATGCACAAGGCAAAACGCCGAAATGAACAACGCGAACGAGAAGCTGCGAACCATGCATCGACCCACGACAAGAAACCTTGATCGGCGGCGGCAGCCCCGATTCTATACCACGACCGACTTCGTTGCCATCGTGCCGCCACCGCCTTTCCAAAGACTTGCAACATCTGGACCTCCGGGCCAATTCGAGCACTTCGCTGGAAGGGATTAGGCCGCTGGCTTGGGTGAAATATCGTAGAGCCGCAACGCACCATCGGAATGAGCAATCGCCAGTCGAAGGCCGTCGGGGTGCAACGCCAGGTCGCGCGCGTCGGCGGGAAGTTTGAAGGCAAAGAAGGGGTTCGGCTGGTCGAGCCTGAAGAACCACAGTGCCCCGCCATGCTGGCCCCCGGCCACCACCGCGATGAAGCCGGCCGGGTGAAAGGCCACCGACCAGGCCACGCCTTGGAAGTTGTCTTTCGGCCGCAATACCTGCTTGCGCTCACCGGTGACCCAATCGAAGAGCGCCACGGCCGCATTGCCGACGCCGGCAAAGGCGTTGGTGACTTCCGTCACGCCGGCGCAGGCCAGCCAGGCGCCGTCGCCGCTGAAGGCCATGCCGCGCGCCCCTCCAATATCGGCGTGAAAGCCCGCGTCGTATTTCCAGAGGACAGAACCGTCGAGCTGCCGCACCGCCGCGCCCGACGAGAGATCCCAATGCTTGACGACGCCCTTCAGGTCGCAGCTTGCGAGCTGTCCGCCGCCGGGGTGAAACGCGACGTTGTACACGTGGCTTTCATGGCCCGCCAGCTCGCGGAGCAACTTGCCGTCGGCCGCGTTCCACAGCCGCACGAAGCGGTCGTTGCCGCAGGTGGCGAACGTCGCGCCGTCAGGACTCGCCGCCACGGCGCGCAGCCAGCCTTGATGCGCGGCCACGCTATAAACGGGCGGGGCTGCGGCGTCTGCGGCCCACCGCCAGGCGCAGAGCCGCCCCGCGTAATCGCCGCTGGCCAACAAATCGCCGGCGGGCTGGAACGCCATGCCGCGCACCCAGCTCTCCTGTCCGGCAAATTCCAGCTTCTTATCGCCGTCGAGTTCCCAGCGCACCACGAGATTGTCTTGCGCGCCGGTGAAAGCAAAGCGTCCTGTCCGATCGATACGGCAGGCGAAGAGCGGCCGGTTGTGCTTGAATTCCTTGATCTGCCTGACCTGCGCCGGGTCGGGCACGGGCGGAGCGGGTTGTTCGTCGGTCATGCCAATAGCTCCTGAATCGCGTCGCCCGCCGGATCGCCGATCGGAATCGGCCGGTTCAGTCCCGGATAATTCGCCGTTGAATCGACGCCCAGCGCGCGCAGGTAAGTGTGAAACAAATTCCGGGCATCGACTTCGCGATCGACCACCGCCGTGCCGTTGTCGTTCGTCTTGCCGATGACCGCCCCCTTTTGCATGCCGCAGCCGGCCAGCGCCACCGACCAGGCCTTCGACCAGTGGTCGCGGCCGAAGAGATGGTTGATGTTTGGCGTGCGGCCAAACTCCGACATCACCACCACCAGCGTGCTGTCGAGCATGCCCCGCTGTGCCAGATCGTCGATCAGTGTCGCAAATGGGCGATCGAACTCACCAAGCTGCTCGATGTGAAAATCGAAGTTCTCGGAGTGCGAATCGTAGTTGGTGTGCGTCACCTTGACGCAGGTCAGCCCTTGCTCCAGGAGTCGGCGGGCCAAAAGGCAATGTCGGCCGAAATCGTGGCTGCCGTAACGCTCCTGGTCTTGCGGCGGCTCCTTGGTAACGTCGAAGACGTCTGCCCGCTCTACGAGCTGCCGCGCCTGTTCGTAGGAAGCGCTGTAGGCTTCCGTCTCGGCGGTACGGCGACGAGCGGTGAAACGCTGGTTGGCCTTGAGCCGCACGTCGTTGCGCTGCTGGTCCGCCGCGGGCGTGAGATCGCCCGGCCGCAGCAGATAGGCCGGCGGCTGTCCGTTGCCGATCGTGATCGACGCGAACTTCGGCCCCAGAAACGCGGCGTCGGCCTTGTTCACGCCGCCGCCGCCCGGCTGAATGTGGACGTAACCCGGTAGCGCCATGGTGGGCGGCGCGACGAGCCGCGAAACCACCGAGCCGAGCGCCGGATAACGCTGTGCCGGGCTATCGCGTCGGCCCGTCTCCATGAACACGGCGCCTTTGCCGTGGTCGTCTTCGGCCGTGTTCACACCGCGCACCAGGTTGAGGCGGTGCATCTGTTGGGCGGTTAAGGGCAGCAACTCGCTGATGTGAATGCCGGGCACACTGGTCGGGATTGCGCGAAACGGCCCTCCCGTATCGGTGTTCGGCTTGGGATCCCAAGATTCCAATTGGCTTACGCCGCCGGCCAGAAAGAAAATGAGCACACGCTTCTGCCGTGCGGCTAACTCTTCGGCGACGGCAGGCTGAATCAAGTTGCTCAGTCCCGATACGTGGGCCAGGCCGCCGCCGACCGTGGCGCCCATCATTCCGGCCAACAAGCTCCGCCGCGATAGGCGATGTTCAAGGGCTCCACAAGTTGCACCACGTTGCATACGACTTCCTTTCCTTCTTGGCTGCCATGTTCGAAACACGCGGAATCAATGGTTGAACCGGAACTCATCTGAAGCCAACAGTCCCCAGATCCATCCCTGAATGGCCGCGGGGCGGTCGTGCGCCCTGGCCTGCAAAAAGGTGGTCAACTCAACCACCTCTTCGGCCGCCGGCCGCCGAGAGAGCACGCACAAGTAGATATGCTCGGCGACGGCGGGCGCTTCGTTGATGCGATTCAGCCGGTCGGCCAGGTTGCCGGCTTGCGGTGCAATCCACGATCGCAGCACGCTTCCGTTGGAAAGGAAGAGCGTCTGCTCCAGAGTGGCTTGAAAGTCTTGTTCTGGCTGGGCCGCCGGTCCGGCAAAGATGCTTACGAACGGGGCAATGTTGCCGGCCAGCTTTTCGTCGAGCGCGGCTTCGTTCAGGGCCGGGCCTAGCGCCGCTCGCTGAACATCGGTGATGCCCGTGGCTTGCAGAGCGGCCAGGGCGAGTTGCTCGGCCGTGAGCGGCTTGAGTGGCGCCACGGCGAAGCTGTCGGGCGGCAGTGCTTCCACCCCCGGCGGCAACTCGCTCGACCGCTGGTAGGTTTCGCTTAATGCCAGCTCGCGCAAGAACGCTTTGATATCGAAGCCCATCGCCGCAATTCGCTCGCCCAACAAGTCGAGCAGGGCCGGGTGCGAGGGCGGATTGCCGGCATGGTGCATATCGAGCGGATGGACCAGGCCGCGGCCGATCATCAGCGCCCACAGCCGGTTGGCGATGTTGCGGCGAAAGGCGACGTTGTCGCCGCGCGGCAAGAGCACGGGCAACTGCGAACGCCGGCTGTATTGGGGCACGGGACGCACACCGTCGGCAGGCGCTACGGCATACTCCTGGCCTTTCTCGAATTGCGGCTCGTCGATTTCCTTTTCGCCTGGCAAGTGCGGCCGCGCCGGCTGATCGGCGGCGCCGTCCACAAACACCGACTTGAACGCCACGTCGCCCTCGGCCTTCTCGGCAAAGACGACCGCTTTGGGTTCGGTTTTGGGCGTGAAGACGAAGCTGCGATTGAAAAACGCCAGCAGTCCGTAATAGTCGGCCTGCAGGTAGTTCTCGACCAGCGGATGATCGTGGCACTGGGCACATTGCATATCGCGGCCCAGAAACAGGCGGCCTACATCGCGCGCGAGCAGATTCGGCTCGCCGTCGCGATCGAGGTAAAAACGGGCCGCCGGACGCAAATTCGCGTCGGCCCCGTCGGCCGCCACGATTTCTCGCACTAAAACGTCCCACGGCTTGTTGGCGGCAAACGAAGTGCGCAAGTATTCTTCCCACTGTGCCTGCGGAACGTGCTTGGCCGGGCGTCGTTCCATCAGCGTCACGTCAAACACGCGCTGCGTCTGCCGCGCGTATTCCGGGCTGTTCAACAAACGGTCGACGAGTTGCTGCCGCTTGACCGGCGACTTGTCGTCAAGAAAGGCTTGGGCCTGTCCCAACGTGGGGATGCTGCCGGTCAGGTCCAAATAGATGCGTCGCAAAAACTCGGCGTCGCTCGCTCGCGCAGCCGGCGCGATTCCCTTGGCCTGCAAGGCGACGCCGATCCGCTCATCGATGACCTCGTGCAACGGGGCGGTGGATGGAGGTGCTGCCGGCGAAAGCACTGTCGGCACTGATGCTGATGGGGTGGTGGCCGACGCGATGACAACCTCGTCGGCCGAGCAAGCCGGCGCAGAGATCAACAGGAGTGACGGCGCCACGAGCGCCGTCAACCATCGAACACCAGATTTTGCAAACAGGCAGGACTTCATTGCTGTTCGGCCCCTTTCGAGCAAGGTGGGATCTCGCAGGCGAGCCAGCTTCAGGCGGGAACTGCCGTAATTGTGCCAAATTGAGTTCGTCGAGGCAACCGCGTGCGATCAAGCAACAATCTGCTCCACCACGCGCGCCGGCTGGCCGTTGGTGAGGTGCTGCGATCAAAAGCTCCGCCGAATTCGATCAAGAAATCATCGGCCAACTGCCATCCGGCGTTTGCGTGGCGACCAGGAAGTCGATCCCGCGCTTGATTTCAGGCCGTTCGGCCGTATACCCGGCGAGCGACAAGACATATAAAGTCTGGCCGGTGGCACGATCCGCGGCCCGGGTTTCCCACGTCGAAGATGGCAAACGCGCCGTGGATTCCTTATTGGGGCCATCGCCACGCGTAGGCCGAATTCGGCTCGTCCAGGCGGCGAGACTACGTCGAATTTGCCCCGTTCATGGCTTGCTAATCCGCACGACCAAAGGCGACAACATCGACTGGGGACTGGTCGCCGCAGTCAAATGGGGCGGAAAGCCGACGAAGTGCAGCCAGAACCGGAATCGCTGGCTCGTAGGAAGACCGGCTCCGCCGGTGGCGAACCGACGCACGAGGCTCGTGTGGCCCTCGGCGGCGATCTCGATCGAATCATCGCCGTCCCTGCCGAATTGGTCGACCGCCAAGGCGAGGCAACGATGGCGGTCCATGATGTGCGCCCAACCTTCCGCATCGCCGCTTTGGGGCATGGGGGACCGGGTAACGAATGGTTCCAGCCGGTCTGGTGCGCCTCGAAGGACTTCCCAAGACTGCCGCCGGGGCGCCTTTGAATCCGGCGCCGCCATGCGCGCGTGCAGCTTGCCTGCCGTTGTTTTTTCCAGCGACAGGTAAACCAGCGAAGAAGCGCCGAAATCGATCAGGGTCGGCTCCTGGTCCGTCGGCGGACCGAGGTTTTGTGCTATCTCGGCGCGTGCCGACCGCACGGCGTGCCGCGGGTCGTCGATTTGCCAATCGACTTGCACCCAGCTCTTCGACACGGGAAAGGTGAGGTCCACCGTCGACTTCATTTCAGCAAAGGGCCCGGCGTTCGGTGTGAATTCGTACCGAACCGCGACCGCCAACGGGCCGGAGCGAATGACCCGCTGCGAAACCGTTTCGTCGCGCATTTCACAAAGCACGCCGTTCGCGCCTTCGATCTCCAGGCGAACTCCTTCCGGGCGCAGGTGCCGCAACTCGCCGGCATCGACCGATTTCAGCAGGCCGAGCAGATCGCGCCCGACGGTCCAGGTGAGATGCGCACCGTTGCGAATGACGAAGCCGTCCGGTGTTTGTTTGAGTTCCAGACCGCGCGGTTCCGCATCGGCCGCCACGTCCGGGCCATATTCAAGGGTCAGGGTGCGGACTTCGTTGGGCATCAGGCTCACGTTGAAGTCGAGCCACCACAGGGCGGCGCCGCCGGGCGTTTGTTCCCGCCGGAATTGGGCCGGCACCCGTTTATCGCCGTCGCACAAGCGAAAACGCGCGCTGGCTGGGTCCAAGGGAAGCTCCGGCAGGGTCAGGGCAATCGGATAGCCAAATCGTCGAATGCCGGCCGTCTCGCCTACTTCGAGCTGGAGCGCCTCGACCGCGACGCTTTGACCGGTCAGTCCAAGCGCCAGCCATCCGAAAACTGCCAGCGGCGTAAGTAGCCCGATACGTGGTCTCATAGTAGGCATTCGTCACGGCACCTGCCACTCCAATATCCCGCCCGAAAAGCCGGGCCGCAGTTTGGCTTCGAGCTTGATCGTCCGCGTCGTGACGGGCAGGAACTCGACGCGATTGAATTCGTCGAGCGCCGTCGAGTATGCCCGCCCCGCGCGCAGCTCGACCGGCTTCCAGTCGTGGCCGTCGAGCCACAGCAGCCGCCAACTTTCGGGCACGCGACATTCGCCGCGGCCGGTGTCGTCGAACCAGTAGACGGCCACCGTGTCGAGAGTGCGCGGCCGATCGAACCGGTAGGCGACCCATTCCGTCGTGCCTCGATGATTCCACCACGTCATGCGCGGCAAACCGTGGTCGCCCGATGAGCCGGGCAGCGTGCCGTCGGCCAACGCCGCCAGCGTATCGTTCGGCCAGCAGTGCGAGGCCGACACGCGAATGCCGCGCACCAGCTCGCCGCTCTCGCCTGGAATCTCCGCCAGTCCGGGCGACTCGGGCAGCCAAACCAACATTTGGCCCGGCGCCCGGTTGTCCCAAGCGTAGTAAGGCACCGCCTGAAACTTGACTTCTTGCGTGCGCAACGGCCGCGCGTCGGCGGCCGCTGGGGCCGAATCCTCCCCGTCGTCGGCAACCGCTCGCAGACCTTCGCCGCGGACGACCACGACTCCGCCGAGCAAGTCGCGCTCGAAGGTGGCGTCCAGCTTCGCTTGGCGGGGCAAAACGAAGTTGCGCACCTGGCCGTCGTTGTCGACGCCCTCCAGACAGTAGACGACCGGCCCGCGTTGGATGGCGACGCGCCCCACGTCGGCCTTGACGAGCGGAGCGGCGTAGACGCGTTCGACCGGCATCTCCAGCGAAAGCGTCACCACGTCGCCCGGCTGCCAGGTTCGGCTCAATGTCACGTAGCCGCGCTCGGCCTGGACGTCGACCGCCCTCGCGTTGACGTCGACCGTGGCCCGATGGCACCAGCCGGGCACGCGCAGCTTGAAGTCGAAGGCCGCCGCTTTTTCAGGCGCCAGCGTGAGCTTCACCTCGCCGTCCCACGGATACCGGGTCTCCTCGCGCACCTTTACCGTGCCAGCGGCCAACTCCACCACGGCCTCGTTGCCGAAATAGAGCACGGTCCACAGCTCGTCGCCGCGAGTGGCAAACGCCCGTTCGCCCATGCCCGGAATGTAGCGCACGACGTTCGTCGGGCAGCACGAGCAATCGAACCACGGCACGCGGTGATGGTTTCCTGTGCTTCCCAGCGGGTTGACGTAAAAGAAGCGATCGCCGGACAGCGACACGCCCGACAGCAGCCCGTTGTAGACTTCTCGCTCCAGCACGTCGGCGTATTTGCCGTCGCCGGTCATCAAGAACAGACGATGGTTCCAGAGGGCCATGCCGATCGCCGCGCACGTCTCGGCGTAGGCGGAATCGTTGGGCAGGTCATATGGGACCGTAAACCCTTCGTTGTGGGCCGAGGGGCCGATGCCGCCGGTGACGTACATCTTGCGTTCGACGACATCTTGCCAGATGCTTTCGAGGCTGGCGAGCAGTTCGCGGTCGCCGGTAGCGGCGGCCACGTCGGCCATGGCGGCATAGAGGTACATGGCCCGCACCGCATGGCCGGCCACTTCGGTTTGTTGGCGCAGCGGCTTGTCGTCCTGGGCGTACTGGCCGAACAACCGGCGCAAGTCGCCGCGGCCCCGCACGTCGAGAAAGTATCGCGCCTGCCGCAGGTATTTCCGCTCGCCGGCGGCGCGCCACAGCTTGACCAGCGCCAGCTCGACTTCTTCGTGCCCCGATGTATCGCACTTTCGCCCGTCGCCGAACGTGCGGCAAATCTCATCGGCGAACTTTAGGGCAACTTCGAGCAGCTTGCTCTTGCCGGTGGCCTGCTTGTAGGCGACGGCGGCTTCGATCAAGTGCCCGGCACAGTAAAGCTCGTGCCCATACTGGATGTTCTGCCACCGCGCTTGCGGCTCGACCAGCGTGTAATACGTGTTCAGATAACCGTCGGGCTGCTGGGCGGCGGCAATCTGTTCGATAATGGCGTCGGTCCGCTCTTCGAGTTGGGCATCGCGCGTTGTCGAAAGCGAGTAGGCGATTCCCTCGATCATCTTGTAGACATCGGAATCGTTGAAGAGCGCTCCTTCGTGCTTGCCTGGCGCGAGCTTGCCCGCGACGGCGAAGTTCTTGATGCGGCCGGTGATCTCGCACTGCCGGAGGTTGGCCTCGATCGTAGCCGTGCGGTTCGTTTCGACTTTGGGCGACCAAAACGAGTCGTCGATCCGCACCTGCTCAAACGCAACCGGGGCGAGCGGCTCGGCTGCCGCGCAGGCGACAACGCGTTGAGCGAGCAGAACGAGCAACAGGGCGATGGCTCGATTTTTCATGGTTTCGCGGTCCATTCAGCAAGCGGATCTGGAACATCCATTGAAAGAGAGGTTTCCGCCTTCCGCAAGGCCTGGCTGCCGCGAATGCCAGGTAAAGGCATTGGCCACCGCGGCGCCTGCCGCTCGACCATCAACCGCCGCCAAACTGCCGTTGGAGCTGCTGCTGGCGAAACTCGAAGATCCGCAGGACGTCGCGACGGACCAACAGCGAGTGAATAAGCCATCCTCCCGGGACGGCGTAGTCCACAATGTCGCGGCAGAGCGTAGCGCCGTCGGCTTCTTCGAACAGATGCTCGTGATGCCAGCGACGATATGGGCCGCGGATTTGCTCGTCGACAAAACGCAGCGGCGGATCCCATACGGTGATGCGGCTTTGCCAACGAAGCGGCAAGCCGTGAACCCGCAGCCGATAATCGATGAGCGTGCCGGCGCGAATTTGGATTGGCGCCGGAGCATGCACGGAGAATCGTAGCCAGGGAGGCGTGATGGTCTCGAGCTGATTCGCGTCGGAGAAGAAAACAAACAGCTCCTCGCGATTGACGCGCAGCAGTTGGCGGGCTTCCAGGCGGAATCCTTGGCCCTGCGGCGAAGGCACGATTTGAATGGCGTTCTGATTCATTGCGGTCACGAGCATCGCCTACGACCGGCTTTCCGGCGGTTTGCCGTCGATCCAGTGATCGGGCGTGGCGATGCAGTCGGCGTCGAGGTCTTTTTCCGCCAGCAAGTCGCGGTAGTCAACGTGCGAGGTCGGAACGACGCCGGTCTTTTCCTTGATGAACTCGACGAAGCGGTCGCGATGGACGGAGTAGACGTCGGCCACCGAGACGAGATCGAGGTTGCGGCCCCGCTCGCGGAGTTTGGCCAGCGTCTTGGTGAGCGTGTTGAAGCCTCGGTTGCCGGCGCCGATCACGCCGATGCGCAGCCGGGCATTTGCGTCGTTGGCGCTGGCCGACTTGGGCCGGGCAAGCAGCGTCGCGGCCGCCCCCGTCGCGCTGGCCGCGATGAAGTTTCGTCGAGTGAGATCGTCGTTCATGGCTTTCTCCTGGATCGTTAGTGCTTTGTCAGTCGTCCATTGTAGGGCGTTCTCGCCGTCGCGGTTAGTGCCCGTAATGCTTGCCTGGACCGCCCGCGTTACCGTCGTGCAGTTCTGCCCAAAAGGCGAGTGCTTCAATTTGCCGATGCTGTAATTTGCGAATGAGCACTTGCCAAGCAGGAGCAAATGATGACCCAGCAGAACTCCCAAACCGTCGCCCAGGCCCCGTCTTCCACACCGCTTCACTTTTGCCATCCTGGCCAGCTCTCGAAAGAACAGATGTCCGCCATTAAAGAATTCGTCGAACAGGTTGGCGGTGTCGATAACGCGCGCCAAGCACTCGCGGCGTTGCTGAAGCTGGAGCAGGCCGCGTAGCGTCTTATGTGAGCCGCCCGCCCCAGGGCCGACGTTCCCGGACACTCTTTTGCGATATTGCCGCAAAGACGATAGACTGGCGCTGCAGGAAACCAGCCATGTATCGACGTAACTTTCTCTCCGCGATCTCTGCGGCATTGTTTGCGGGAACGCTTCAAGGCGCTGAACCTCCCAGCGACACCAGAGTCACGCGGGTTGTCGGCTTCAACGTGATCAGCCGTCGCAATAAGCTGGCGGGCAAGAACGCCCGGCTCGATGTTCACGGCGACCGCGGCCACGATCGCATGCTGCGGATTTACACCAACCTCGGCCTGGAAGGCATCGGCAACTGTGCGATCTCGAAAGAGGCGGCAGCGGGATTGCTGGGCAAGAATCCGTTCGATTTCTACCAGCCGGCTGTGCGGCGCGTCGTGGGGCCGTTCGGCGCCGGCACCATGCCGCTTTGGGATCTTGCCGGTAAGCTCTTGAAAAAGCCGGCCTACGAATTGCTCGGCGGCGACGGTGCGCAAAAAGTCCCCGCCTACGATGGCTCGATCTATTTTGCCGATCTGCTACCTCAGTACGGCGATCGCTGGGCCGACCGGTTTCGTGAAGAGATCGACATGGGGCTGACGCTCGGCCACCGGGCCTTCAAGATCAAAATCGGCCGCGGCTTCAAGTGGATGCCGCGGGTTGAGGGAGACCGCCGCGACCTGGAGGTCGTCAAGCTCATTCGCAAGCACGCCGGTCCCGACGTGCTGCTCGGCGTTGACGCCAATAACGGCTATGACCTGGCCGGCGCCAAGCGGCTGCTCGACGAACTGGGCGACGAGAAGCTGGCCTTCGTCGAAGAACTGTTCCCCGAAATCGTAGAGCAATGCCTGGAGCTTAAATCGTTTATCCGCCAGCGAGGCTGGGACACGCTCGTCGCCGATGGGGAAACGCAGCACGAGTTGGCCGCCTACGAGCCGTTCATGGAAGCCGGCGCCGTCGACGTCTTCCAGGGCGACATGAACCATTTCGGCGTGGATGGCATTTTGGCGGAAGCCGCGATGGGTAAACCGCACGGCGGTCGCATCGCTCCGCACAATTGGGGCTCGCTGGTCGGCTTCTACATGGAGTTGCACGTCGGCCGGGCCGTGAGCAACTTTTATCGTGCCGAGCACGATCCGCTCGCCAGCGACGTGATTGTTGCGGACGGCTACCAGATCAAGGACGGCATGGTCGGCGTTCCCGATTCGGCCGGCTTCGGGCTGACTATCGACGAGGCCGCCTTCGCCAGCGCAGCCGAAATCCGATTTGACGTGAGGGTGTGAGGCTACTCCCGCTCGAAGGCCAGCGGCTGCTCGGCGCGCGGATCGCGAATGCGAATTGATACTTTGCCGGCAATCAGGTCGTCCAAGAGCTTGCCCACCACTTCCGCCCGCCAACCGCGCATCAAGACCGGCGGCTCCCCGTCCGTCCCCTCGTATTCGCCAAGTTGATAGGCCACCAGGTCGCGCACGTCGTTGGCGCCGCCGACCAGGCTCGGCGCCACCTCGGCCGCCCGGCAGATGCTGCTCAAGGCCGACGACAAGAACTGCCCCAGCATCGTAAGCTGCGAGCTTGACTCGCGGCGCGGGGGTACACGCAGCGACTCGTCGGGCGCCTGCAGGGCCTTGTCGATCGCCTGGCACAGGCTGGGCAACAACCGCTGCAAGTCGCCGCGCTCCATGCCGCGCACCGCCCGAACTTGCTTGGGGTCGGCACTGCGGCGCTTGGCCAACTCGACGATCAGATCGTCGCGCAACACGCGCCGCACCGGGCAATCGCGCCGGGCGGCCTCGCGATCGCGCCACAGCCAAAGCTCGCGGACGATCGCCTGGCTGCGGCCCGACAGGCCCGAGCTGCCCGAAACTTTCCGCCAGCGATCGCGGCGGCGCGAGTCATCGACTTCCTGCAGGAACGCGGCCATCTCGGTCTCGAACCAGGGTACGCGGCCCAGCTCCGTAAGCCGCGCGTGAAGCTTGTCGCGTAACGGGGCCAGGTGGCGAACGTCTTCCAAGGCATAGTCGATCTGCCGCTCCGAGAGCGGTCGCCGCCGCCAATCCGTGCGCGTTTCACCCTTGCGCGGCGTGCCGCCCAGCAGCTTCGAGATCAGGTTGCCGTAACCCGCCGGATATTCCATGCCGATGAAGCCGGCGGCCAACTGCACGTCGAACGGTGCGGCGGGCGGACGCCCCACCGCCGCCAGGCTGAAGGAAATCTCTTCCCGACCCGCGTGAACGATCGTCTCATGCCCGGCCGCGGCCAGCACTTCCCAGAAGGGCTTGAGGTCGTCGATGGCCAGCGCGTCGATGACCGCCAATTCGCCGCCGGCCGCCACCTGAATCAGGCACAGGTTCGGCCGATACGTGTGCTCCGACACGAACTCCGTGTCGAAGGCGATCGACGGGCACCGGGCCAGCCGCTCGCAGAGCGAGGCCAATTGGCTTTCTGTCGTGATGAGGGGTGTCATTCAGGTTTACGGGTGGTGGCTGGGGGCAAAGCTTGGCCGTAGGCAGCTTCGAGCTGCGCGGAAGGCGATGCGGCCAAGCGGTGCCCCGGTTGAGCGCACCGGGTCATCGCCTGGCCGCAACGCTGACGCGCGTTTCTGGATCTTACCGGCCAGACTCTGCCCCAGCCACCGCTGTTCATCTCTCGCCGAAACCAAAACCTGCCGATCCGCTCGACGCGGAGGAGCCTCCGCTAAGCCAGGCGGGCGGCGCGCTTGCGGGCGCCGGCCCACTGGTTTAAGGCGTCAGGTTTGAGGCGGCCGTCTCGCCCTCGCTCCAGGCCGCGCGGCGGCAGGGTCCGAACAGGGTCCGACGGAGCGTCCGCAGGGCCTCGGCCTGCGCGGCAGGCGACACGTTTGTCGCGTCCAACGTTCAAGAGCTGGTGCGACTTCGGTTGCACGTCCGTCAGTAGGGCGTGGAGATCCTGCAGCACCTTGAGCGCGTGCCGCACGCCGGGCGGTGCGTGCCTTAACAAAAGCGACACGCGCGTGTCGCTTTTGTTTAGGCGCCGTAGCGGACGCGGGTGCGGCGTCGCCCCGCGTGATCGACGTAAGTGCTTTTACTGCTTAGGGTTGCCTCGATGGCATCCGACCATCGTCCCCAATTGCAGAGCTCGCGGGCCTTGACCAGGGCCTCGCCCGACACCGACCAGGCCGCCATGCACGACCGCCTGATGCGCTACGGCTGCGCCAAACGCGGATAGACCGGCAAGCGTGATTTAATCGTGGTTGTCCAGCAGATCGTTTTGCAGCCGCGTCCAGATGGTTTCTAACTCGTCGCAAGAGAGGGTCTGCAATTCTTCCAGTGGCAGAACATGCTGCCCCAGCGACTTTTGCAGTGCTGGAATGACTGTTCGCAGTGCCTCCGTGCGTCCCTCCGCGCGTCCCTCCGCGCGTCCCTGCTCGCGCCCCTTCGCTGCGGCAGTTTCGGCAACTTGTTGAGCGGCTCGTTCAACGGTTTGTTCAAACCACGCCTTGTCGCGCCGCTCTTGCAGCCGGGCTTCATAGAGCTCACGTTCCGGATCGATACGCGAAATCATAAACAGGTCTCCTAATGCCCAGCGGAGCTCCGGCACGTCCAAGGTAACGGGCACGGTCTCCGCATCGAGGTATTCGCCATTCCGCAAGAAATAGAGCCAGCGGTCGAGCGGCGTCGCCAGCTCATCAATTCCTTTCTTGAACTTCGGTAATTCCAGGATATGCAGGGCCAGTTGATCCGTAAAGAGCGTCTGACGGCGGCGCTCGCGCAGCTCGAAGGTCGAGTGATAGTCCGGCAGCTCGGAAAAGCGGGGTATCGACAAAGCAAACCGCGATCGTCGGCCGCAGCTCCCGCCAGTTTTCGCCTTGGTGCAATTGTTCCTGATAAAGTGCCGCCCAATAGAAGAGCGCCCGCTGCCGGAACGCATCGGCGGCCAGCATTTGCATCTCGACCAAGAACTGGCGACCACTTTCGTCACGGGCCTTGATATCGACGATGCAAGTTTTGGCGCTTTCGAAGGCCTTTGCATTGAAGGGGTTGAGCAACTCCAGGCCGACAATGCCTTCGCCGGCGGCCGGCTCCAACACGGCATTCAGCAGGCTGACGAGCGCCGGCTTGCTCTCTTCGCGGCCAAAGACGTGCTTGAATGCGTAATCGACCTTGGGATCCGTCTGCGTTTTCATGGAAAGATGTGGATCGCGGTTCGTTGACGAAGTCGGACCCAGCTTAGCGACGGACGCGGCGAGCATGTGACACGGGAGCGGCGAGATCACTTGAAGCGGACGCTTCCAGCCAACGAGCGGCGGGAACTGCTCAAGGATCTGCGGCTTACACCGGCCTGAATGCACCGGGTTTTGCGGGAACTCGCCGAGGAGCCCGCATGAAGCTCGGCTTCCTTTTATCGGAAGAACAACAACGTCGTCACGACAAACAACGGAATCAGCACCAAGGCGCTGTAAATCATATAACCAAAAAAACTCGGCATCCGCACGCCCGACTTCTCGGCAATCGTCTTGACCATGAAGTTCGGACCGTTGCCGATATACGTGTTGGCGCCCATGAACACGGCGCCCAGGCTGATGGCGGCCAGCAAGGCGTCGGGAATGCCCACGCCGCCGGCCGTCTGGATGCCGTCGGCGTGCAGCGCTCGGGCCGTCTCGAAAAACACGAGGTACGTCGGCGCATTGTCGAGCACCGACGACAGCGCGCCGGTCGTCCAGAAAAACTTGGGGGCCGTGTTGACGCCCAGTTCCGGCCCCTTCACGTGCAGAATCTGCAAGGCGGGCTGCATGCAGATAAAAATGCCCACGAACAGGGCCGCCACTTCCACGATCGCGCCGTAGTTGAATTTGTTGCCGTGCCGCACCGACGCCGGACCGAACGCCAGCGACAGGCCGACCAGCGACAGCAGCATGATCTCGCGCAGGTAGAGCCAAGGATGCCAGTCGGTGCCGAGCAGCGATTTCGTCGGATCGAGCAAGGCCACCGCCAACACAACCAGGCCCAACAACGGAAGGTTCGGCCACAGCCCGCCGAAGTGCAGACGGTGGACGCGGGTCTCGTCGCGCACAACGTCGGGAGGAGTTTCGCGCGGATAGCAGCGCCAACGGTCCCAGGTGAAATAGACGGCCAGCAAGGCGCCGTTGATGAACAGCCATTCTTTCCAGAGCGACGCCGTCCACAGGAACGGCACGCCTTGCAAGTAGCCCAGAAAGAGCGGCGGATCGCCCAACGGAAGCAGGCAGCCGCCGCAATTGCAAACCACGAAGATGAAAAACACCACGGTATGGCTGACGTAAGTCCGCTCGCGGTTGGTCTCCAGCAAGGGACGCACCAGCAGCATCGCCGCGCCGGTCGTGCCGATGAAACTGGCCAACAAGCCGCCCACGCATATAAAGGCGGTGTTAGTGATGGGATGAGCCGGCAGGTTGCCCTCGATGCGGATGCCGCCGGCGATCGTGTAGAGACTGAACAGCAGCACGATGAACGGCAGGAAATCCTGAAAGATGGCATTGGCGACCACCGCCGCCGGAAGCTTGAACGAAAACGGCCCGTCGGCCCGCTCGATCAGGCCTTGCCCCAGAAAATGACACTCGATTGCGTCGGCGTGAACGAATCCGTAATAAAGCAGCGTGACCAGCCCCAGGCCGCCCGCCACGATGAATTTGTTGCGATTGCTCTCCCACCAGTGTTCGGAAGCGCGGATCAGCGGCAGCAAGGCAATCGCACCCAGCAGCAACGCGAACGGCGCGACCATCCAATAGGCGGGCGGCGGGCACATCGGCACGGCTGTGGGCAGGCTGGCCCGCTGGGCGACTTGGCCGCCCTTGTGATGGTCTCCTGCGACGAATTCGTCCGACGCCTCGGCATGCTCGGCCTCGAGGATCAGTTCGGTGCCGTGCTGCGGCCAGCCGGCCCGCGCGGTCAGCAGATACACCAGCACGACGGCCACAATCGCCGCCAGCACGCCCCGTTGCGAAGCGGCGCCTTCAATTGCATGTTCCGACATGGAGGAATTCGACCTTAATATGCTCGAAGCTTCAACCGCACGTTTGGTGAAATCGAATGGTGCTAATGTAGTTTTATATCGCGCTCGGGCCTTTTGAAACACGATCGGTGGGGATTGAGCAATCGGCCGCAATCGGTCAAAACAGGAAGTCATGGAGAGCCAACATTTCGACGTGGTTGTGATCGGCACGGGGCCGGGCGGCGAGGGCGCCGCCATGCAGGCCGCCAAACAGGGGAAAAAGGTGGCCGTCGTGGAGCGCTACGCCAAAATCGGCGGCGGCTGCACGCACTGGGCCACCATTCCCAGCAAGGCCCTGCGGCACGCCATCTTTCAGATGACGAGCATCGTCAACAACAAGCTCTTCCGCGACGCCGGCATCTCCGTCTCCTTCTCGTTTCCCGAACTACAGCGGACAGCCGGCTCGGTGATCGAGCGGCAGGTCGAGATGCGGCTGGGATTCTACGAGCGGAACAGCGTGCCGGTGTTCCACGGTCACGCCCGATTTCGCGGGCCGCACACGGTCGAAGTGCTCGACCAATTCGGTGGGTGCCGCGAGCTGGAGGCCGGCGCCGTGGTGATCGCCACCGGCACGCGGCCCTATCGCCCGCCCGACATCGACTTCAAGCACCCGCGCGTGTTCGACAGCGATACGATCTTGAGCCTCGGCGATACGCCGCGGTCGATCACCATCTACGGCGCGGGCATCGTGGGGTGCGAATATGCCTCGATGTTCCGCAACCTCGAAGTCAAGGTGAACCTGGTCAACACGCGCGACAAGCTGCTGGAGTTCCTGGACGACGAGATCATCGACGCCCTCAGCTATCATCTGCGCGACCGGGGCGTCATTCTTCGTCACCGCGAGACGTACACGCACGTGGAGCTGCTCGACGACGGCACCGTGCTGCACTTGAAGAGCGGCAAGCAGCTCAAGACCGACATTTTGTTGTGGGCCGCGGGCCGCACCGGCAACTCCGACGACATGGGCCTGGAAGCGATCGGCATTCAGCCCAACCAGCGCGGCCAGCTCGACGTGAACGAGCACTTCCAGACCGCGCTGCCGCACATTTACGCCGTGGGCGACGTCGCCGGACCGCCGGCGCTGGCCAGCGCGGCCTACGTGCAGGGACGCTACGCCGCCCAGCACCTGATCTGCGGGCACGGCGACCGGGCCCTCGTGCGCGACATTCCCACCGGCATTTATACCACGCCCGAAATCAGCTCGCTGGGCAAGACCGAGCGCGAGCTGACGGCGGCCGGAGTGCCCTACGAAGTCGGCCAGGCGATGTTCAAGAGCCTGGCCCGCGCCCAGATCACCGGCCAGACCGTGGGCATGCTGAAGCTGCTGTTTCACCGAGAAACGCTGGAGCTGCTGGGCATCCATTGTTTCGGTGCCAACGCCTCGGAGATCATCCACATCGGCCAGGCGATCATGTCGCAGCCGGGCAAGCAGAACACGCTGCTCTATTTCATCAACACCACGTTCAACTATCCGACCATGGCCGAGGCATACCGCGTGGCGGCGTTGAACGGGTACAACCGGCTGTTTTAGTTGGACGATCCGGCGCGACTGTAGGGTGGGACCAGCGAGCTTGCGAGCGCCGGCCCACCCTACGACGTTTTCGCGCCATACATCCAGCGATCGCGGACAAAGCGCTAATGCGACATCGACTCCAGCCACTCGCGACAACGGGTCCAGCGGCCGCCGTCGGGTCGCGGAAAATACGATTTGTGCGGGGCGCCAAAGCGACGCTCGTAGGCGAACGAGACGCCCACGTCGTGCATGGCCCGGCTATTGCCCCCCTGGCCGTTGCCGAACACCACATTGTCGAGCACCTCGAACCGAAAAGCGTTGTGCTCGGTGATGCGAAACTTGAAACCCGCGCCAAAAGGCATGGTCATCAGCGTCTGGTTCCAGAGCGCCCCCTGATCGTCGATGAAACCGACGTTGACCAGTCCCAGGCCCAGCAGCATGAAGGGCCGCCAGCGGACATCGCCCCTCAAGTAAAGCAGCGCGCTTGTGTCCAAGAAGTAAAAATTTTCGTGCGGCGGCAGCAAGGGATGGACCGCGTCCGTCATCGTCGTACGCAAGTATCCGAAGCGGCTCTCGATGCCCCAGCGGGGCGAAAAATCCCATCCCAGGCGCCCGCCAAAGAGATTCCCGCGCCCGTTGTGAATCTGGTCGTGAATCGGCTCATCGGTGCGAATCAGGCTGGTGAATTTCTCGAAATAGAAAGGATAGCGAAACCAGCTTGCCGGGCGGCGGCGACGCAGCAGACGCTGCTGCCGCCAGCGCTCCCACAACGACGCCGGTTGCGGCGGGGGCGCGGCCAGCACCTCGTGCGGAACGTCTTCGAAGGCGGTTGCGGAAAGCAGGTGCTGCGGCTCGATCCAATTGGGCTGCTCGTGCGTCCACTCGGGAGCCGTGACGTGATAGAAGGGCTGGTCGTCGGTGGCGCGTCCAAACCGCGCCGCCAGCCGTTCCATCGGCAGGCCGGCCAACAGCGGCCCGTTCGTGGCCGGCCCCTCGGCGTCAAGACCGACCGGGCGCGACGGACGCTCCGCCGGAGGGGTCTGGCCGCACACCCATGGCGCCGTCAGCAGATACGCCATGCCGACGGCGACAATTTGAATTGCCTTGGTCATGGCGAACGGAAAAACTGCGTGACGCGACCCAGTCCATCGAACAAGAAGCGAAGAGAGCTGAAGTGCCCGGCCTCGTACCAGACGATCTCCGGCTCGCCCAACGCATGCCACAACGATTCCGTACACTTGGGCGGTATGACTTCGTCGTGCCGTGCATTGAGCATCAGAATTCTCTTTCGTCGGGCAAGCTCGGCGTAGGTCGCCGGATCGATGCTCTTCCAGAGGGCCAGAAACTCGTCCTTCGTGCCCCCCTGCGCCAGCCAGCGGTCGCGGAGCTTGGCCAATTCGGGATTGTCCCACGCCACCTGTGCCACGTCGCCTCCGGCCAACATCAGGCAGCCGCTCGTGAGCCGCGGTTCGGCCGCCAGCGCCAAGGCGCTGGTAATTCCGCCCAGGCTGATGCCGAAGATGCCCAGCCGCTGAGCATCGACCTCTTTTTGAGCGGCCAACCACGCCACGCCGCGGCGAATGTCGAGAATGCCTTGCCGCATGCCCGCCACAGTTTCGCGAGGGTTCTCCGACACCATCCGTACTCGCGGCCCCTGCGGACGACGGGGGCCGTAATAGGGAAGCTTCAGAAACAGCGCGGCGACGCCGTTTTGCGCGAGCTGCCGAGCGAAAAGCCGCGAAAGGTCAAAGTCGCCGCCTAGAATGTGCAACACGATCACTGCCGGCTGCTTGCCCGATTTCAGGGGCCGGAAATACTCGCAGTGGACCGTGTTGTTCTCCACGAAGGCCGTCTCGACCGGCGACGGAAAGGTCACCTCCCAGACTTCGTAACCCGTGGCAATAGTCTTGATCCGACGTTGTTGGAAGGAAAAGCGGGCTGCTTCCAGGCGGAACAGTTCTGGCACTTGGGCTTCGTCCGCCGTCGGCTCGAAGCGGACCTCGCCTTCTCTTTCAGCGGCGGGCGACAAGACGCCCCCACCGCAGGCGGCGGCAACGAAAGCGGCGCGTAGACAACACGATCGCAGCATGGCAACGAGTATAGCGATCCTACCGTGCGGGGCCAAAGCCAACTCGTGAGTGCGGCGGCGGGATCTATTGGGAGTTGCCGAGGCAAAAAGTATGATGGGCCGGCGTTTTGGGAGGAAGGGGCGAGGGAACGAGGGGGAGTCACGTAGGGTGGGAGCGAGCGAGCTTGCGAGCGCCGGCCCACCGAGTGTGACTCAACTTTAAGATTACTACCAGCGATGCCGGTCAGCCCCATGAAATGTCCCGGTCCCGAGCCACTCGCGGAGGAACCCTTGAGCGACCGTCGAACGTCGGCCACGCCCGCACTCTCCCCCGCTTCCCAACTCGCCCTCCCCTCCGCTCCGCCTCGTTCCCTCCGCCGCTGGGCGACGGCCTTCGCGCTCCTGCTCGTGTGCGGCCTGGTTTATCTGGCCGGCGATCAGCGCCGCCCGGTGCCGGCCGCCGTCGGTGCTTCGTTGTCGGGCAAGGGCACGCGGTCCACAACCAGCATCGCCACCCTTCGTGTGGCGAGCTTCAACATTCACGGCGGCACGGGCAGGGACCGCCGCTACGACCTAGCGCGTACCGCCGCGGCCCTGAACGGGTTCGACCTGGCCTTATTGAACGAAGTACACGGTCCCTATTTCTGGCAGACGGAGGGCCAGGTCGAGACGCTGGCGGGCCTGACGGACCAGCGCTGGCTGTTTGCACCGACCGAACAACGCTGGTGGCATCACCAGTTCGGCAACGCCGTCTTGTCTGCCGCCGACGTGACGCAATGGCAGCGCATCGTGTTGCCGGGTAGCGGCCGCGGGTATCGAAACGCCGTGTTGTTGAGTATTCCGTTTGCGGGCCGCACGCTCCACCTGCTGGGCACCCATTTCGACCGCAATTCCGCCGCCGATCGAGCGCAGCAGTTTCAGGCCGTGACGCGGTTGTTTCTGGCCTTGGCCGAACCGGCAATCCTGCTAGGCGATCTCAACATGACCGCCGACGAAGGTTCGATCCGGGAGCTGCTGGCGCGCGGCGGAGTCCATGACCCGCTGGGCGAAGTGCTCGGCGACGCCGCGGGCCGGCATATCGACTGGATCCTGACGCGCGGCCTGACGACGATCGATGCGGGCACCATCGACAACGGCGCATCCGACCATCCGCTGATTTGGGCCGAACTGGGCGTGAAGTACAAGTCTTTCACGGTGTGGTAGAATACTGTGGGCGACTCTGGATTCAACGATGCGAAAGATCTCGGGTCAGGCTGTTTATGTGGCGGTCGTGCTGCTGGTGAGCGTGGCGGTGTTGAGCTACGCAATCTGGCCGGAGGCACATGCCGGCCCGCGCCGCCTGACGTTGCGCGACATCCCGTTCAACGGCACGCGGGCCTACAGCTACCTCCGCCAGGCGTGCGGCTTTGGCCCGCGGCCCAGCGGCTCGAAGGCGATGTCGCTTCAGCGTCAGTGGCTGGCGGAGCACTTCAAATCGCTGGGGGCCGAGGTCTCGCTGCAGTCGTTCACGGTACGGCATCCGCTCGACGGCTCGGCCGTGCCGATGGCGAACGTCGTTGCCCGCTGGCATCCCGACCGCCCGCGACGGGTGTTCTTCTGCGCGCACTACGACACGCGGCCTTTTCCCGACCGCGACCCGCACAACCGGCGCGGAAAGTTTGTGGGGGCCAACGACGGCGCCAGCGGCGTGGCAGTGCTGATGGAGCTGGCCAAGCGGTTTTCGGCGTTGAAAGGCGAGATGGGCGTCGACGTGGTGCTGTTCGACGGCGAGGAATTCATGTTCGAGGAGCGGGGCGAATACTTTTTGGGTTCGACGCACTTCGCCCGTGAATATGTGGCTGAACCGCCGGCCGTTCCTTATGAGTGGGGCGTGCTCTTGGACATGGTCGGCGACTCCAACCTGCGCCTTTACCAGGAAGAGAACAGCGTCACCTGGACCGACACAAGGCCGCTGGTGCAAGAAATTTGGGGCCTGGCCCGGCGGCTGGGCGTGCATGATTTCATCGACCGCACGGGTCCCAATGTGCGCGACGACCACCTGCCGCTGCACGAAATCGCCAAGCTCTCGGTGTGCGACATCATCGACTTCGACTATCCCTTCTGGCATACGCAGCAAGATTCGCCCGAACATTGCTCGGCCCTGAGCCTGGCCAAAGTCGGCTGGGTGTTGCAAGAATGGTTGGAACGCACGGCGGTGCCCCAGGCTCCGGCAGATACGGGCGGCGGAGGGCGGTAGAAAGGAAACAGGGAATGGCCTAAGGCATGAAAAAAGGCCGCGTCGATCTGAAAGGGCGCCGCGATCATCTTGCGTTGCCGGCCACGTCATGCCGATTTCAGCAGATCAGGACGGGGGAAATCAGGGAGGGGGGCGGCTGCCCATCGACAAGCCAAATTGCAGGTATTCTAATTGACTCCGCTGGCCGGTGGCGTAAAAACCAGACGGAACCTCATTGCATGATTGATTTGCTATGGATTTTTGCCGGCTCCCTGATGGTTTTCGGGGCGTCGCTTATGCGTGGTGGGCCAAACTCAAGCCGTTGTTCCTGCGCGAAGATTTGTTCATCATCAGAAACAGGCTTTGGGACGTTGCACTTCAGGGCAACGCATTTAGCGACCCGGCCTACAAGCAAGCCAGGGCGCATTTGAATGCGCTCATCCGAACAGCGGCCTTGTTCAGCCTGCCGTCGATAAAAGCTGCCGCGAAGGCGACGGCTGGTCGGTCTTGCCCATCGGTTAGGCTCAAGGCCAACGACGCGGCGCTTCAAGCAGCCATCGACGCTGCCTATCAGGAAAGTGCCGAAGCAGTTGTGAAATACGTTATGTACCGCAGTGCGTTTGGACTTCTAGTAGTTTGTGACATCCTTTTTACCATCGTGGTGCGACGGTCAATTATCGAAGGGCTTTCGACGCTAAGAACGATTCAAAAGTGGATTAAGTCTGTAGGCCCAGATGAATTGTCGCAGATGGAGGCTACGGCGCGTCACGGCAAGGTTGCCTGACGCCTACGCCAGCACCGCGTCAAATAGCTCATCGAACGTCCGATGTCTGTCGACTGGGAGTGAAAAACATGCCGAGGCCACCGTTAGCGCCGGCCGATTTCGTCGATCCCGTGATCGACGTCTACAAAAGGGACGTCGACCGCACTCTGCTGCGGGAGAACTTGAAGCTCACTGTGCAGCAGCGACTTGAAAAGTTCGCGGCCTTCATGGAATTCGTCGCCGAAATGCGGAAAGCCGGTCTGTCGCGCGGCCGTGGCGGCGAAGATGAGTCCTAGCTTTCAACAACTATTGCCGCTGCTGGCAGACCGTCAATCTTGTTCGTGTCGCCGGCGTTGCTCTTCTCCGCTCGGCATACTGGAGAGTTCGTAGCATGCCATCTCTTCGCCATTGCGCAAATAGAGACGGCCGTGGGCCAGCGCGGGGTGGTTCCAGGTTTTGCCCTCGAGGGCCTGAAACTTCGCCAGTTCGCGAAACTTCGCGGAGTCGGCGGCGAGCAACACAAGCTCGCCCGATTCGGCCGTGACCAGCAGCACATCCTGGTCGGCCAAGAGCAACACTTGCCCGTGACCGTAGCGGCCGCGTTTCCAAGTTCGCTTGCCGGAGTCAAGATCGAGGCAGCCAAAAATGCCTTCGTCGAAGCCGTAGATCGCGCCGTTGTGAACGACGAAGTCGTTGAACGTCGGACGCAGTCCCTTGGCCTGCGCAGACCAACGCGGCGTCAGGCGAAAGCCGCCGCCGTCGCGATCAACCGCCATTCGCACCAGCCCGCCGTCGGCCGCAACCACCAGCTCATTCGAACCGAGCACGTGCGGCTGAACCATCGCATTGCTCGACTTGAGCGTGTCCGGAGCTTTCCACAGCAGCTCGCCGCTGGCCGGCTCGACGGCCATCAAGCCGAGCTCGCCGGAAAAGAGAACCTGCTGTTGATCCTTCCAGGTCGCGACCTGCGGCGAACTGTAGTTGTTTCTTCCGGCGTCGAGCGACCACGCCGTCTTGCCGCTCTCGGCGTCGAGTCCCCACAGCTTTTCGTGCCCTTCGCCGCCGGCATAGACGATGACCACGCCATCGACGACCAGCGGCGAGCAGGAGAAGCCCCAGAAGCCAAACTTGGGAGCGGCCGCGCCCGACTCGGCCACCAAGTCGCGCGACCAGGTTTTGCGGCCCGTCGCCGCGTCGAGGCAGTTGACGAGGCCGGTGCCGCCCGACGTATAAAGCCGCCCGTGATCGAACGTAGGCGTGGCCCGCGGACCGATGCCGGAAACGCCCTCGCTGAATCGGGCAGTGTCTTCGTGCGACCAGAGTTCGCGGCCCGTCGCCGCATCGTAGCACACCACGGCTTCGCGCTCGCCGCGCTGCTCCTGGGTAAACAATCGTCCGGCGACCACGGTCATGCTCGACCAGGCCGGGCCGACCCGCTGTCGCCAGACCAATCGCGGCGGATGCTGCCGCCAGTCGGTGGCGATGGTCGCGCCATGCACCACGCCGTCGCGCTGCGGCCCGCGAAAGCCGGTCCAGTCACCTGCTTCGGCCGACAGCGGCACTACGTCGGCGGGTGCGGTCGCCGGTTCGACTGGTTCATGCACGGCCAGAAACCTTTCTTCGGCCGTCGACTCCCACCGCCAGCGCAATTCGTTCTGTTGATCGCCGGTCAGGCCTTCCCAGCGGAACAGCGTGAGCCATCCGAGCGGCAGACAAATCGCCACGGCCAGCCCGATACGCCACACTCGTTTGCTGGCCTGCCGCGCGACGAGCAGCCAGATGGTCGCCGCCGTGTAGCTCAGCGGCAGGCCGACCATGATCAGGCCAGGCACGCTCGCTCCATTGACGACGATAAAGCTGGCCGCCAGCACGGCGACAATCACCACGCCCACGCCGAACGTGCGGTCGAAGGGGCGAAGCTGCCGGCTGGTCAGCCACCAGATCGGAAAAGTCACGAGCACCACGGCCAACACCGCCATTCGCGAGACGAACAGGCTGAACATGTCCAGATCGAACGGCCGGCAGAGTAGGTGGTACAGCCAATAGCTGCCTAAGAGCAGCACCGGGAACCAATAGCGAGGCTGCTTCGCGGGCGGCTGTGCGGGGTCGGCTGTCGGGTGCTCGGTGGTCATAGTCAAGGCGATTATACGCGCAACGGGGTAGGTGTAAGGTGGGACCAGCGAGCTTGCGAGCGCCGGCCCACCATTCAAAGGCGATGGGCGTTAGGCGATAGGCATTCGGGCACCATTAGAAAATCATGCCTAACGCCTATCGCCTTGTTTACGAGATTACTTCGCCGCGGCGGCGCCGATCTTAGGCCGTCGTGTCGATGGGTGACGGGCTGGGAAGCCCATCCTCCCCGACGCGGCCCCAGGCGGCGTAAAGCGGGGGAAGCAGGAAAAGATTCAAGAGCGTCGAAGTCACCAGGCCTCCCAGAATCACCACCGCCATCGGATACTCGATTTCGTGCCCCGGCAGATTCCCGCTGACGATCAACGGCACCAACGCCAGGCCCGTCGAGAGAGCGGTCATCAAAATCGGCGCCAGCCGCTCGGCGCTGCCGCGCAGCACCAGCCCCATTCCGAACGGCTCGCCTTCGACCTGCTCCAAGTGCCGGTAATGACTGACCAGCATGATGCCGTTGCGCGCGGCGATGCCCAACACGGTCACGAAGCCCACCAGCGAACCGAGCGAGAGCACGCCCGTGTCGAGCCAGGCCCCCACCACGCCGCCCACCAGGGCAAACGGCAACGTCAAGAACACCATCAGCGTCAGCCGCCACGACGCGAAGTCGACATACAGCAGAAGCAGAATGCCGACCAACGAGAGGGCGGAGAGCAAGAACAGCCGCCGACGCGACTCCTCGCGCGCGGCATACTCGCCGATGAACTCCGGCCGATAGCCGCGCTCGAATTGCAGCTTCTTCACCCGCTCCTGGATTTCGCGATGTACCGACCCCAGGTCGCGGCCCTGCACGTTGCAGGTCACGTCGATCCGCCGTGACGTGTTCTCATGCAGCACTTCGTTGGGGGCCGGCACGATCTCCACGTCGGCCACGTCGCCCAACAACACATAACCGCTGCCGGCCGCACTGGCACTGCTCGGCGGTGCGGGCAACGCCATCACGCCCGGAGCGCCGATCGGCCGGCTTGCCGTCGCCGTCGGTGCCGGACTGGCCGTGCCGCGGGGCAGGTCGATGGGCAGGCGGCGCAAGGCGTCGAGATCGGCACGCACCCGCGGCACTCCCCAGACCATCACCGGGATGCTCTTTTGGCCGTAGTAAACTTCCCCCACGATCGTGCCGCGCACGAATGTCTGCACCGCGTGGCGGACCTGCCCGGCGGTGACGCCGAAGCGGCCGGCCGCATCCTGCCGCAGCCGCACCTGGATCTGCGGCACCAGCGTCTGCTGCTCGATGTGCGGCGTATGCACTCCCTCGATCTCGGCCATCACGTCGTAGACCTGTTGGGCCGTCGCACGCAGCGTGTCGAGTTCCGGCCCGAAGATGCGCACCACGATGGTCGCCTTGGCCCCGGTCAGCACTTCTTTAATGCGTTCCTTGAGATACGTCAGCACGTCGCGATAGAGGCCCGGATAGCCATCGACCACGCTTTGCACGCGGTGCATGGTCTCTTCGACGTCGTGCTCTGGATCGACGCTGATCCACAGCTCGGTGAAGTTCGGCCCCACCACCTCGTCGGCCACTTCCGCCCGGCCGATGTGCGAGCCGAAATTCTTCACGCCGGGCACCTGCCGCAGCTCTTTGCTCACGCGGACGGTGAGCCGTGTCATGGCCTCCAACGACGTGCCCGGCTTCTCCACCCAGTGCATCAAGAAATCGGTTTCTTTGAAGTTCGGCAGGAACTCTTCGCCCAGCCTGGTCACCGCCACTCCGCTGGCGGCGAACATGCCGACGAGCACCGCCAGGGCCATTTTGGGCCGGCCCAGAAAAGGCGGCAGCAGCTTGAGGTAAATCGCCTTCAGCCAGCGGGCCAACGGCGCCTCGGCCCGTTGCGAGGGCGCACCCGGCAGCAGCATCAACGACATGGCCGGCGTCACCGTCAGCGCCGTGATGAGCGACGCCAGGATCGCCAGAATATAGGCCCAGGCCAGCGGCCGGAAAAACGAACCCGACAGTCCTTCCAGGAACAAGACGGGCACAAACACCAACGTCACGATCAGGCTGGCATAGACAACCGCGCTGCGCACTTCGAGCGAAGCGTCGAGCACCACTTGCAGCACGGGCCGCGGCTGCGGCAACTGCCGGTTCAGCTTCAGCCGCCGCAGGATGTTTTCGACGTCGATGATGGCGTCGTCCACTACCTCGCCCAGCGCGATCACCAGCCCGGCGATGACCATCGTGTTCAAGGTCGCGCCGCTCAAGGCCAGCACCACGGCCGCCGACACCAACGACAGCGGGATGGCCGTCAGGCTGATGAGCGACGTGCGCCAATCGAACAAGAAGGCCACCAGAATCGCGATCACCAGCAGGCAGCCCACCAGCATGGCCCGCGACAAGTTGTCGAGCGATCGCTCGATGAACGTCGCGGGGCGAAAGATGGCCGGGTCGATCTCGATGTCGGCCAGGCCGGGCCGCAGCGCGTCGAGCGCCTTCTCGACCTTGCGCGTGAGGTCCAGCGTGTTGCCCCAAGGCTGCTTCTCGACGATCAACAGCAGCCCCGGCCCGTCGTTGATGACGGCGTCGCCGATCGGAGCGGGAAAGCTCTCGACGATCTCGGAAACGTCGCCCAGGCGCATCGGCGCCCCGTTGCGAAAATCGACCACTGCGTCGGCCAGATCGTCGGCGTTATCGACGCTGGTCAACTGCCGCACGGCGAGCCGCTGATTGGGCGTATCGACGAACCCGCCGCCTGCCGGCGTGACGGCCTCGGCGGCCGCCCGTTCGACCGAGGAGAGACTGACGCCGTGGGCTTGCAGCCGTTCGGGATCGACCAGCACCTGGAACTGGCGGTCGCGTTGTCCCCAGATGGCCACGTTGGCCACGCCCGACACGGCCATCAACCGCGGTCGCATGGTCCAGCGGGCCAAGTCGGTCAGTTCCATCTGCGAGAGCTTTTTCGAACTGAGGCCGATCTTCATCACGCGGCTGGTCGACGACAGCGGCGAGAGCATGACGGGCGGCCGGGCCACGGCCGGCAGCCGCGCCGCCTCGACGGCCAGGCGTTCTTGCACAAGTTGCCGCGAGCGGATCAGGTCGCTGCCCGCCTGAAAGATGAGCTTGATCGACGACAGGCCCAGCACCGATTTCGACCGCATGGCCGAAAGGAAGGGGATGCCGTTGAGCGCGTTTTCGAGCGGCATGGTAACGAGGCTTTCGACTTCTTCGGTCGAGAGTCCCGGCGCTTCGGTCTGGATTTCGACCAGCGGCGGCGCGAATTCGGGAAAGACGTCGAGCGGCGCGTGCTCCAGCGTTCGCAGGCCGTAGATCATCAAGACGACGGCCAGCGCGAGCACGACGGCCCGCAAGCGCAGTGAGGTGCTGATGAGCCAAGTCATATGTGGTAGTGGTTAGGGGGTACGCCAAGCCAGAAGCGGCGATAATGAAGGCGTCACGTCTGGGCGACCAAAGTGCGCACACTGATCGGCTCAGGCGTGACAAGAGCTATCATACCTGTTGCTTGCTCGTTAGTCAGCCCAGGTACGTCGCACCCATCGAGATCACGAACATCCGGGTGCGACGGTTGCACTTAGATCGGCGGCTGGGCCGGATGGCCGATCCGGCCGCGGTTGCCGCCTCCGGCGACCTTGGGTAACGGCACAAACACAACCGTGGTGTCGGGCAGCGATTGTTGAAGATCGTCCTTGGCGGGGCCGCTGAACTGATCGCCCACCACGCACAACAATTCCAGCTTCGCCATCTGCTTGAGGTGGACCAGACCACGTGAGTGCTTCCTGCTCGTCGGCTTGCCGCGAGAGTTGGCCCCGCCAGCCAAAATAAGACCCCGACGCCAGCAACGGCGTTAAGACAGCCAGCAACCACGCTTTACGGCGTGCGACACGGATCGATTGGGCCATCGCTCACCTCAATTATTAGCGAATGATGAGACTAAGGTTAGTATATTGTAAAGAACTGTGTCAAATGGGCCTAGGGCAAATTCAAACTGCAGTTGACGCCGCGAAGGCGTTCCGCTAGCCTCCGCACCGAAAATATCGGGCCCAGGACGGGCCCCTCTGCCAATGCGTCCTTGAGTTTGCAGCCTGAGCGGCGGACCGTTTCTCGATGTCGTTCGTCGACGACGAGAGACAAACCCTATTTACGGCCGCCCCCCAAGCGGCCAAGGACGGATCCTGTCGGGGGCCCTCGATGGTCTCGCAACGGCGCTGGCTGTTTGTTCTTGCCTTGACTTGGCTGGAGGTGTTGACCTGCGGCGACCGGTCGGGGGCGCAACCGGACCAGAGCAGAATCCGCGTGGCCCGGCTGATCGAGCGGCTGGGCAGCAGCTCTTACGCAGACCGCGTGTCGGCCAGCGAGGAACTAGCCGTCGTCGCACCCGCGGCGCGCGACCAGCTTGCCGTCGCCACGCACAGCGACGATCCGGAAGTGCGGCTGCGAGCCAAGCAGTTGCTCCGCAAGCTGAACGAGGATGAGTTGTGGCTCGCCTCGCGCATCGACTGCCACTTCCAGCAAGCGGCCGCCTCGCAGTGTCTGGCCGCCATCTCGGCACAATCGGGCAACCGGCTGCTCGTCGGTGACGAGTACGGCGCGTTTAAAGACCGGCCCGTCGACCTCGATCACAGCGGGGCGCCCTTCTGGCAGGTCGTCGATCAGCTTTGCCGCCAGGCGGGCAACCGCGTACGACCGCACTTCGACACCCGCAGCCCCGGCCTGGTCGTCGTGGCGGGCGTGGCCGGCAAGCATCCTCTGGCCTACGCCGGGCCGGTAAAGGTACAGATCAATCGTGCCCGGCGGCTGTTCAGCGAAGAGTTGGATTATGAACAGCACTCTTCCGAGGCGGCCCACTCGTTTCAGTTCGACCTGCAGGCCCTCTGGGAAGACCGCTTTCGGCTGGTGGCCTATCGCTTGCAGCCGGAACTGGCCGAGGCCGTGACGAACAACGGGGTGCGGCTGAGCGGCCACTCGACGACCAGCGGCTGGAACCTGGCCGGGCCTTCAACCCGCCAGGTTTCGATGAACCTGCGAATTCAGCCGCCCTCGACGAGCGCGTCGTCGCTGAAGACGCTGCGGTTGAAATGGGGCTTGATCGCCGTGGGCGATCTGGCCCAACTCGATGCCGACGCGCGTCCCTCGGAGGCTCCTTATTATCAGGATGGCGTCGAGTTGACCGTGCAAGCGGTGGAAATGTTTCCAGGACCGCGCTGTGAGGTAACGGTGCGGCTGGCGTCGGATGCGGTCGTTTCCGAACCGGCGGAGTTGGTCTTTTGCGAGAACGAGATGGAGTTGTTCGACGGGGAGGGACGGGCCTATCGCAAGCAGGGGCAAACCAACACCATTGTGGAACACGCCGCGGTCATGAAAGTGAGCTTCTCCGGCGACGACCTGCACACCGGGCCGAAGAAGCTGCGGCTTCGCTATCCGCGCATCCGTTCGCAGCGCGACCTGGAGATCGTCTTTCGCGATGTGCCGCTGCCGCTGGCCCGGCCCGATTGAGCCGGGAGGCGGTAGTGTTTTAATAGTGAGTTGGGTGTGGCAATAGCCGTAGTTGGGTGTGGCAATAGCCGTAGGGTGGGACCAGCGAGCTTGCGAGCGCCGGCCCACCATTTTCGGCAATCGTGGTGGGCCGGCGCTCGCAAGCTCGCTGGTCCCACCCTACGGCTATTGCTACGGCCAACTACGGCTATTGCTACGGCCAACTCACTATTAAGACACCACCCGCTTGCCGCGGCGATTGACTCGCGCTGGGCGGTGCGGTAAGGTCATAGACATGTTAACCTTGAATCGCAGTCCAGTGCGGTCCGACCCGGCGGTCATGGGCGGCACACTTGTCTTTCGCGCCAGCCGCGTTCCGGCGCAGACGCTGCTCGACTACCTCGACGACGGGTACACGGTCGACGAATTCTTGGAAATGTTTCCCTCGGTTGAGCGCGAAGATGCGGAGGAATTCCTCCGTCTTGTCCGGGGTGAATGCAATGCGGATCGCCTTTGACGAGAACGTGCCTCGCCCTTTGCTGCGTATCTTCGAACCCCGCCCATCAGGTCAAAACGGTCGCGGAACTTGGGCTCGCTGGGACAACAAACGGTGCGCTCCTCGCGAACACGGAGGGCAATTTCGACGTGTTCCTCACGGCTGACAAGAATCTGCGGTATCAGCAGAACTTGAGGGGACGGTCGCTGGCGATCGTCGAACTTCCTACGAATCGACTCCCGATCCTGAGGACCATGACGGCGGAGATCGCGTCCGCGGTAGTTTCCGCGGCACCTGGGTACGTACACTCAACTCGCCTTGCCTCAGCCGCGGCCTTGACCGCCTGGATCGGGACGATCACCGGAACGTGAATGTGGCGTTTCTCTAAATGGCCGTGTAGAGTGATACACACAAGCGGGATTTCGCTCATTTGCTGATCGAACCATGAAGCACCAGCAACTCGTTCGCCGATTATTTTGGCTGGCCGCCGTTATGAGTCTCGCGTCCGATTCCAAAGGCTTCGACCGTCCCACAGGCGATCCCCAGCAGGGCCGCTCGATGATCGTGGCAGAACATGGCATTGTGGCCACCAGCCAGCCGCTGGCCGCCCAGGCCGGACTCGACGTGCTCAAGCGGGGCGGCAATGCGGCGGATGCCGCCGTCGCCGCCGGGGCCGTCATGGGCGTCGTCGAGCCCATGAGTTGCGGCATCGGCGGCGACCTGTTCGTCATCTATTGGGACAACAAGACGAAAAAACTCTACGGCCTCAACGCCAGCGGCCGCAGTCCCTACCAACTCACGCGCGACGTGTTTACCAAACAGGGGCTGGAGCAGATTCCCGACGAAGGACCGCTCTCGTGGTCGGTGCCCGGCTGCGTGTCGGGCTGGAACGATCTGCTGGCACGTTTCGGCAGCCGTCCACTGGCTGAATTGCTCGGACCGGCTATCGTTTACGCGGAGCGCGGCTTCGCGGTCAGCGAGATCATCGCCGCCGATTGGAAGTCGTCTGCAAAGAGCCTGGCGCGTCGGCCCGATGCCGCCAAGACATTTCTGGTCGAGGGCCGCGCCCCGGCCGTGGGCGAATTGTTCCGCAATCCGCGCCTGGCCGCCACCTATCGCGCCATCGCGACGGGCGGGGCCGATGCCTTCTATCGCGGACCGATCGCCGAGCAAGTCGTGGCCTTCAGTCGAAGTCAAGGCGGCTACTTCTCGCGCCAGGATTTCGACGATCATCGCAACGAATGGGTCGATCCCGTGTCGACGCATTACCGCGGTTATGATATCTGGGAGCTGCCGCCCAACGGCCAGGGCATCGCCGTGCTGGAAATGCTCAATCTGCTGGAAGGTTACAACCTGGCGTCGATGGGGCCGGCCAGCGCCGACTATCTGCACCTGTTGATCGAAGCCAAGAAGCTGGCCTTTGCCGATCGGGCACGATTCTATACCGACCCGGCCTTCGCCCGGCTGCCGTTGGCCGAGCTGATCTCCAAGCCCTACGCCCAGCGGCAGCGGGGCCGCATCGACCTCGCCCGTGCGGCCACCGACGTGCCCGCGGGCGACCCGCGCCTGATCCACGGCGACACGATCTATCTGGCGGTGGTCGACAACGACCGCAACTGCTGCTCGTACATCCAGAGCAACTACTATGGCTTTGGTTCGCAGATGGTGCCGGGCGACCTGGGCTTCGCGTTGCAGAACCGCGGCACGCTGTTCGCCCTCGACGAGGAGCATCTCAACCGCTACGAGCCGCACAAGCGACCTTTCCACACGATCATTCCCGCCCTGGTCACCAAGGGCGGCCGGCCCTGGTTGGTGTTCGGCGTGATGGGCGGCGACATGCAGCCGCAGGGCCACGTGCAGGTGCTGGTGAATCTCATCGACTTCAAGATGAACGTGCAGGCGGCCGGCGACGCCCCGCGCGTGCGGCATTCGGGCAGCGCCGCGCCGACCGGCGTGAGCGGCGACCCGGCGGGCGGCAGCGTGTTCGTCGAGTCAGGCATCAGCGACGCGACGGTCGCGGCGTTACGCGAGAAGGGCCATCGCGTCTCGCGGGCCCGCGGCGGCTACGGCGGTTACCAGGGCATTCTCATCGACTGGGAGCACGGGACGCTGGCCGGCGGCAGCGAGTCGCGCAAAGACGGCTGCGCGGCGGGCTACTAAGCTTCACGCTTCAACGTTCAGCGTCACCCGCTGGATCGTGTTCCGCCCCGATTTGGCAAACGGGCGCGGCAGCGGCTGGGCATGGCCGGCCACGTCGATGGTCCGGCAACGCACGTCATACTTGCCGGGCGCGAGCGCGGGAGCCAGCACGGCCCAATGCGCGATCGTATATCGCAGTGGCCATTGCCGCGGACGCCCGGTCAGCGGATCGAACTGCACCATGCCATCCGGCAGCTTGCCGTCGGGCAGGTTCGGCCAGCGATCGGGCGGCGGCAAGATGTCGGCGCCCTGCCAGGGCGCCGTCGCCAGATACGGATCGTCGGGCGGCAATGGCCCGTCCTTGGGCTGGAGCCAGTATTGCACTTTAGCCAGGCCCGAAATGCCCACTTGAGCGATGCCCGTGATCGCGATCGGTTGCCCGGCGCGGCCCTTGATCTCGATGTCGGCGAAGCGGGCCAGCGTCTTCAGCCAGCTATTGTTCGTGTCGTTGTTTCCATCGGCGTAGGTGTCGTTGGACTGATGGTTGTTGGTCAAGAGCACCCGCTGGATCCATTTGACCGACTTGAAGCCGTAGCTTTCCGGCACCAACATCCGCACCGGACCGCCGCGTTTGCCCGACAGCCATTCGCCGTTCAGCTTGTAGCACAACAGCACCGGCAGACCTTCGGGTGGGTCTTCCAGCACGCGATTGACGGGCAGCCAGCACTGGAACATCTGCTTGGGGTCTTCATTGTGGTGGCCGTAGTAAGAAACGTGGCGGATGTTTTCCTTCGGTCCTGTGAGCCAGATCACTTCTCGCAGCGGCACACCTTCCCACAGTCCCATGCCCAGCGGCGAGTTGCCGTTGTTGCAGGTCATAAGCTTCAGAATCCGTACGGCATGCTTCTCGGCCAGTTTCATCAGGCCGTCAAAATCGAGGGCCGTACCTTGCGCTTTGGACAGCGGCCGCTCGATCTGCGAGTTGCTATCCGGATCGGCGAAGACTTCGAGTTGCCATGTTTCTCGCACCAGGCCCGCCTCGCGGAGCTTGTCGGGCGGCAACGTGTAAGGCAGCGGATTGCCGCGCTCGACGGTTCCGAACTTCGCGTCCGGCGTGAGGTATTTGTCTTGCAGAGCTGCCGCCGCGGCACGTAGCGGATCGCCGCCTTCCGTTGCGCCGGCGAATGACCGCGAACTGGCGAGCGCCGCAGCACCCGCGGCGCCGAGGCCGAGGAAGTAACGTCGCGTGAGCTGGAGATGTTGTCGGGCAAGATCGTGGCCGAGCATGGCGCGAACCTCAATGGGGCGTGATCGCCGGGATACGAAACTGTTCTACATCGCCGAGCGGCGGAATGCGAGCGTCTCTGGGAGGATGGGCTTCCCAGCCCGTCACGGTCGACTGGTGACGGCCGTAGCGACGAGTTGCCGGGCGGCGCTTTCACCCGCTCGCAACACCAACACCTTTCCTCGCCGCACCGATGATTGAACGCCAGCAGCGAAGCTCCAATAACCTTTACCCTTTTCCCCGCCTTCCGCCGCCGCGACGCCGGGCTTGGCGAACCGGCTTTAGCCGTTGCGGCGATCATGGTTCGTCAACGCTTCACCTCCGGAGTCTCTTTCGAGCCAATCACTGCCGCATCGGCTGGATTCAGCTTGGCGGCCATCAGTGAGCGCAGCTCCTCGGCGGTTTTATCCTTTGCGTTCAGCGCGATCGCTTTGTCCAGTTCGCGGACCGCCTCCTTTGGATGTCCGAGGTACGCGTACTGAAAACCGAGCAAGAACCGCGCGGCGGCCGAGTCGTTCGTCTTGACGGCTTGTTCCCGGTGCCGATTGGGGCGCACCCACTCCACCGTGTATGGAACGGCCGAATCATCAATGGCGGCACGAATCTCGGACTCAGCGTCGATGGGCTCGATTTCGCGCACGGCGTCGGCTGGCGACTCGAACACGAAAAGACCGGGTTCATCGAGGAGAACAATGAGCATCTCGTTCCGTCTAACGATAAGGCGAAGCTGCCGAGGCCGCACGCAGGGACGTTGAATCGCGGAAAATCAGTTGGCGGCCGCGGTCCGCTTCCAGGGCCGTTGGCCCGTCCCCATGTCATTCTCGCTTGCACGACCCGCGGAATTACGGTGCCACGGGCCGCGGTCGTTCTCGGCATCATCGTAGTCGTCGATCGCGCCGTTGTCGAGCGGCGGTTCGCCGCGGAGGCAGGCACCTTGAATTAGCCGGCTGTAGTGTATAACTACGAGTCGACTCGACGGCGAGAACGCGCGGAGGTGGCATCGTCCGCCGCAAGTTGAGCCGCATCCGCGTGTCGGATCGAGGTGGGTTGCGGATCACTTCGTCCTGGCCAAAAGGTCCCATGCGTAGAATCGCCAGCGGTGGGCAAGCCGTTTCGCGGTCCAGTGCTGGAGGCGCACCAGCGAACGCACGAACATACCGGTTTGGACCTGCCTGCACCAAGGCCGACGTGCGGCAACGATGGGCGCGCTTTTGCCTGCGGCGCGCAAAGCACGTAGGATGGGCGGTATCGAACTCACGCCCGAGAGCGAAAGAACATGGGCCTTTGCGACCGTATTGCAAGCAATCGCTTTTCGCGCCGCCCGCGGCTGCAATTCAGCCTGAGATCGCTGTTGGCGGCGATGCTGGTCGTTGGCCTGGTGCTGGGTTGGTACGTCGAGCATGTTCGCCGGCAGCAATTATTCGCAAGACTGCGTGAGTTGGGCGCCGGCGTGTGCGACGATTTGAAGGAGGACGATTTCGCCCTCGTCGAAATGGCGCTGAACGGCAGCACTGCCGAAGAGCGACGGTGGGCGTGCTTGGCGTTGGAAAAATTCGCCCAAGCTCTGATTCACGCTGAGGGCGATTCCGAGTCCGCGGACACGGGTAGGGTGGCGCGACTGTGTCTGACTCCGGCATACGTTGCGCGGCGCTTTCCGCGATTGCTCGGCGCCGCCGACGCCGCCGATCCTGACCTCAACGAATTCGCCTTTCGGGCGATGGGCTCGCTCGCCAGACATACCGACGTTCTGAGCCGGGACCAGATTGCCACCTCCTGTGACAAGGCCGTGGCCAGCCTTGAGTCTGATGATTTCGAGCGCCGCCGAAGGGGCGTGCATCTGTTGAGCGACTTGATGGGACGACTGGATGATACGCGACAGAAAAAGGCTGTCGATCAATTACTTCAAATCGCCGCGGATTGGCTACGGTCCGACCGATGGACATGGGGCGAATGGCAGCACAAGGTGAACGCCCCCGGCACACCAAGACAGCGATTTCAGCATCAGGCTTTGCAAGCCCTGTTGTACAACTGTAGATTCATTAACGACGATGGCCAGGCGATGCGGGCGTATCGGTTCCTGGAGACCGGATTGGCCGGCCACGCGCTCGATTTGCAGGCGGTGGTCAGCATGGCAGCGTTAGCGTCGCGGTTGCCGGCCGCGCAGCGCCGCAACGTGGCTCAGCTAGTTATCGGCGGAGTGTCCGACCGGCTCTTTTGGCACGACGTGGGTTCGGGTGTTTCGATTTGGAGAAACTACGCCGCCGACGCGCTGCTCCAACTTGCAGCGTGCCTTGACAAGGACGAGGTTCAGCAAGCGCTCAAGGCGATTAAGTCGCAACACTTGGATGCGGAACACGCGGACGCTTTCAAAGCGGCGAAGATGGCTCTGCAGAGTCGGCTGGCACAATCGAATTAGCCGATGAACTGATCGCCCTAATCATGGCGTCGACACATTTGCTCGCGCGTGCTGGTGCCGCTGGGCCGTCGCCTGGTCGGCGATTGTCACCGTGGCTGCGGAAGCCGTCACGCTACACTTGCGCCTCGGCTGGGAGCTGACCGCGGTCGAGTTCAACAAGAACGCGCCGCTCGTCTTTCAAACCCACCACATGTTTTGGAGCGTGCCGCTGATCGCCCTGTTGTCTCTCTGATGGCGGCGGCCGAGACGCAGCGGCGCACTGGTGGGGCTAATATAGCGTGGAACGGTCAGCCTCAAGAATCGGATTAAAGGGGCCAGGGCTGGTAAAAACGACATCGTCACGTATCGCAAGACTTGTCAGGTGGCGAATCGTGAGCGACGTTTTCGTGGCGCGCGAGTTTGTGCTCGTCGGCTGCCACGTTCCATGACCTTGACGTCGGAGGGAGATGGCGATGCGTTGGCTCTTGCTGGCTTCGATCGTGGTCCTTGCTCTCGGGGCGGCGGACAGCGCCCATGGCGACTGGCGAACCTACGGTACTGCCAATCGCATCAGCCCCGACGGCGTCTGGCAGAGGGGCTACGGGCGGATGGGCTACGGCTGGTACAGCGCCTACGGCGATTACATCGGCAACGACTACAGTTGGATCAATTTCCGCTATCGCAACCGGTCGTCTGGTTTCAATTTCAATCGCACGGACAACTACGGCTTCCCCGGCCCACGGACCAACGGCTCTCGCGCGCGTTGAGCGTCTCGGCGGCGTCGGTAGACAGCGACATCTGCAATTGGCCGGCTTACTTCGGGTCCGCCAGGTCTAAGTGTCACGAGGCGGCCTTTGCCAGTCACCTCTTGGCTTCGCGAATCAAGCCCTCGATGATCGGCGTAAGATCCCCGCCGTGTTCCTTGTAGCGAATGACCCCTTTCGCGTCGAGCAGATAAATTGTCGGCCAGGCGTCGACATGCCAACGAGTGCAGATGGCGCCGTCGCGGCCGCCGTCCCACCAACAGTGCCAGGTGATTTCGCCGCGGCGGACCGCCTCGCGCAGAGTGTCGACCTTCTCGTCGCCGCTGACGCTCAACAGGACGAACGGTTCGTTGCGCCACTTTTCTACCGACTCGCGCTCGGCGGGATACGCCGCAACGCAAGCGCCGCACCAGTTCGCCGAGAACGTCAAGCAGACGACCTTGCCGCGATAGTCGCTCAGCCGGAACACGACTCCGCCGGCATCCTTGCCTTCGATTTCGGGTGCTTGGCAACCGACTTGCAAATGCTCGATGGCAAACAGCATCCCTTCGGCCGCTTTGGCGTAGGTCTTGTCGGGCGACGGCGCGCTCGTCAAGCGAATCCGCGAACCGGCCGCGAGCTGATACTCGGGGTAGCTCACGTCGGCGAATTCCGCCGTCAAGCGCTTGAGCAGTTGCTGGGCCTCGCCCACGTATCTCTCCGGCGGCTCCGAAGTCATCGACTTCATATAGGGAATCGTCACGAGCAACCAGAAGCGGCGCCATGTCGCATCGTCTTCGGTCTCGGTGCTGCGAATCCGGTCCGCCAGTTTCGACCGCTCGTACAGATAGCATGCCAGATAGTAGCAGGCCGCGGCCCGCACTTCGCGGTGCGGGCTCTTGTCAAGAGCGGCGCGCAGCAAGGCTTCGGCCTTCGCCGCTGGAACCACCCAATGCACCTTGACAAGTGCCTGGTCGAGCTCTCGGTCCTCGATATGCCTGCGGAGGGCCAGTTCGAGGGCGCGCTCCTGGACTTGCCAGGCGGGCGATTCCGGATCGCTGGAATTGCCCAAGGCATGGCACAAGGCCGGTACTGCCACGCGGGGATCGGGCTCGCGTTCGGCAAGGGCCAGGAATTCAGCGGCCATCATGTTTTGCGGCTGCCGTCGCTGATCGTCGCGGATGCAAGCTAAAAACTCGGCATCGGTCAGCCTGGCGAGAAAGGAATCGGTCCTTTCCTTGTGCGTCTTCAGGTCCTCCCGCGAGTCGTTCTCGAACTTCTGATAGACTTGCTCCAACTCCTCGAGATGGCGTTTGACTTGGTTGCCGGGCTCCTCGGCGGCACTGGCGTGCAAGACACCGGCGAAAAGAAAACCGGCTCCTAGGAGGCAAAGCATGAAGGTGCTTTTGCACGGCCGCATTGGAATCTCCATGAATGAGAGCGAGGCGGAGACGGGGCACATTGCAGATCTACCGGGCGCATCCGAGAAAAGCAAGGGGATGGGTGCTTGTGGGACCCCTCGGTTAGCATAGCCCGCGTAAGCACCAGCCAGCCGGAAAACATGCCCGGTTGACTTTCAAAACGCCTCGATCCAGCTTTGCTGCGAGGCTTGCGTGAATGGAACGCGCAGAAGTACCTTGCCCGAGGGAGCGAGCTGCAAGACTTCTGAATCGCACGAGACCCAAACGGCGCCGGTCGTGGGACTGACGGCGACTTTGTAGGCCGTCATCGGCACCGGCTCGCCCACCTCGCCCGCGGCCGAAATAAATCGCACGCCGTCGCGCCGCCCCGCAACCCAGGCGCCGCCCATCTTCGGCACGCAAGCGACGCTGAACACCTCGAACTCGCCTAATTCCGTCTTATGTCGAACGCCGCCGTCGGCGTTCAGCAGCCAGACGCGGTTCTTGCTGCGAGGAATGTCGGGATGAGAGCGCTCGGTCAGCCAGACGCTGCCGTCGTTCGGGTTCACCGACAGCGAGGCGCAGCACCAGCCGTCGACCCGCTGGCGAAACAACACTTTCCCTTCGCGGCTGAGCTTGATGGTTTCATAGCCGGCCAGCCAAAAGGCGTCGTCGTGAGGATCGTAGGCCAGGTCGATGGCGAGGAAAGGATAGGCGGCAACTTCGTTCCCCTCAGGGTCGGAGACGAGGGTCTCGCCGTCGTTGAGCCGCTGCCCGCCGCTCGTCCAAAGATTGCCGGTCTTGGCGTCGACCGCCAGCGCATCGGCCTCGACCTGCTCAATTTGCCAGAGTTTTTGCCCGTCGATAGCGAACGCCACGATCCGGTTGGCGACATTCTCTCGGACATAAATGCGCTCTCGCTGCCGGTCGACGGCGACCCCATTTACTCCACCGACCGTCTTGCAGCAGTTGAAGCCCGTCGCCGACCAAAGCTCGTCGCCGCTGCTCGAGAGCAGCCGCAAAGCGTCGTGGTGCGGTTTCGTGTTATCGTAATCCGGATCGGCGTCGTCCAGCAGCACGACTGCGGGCTTTTCGGGCAGCGGTTTCGCGGCGCCCGTCGGCTCGAAGCGCGTGATTGGGAAGCGGGCGAACGGCCGCCCGGCGTTGTCGAACAGCTTGTCGTCGGCCAAGGCGGCGGCCACGGCCTTGCGCAGCTCCTCGCCGCGCAGGTTCCTGGCCAGTACGCGGCCGTCGGGGGCGATCAAAAACGTGCCGGGCAAGCTGCGCACCGTGTAAGCGGTCGCCACGTGGCCATTGGTGCCCCCAGCGAAACCCTGCCGCCAGGGAAGCCGCTTTTCATCGACGTAGCGCTTCGCCACATCAGGCGTGTTGTCGCAGGACAGGCTAATGAGCGCAAACCGCGGATCACCGCCGAACTCGTCGTACAGTTTTTCGAAGGCGGGAATCTCAGCCAGGCACGGAGCGCACCAGGTGGCCCAAAAATCGAGGAGCACCAGCTTGCCGCGCAGTTTGCTCAGGCGCAACGACCCGCCCGAAAGCTGCTCGACTACAAAATCGGGCGCCAGCTCGCCCGCGTCGAGCGTATCGAACAGCACGGCCTCGATCTGGCCCAGGTCGAGCGGTTCGTCGCTTCGTCCGCCGGGCACCTCGGGCACGGTGAATTCGAGTTCGGCGCGGCCGATCTCCGTGCCGACGCCGTAGGCACTCGGTGAGGGCGGGTTGGCGATGGGAACCCTTAGCTTATAGGCGCCGGCCGGCACATCGGTTATTTCAAAGTGGCCATTTTCGTCCAGTTTTGACAGATACCTCGCGGAGGGCCAGGCATAGGCGCGCTTGCTCGCGTCCCAAGCGATTATTGCGACGGGATTATTCGTTTCCCAATCAATCCCGAGCTTGTTCTTATCGGTAAGCATTACGGAACCGACGACGGTCCTGCCCCTGCCGCCGATCATGATCTTCGTAATCCGTCCTGGGCGGATATCGACGGGCGCCTGCCAGGCGTACCACCGCATTGAACTACCAAGATAACTGGTGACGACGACTCTGCACACCGAACCCTTGCCGGGAATGACACGGTCGATGGTGAATCGACCATTTTTGTCACTCTTGAGTTGGTAATCTTGGAAACCGTACACCAGTTAGGGATGCGCGCGTTCGCGAACAAACGCCACTTCGCATTCCGGAGCGAGCTTTCTCCCCATCGCGACGAGCCCCTCGATGCGGCCCCACGGTTCGAGCACGATCGGGGCGTCGGGTTTGAATTCGCTATGGAGCCGCTCGGCATAGCCTTCGTCGTGAACAATCACCAGCAGGAACGGCTCGTCGCCCTGAGGCGGAAACGCGAAGCGACCGTCGGCGCCAGTTTTGACGACGTCGGCCTGGTTTTGATGCCGGTCGAAGTTTCCCGACTTCAGAACAGCACGATTCTGTTGCGTCGCCAATCCCACCTCGGCACCCGCTGCCGGTGAACCATCGGCGAGCAGTACGACGCCGGTCGGCCCGTTGCCCGGTTTCAACTCGAGGTCGAAGCTTTGCTTTCCTTCCGTCGAGCGGAAAACACGGGAGGTGGCCGGCAAATAGCCGTCGGCGACCACTTGCAACACATGGCCTTCCATCGGCTCGTCGAACTTGATGTCGTACTCGCCCTTTTCAAACAGCGTCGGTTCGTCGCGCGACCACGACACGTCGTCTCGGTTCGCGGACCGCCAGCCGTGACGCAGGCGGAACTTCTTGACGGGCTGATGCGAGACGGCATCGGTCACTCGGCCGCCGATCGTCAGCTCCGGGTAAAGCGTGACCTTGTGCGTTTCGGCCGAAGCCGCCAGCGGCGTTCGCCGCGCCGACATATAGCCGCTCTTGAGCAGGTCGAACAAAACGGCGTCGTCCGGCGCTGAGCGAAACACGGCCTTTCCCTGAGCGTCAGTCCGCGCGCTCAGCTTCAGCGTGCGATAGCCGCGCCAGGTATCGCTGACCACCCATACCTCGTTGAGGGCCTTGCCGTTTACGTCCGTGACCTGAACGCTCAGCGTGTGGCCCGGTTGCAACTCAAATCGCAAATCTTTGGTCTCTTCGCTGAGGGCCAGCTCCTGGAACGTGGGTGAAAAGCCTTCGCCCTGCACCGTGACCAGCGATCTGCCCGGCTTGCAGTTCTTCAAGACGAACCGCCCCTGAGCGTCCGTCGTTGCTTCGGGCTCGTTCGTGCCGAAGCGGCTGAAGCCCAGCCGCGCCTGAGCCCCTGCAACGGCCTTGCCATCTCGATCGACCACTTGCCCTGCCACTTGCAGGCCCTGCTTGAGCACAGCCACATTGCTTAGGCCTCGATTGGCTGTCGAGTAGCCCGACAAATAATCCGCATGCTCAACGCGAATGCCGACCGCGCCGATGTCGGCTGGCGCATCATCCCAAGTCCAATGGCCGTCGGCATCCGTGTTGAGCGTGGCCGCCGTGAACATGTAATTCGCCAGCTTCGGCCAAGTGACGGGCATGGAGACATCGAGCGAGGCGCCCGCGATCGGCCGGCCTTTTTCGTCCTCGACCATGCCACCGATTTGTGTGCCTTCATCGAAACGCAGGTCGATGCGCGCCGGCATTTCGATCTTCTGCTGCTCGCCGCGCCAGACGTGATGAATCGAAACGAAGCCAGCCTTGGCGGCCGTCATCCAGAGGTGATTGATCTCTTCCTTGGCCGGCCAGGTCAGCCGCGCTTGGCCATCGCGGTCGGTCGTCACGAATTGATTGAAGTTCTGCCCGCCGATTCGGCCGCCGAACCGCAGGCCCGCGCCGGCCAGTGGCTCGTCCGTGTCGGCGCTGACCGCTTGAATCAACGTCGTTTGATTCGTCTTGTCCGGCGCGTTCGGCTCGGTCTCCTTGGCGGCGTGGTTGTTCTCGGTTTTGCTCGCCGTCGCCTTGTCGGGCGACTGCCGCGCGGCGGTGGGCGGTTCGGCGATCGTTTCGCTGATGGTGAGGCCGCCCCACAGCAAGCTGGCGGCGGCGACCACGGCAACCGCCGCGGCCACTCGCCATTTAGGCAAACTTATGATTCCGGTTTGCCGCCGCATCGCCTCGATGCGGTGCAGGACGCGAGAGCTGCGCGCCATCGCCAGGCCGACCACTTTGGGCTGCTCCGCAAGGCGCAACGCGAGGCGCGCCAAGATGCAAACATAGAAATCGGCGTCTTTGATGCAGCCGGCGGCCAACGCGTCGCAGACGTAGTCGCAAGCATCGACATGTGCCCGCCGCGCCAACCAGATGAGCGGGTGAAACCAGAGCGCGATCGACAGCGCGTGCAGCAGCAGATTGAACGCGGGATCATTCCCCTTCAGGTGAGCGAGCTCATGCGCCAGAATCGCGCCCAGTTCCTCGCGTCGCGCCGCCTCGCATTGGCACGAAGGCAGCAAAACGAGCGGTCGCCAAACACCGATCAGGCACGGCGTTGCGAGGCGCTTGGTCTGTACGATCCGAAAGGCACGCCGCAGTTGCAACCGGGCGGCCGCAACGGTCGCTTCACCGGCCACCCAGCCGGGCACGGCGAACGAGTCGGTCCTGATAAGGCGCAGGCGGACAATTCCGACCGCCGTCCAGAGAATACCGACCAGTGCGCCGATGGACCAGCAAGTGAGCGCCAGAGCAGCCAGCGACAAGGTCCGCGGCGCCAGGTGGGCGGCCGTTGTTTCAGCGCGTTCGCCCGTCGCGTCGCAAGCGTCGTCTGAAGACGGCGGTTGGCCGGGGGGGCCGTGATCTGCACTCGTCCCTTCCTGGGCGATGGCCGGCGCCTGCCGGGCCGCGGCGCCTTCGCTCGCCGGAGGCGGCGTGGTGCGGGCCGCCGTGAATGAAACGTCGCGCATTGTTTCGCCGGCGTCAAGGTGTGTGGATTCGATGGCACTGGTATTTTCCATCGCCTGTCGCGGCCGCAACAGGCGGAGATTCACCAGCGGCGGAGCGAGCGACAATGCCGCCACGGCGAGCATTGCCAGCGCCGTCATCCGCCAAACGAGCACGCGCCAACGTGGATTCGAGCGGGCCAGGATGGCATGAAATATCCAGGCCATTGCCAGCACGACAGTCACCTTGCTTAGCAGCACCAGCGTCGCGTTCATCGTCGTTCCTTTGGCGCGGAGCGCCGTAAGAGTTGTTCGTCGGCGAGACGTTTCAGCTCGATGAGATGTTCTTCGCTCAGCTTTTCGCTACGGATGAGATTGAGCAGCAGCGCCTGCGTCGAACCGGCACAATAGGTGTCGATCAGCTCGCGCAGCGTTTTGCGCAGGGCCGATTGCCGGCGCGTGACGGCCTGATAATAAAACGCCTTGCCGACCTTTTGCCGTCGGACGTGTCCCTTCTCGCACAAGATGGTCAGGTACGACCGCAGCGCGGGGTTCTTGATCGGCTCCGGATAGAGCCGATGGATTTCACTCGGCTTCATCTCGCCATGCTCCCACAGCAGTCGCATTACGTTCAGTTCGCCGGGCGTAAATCGAGGCATGGCAGTTTAACCGCGTCGAGAGGCCAATGTGCAGAGAATACTGCACGTGATGATCGCTGTCAAGCGCCGGTCCCCTGTGGGGAAACGCAGGGTTCAACGATGGCGATTCTTGGGACGCAGGGCCCCTCGTTCAGCTCCGCTGCAGGCGCAGTCCTTTGGGGACCAGCCAGCGCTCGGCCGCCTCGAACAAACCCTGCGTGACGATCGCCAGCAGGGCGGCCGGCACGGCGCCATCCAGAATCAGGCCGACGTCGTCCAAGCGAATGCCGCTGAGGATCGGTTGTCCGTAGCCGCCGGCGCCGATCAAGGCGCCGGGCAAGCGGACGTCTGCCGAGCTTTCAGAAGACCGCTCATTCGTCGTTTTCATTCTGGTTCGCCTGCCCGGCCATCCCTTGCACGGCCGCCGGAGCGGAAGTAGAAACGGTTCACAAGGATTCGCTCCAGCGAGGCGGCGAGGCATGATATCCGATCTACCGGGCCGCTTCTTTTTTTTGGGAGGAGAAAAACGCGATGCGGCTGTTGGTCATTGAAGATCAAGTGGATTGTGCTCTCGTTCTTGAAAAGCGGCTGGCGTTGGAAGGGCACGAAGTGCGCGTGTGCCACAACGCGTGCAGCGCCTTGCTGGATGCCCCGGAGTTTGAGCCCGATGCCATCCTGCTCGATATCGGGCTGCCCGGAATGGATGGCTGGCAACTCGCCCCCTTGCTTCGCGATGCGTTAGCCGACAAGCAGGTAGTCTTGATCGCGATCTCCGGGTATCAAACCGAGAAAGATTTCCTTCGGTCGAGAGCCGCCGGCATCGACCATCATCTCACGAAGCCCAACTACTTCCAGCAACTGACGGAGATATTGAAGCAGCGACCATCGCAATCGTGAAGGTGCCGGAACCGATTCGCAGTTTCTCATGGATTCTCGTTCTCACAACCGTGCCGCGTGGAACAAAAAGGCCGAAGAACACGACCGGTGGACAGTGCCGGTCAGCAGCGAGGCCATCGAGCAGGCCCGCCACGGGCAGTTTCGCATTCTCCTGACGCCGACGAAGCCGGTGCCGATGGCCTGGTTCCCGCTTCTGCAAGGGACGCCAGCGCTGTGCCTGGCCTCCGGCGGCGGACAACAGGGGCCGTTGCTCGCCGCAGCCGGTGCCGTCGTGACCGTGTTCGACAACTCGCCGCGGCAGCTTGAACAGGACCGGTTTGTCGCCAAGGGCGAGGGCCTCGCGATCGAAACCGTCGAGGGCGACATGCTTGACCTGTCGGTGTTTGCGGATGAAACATTCGAGCTGATCGTGCATCCCTGCTCGAATTGCTTCGTGCCGGCAGTCCGGCCAGTTTGGCGCGAGTGCTTTCGCGTGCTTCAACGCGGCGGCGTGCTGCTGGCCGGCTTCGTGAATCCCGTTCGCTACCTCTTCAACGCGGACGAAATCCAGAACGGTAATTTGGCGGTTTGCCACCGGATTCCCTACTCCGATCTTCGCGATCTGGACGGCGCCGAGCTGCGGCGGATCGTCGTCGACCCAGGTGCGCCACTCGAATTCGGCCATACGCTGAACGACCAAATCGGCGGGCAGCTCGATGCGGGTTTTTTGCTCACCAGCGTCTACGAGGATCATTACGCCGAGACCGACGGCGATCCGCTGTCGCGCTACATCGACAGCTTCATGGCCACGCGTGCCATCAAGCCGCATCGTGCGTGATGCAGTTGCTTGCCGCCGCGAAAGAGGTGTGATAGAATGCCGGCATGACTGAGCTGAGTCGCGAATTGCAGCAGGCCCTCGATAGTCAGGCGGACGCACCGCCGCGGCTCGTCGATCCGCGCACGAAGAAAGCCTACGTGCTTCTGGCCGCTGAGCAGTACGAGCGGATCAGGGCGCTTTTGGAGCAGGACGACGATCTGAGCCACACGTATCCGGCGCAGATGGAGGCCGCGATGCGTGCCGGCTGGGGCGATGCGTCGATGGATGACTACGACCGTTACGATGATCTGCGCGGCTAACGATGTCTCTCTCCCGTGGTGACATTGTTCTGGCGGAACTGCCCTACGTTCTGGCGGAACTGCCCTACAGTGATCGCAGCGGGGTGAAAGTGCGGCCGGCACTTGTCGTGCAAAACGACCTCAACAATCGCCGCCTCCAGGACGTCATTCTCGCGCTCATCACCAGCACGACGCGCCGCGCCTCGCTGGAACCGACCCTGCTTTTGATCGACATCACGGCCCCCGATGGCAAACAGGCCGGGCTTCTACACACCTCCGCCATCAAGTGCGAACACCTGATCACGCTGCATCAGCGATTCGTCAAGCGCGTCATCGGCCGCCTGCCGCGGGCAGTCATGCAGCAGGTCGACGGTTGCCTCAAGGTTTCGCTTGGCATTTAATCGCTTTCCCCAAGTCTCGGCGTTGATCGCCAGTCGTTGGAGAATCGGCCGCAAGTCCTCAGGAATCGCGGCGCTTATCCGAGCGGATCTGCCGCCCAGTGCAATCGAGCAAGGCCAGCTAATCGTCGAGCGACAGCGGCAAGAAGCCGCGGTCCGACGCTCGTGCGGCCGGGCATTTAGGCATAGCGTCGCCCGCAGATTGCGCTGCATTGCTGTCCCGGACGGACTTAACCATCCGTCTCGCGCAGTGTCGGGGGGTAGAGGCTTCGCGGCAAAACGTCTCATTCTCGGCTGCGTGAACTATAAATCCGTCTGGCCGTCAGGCCTGGGCACGCTTCCGCGGCATCGTGGGGCGTACGGACCTACCGATGCGCCACTTGAAAGCGCGCCTCCCGCAAGGCCTGGTCGAGAGCATCGTCGGCCGGGGCCGGGGCGGTCTGCTCGGTGTCGTCGTCGTAGTTCGGACGCGCCACGCGATGGGCCACCGGCACGTCGGGTTTCACGCCGATCCCGCTATAGGGATAGCCCTTCGGCGAATAGAACTTGGCCGTGGTCAACCGCAGACCGCTGTTGGCCAGGTTGAGCGGAAAGATGCCCTGCACCGAGCCTTTGCCGTAGCTCGTGGCGCCCACGATGCGGCCGCGGCGGAAGTCGCGGATGGCACCGGCGAAAATCTCGCTGGCGCTGGCGCTGTCGCCGTCGATCAGCACGACCAGCGGCACCCGCCAGGTCCCGGCCTCTCGCGCCGAATAGGTGTAGTCTTCCTGGCGGCTGCGGCCGCGCGTCGAGACGATCGTGCCGCGATCGACGAACTTGTCGACCACTTCCACGGCCGTGTTCAGCAGCCCGCCCGGATTGCCCCGCAGGTCGACGATCAGCGTCTTCATGCCCTGACGGTGCAGCCGCCACAGGGCGGCGTCGAGATCGCGGGTGGTCGTTTTCTGGAAGCAGGTGAGCTTGACGTAGGCCACGCCGTAGCCGGCGTCGAGGATGCGGGCTTCGTCGATGCTGGGCACTTCCACGTGCTCGCGGCGAACCCGCAGTTGCCGCGGCTGCTGGCCCGATGTGAGGGCCGTCACCAACACGTGCGAGCCTTCTTTGCCTTGCAGCAGGTTGGCGGCCTGGTCGGTGGTCAGGTCGGTGGTCGAACGGCCGTCGACCGCGATGATGCGGTCGCCCGCCACAATGCCGGCCCGCTGTGCCGGGCTGCCGGAAATCACCTTGACGATCAGCAAGGCCCCTTGGTCCGATTTCAATTCGACGCCCAGGCCCACAAAGTTGCCTTCGATCTGCGAATAGACTTCGTTGAGCTGCGACGAGGTGAGGAAGGCCGAATAGGGATCGAGCGAGTTGGTGGCCCCGCAGACGTATTCGTGGATGCAGGCCGATTCCGCCAGGCCCAGCTCGTCGTGGCAGATCCGCGCGGCCAACGCAGCGACTTCGCTGGCGGCGTGACGGTTGTTGACGTGGACGGTGGTCGCCCGGCCGGGCAGCGCGCGGCGCAACTGGTCGACCTTGGCGGTGCTTACGCCGGGCAAGTTCGCTTCCAGGAACAACGGGTCGGCCAGGGCCACTTGCAGGCTGGTATGGCCGAAGTCGGCCAAGCGGCGCCAATCGGGCGTGTCGACGTAATGGGCCTGGATTTTCAGCAGCACCTCGGAATACAGGTCGAGGGCCTGCCGCGGCGAGAGGGCGGTGATAGTCTCGCGAAAGTTACGGTCGCCGTAGCGCCGCGCCAAGTCGTAGTGAATGCGGCAGAGTTGCAGCCGCTGCTCGATGTGACGGACCGCCGGGTATTGCCGGTGGCCGTCTTCGTAGAGCGTGAGCGCCTCGCCCCAGCGGCGCTCGCTTTCGAGTCGCTGACCGCGGCTGAGCAACTCATCGACGTCGGTCTGCGATGCGGCGACCGGCGTGGTGGTGGCCGCGGTCTGCTGGGCCGCGAGCGGTAGGGGAAACGAAAACAGAACCGCCAGGCAGCAGGCCCAGGCGCCGACAAAGACCCTTAATCGCATGGTGTCTCGCATCTCTCGGGGTGTGACAAACGCCAACCGAAGCGTGCGCTACAGGGCCTCTGGCCCGGCGAGGGCCATTGCCCGCAGCATTGCGGCGGGAACCGTTTCTTACGGTCTGGGGATGTCAAAGGGTAAAAGCAGGTTGCCGAGAAGCGGGTCCAGAATCTCGGCTAAGAGAGTATAGTCCACGAATACGCGGCCGTCAAAAGGCTGCCAAAAAAAGACAGGCCAACCCGCACGCACGCACGGAAAAAACGCTGAATCGCCACCCGCCCGTGAGGGTCGTAATGGACATGACGATGGGAAGGGTGGCGGAATTCGTGAGAATTCCGGCGCAGCCTCGATCTTCATCGGGCACGACCTTTCTCTAAGGGACGAACGCAATTTCTGAATCTGGTGCGGGTTGACCCGCGAGGGCGTGCGCTCATCCCGGAGCAAGAAGTGCTTTTCGCGGCCATTGTTGACCGCTTCCATGAAAGTCGCCCGTCTACCACCCTTACGCGGCGCGGCGGAAGGTGGTTCGCAGACTGGCAGAATCCACCCGGATTCGCGACAATGATTTCGGTGGGCGGCGCGAATCCAGGCAATCGAAGAAAGGAGAATGGCGATGTTGCGATACGTGTTTGCGGCCGTTGTGTTGCTGGCGGCGATCGAGGGCGAGACATGCGCGGCGGACCGCTTCGCACGGGCCATCGCCGGGCCGCCCTTGCCCGCCGCTTTCGCCGGCCGCTATGGCTACGGTCCCGGCTGGGCCTATAGCGCCTATTACGGCGGCCCGGTCTATTACTACTATGCCAACCCCAACGCCAGGCTCCCGCCGGCGCCGAGTTATCCGACCTGGCCAAGCTACGGCTTCGTCTACTCGAATCTTTACCCGCGCGGGGTCTATAACTATGGCTGGTACACGTTTCGCTACTAAAACGGCGTTTGGCGTTGGGGCACAGGAGACGATCATGAATCTTGACGAAATCGCGCAACAGGCGGCCATCGAACATGAAATGCTCAAGCACATCGCAGCCGCGCTGCGGGCCACCATGCAGTGGAAGCTGAGCGGCGACGACGTCTCGCGCAAGCTGGGAAGCCTGCGGTTCATCTCCCAGTCGTTCCAGCGTCATCTGGAGCACGTGATGACGCTGGAAGAATACGACGGCTATATGAACGTGGTCACGGAATCGTATCCGGAGCTGACCGAGCGGACCGAAAAACTGCGTCTCGATCACGACCGCTTTCGCGACGCCATCGGCCGCCTCAACTACCGGCTGGAGCGCGTTTCGCCCGCCGACGTGGCCGCCTTCGAAGAGACCTGCACGGCACTCAACGAGTTGCTGGAAGAGATCAACGACCACAACCAGCGCGAAACCGCTCTGATCCAGGAAGCGTTTTGCGACGACGTGGGGGGCGAAGGCTGAGCGCAAATGGCCATTGTTTCGGCGATTCTCGCATGATCGAGGCGACGCTTGCCCGTGTGGCTGCCGGACACGATCTGTCGATGGACGAGATGGCCGCTGCCGTCGATGGCATCATGCGCGGCCTGTGGCCCGAGTCGAGCATTGCCGAGTTGCTGCTCGGCCTGCGCGGCAAGGGAGAAACGGTCGACGAGATCGCCGGCGCCGCGGCGGCCATGCGCCGGCACATGACGCCCATCCGTAGCGGGCGGGAGGCGATTGTCGATACCTGCGGCACCGGCGGCAACGCGTCGGGCATCTTCAACGTGAGCACGACGGCGGCCTTGGTGGCGGCCGCCGCGGGCGCCTCCGTGGCCAAGCATGGCAACCGGCGCGTCACGAGCAAGAGCGGCTCGGCCGACGTGCTGGCCGAGTTGGGCCTGAATTTGGCGGCCGACGTCGATTGCGTCACCGCTTGTCTCGACGAGCTGGGCCTCTGTTTTTGTTTCGCGCCGCTGTGCCATGCGGCCATGAAGCACGTGGCTCCGGTGAGGCAGCGGCTGGGCGTGCCGACGATTTTCAACTTGCTTGGCCCGCTGACGAACCCCGCCGGTGCGCCGCATCAGCTTCTCGGCGTGGGCCGTGACGAATTGCGGCCCTTGCTGGCGGCAGCTCTCAGCCGTTTGGGCACGAAGCGCTCCGCGGTAGTGCATGGCGCCGACGGTTTGGGCGAGATCACAGTGGCGGCCGAAACGCGCGTCACGCTGGTCGATGATGGCCGGCTGACGGAGCTCGTTTGGACGCCGGCCGATTTCGGCCTGGCGGTTTCCTCGCTCGACGCGCTGCGTGTGGACGGGCCTGTGGAGAGTGCCCGATTGGTGCGGGCGGTCTTGTCGGGCGAAGCGGGTGCCGCGCGAGACATCGTGCTGCTGAACGCCGCCGCGGTGCTTTGGCTTTGCGGTCGGGCGGGCGATCTCGTCGGCGCCGCGCGCTTGGCCGGAGCGGCGATCGACTCCGGTGCGGCCGCGGAGCTTTTGCGGCGTTTGGTCGAGCGATCCGACCGGCCCGGCGGTGGCGAGCGGGAGGCGTAGTAACCTTGCCGTAGTATCTGAATTAGCTAGTGCTCTCGGGAAACCCGAATGCCGCTGGAGTCAGGCCGAAGTACCCGGCGAGGCGCCCGATTTGGTCACGGTTCAACTGCCGCTTGCGGTGCAACACCGCCGACAAGGTCGTGTTGACGATCCCGGTGGCCGCTGCGAGCTCCCATTGCGTCATGCCGCGCGACTCCATCAGGAACCGCAACATGTCGGCGTCGGGAACCGGTTCCACGGGGTCGGTGGCATTCTCGTATTTTTCCACCAAATCGGTCAGCACGTCCAGGTAGTCCTGCTCCGCGCGCGTCAGCTTGGCGCGGTCCAAGAGCGAGTCGAGCATTTTTATGGCGCGGTTCAACTCGCGACCGTTGCGGATGGGCCGTAGCGGAAGCGCCGTCACGAGCTCGATGTAGGTGTCGTGGTCGAAGCCCGTCATGCTCACTGGCATCCTCCTTTCCATCGCTCGCGGTCATAGGCGGCGTGCGTCAAGACGTTTCGCACATAGACCACCGCCGTATTATAGTGAATCGCGGCAATCAGCCGGTATTTATCGCCGCCAATGTTGAAGCCCTTGACCCCTGCCGCAAGTCGTTTAGACTGAACCTCTTTGGGCAACGCTGGCGGCGTCTGCCGCTGCGCGCTTGTGGATGTTCAAAAAGTAAGGATTGAGACGTGCCCGGTACTTGTGTCATCGGTTTGCAATGGGGCGACGAAGCCAAGGGCAAAATCGTCGACCTCTTGACCGAGGACCACGACGTCGTCGTCCGCTATCAAGGCGGAGCCAACGCCGGCCATACCGTCGTCACCGGCGGACAAACCTATAAGCTCTCGCTGATTCCCAGCGGCATCCTGCGGCCCGACGTGCAGTGCGTCATCACCGGCGGCGTCGTGCTCAATCCGCCGAGCATCCTGAGCGAAATCGACGGACTCCGGGCACGCGGCATCGAAGTCGGCAAAAACCTGGTCATCAGCGACCGGGCACACGTCATCTTTCCCTGGCACCTGGTCGAAGACCGGCTGACCGAAGGAAGTGCCCGAAACGGCGAGGCCATCGGCACGACCATGCGAGGCATCGGCCCTTGCTATCGCGACAAGGTGGGACGCACCGACGCCATTCGCCTGGGCGATCTTTACCGAGCGTCGATTCGCGAGCGGATCGAGCACGTGGTGGCCCACAAGAACATGATAATCGCCGCCATGGCGTGCGACGCGACTGCCGCGGTTGAACGGCTCGACGCCGCCCGGATTCACGCCGAATATCAGGGCTATGCCGAACGCCTCAAGCCACACGTGGCCGATACCACCGCGCTTTTGCTGGATGCCTTGGAGGACGGCGAGCGAGTGCTGTTCGAAGGCGCCCAGGGCGCGTTGCTCGACGTGGATCACGGCACGTTTCCTTACGTGACCAGCAGCAACAGTTCGGGCGTGGGAATCGCCTCCGGTTCCGGCGTGCCGGGCCGATATCTGAATAAGATCATCGGCGTGGTGAAGGCCTACGGCACGCGCGTGGGCGGCGGGCCGTTTCCCACCGAGCAAGACAACGCGCTGGGGCAGCACCTTCGCGACCGCGGCAACGAATATGGCACGGTCACCCGCCGGCCCCGACGCTGCGGCTGGTTCGACGCCGTGGCCGTGCGATATACTGCCCGCCTGAGCGGCGTCGATACCTTGGCCGTAATGCTGCTCGACGTGCTCAGCGAGCTCGACGAAATCAAGATCTGCACGGCCTACCGGGTGGGTGGCCGGCGGGTCTCTGTGTTTCCCAGCCACGTCGAAGACTTGCGTCAGGCCGAGCCGGTCTATGAGACGCTGCCGGGCTGGAAGCAAGAGGTCAGCGAGGCCCGTTCGATGGCCGACCTGCCCGATAACGCACGGAAGTACCTGGCTTTCCTCAGCAAGGTGATCGGCCGGCCGGTCGAGATTGTCTCGGTCGGGCCGGACCGGGAACAGACCGTCCTGGCCGATCCGCGGAGCACGACGAGTGGCGAACGCCTTTACCAGCCCCAGTCTTGATCTGGCCGACGTGCCGCTGGACAAGCGTCCGCGGCACATCGCCATCATCATGGACGGCAACGGACGATGGGCACAACGTCGCGGCCTGCCGCGCATCGAAGGGCACCGCCGCGGTGTGGCCAGCGTGCGTTGCGTCAGCGAAGAATGTGCCCGGCTGGGCGTCGAGCAGCTCACGCTCTACTGCCTCTCCAGCGAGAACTGGAAGCGGCCGAAGCGCGAACTCGATCTGTTGATGCACCTGCTGGAGCAGTACCTAATCGAGGAACGCACGACGCTCATCAACGAAAACATCCGGCTGAGCGTGATCGGCCGCCGCGACGGCCTGCCCGACAGCGTGTTATGCGAGATGGACAAGACGGTCGAGTTGAGCCGTCACCACGGCGGCCTGCAGCTTTGCCTGGCGATCAACTACGGCGGTCGTGCGGAGATGGTCGATGCGGTGCGTTCGATCGCCCAGGCCGCGCGGGCCGGCACGCTGGACGCCGACGACGTGGATGAAACGACGATCGCCGATCATCTTTACACGGCCGGCATGTCGGACCCCGACCTGTTGATTCGCACGGCGGGCGAGATGCGGATCAGCAATTTTTTGCTCTGGCAGATCAGCTATGCGGAGCTGTGGGTGACGGAGCACTGCTGGCCGGAGTTCCGCGAGTCGGATTTGCACGCGGCGATCCGCGATTTTGCGGCACGGGACCGCAGGTTTGGCGGGCTGAGCTTGGAGTAGTCAGCCATGTCGGTTGATGCGGTGGCGATTCGGTATCGCCCCCTCGGGAACCAACCGGCGAAGGGTCATGCGCGAGACGTCGCTCCGGCTGCATAGCTCGCTGGCTGTGATGAGGTTCGCGGAATCACTCATCCGGCACCGGCGCGGCCTTGCGGGGGACTGTTGGACGGCGATGCCGCCGAGACAGCAAGCGACCGCCAGAATGGCCACAAGCAACGCTCGCAAGCTGAACCGAAAACCGTCGGGGCATGGGTCAATCGTTAGGTCCGCAAAGCCTTTCTGGTAAAGTCCTTGCACCGACAGCGAATTGCCCCGAAAAGACCGGCTTGACGCAAGCCTAGTGGCCGCTAGACTTTAAGCGGCGCTGGACTTGCCCAGATTGCGCAATTTGCGAACGTTTCGCCTGCTTGGCTGGTCCAGTGGTGCCCAGCTGACCGAAGTAGATGAAGGGAGTCGGTGCGCGCCCTTGGAACCTCTGTGATCGTATGTTCAAGTCAATTCGCCTACAGAACTTCAAGTCGTACAAGGACAGCGGCGAAATACCGCTTGCACCTCTAACCGTTCTTGTTGGGCTGAACAACTCTGGCAAGTCATCCATTTTGCAGGCAATTCTTGCGCTTAAGCAAACCGCTCTGGATAGTGCCAGCGTTGCCCCAAATCGGCCGGCCTTTATATCTACCGGGAGCTATGCCACGCTCAATGGATTTTATGATATCTTGCACAAGCCCCAAACGGAAGCGTCTTTTTCGATTTCTCTTGAGCTTGACAAGACCGAAGAACAAAGCTTCATATCCGGTGGAGATCGCCCGGAAACGAGACAAGCTTGGAAAGTGCCTATCGCCAACAAGCTGGATGTATCGTTCTGCCTTGGGGCTGAAACAAAGGAAATCGAAGTTGAGCGTTCCGTTTTGACGCTCAATGACGAGAAGATTCTTGAATACCAAAGGAACGGACACGTCGCCTGGAGCTCTGACAAGTTTCCATTCTCCACGGAAGGCGCTGGGGTTTTTCTCAGAGGATTCACACCGGCGCTGGTCGCGTTGCCCACGGGAACGCCAAACCCCGGAACTGGTGATTTCTTTACAGCGCTTCAACAGATATCCGCTCATAGCTACATGTGGATTACATGGCTTGGCAGCAGGGTTCATCGTGTCGGTGCCATAAGAACAAGGGTTCCATACACAACGAGCGTTGGCGTCAGAACGCCGCCTGAATTTGGGCTTGGTGGCGAGAACCTGCTGGCAGCACTTGCGAACGAAGAACGGCGCGGTCCAGCGAATAGGACTCTAGTAGATGAGGTAAACGACTGGCTCTCAAAGACTAGAATTCTCAACAAAGTCCACCTGAAAACAGATAAGGCGAACAATGTGCGCATGCTTTTAGGCGACGAAATGAGGGGGGGCCCATCAGACATCAATGTTGCGGGAATGGGGGAAGGCATTTCGCAGATACTCCCCATTATCGCCCTAGCAGTTTCCGTAAATCCTCGTCATTGCCTGTTGATCGAACAACCTGAGATTCATTTGCACCCTGCGTTACAAGCAGACCTTGCCGACCTGTTTATAAGCGTATCTGGGGAGCACGATCGGCAAGTAATCGTTGAAACTCACAGCGAACACCTAGTCTTGCGGATTCGCCACAGGATTGCTTCTGGAACGCTTGACCCACAAAACGTCAGAATTCTTTTTGTTGAAAAGTCGGCTGGCGAGAGCACGGTAAGACCACTCGACGTCAGTGATACTGGCGAGGTCACTAACTGGCCAGATGGCTTTTTTGATGAAGCCTACAGTGAAGCAATGGCGATGGTAGAGGCGGCTGCAAAGAGGAGAGCGACGAGTGCCCATTGAAGATTTGACACTTGACGTGAACGTCCTCATAAGCCACAATAAGAGCAATATCCCGTGCGAGGATAAGCACCGGAATCTCATGAAGGCGTTTGAATCGCTAGTGTTTCTGGCGCTCGATGATGCTGGCCATATCAAGCAACTCTACGTTAATCGACTCGGCTCAAATTCCCTTGCAACAAAATGGCTTGCGAGCCTAGCAAGTAAATCTCGCATCCATCTTTTTCCGTTGGGGAGAATCCCGAAGCCACTCAAAGTCAAGTTTGACGAGACGGGTTTTCACTGGGCGGACGACAAGTATGTTAGGCTCGCTATGATGACGCCGGACAAGCACTGGGTCACCGAAGATACTGGAATAAACGCGAGTCACAGAAAGCTTATCTCTGACCACGTGGGCGTGACGACTCACGACACGCAGTCTGCTTGCGATCTTCTTGGTATTTGATGTTCGGTGAACCATATCTCGTGATCGACGTCCATATCGGTCATGAAACTTTTTCTGCTTTAAAGCGAACAATCCGGCAACACGATGGAGAGCGGTCCGCGCCTTCGCGGCGCAGCGGCCTTATAAACCGCGTTAGGGGCGGGAGCATGCTTGTTTGGCGACTTCTCCTGGGCGCGGTCTTCATCGGCGGCATCACTGTGCTTTGCTGGCTCGATTACCACGCCGCCACGCCAGGCGTCTGGCTGTTTCCGTTGGCGGTGCTGTTGGCCATGCTGGCCAGCGAAGAATTGCTCTCGATGCTGGCGGCTCGCGGCTTGCGGCCGGCGGCTTGGGCCATCTACGCCGGCAATGTTGCGATCGTGGCGGCCAATTGGGTCCCGCACGTCCCAGCGCTCGTCATTCCTGTCGGGGCCTTCGATGCTCCGGCGGTCGCCTTCGCCCTCTCGTTGCTGGTGGTCTTTCTCGCTGAGATGGTGCGGTATCGAGAGCCGGGACAATCGACGGTGCAGCTTGCCACGGCTGTGCTCGCGCTGGCCTACGTCGGCTGGCTGCTCACGTTCCTCATCGAGTTGCGGTTCGCGGGTGGTGCCCGGCTCGGCATGGCGGCGCTGGCCTCGCTGATCGTAGTGGTGAAGATGTGCGACATCGGCGCCTATACGGTGGGCCGCTTGATCGGGCGGCACAAGATGTCGCCACGACTCAGCAGCGGCAAAACCATTGAAGGGCTGGCCGGCGGACTCGCTTTCGCTTGCCTCGGATCGTGGTCCGCTTTCCACTGGATTGTGCCGGGCTTGGGCGGCCTGGGCGGGCCGGTTCCCGTCGCGACGTGGCTCATCTTTGGATTGGTGGTCGGCATTGCGGGCGTGCTGGGCGATCTGGCCGAATCGCTGCTGAAGCGTGACCTGGGCTGCAAAGACTCCAGCCAGTGGATGCCCGGCTTCGGCGGCGTGCTCGACGTGATCGACTCGCTGCTGCTGGCGGCGCCGGTGGCCTATATGCTGTGGTGTTGGCTGGTGGTGTAGCGGGCATCGTCGCCTTTCGCTTCGCGAAAAACGACTTTTGGTGGGCCGGGGCCAGTGCCACCCTGCGCGCGATTTTGGGCCAAAGCGAAGCCTACTGCAGTACCAGACAGCCGCAGGGCCGGCCGCCGACGGTGCGGATGCGCTCGAGCTCTTGCTCAACCCGGCGACGATGCGTGCCGCCCAGCCGCAGCACTAAGAACGTGGCATCGCTGGTTGCCAGAATGGGCGTCGTTACGGCCGCATTGCGCGATGTCGCATCGACGACAATGTACGCGAACTGGTCCTGCATCGTCTGCCATAATTCGAGCAACGCGCGGCAAGACATGCTTCCGGACTGTTCCAATTCTCCGCGATCGAGCACGCGAAACCCGCCCGACGGATCGGGCAATAACGCGGTTTGCCAGTGGGCGCGTCGCTCCGCCAGATTGCCCGCGAAAGCACCGCCTCGCGCGGTCTCGCGCGGCGACGCACCGGGGACGTGCCGCACCGCCAGCACCGCGGCACGTTTCCACGCGGCCAACTCCGAACAGAGCTCGTGAAGTACCGGCCACATTTCGCCGCCGTCCAGGGAGGTCAGCGCGATCACCGAGCGATCTTCTTCGGGCAAGAGCCGCTCGACTTCCTCCGCCAGCCGGCAGCGCGGGCTGACGCGCGAAGGCGGTTTCGGCGGCGTCGATTCGAGCGTTGCCTGCACGAGCGGAACCTCGCCCACGTGGGCCGGGCCGGCCACGGCAATCTCCGTGGCCGTTTCCGACGGATCATAGACCCGGATCAGCTCATAGCTTCCGCCGTAGGCCGAAAGTTCCTCACTCGGGCCGCGTGGCGAGGCTGGAGCAACGGGCCAATCCGGCTTTTTCCCCTCGATCTGACGCAGGGCCTGCAAAAGCAAGCTCATCGGACGATGGCCCAGCGGCACCGCGCGGTCAAGACTTGGCGAGCTCATGCTTTTAACCGCGACGTAGGGATGAGAAGAGTTGCCGGTATTCTTGACGCCGCACCTGGGGCGGCCGGGTTAACGACGGAGTGTGCCTTTCCGCGCGCGGGTCGTCCTCCACGACCATCAGGTCGTCGTCGGCGCCGATGGCCCAATCGTCGTTCCTGACGAGCGGAATCGCCGCGGCTTCCTCCAGCTCGTCTTCTGCCACGGCCACCTCACGACGACCGTCTTCGCGCGACGCTGCCTCGTCGGTCGCCACGGCGTCGTAGGTGGATGCCGAGAAGGGAGCCAAGGAACCGATCGCCGCGGTCTGGAACCAGGGCTGCTCCGCGGCACTTGCCGCCACGATCGAATTCGTGTTCTCGGCAACCGGCTCGTCCAGGGCGTCCAACTCAGTCGGATTTGCGGGCAGGCACGGTTCGAGCAAGGCCGACAACGATCGGCTTTCGTCGCACTCCACCTGTTGTTGGTCCGTGATCGCACCGGGCTCCAGAGTGCAATAGCGATCGACGAGCACCTCTTCCTCCTCGAAGTGTTCGCCAAAAGGATCGCTGGCGCCACGATCGGCCGGCTGATAAAGGTAGTCCGTCGTCGATGCGGCGAAATCGCGATCCAGCTCGCGCAGATGGTCGTCGATTTGATGGAGCAACAGCGTCGCTTCAGCCGCCGGTCCAGGTTCTGCAGCCGGCGCGAAGTCGCTGTCGTCCAAGGCAGAATCCTCCGTTGCGAGTTCCGCTTCGTCATCCAGGCTGCCGAACTCGATGAAGCCCTCCCTCGCTGCTTCCCTCGCTGCTTCCGTCGCCGTGCCGGGGCGTGCGGCGACGTTCCAGGGTGTGGGCAACTGTTGCAGGTCGGACCAGGCTTCTTCCACGCCCGCCCGGTCGATTTGCTGTGCTCCGCCCGCGAAAGCCAAAGTCAACGCGTGGTCGCAAACCTGATTGATCAATCGCGCCACGCCGTCGGTCGCGCGATATACGGCCTCCAGGGCATCGGGCGTAAAGATCGCTTGCGCGCCGGCAGGCGCGGCGAGCTGGGCTACGATGAATTGTTGCGTCTGCGAGTAATCGAGGGCCTCCAGGTAGCAACGCGTGGCGATGCGTTGGCTCAGCGCTTCCAACAGCGGGTCGGCGAGCAACTCTTCCAGGCTTGGATTGCCGGCCAGCACCAGTCGCACGCGCGGCTGTCCGTGGCGCACGAGGTTGGCGATCAAGCGGACCTCTTCCAAAAGCCGGGGCGCCAGCGTATGGGCCTCATCGACGAGCAACAGCAGACCGTGGCGCGCGTTCTGCTCGTTCGAGACATAGTCGATGAGCGACAGCCGCAATTCGCCCTCCTCCAGCCGCCGATAGGGAAGTCCGAGCTCGAACAAGATGGCCTGCAACAATTCGCGTCGCGTGTCGAGATGGCCGTTGGAGAGAAGTGCCACCGCGTAGGGCCCGCGGAACTTCTCGGCCAACAGGTGGCAAAGCAGCGTCTTGCCAGTGCCGGCGGGTCCGATGAGGAGCGCGGCCCCTTCCGCTCGTTCAATCGAGCGCACCAGGGCCTGTCGCGAGGCTTCGACGGCGCCCACCGGAAAGTAGCGATCGACGCTGGGGGCCGCGGCGAACGGCCGTTGCTTCAATTGGAAAAACGACTCGTACATGCTGCGATCCTGTCTTGGTCGGGACCCGACGTGGTCGCGCCACGGCGCGACGGCACCTTCCATAGATTCGGCAGGGACGGGGTGGAAGCTACAACTTGAAGCGATCAATTCAGCGTCACGCGGTCGATCACGACGACCGGCAGACGCGTGCTGGAGCGCACTTCCTCGACCGAATGAAAAGTCCGCCGCCGGTCCGGCCAGGTGGCCAGCACCAGACCGCCAATGGCGACGGCGGTCATCGTCGCGACGGTCCATCGCTGCCAAGGTAACGGACGCGCGGTGACATGCGGAGTGTCTCCCACGACCTCGATTTCCGTAACCACACGACTGTGCGCCGCGGACCATCGGCGTTCGCACGCCCGCTCGGCTGCAATCGCCGCGTCACGTCGGTCCTGAGCCGCAAACATCGCCTGGCCAAGTTGTTGAATCTCGGCCGCCGTCACCGGGGGCAAAGGACCGGCGTCCGAGCGGTCCACGTTTTCCACCACGGCGGCCGCAACATCCGGTTCGACGGCCGGCGTCGGCTGATTGTTGAGCGCGGCCCGCAGCACATCGGTTTTTTCGTCGAGGGCCTTCATTTCCGGATGTTCCGGCATCAGCCGGTCGGCCAGCGCTTGGCGGCGGTTCTCCAGCTCGGCCAGCTGCTGCCGGGCCAGAAACCAGTCGGCATGGTCCGCTGCCTCCGCCGGCGCGGCATGCCTTGTGGGGACCGGCGCCGTCGAAGCTGCGCCGGATGGTGCCGAGCCGTGGCCAACAAACCGCAACGATTGCTCGAACCTTTGCCTGGCGAGAGCGACCGCATGCTGTGCGGCGGAGGCTTCGGCATGCGCCGCATCGAGTTGGGCTTGCAGCCCACGCAGATCCGCCGACGGGGGAACCGCCAAACGGCGCGCCAGCGTATGTACCAGTCTGCCGGCGCCTGGTGTTCCGGCTTCGCCCGTCCAGTGGACGACCAGCGTCTTATTGCCCGTCCTGTCGGTCGCACCGAAGTCAATCCGCACCTTGTCGCGCGCCCACTCGGCAAGCCGGGCAGGGTCTCGCGACGGGATTTCGCCTGCTTCCAAACCAGCCTCTTCGACCGCACGAATGAGGCTTTCGGGACGTAGCAACTCAGCCACAAGCCGCTCGACCTGTTCGGTGGCGTGGCCGCTTTCCGGCATGGCTTGGTACACGACGGCCGTGGGCGGCGATTCGATTCTTGCCGCCGGGGCCAGCAGGAACCAGACGGTCGCATAGGCGGCCAGACCCATGCCGCTCGCCGTCAGCAGGGTGGAAACGCTCGGTCGGTGATGCGATAAAGCGACGCGGCGCATGAGCAGATTAGTCCAGCGGTGACGAGTCCCCCGTTTCGTCATCGCCCACGACACCGCTCGAACTTGAACCACGAGACATTGGCCATACCAGACCCAACGCGTTACGATGGATTTGTGTTTCGCATTAAGATCTGCGGCATAACCCGGCCCGAAGACGCGCTCGCCGCCGCCACGGCGGGGGCGGACGCGATCGGTCTCAACTTTTATCAAGCCAGTCCTCGGTTTGTCGACCCCCGGCGGATCGAGGCCATTCGGTCTGTTCTGCCCGCACACGTGGCGAAGGTGGGGGTGTTCGTCAATGCGGCGGCGGACGCCATCTGCGAGGCCGCCAAGCTTGCTCAGCTCGACTATGCGCAGTTGCACGGAGACGAGCCGCCGGACGTGATCGGGCAACTGCGCGGGCTGCCCGTCATCCGGGCTTTCCGATTGGCAGACCGGTGGCAGCCGATCATCGAATACCTGCAGCATTGCCGGGGGCTTGGCTCGCTTCCCACGGCTGTTCTTGTCGACGCCTGCCGGCCAGGTTCTTACGGCGGCACCGGCGAACTGGCCGATTGGTCGATGACGCGGCAGTACCATGATCTTGGGCTCGATCTGCCGCTGATCCTCGCGGGCGGGCTTCGTCCGGACAACGTCGCCGCGGCCATCGCTGCCGTTCGACCGTTTGGGGTCGACACGGCCAGCGGCGTGGAGCAATCGCCGGGCAGCAAGGACGCTCAGAAGATTACCGACTTTGTGGCGGCCGCGCGCAACGCCCTTGTCAATCTGGGCAAGCCAACTTATTATCTGTGAGCACGGAGGCCATCCCGATTGCTGCCGGCGCGGGCATCTCTTCGCGCAACCCGTTGAAACTTAAGGAGTTACTTGTGCCACAGGTCGAAACCAAACTGCCCTATAAAGTTGCCGATTTGTCGCTGGCCGATTGGGGCCGCAAAGAAATCATGCTGGCCGAAAACGAGATGCCGGGGCTGATGGCCCTGCGCGAAAAGTACGGCCGCAGCCAACCGCTCAAAGGCGCCCGCGTCGCCGGTTGCCTTCACATGACCATTCAGACCGCGGTGCTCATCGAGACCCTCAAGGCACTCGGAGCCGAGGTCACCTGGAGCAGTTGCAATATCTTCTCGACGCAGGACCACGCAGCCGCGGCCATCGCCGATGCCGGCGTCCCCGTCTACGCCTGGAAGGGCATGAACAACGAGGAGTTCGACTGGTGCATCGAGCAGACGCTGTTTTTCCCCGACGGTCAGCCGCTCAACATGGTGCTCGACGACGGCGGCGATCTGACGGCGATGGTGCATCAAAAGTACCCGGAGCTGCTGACCGCTATTCGCGGCATCTCGGAAGAAACGACCACCGGCGTCAGCCGCCTCTATCAGATGCATGCTCGCGGCGAGCTGAAGGTGCCGGCCATCAACGTCAACAACTCGGTGACCAAGAGCAAATTCGATAACCTTTATGGCTGCCGCGAATCGCTGGCCGACGGCATCAAGCGGGCCACCGACGTGATGGTCGCCGGCAAGGTGGTGGTCGTGTGCGGCTATGGCGATGTCGGCAAGGGCTGCGCTCACGCCATGCGGTCGCTGGGCGCTCGGGTGATCGTCACCGAAATCGACCCCATCAATGCCTTGCAGGCCGCGATGGAAGGTTATGAGGTCACGACGATGGAAGACGCCGCTCCTCGCGGCAATATCTTCGTCACGGCCACGGGCAACTGCGACGTGATCACCGGCAAGCATCTCGCGGTGATGCCCAACGACGCCATCGTCTGCAACATCGGACACTTCGACCTCGAAATCGACATGGCCTGGTTGAACAGCCAGAAAAACGTCCGCAAGATCGAGGTCAAGCCGCAGGTCGACCGCTACACGTTTCCCAACGGCCGGTCGATCATTGTGCTGGCCGAAGGCCGGCTGGTGAATCTCGGCTGCGCCCACGGGCACCCGTCATTTGTGATGTCGACGTCGTTCTCCAACCAGGTGCTGGCGCAGATCGCGCTTTGGACGGAGCAAGAGAACTTTCCCTTGGGCGTCCACGTGCTTCCGAAGCAACTCGATGAAGAAGTTGCCCGGCTGCACCTCGGCAAGCTGGGCGTGAAGCTGACCAAGCTGACCGCCAAGCAGTCGGACTATCTGGGTGTGCCGGTCGAAGGGCCGTTCAAGCCGGAGTTTTACCGGTATTAGCGGCGAGGGAGGATGGCTTTCCCAGGCAGTCCCGTCGCACTTTAATTCACGGGACGGCCTAGGAAGGCCATCCTCCATAGCGTTCGCGTTTGACAACCCCCAAGGGCTTCGGGCATAAAACACCCGAAGCCTCTTTTATTTCGCACTCCATTACGGTGGGCCGGCGCTCGCAAGCTCGTTGGTCCCACCTTACAGCACCATGCCACAAATCGAAGCCTTTCGAGCACTTCGCTACGACCTGGGTCACGTCGGCTCGCTCAGCGACGTCGTCGCCCCGCCCTACGACGTGATCGGCCCGGACCTGCAGGACCAGCTTTATAAACGTCACCCGGCCAACTGCATCCGGCTGATCCTGAACCGAGAAGAACCTGGTGACGACGTCCAAAACAACCGCTATAGCCGGGCGGCCCGGTTCTTGAAGAACTGGCGCGACGAAGGCGTGCTGCGGACCGAGCCCGACCCTGCCGTCTATGTCTACCACTCGCAATTCGACTACGCCGGCAAGACCTATCGCCGCCGGGGCTTCATGGCCCGCATTCGGTTGGAGCGGTTCGGCGAAGGAAAGATCTTCCCCCACGAAGAGACGATGGCCGGTCCGAAGCAAGACCGTCTAATGCTCACCCGCGCCTGCAAAGCCAACTTGAGCCAAGTGTTTGGGCTTTATCCCGATGCCGATAGCGAAGCGCAGCAGTTGCTGGAAGCGGCGATCGCAGGCGCCGCGCCGATCGAAGCGACCGACCACCTGGGCGTCATCCACCGGATCTGGCCCGTCGCCGACGTGAAGACGATCTCGCAGCTTGCGGCGCTGATGGGACCCAAGCCCGTGTTCATTGCCGACGGGCATCACCGCTATGAAACGGCCTGCAACTATCGCGATGAGCTGGCTGCCCGCGGGCCGCTGCCGGCGAGCCATCCGGCGAACTACGTGCTGATGATGTGCGTAGGAATGAGCGATCCGGGCATGATCGTGCTTCCCACGCACCGTCTTTTCCGCGGCCTGCCGGCCATGAACTCCGGGGAGCTGATCGCCAAGCTGGGCAACGCATTCACCACGCGCATCGCGGGCGAAGGCGCCGACCTGGCCCCAACGGTCTGGGAAGAAATCGAGTACTCCGGAGAGCAAGGCACGCTCGGTCTTTACACCGCTGCCGACGAACGCTGGGTGGTGGCGACCGTCACGGACGCCGGTCGCGCCAAAATGGCGGAATTGGCCGCCGATCACAGCCCGGCCTGGCACGGGCTG
>Ga0307372_10000161_pt1:0-110000 | contig 111266 bp, 106 predicted proteins | sample OX1MG_FD_202533 | JGI IMG/M metagenome (GOLD analysis project Ga0307372, IMG submission 202533) | Soil microbial communities from Risofladan, Vaasa, Finland - OX-1 | ecosystem: Environmental > Terrestrial > Soil > Coastal area > Acid sulfate soil | place: Finland: Risofladan, Vaasa... | reverse complement strand
GCACTGACTTTTGGCACGCTGTTGAGTTCTCAAGGAACGGGCGCGCACTGCGGCGGGCCTCTCGGCCGTTCGCAGGGCAACCTGCTCAGTATCCCCTTCGCGTCGTCCGCCGTCAAAGGCGCGGTCGGCGTGAAAGGGCACCCGCGCGCAACCACGACCGGAAGCCACAGCGGCCTCCGGTCTGCTACCCGGGGTGGCCCCCGGACCGTCCACGACCGGCGTGAACCGGCGTGTCCGTTGCTCCGTGGGGCTTGACGGACTCTACGGGCTCGCCCGGGTCAGGTCAACCGCCGCCCCGGGCCACGCCCGCGACCTCCCGCCGACCGCGGCGCAGGACCGCCCACCGGCCGTGCAGCAGGTCGGCCTCGGTGAGCGCCGCCTCCGGGTCGGTCACCCGGGCATTGTTGAGGTACGCCCCGCCCTCGGCCACCGTGCGCCGGGCAGCCGAGCGGCTCGGGGCGAGCCCGCTCGCGACCAGGAGGTCGATCACCGTCGGCAGCGGGTCCCCGACCTCGACGGTCACCGTTTCGGCCAGGGCGGCGGCCAGGGTGCCGGCGTCGAGTCCGGACAGCTCCCCCGCCCCGAACAGGGCGTGGCTCGCGGCTACCGCCTGGGCGCACTCGGCCGCCCCGTGCACGAGCGTCGTGACCTGCTCGGCGAGCCTGCGCTGCGCCTCCCGGGCGGCCGGCCGCTCGACCACGGCTGCGGCCAGGGTCTCGATCTCGGCCGCCGGGGCGAAGGTGAAGGCCTTGAGGTAATCGACGACGTCGCGGTCATCCGCGTTCACCCAGAACTGGTAGAAGGCATACGGGCTGGTCATCGACGGGTCGAGCCAGATCGTCCCGGTCTCGGTCTTGCCGAATTTCGTCCCGTCGGCCTTGGTAACCAGCGGCGTCGTCAACGCGTGCACCGAGCCGCCCTCGACCCGGCGGATCAGGTCGACGCCGGCGGTGATGTTGCCCCACTGATCCGACCCGCCGGTCTGCAGCCGGCAGCCATGCCGGCGGTAGAGCTCCAGGTAGTCGTAGGACTGGAGCACCTGGTAGCTGAATTCGGTGAAGCTGATCCCGGCGGTTTCCAACCGGGCGCTCACCGACTCCTTGCCGAGCATCCGGTTGACCGAGAAATGCTTGCCGAGGTCACGGAGAAACTCGATCGCCGTGAGCGAAGCGGTCCAGTCGAGGTTGTTCACGATCCGGGCCGCGGTAGCGCCGCCGAAATCGAGGTACGGCTCGATCTGCGCCCGCAGCCGCTCCACCCAGGACGCCACGACCTCGGCATCGGCGAGGGCCCGTTCCGCTGCCTTCCCCGACGGGTCACCGACCAGCCCGGTGGCTCCTCCGACGAGCGCGATCGGCCGGTGCCCGGCGAGCTGGAACCGCCGCAGCGGCAGGATCTGGGCCAGGCTGCCGATGTGCAGGCTGGGGGCAGTCGGGTCGAAACCGCAGTAGAGGGTGACCGGTCCCGCGGCCAGCTCGGCGCGGAGGGCTTCGAGGTCGGTGGACTGGGCGATCAGTCCCCGCCACGCCAGGTCGTCCAGCAGGCCGGTCACGAGCCGCGACGCTAGCAGGGGACGATTCGGCCGCGCCCGGATTTCAGCCCGGTCGATACCCGCTCACCGTCGGGTCGCCGAGGATCGAGAAGCGCCACGGGGTCGGTGCGCCGGCGCCGCGCACCCCGACTCGGGGCCCGACGGCCACCCGCGCCCGCGGCACCCGGGTCCCGGCGAGCACCCGCAGCGGCGAGCCGGGGTCGGTCACGTCCACCCCGTCCAGGGTGCCGGTGACGCCCAGGGCGACGGTCAACCGGGCCGGCCCGCGGGCGAGATCCCGATCCCTGATCGCAACACCCCGCTCGCGACGGGCGCGGGCAAGTTCGATCCCCCGGCCCACCGCACCGGCGCGCAGCAGGACCGCCCGGGCGGTCCCCTCCGGCGCGCACACCAGGTTCGCGCACCAGTGCATCCCGTAGGTGAAGTACACGTACGCCCGGCCGGGCGGACCGAACATCGTCGCGTTTCGCCTGGTCCGCCCGCGATACGCGTGCGAACCGGGGTCGGTCTCGCCGGCGTATGCCTCGACTTCGGTCAGTTGCAGCTCAACGAGCCCGTCGCCCTCCCCCGAAGCCACCCAGGCGCCGAGCAGTCCCCGGGCGACGGTCCGGACATCGCGCTCGTAGAACGCGGCCGGCAACGTTGGGCCGGGCAGCTATCGGCCCTCCGCCCATGCGACGTGGGAGGCGACGACCGGACGCAACGCGGCCAGTTGCTCGCGGACCCGAGCCGGTGCGGTGCCGCCGGCGGTGGACCGCGCGGCCAGCGCACCCTCGACCGACAGGACGCTGCGCACCTCCGGACCCAGGTGCGGGCTGATCCCCGCCAGGTCCGCATCGGAGACGTCGCCGAGATCGCAGTCGTGGGCCGTGCACCACACGACGAGGTGTCCGACGGCCTCGTGTGCCTCCCGGAACGCGACCCCGTGCCGAACCAGGTACTCGGCGATGTCGGTGGCCAGCGAGAACCCGGCCGGGGCGGCGGCCGCCAGCCGCTGCTCGTCGACGCGCATCGTCGCCACCATCCCGGCGACCGCCGGCAGCAACACGAGCAGGGTGTCGACGGCGTCGAATACCGGCTCCTTGTCTTCCTGGAGATCGCGGTCGTAGGCGAGCGGTAGCCCCTTGAGGGTGGCCAGCAGACCGGTGAGGTTCCCGATCAGCCGCCCGGCCTTCCCGCGCGCCAGCTCCGCGACGTCCGGGTTCTTCTTCTGCGGCATGATCGAGGACCCGGTGGCGAAGGCGTCGTCGAGCTCGACCCAGCCGAACTCCCGGCTCGACCACAGGACGATCTCCTCGCCGAGCCGGGACAGGTGGACCCCGATCAGCGCCGCCACGAAAAGGAACTCGGCCGCGAAGTCGCGGTCCGAGACGGCATCGATCGAGTTCGCCGCGGCCGACGCGAATCCGAGCTCGGCCGCGACCGCGGCCGGATCGAGCGGGAGCGACGACCCGGCCAGCGCCCCCGCCCCCAACGGGCTCACCGCCGCCCGGACGTCCCAGTCGACGAGCCGGTCCACGTCGCGCGCGAAGGCGTGCACGTGCGCTGCGAGGTGATGCGCGAACAACACCGGCTGCGCGTGTTGCAGGTGGGTCATCCCCGGTGCCGGCAGATCGGCGTGCTCGTCGGCCTGGGCGAGCAACGCGCCCTCGACGTCGGCGAGGCGCGCGGCGACCGAACGGGCGTGATCGCGCAGGTAGAGGCGCAGGTCCGTCGCGACCTGGTCGTTGCGGCTGCGGCCGGCCCGCAACTTGCCGCCCAGCGCGCCCAGCCGTTCGAGCAGCCCGCGCTCCAGCGCCGTGTGCACGTCCTCGTCCTCGGCGGTCGGCCGGAACGCGCCGCTCTGCACCGCCTGGCCGAGATCGTCCAGGGCGGCGAGCATCCGGGGCAGCTCGTCGCCGGAGAGCAGCCCGGCGGACCCGAGCACCTTCGCATGCGCCCGCGAGGCGGCCAGGTCGTACGGCGCCAGCCGCCAGTCGAAGTGCACCGACACCGAGAGCCGCGCCAGCGCTTGGGCCGGACCGGAGGAGAACCGACCCCCCCACAGGCGGGTCGGCGGCGGGGTGGGGCTCACCGGGCGAGCCGCTGATCCCGTCGAGCCGCGATCTTGCTCGGCAGGCCCCACAGCTCCACGAAACCCCGGGCCAGCGACTGGTCGAACTCGTCCTCGGCGTCGTAGGTCGCCAGGTTGTAGTCGTAGAGGCTGGCGTCGCCGCGCCGGCCGGTAACCGTCGCCCGGCCGGCGTGCAGCACGAGGCGGATTTCCCCGGTGACGTGCCGGGATGCGCTGGCGATGAACTCGTCGAGCGCCCGCTTGAGTGGGGAGAACCACAAACCGTCGTAGACCAGCTCGGTCCAGCGCTGTTCGACGGCGCGCTTGAAGCGGGCGAGGTCGCGCTCGACGGTGCAGCTCTCGAGCTCCTGGTGGGCGGTGATCAGCGCGATCGCACCGGGGCACTCGTAGATCTCCCGGCTCTTGATCCCCACCAGCCGGTCCTCGACCAGGTCGATCCGACCGATCCCCTGCGCCCCGGCCCGGGCGTTCAGCTCGGAGATCGCCTCCAGCATGGACACGGGTCGGCCGTCGAGTCGGGTCGGCACGCCGTCGTCGAAGCCGATGACGACCTCGTCGGCGCGCCGCGTGACCGCCGGGTCGGCGGTGTAGGAGTAGAGATCCTCGATCGGCGGGTTCCACGGGTCCTCGAGGAAGCCGGTCTCGATCGCCCGGCCCCAGACGTTCTGGTCGATCGAGTAAGGGGACTTCTTCGACACGTCGATGGGCAGCCCGCGCTCCTCGGCGAATGCGATCGCCTTGTCCCGGGTCATCCCCGAGTCCCGAACCGGGGCCAGTACCGCAAGGTCCGGCGCCAGCGCGCCGAGCCCGACCTCGAACCGGACCTGGTCGTTGCCCTTGCCGGTGCAGCCGTGCGCGACCGTCGACGCCCCGAACTCCCGGGCCGCGGCGACCAGGTGCGTGACGATGAGGGGCCGGGACAGCGCGGAGAGCAGCGGGTAGCGGTCCATGTAGAGCGCATTCGCCCGCAGCGCCGGCAGGCAGTAGCCGTCGGCGTAGGAGTCCCGGGCGTCCGCGACCACCGCCTCGACGGCGCCGCAATCGAGCGCGCGTTGCCGGATCACGGTCAGGTCCTCGCCGCCCTGCCCGACGTCGACCGCTACCGCGATGACCTCGGCACCGGACTCCCGCGCGATCCAGCCGATCGCCACGGACGTGTCCAGACCACCGGAGTAGGCCAGAACAATCCGGTCGGACATCAGGCGTTCACCCCTTTGCTGCCCGCCTCGGCGAGCTGGCGCAACCGGCCGGCCAGGGCCGCCCCGCCGCGGCTCCCCCGGGTCACGACGAGGACGGTGTCGTCGCCCGCAACCGTGCCGATGACGTCGGGTAGCCCCGCCCGGTCGACGGCGGACGCGAGCAGGTGCGCCCCGCCCGGCGGCGTGCGCAGGACCGCGAGGTTGGCCGAGGCGTCGGTTGCGACCAGCAGGTCCTCGAGAATCCGGCCGAGGCGGCCATCCGGACCGGCCGGCCTGGCCGGATCGCCCGGCAACGCGTATGCGGTCCCCGGGCCGGCGCGGCGAAGCTTCACCGCCCCCAGCTCCTCGAGGTCCCGGCTCAGGGTCGCCTGGGTGACCGCGAACCCGGCCTCCGCGAGCAGCCGGGCCAGTTCGGACTGCGAGCGGACCGGCCCCCGCGCGAGCAGCTCGGCGATCCGGGCCTGGCGCGCGGTCTTGGTCGAAGGCGCGACGACCGTCATGGCGTCCCGCTGCGCTCGAGGAGGAACGCAAGCAGCGCCTTCTGTGCGTGCAGCCGATTCTCGGCCTGGTCGAACACGGCACTGTGCGGGCCGTCGATCACGTCGGAGGCGATCTCCTCACCGCGGTGGGCCGGCAGGCAGTGCAGGACGAGGACGTCCGGTTTCGCCGCTCCGACCGCGCGCGCGTCGAGCTGGTACGGGCGGAACAGCGAGACCCGGCTCTGCGCCGACTCCTCCTGACCCATCGAGGCCCAGACGTCGGTGTAGAGCACGTCCGCACCGGCGGATGCGGCCAGCGGGTCGTCGGTGAGCGCCACCGAGCCGCCGGTGCGTTCCGCGATGTCGCCGGCCCGGCGGACGACCGGGCCGGTGGGCTCGTGGCCGGGCGGGGTCGCGATCCGCACGTGCATCCCCGCGGCCGCCCCGGCGAGCAGCAGCGAGTGGGCGACGTTGTTCCCGTCCCCGAGATAGCTCAGCACCTGCCCCGCGAGTCCGCCCCGACGTTGCCGGATGGTCAGCAGGTCGGCGAGGGCCTGGCACGGATGGGCGTAGTCGGTGAGCGCGTTCACCACGGGCACGCTGCTCGCGCCGGCCAGCGCCTCGATGCGGTCCTGGCCGAAGGTCCGGATGACGATCGCCGCCACGTACCGGGAGAGCACCCGGGCGGTGTCCTCGATGGTCTCGCTCCGACCGAGTTGGGTGCTGCGAGCGTCGATGACGATCGCATGGCCACCGAGCTCGGCGATGCCGGCCTCGAACGAGAGCCGGGTCCGGGTGGACGGCTTCTCGAAGATCACCGCGACCGACCGGGGGCCGGCCAGCGGAGAGTCGGCGAACCGGTCCTTGGCCCGGCGTTCGGCGTCGTCGAGCACCAGCTCCAGCTCCGCAGGGGCGAGGTCGTCGTCGACGAGGAAGTGGCGGACCATCAGCGACCTCCATCCGCGGGGACCGGACCGCCGGTTATCTCGCGGACCCGGGCGAGCAGTTCGGCGACGCCGAACGGCTTTGCGAAGACGCTGTCCGCGCCGAGCACGGTCTGCAGATCGGGGATCGCCTCGACCTTTCCGGTGACCACGACGACCGGGACGTCCGCGAGCGCCGGGTCGCCATGCAGCTCCTCGAGCACCCGGATCCCGCCGAGGTCGGGCATCATCAGGTCGAGCAGGATCAGGGCCGGCCGCTGGCTGCTGGCCTTGACCAGACCGGCCAGGCCGTCGGACGCGGTAGCCACGTCGTATCCCTCGGCGGACAGCAGTGTCTGGAGCAGGCCACGGACGCTGGGGTCGTCCTCGACAACGAGGATGCGGGGGTTGGTCACGTTCGGCACACTAATCGCCCCGATGCGCGGCGGTCAGCACAGCGGGTAGCGCGTCGGTGAACGTGGCGAGCTGATCGGCGGTCACTACGAGCGGCGGCGCCAGCCGAATCGCTCCCGGAGCCACCGCGTTGACCAGGAAACCAGCCGATCGGGCAGCGGCCTCCACGGCCGGGGCGGCCCCGTCGTCCAGCTCGAGCGCCAGCCACAGTCCGCGTCCCCGGACCCCGTTGAAGCCCGGCCCCTCGACCGTGGTCAGGGCCCGTCGCCAGCCGGCACCGACCGTACGAACGTGTTCGAGCAGACGGTCGGCGACGATCGTGTCGAGCACCGCGAGCGCAGCCGCGCAGGCCACCGGGTTGCCGCCGAACGTCGACCCATGGTCACCGCGGCGGAGCGCCTCGGCCGCCGGACCGGCGGCCAGGCAGGCCCCGATCGGCAGACCGCCACCGAGCCCCTTGGCAAGTGTGACGATGTCGGGGACGACCCCCTCCGCCTGGTGGGCGAACCAGAAGCCGGTCCGGCCGATCCCGCTCTGGATCTCGTCGACCACCAGCAGGGCACCACTCGCGTCGCACACCGCGCGGGCCGCCGCCAGGTAGCCCTCCGGCGGCGGGACCACCCCCGCCTCCCCCTGGGTCGGCTCGAGGACGACGGCGGCAACCCGCTCGTCGACCGCGTTCTCGAGGGCGACCGGGTCGCCGTAGGGCACGAAGGTGACGTCTAGACCGAACGGTCCGAACGGTTCCCGGATGGCGGCTTTACCGGTCAACGCGAGCGCCCCGAGCGACCGACCGTGGAACCCGCGTTCGGCGGCGACGAAGCGGGGGCGATCCGGCCCCGCCATCCGGCGGGCAATTTTGATCGCCGCCTCGTTGGCGGTGGTGCCGTCGTTAGAGAAAAAGATTCGTGTGCCGGGGATGGCGATCAACTGCACGAGACGCTCGGCTAGGTCCAGCGCCGGCTGGTTGGCGAACAGGTTGGAGGTGTGCGCGATCCGGCCGACCTGGCTACTCACCGCCTCGACGATCGCCGGGTGGGCATGACCGAGCGAAGAGACCGCGATCCCGGCGATCAGGTCCAGGTAGCGACGGTCGGCGTCGTCCCACACATACGAGCCCTCGCCCCGGGTCAAGGTGAGCACGGGGGTGCCGTAGTTGCGCATCATGACCGCGTCCCAGCGCTCGGCGGTCACGGTGTCACCATCGTGCCGACCCCGGAGTCGGTGAAGACCTCCAGCAGCAGGGCATGCGGGACCCGACCGTCCAGGACATGCGCCCGGGGCACGCCGCCCCGCACCGCCGCGAGGCAGGCGGTCATCTTCGGCAGCATGCCATCGGCAAGTTGCGGAAGCCGCTGTTCGAGCTCCGCGGCGGTGAGCGAGCTGACGACCTCGTCGGTCGCCGGCCACTCGGCGTAGAGACCCTCGACGTCGGTGAGCACGACGAACTTTTCGGCGGCCAGCGCGGCGGCCAGCGCGGCGGCCGCGGTGTCGGCATTGACGTTGAACAACTCACCGTCGCGGCCCCGGGCGACACTGGCGACGACCGGTATCCGGCCGTCGTCGAGCAACGCGACGATCGCCCCCGGGTCGACGTCGACGATGTCCCCAACCTGACCGAGGTCGACCGGCACACCGTCCACGACGGCACCGCGCCGCGCGGCGGTGAACAGGTTGGCGTCCTCGCCGGACAGGCCGATCGCGAACGGACCGTGCGCGTTGACCAGTCCGACCAGTTCCCGCCCGACCTGACCGACGAGCACCATCCGCACGACCTGCATCGCCTCCGGGGTCGTCACCCGCAGCCCGGCGATGAATTCGCTGGGGACACCATGGCGCTCCAGCGCCGCGCTGATCTGCGGGCCGCCGCCGTGCACGATGACCGGTCGGATACCGGCGTAACGGAGGAAGACGATGTCCTCGGCGAACGCGGCCCGCAGCGTGGCGTCGGTCATCGCGTGGCCGCCGTATTTCACGACGACCGTGCGACCGTGGAACCGGGCCAGCCAGGGCAGCGCTTCGACCAGGGTCGCCGCCTTGTCGAGCGCGGTGGCGGCGGTCACGACGAGTACGCCGAATTCTCGTGGACGTACGCGGCGGTGAGGTCGGTGGTCCAGATCTCCGCGGCGGCGTTCCCGGCCTGGAGGTTGACGGTGACTGTCACCCGGCGCCCGCTCAGGTCGACCATCGACCGCGGCGCGCCGGCGGCACCGGACCTGGCGACCCAGACGCCGTTGATGGCGACGTCGACGGCGTCCGGTTCGAACGCCGCCGTTGTCGTGCCGACCGCGGCCAGCACCCTTCCCCAGTTCGCGTCTTCCCCATGCAGCGCGCACTTGAGCAGGTTGCTCCGGGCGACCGTACGGGCGACGTCGACGGCCTCCGGCTCACTCGCCGCGCCGACCACCTCGACGAGGACCTCCTTGCTCGCGCCCTCGGCATCGGCGACCAACTGCGCGGCCAGGTCGGCGCACACCCGGGCGACGGTTTCCGCGAGCTCGGCCGCGTCTGGGGTCGCCCCGCTCGCCCCGCTCGCCAGAAGAAGCACCGTGTCGTTCGTCGACATGCAGCCGTCGGAGTCGATCCGATCGAAGCTCTTCGCGGTCGCCGCACGGAGAACGCGGTCGAGGGTGGCCGGATCGGCACTCGCGTCTGTGGTGAGCACGACGAGCATCGTCGCCAGCTCGGGTGCGAGCATGCCGGCACCTTTTGCCATTCCGCCGACCGTGAAGGCCGATCCGGTGGCGACCGCCTGTTTGGCGACGGTGTCCGTGGTCCGGATCGCGTTTGCCGCGTCATCCGCGCGGGCCGGGTCCGCGGAGAGCCCGGCGACCGCGTCGGCCACGCCGCCCAGCAGCAGGTCGAGCGGCAGCCGCTCCCCGATCAGGCCGGTCGAGCACAGGGCCACCTCGGCGGGCGACACGTAGAGCCCGGCCCCTACCGCCTCGGCGCTGCGATGGGCGTCGCGAAATCCGTCCGGGCCGGTGCACGCGTTCGCGCCGCCGGCGTTGAGCAGCACCGCCCGAACGACACCCGCACTGAGAACCTGCCGGCTCCAGAGCACCGGTGCAGCCGGAAACCGGTTGGTCGTGAACACACCGGCGGCGGAGTGCATCGGGCCGTCGTTGACGACGATGGCCAGGTCCAGTCCTCCGCTGGACTTCAGCCCGGCGGCGACACCCGCCGTCCGGAACCCGCGGGCCGCCGTCACGCTCACGGCCCGACTCCGGAGACCGATAGCCCGATCGTCTCTGGCAGGCCCAGTGCGATGTTGGCGTTCTGGACGGCCTGTCCGGCCGCGCCCTTGCCGAGGTTGTCGATAGCCGAGACGACAACCACCCGGCCGGCGTCTGGGTCGACGGCCAGCTGAAGGTGGGCGGAGTTCGAGCCGATCGTCGCGGCCGTGTGCGGCCAACTGCCCTCGGGCAGGACGTGAACGAACGGTTCACTCGCGTAGGCGGACACCAACGCGGCGCGCGCTGCCGCCGTGCTTGTCCGGGTGCCGGCGGCGAGTCGGGCCGTGCAGGTGGCCAGGATGCCGCGTGGCATCGGGGCGAGCACGGCGGTGAACGAGAGGGTCGGCAGGCCGAGCGCCTGGGATATCTCTGGGATGTGCTGGTGCACCCCGCCGACCTTGTACGCGGAGAGGTCACCGATTACTTGGCTCGCCAGGAGTCCCGCGTCGGGCGCCCGGCCGGCCCCGGTTGTCCCGCTGGATGCGACTACTACGACATCGGCCCGGTCGACCAAACCGGCCTCGACGAGCGGCGCCAGCGCGAGGATGACCGCGGTCGGGTAGCACCCCGGGTTGGCGATCCGGCGGCAACCGGCGAGCTCGAGTCGCCGACCCGGCAGTTCGGGGAGTCCGTAGCACCAGGCCGCCGAGTGCTCACCCGCATAGAACCGACGCCAGGCGGCCGGATCGGCGAGCCGGTGGTCGGCGCCGATGTCGACTACGAGGGTGCCCGCCGGGATCGTGGCCGCCACGCCGGCGGAACTGCCGGCCGGCAACGCGAGGAACACGACGTCCGCCTGGAGAATTTCGTCGTCGAGGCCCGCAAACACCCGCCCTGCGAGCTCCGGCAGGTTCGGGTGCAGATCGGTGACCGGCCGTCCGGCGTTGGCGGCCGCGACCAGCGGACCGATCTCGAACTGCGGGTGCGCGAGCAGCAGACGCAGCAGTTCCCCGCCGGCATACCCACTTGCGCCGGCAACCGCGGCTGTCAGACCCACGTCACCCTCCTGTTCCGCTCTTCGGATAATCATACGTTACATCGGTTGTCTATGCACTATTGGAGCTCGGGTCCGCCCGGTCCGACCGGGTCCGCCCACACCGGCTGCCTAGGATCGCGCGGTGACCCGTCAGCCGCCGGCCGACCGGCCGCTGGATCAGCCGCATCCCAGCCGGCTGGACCCGGCGGACCCCCAGTTCCAGCAGATCCTGGAGGCCCACGCGGCGGCGCTCGCGTCGGGAAGCCCTGGTTACCTGGACCCGGTCAGCGGCCTGTTCGTGCTCACCGCGGTCTACCTGCGCGATCGCGGCACCTGCTGTGAGCGTGGCTGCCGACACTGCCCCTACCTGCGGTGAGTTCCCCCCGGTCGCCCGGGACCGGTCTGGCAGGAGGATCGTGCCCGGAGCACGAAACCTCCCCAGGTAGCCGTCGACGGAGGGCCGGGATGCGCTGGAGACGGATGGTCGCCACCGTTCCGCTGCTGCTCGTTTGCGCGGCGACACCGACCCTCGCCGACCCGGTCACGCGGACGCCCACGGCCCGACCGGACGGCTGCGACCCGGCCCGACCCGCAATCGCCTACTACTCCGGCGGCGTTGTGCTCTCACCGCAACCGCGCAATCCCCCGGTCCCGTGCGGCGTGAGCACCGGGTTCGCCGGCGCGGAGAGCCATATCGTCGTCCTGAACGACGGTGCCGTCGTGTTCGTTCCAGCCGTCCAGCCGGCGGGCCTGGCCGGTACCAACGCGGGTCCCGTGCCGATCGACCCGAACACGCAGACCAACGCCAGCCCGGCCGGCCTCGCGCTGAGCGCCGACGCGGGAGCGCACTGGGCGATGTTGCGACCGGCTGGGATCACCTGGAACCCCACCGACCACAGCATCTACGTGGACCCGGTGACCGGACGCCTGTTCTTCGAGGACTACAGCCCAGACCCGCAGGCCCCCGCGTTGGGGCCCAACCAGTCCGGACCGGCCCACCTGCTGTGGAGCGGTGACGGCGGTCGGACCTGGCACTACACGGTCATCAACGAGGTTGCGCTCCCGGAGAACCCGAGGTTCGCCAGTGCCATCGCCCCAGCCGGGCAGCCGCGACCCACGGGCTACCCGGACGTCGTGTACTTCTGTGCCAACACCAACGTCGGGTTCACCAGCCCCGTGATAGGGGGCCGGCTTTGCTTCAAGTCCATGGACGGGGGCTCGACATTCAGCCTCACGTCTTTGGTGTTCGACGCCGCAGCGCCGCGCCACCCCGAATGCGGCGCGAATCCGGAGAGCTATTCGGCGATCGACGGCGACTATCCGGAGCCGGCGAGCGACGGCAGCCTCTACCTCATGGTCACCTGCGGGTCGAACGTCTACCTGGCCCGCAGCGTCGACGAGGCAGCAAGCTTCCCGGTTATGCATCGCCGCGACGGGAGCGCGGTCACCCTGCCGGCACCGGCCGGCAATGGGGTGACCGGCGGCGCTGCGGAACTCCGAGTCGACCCCGCCGACAACCTGTACCTGATGTGGGCCCGGGGTGCGCATTTGATGCTCGCGGTCTCGCGGGACCGTGGACTTAGCTGGAACACGCCCGTTGACGTCACCCGCCCAGGTTTGGGCACCGTGCTCAAGTGGAGCTTCGCCGAGCGCGGCATCGGCCGGATCGCGGTCGCCTACCTCGGTCAGAGGCCGGGACAGGTCACCGTCGACGGTTACCTCACGGAAAGCACCGATGTGCTTGCCCGCCATCCGGTCTTCTGGGCCGGCATGCTGAACCAGCCAGATCACCCGCTGCTCTATGGCAGTTCGATCCAAGGCGCCGGCTACCTGGCCGGACCGGGCGGAACCGAGGTCAATCCGGCGATCTTCGGGGCGGTCTCCATTCAGCTGTTTGGCAACGACTTCATCGGAAGTGCGCTGGGGCCGGATGGCACACCGTGGGCCAGTTTCGACGCGGACTGCGGCGCGACCCCGCAGGCGGCCGGTTGCCGGGCCGATGGAGATCAAACCCGGGGCTTCGCGGGACGGCTTGTCACTTTCCACTCAACGAGCCCCCCGGTCGCCCCGCCTTCGGGCCCGGAACCCGGGACCGGGGGCACCGCCCTGCCGGCCACCGGTGGACCGCTCGCGGTGCCGGTGCTCGGGTTGGTCCTGTTGAGCGTGCTGCTCGCGGGCGGGCTGTTGCGCCGTCGCCCGGCGCCCCGCGGCTACTCTCGACGTTCATGAGAAAGCTGGCGGCCGCCCATCATTACGAGACGGATCCGCAGCGGGTCTTCAGCGCGCTGACCGACGAGGCCTTTCTCCGGGCCAAGTTCGGTGAGCTCGGTGCACGGGACGTGGACGTGCTCGAGTGCGGTCCCTCCCCCTCCGGCTCCGGGTTCCGTGTCGTGACCCGCCGCACGGTATCCGTGGACGTGCCAGGTTTCGCCAAGAGGCTGCTGTCCCCGAGCAATGCGGTCACCCAGACCGACGTGTGGGGCCAGGCAGGGGACGGCGTCCGGACTGGGCACTGGTCGGTCGAAGTCGCCGGCGTGCCCTCGACGATGGGCGGCACGATGTCCCTCGAGGCCAGCGGCGCCGGTTCGGACTATCGCCTCGACGGTGAGGTCAAGGTCTCGGTCCCGCTGCTAGGCGGGAAGCTGGAGGGCTTCGCGGTCGGCAACGCAGAACGGGACATCGCCCGGGAGTGCGAGTTCCTGGCCCGCTGGCTGGCCGAGCGCCACCCCTGAGATCAGGGCAGTACGTCCCGCACCGCCGCCGCGTAGCGCTGGGTGGTGGACGCCGTCAGGGAACCCGCCGGGAGCTCGACTACGAACGCGGTCGGGCCGAGGAGCGCGTTCTCCCAACCGACGACGCTTCCGGGGTAGTCTGTCAACGACCGCTCCGGGAGCCCCACGAGCCGGGCGAATCGGGCTTCCACGGCGAGCGGGCCTTCGGAGTCGTCGACCACCGTGAGGTGCTGGTGGAACCAGATCGACAATCCGGGATGGATCCGGCGGATCAGGGCCGCCGCCAGCCGGCTCTCCGGCTCGGACAGCGGTAGCGGCCCGGAGTAGCTCACGCTTCCTGGCGTGGCCGACCGCCAGCCGGCCGGAAAGTTGCGGTTGAGATCGACGCCGTGCGCGTTCTGCCGGGTACCGGCGGCCACCCCGTCGGGATTCAGGTCGGTTAGCAACCAAAGGTCTACCTCCGCGGGGGCTGGGCCCGCGGCCAGGGCTTGGTCGACGGCGATTCCGGCCGGCTCGTTGCCATGGATGCACCCGACGACGAGTGCCCGCCGGGGGCTGTCCGGATCACCGATTTCCACCGCCGTGATCGGACGCCTCGCCACCGAGTAGCCGAGCAGAACTCTGCGCCGCACAACCGGATCCACGGCAGGGCTCCGCGCCGGCGGCGTCCCCCGCCCGGTCACCGCACCCGCATCCCCCGGCCCTCGCGGTGATCCGCCGCAGCCGGCCAGCACCGCGGCCGCGAGGACGAGCCAGCAGGTCGAGTTCCTCCACATCCGGAGCCCAGGATCGCATCTGGCCGGCGGGCCGGTCCGGTCGAAAGGCGTCGGCAGCCAGAACGTCCTTTCCCGAATCCGCTGAACCGCGCGACTCCCGTGTTGAAGGATGACATCCATGGGACCGTTAGGCGTGCGCGCATTACCGTCACGTCGGCGGCGGACCGGATGGTCGAGAACCCTCGTCGGCTGCTGCGCCATACTCGCGACCCTGACCTCCGTGGTTGGGCTGCCGGGTTCCGCGGGCGCTCAGGCCGGACCAACGGCAAGCGCGCGCACCGTCGCCGGACCGCCCCCCCGCGCCCTTCCGCACGGGGCCAGGCAACTGGGTGCGTTGGGCAGCAACACGGCGCTGCGCCTGAGCGTGGTCCTCGCCCCTCGCGATCCGACAGCATTGGCGCGGTTTGCCACCGAAGTCAGCACCCCCGGGAATCCGCGGTACCACCGATATGTGACCTCCCGGCAGTTTGGCGCCACCTTCGGGGCTGAGCCGAGCGTCGTGGCCGCCGTCCGAAGTTGGCTGCTCGCCCGCGGGTTGCGACCTGGACCCACGGCAGGCAACGACCTGTCCATCCCGTTGGTCGCAACGGCGGGCGTGGTGTCGACTGCGCTGCACACCTCCTTCCAGCAACTGCGGATGGCGTCCGGGCGGTTGGCCTATCGCAACACCGTCCGCCCGGAGTTTCCGGCCGGTGTGCAGGCCGTACTGGGTCTCGACGATCTGTCCGTTGCCCGGCCGCTCGGATTCGGCCGCCGGTTCTCGGCTCGCTTCGGCCCGGCCCGAGCCGCGGCGACGCCCCGGTCGGTCGTCCGCGCGACAACCGGGCCGGTTCCCTGCGCGGCGGCAACCACCGTCGCGACGAGCCAAGGCGGCTACACGGCGGACCAGCTCGCCACCGCCTACGGGTTCGACTCGCTCTACAACCAGGGACGGCTCGGGGCGGGGGTGACCGTGGCGCTGGTCGAGACCGAACCGTTCGCCCCTTCCGACGTTGCCGCCTACCAGTCCTGCTACGGGTCCTCCGCTGCCGTCACCGACATTCCAGTCGATGGCGGTGCCGGCGCCGGAAGCGGTACCGGCGAGTCGATCCTCGACATCGACAACGTCATCGGGTTGGCACCGCAGACGACCCTGGACGTCTACTCCGGACCCGCCGGCAGTGACTACGACATCTATTCCGCGATCGTCACCCAGGACATCGCCCAGGTGATCAGCACGTCCTTCGGGCTGTGTGAGCCGCAGGCCCAGGGGGGTGGTCGGCTGGCCGCGGAGAACACGCTGTTCCAGCAAGCGGCCGCCCAGGGCCAGACCTTCGTCGCCGCCGCCGGGGATGACGGTTCCGAGGACTGCTACACGGCCGCGCAGCCGAACACCCAACTCGCGGTGGACGACCCGGGCTCGCAACCCTACGTCACCGGGGTCGGCGGGACCAGCCTCAGCAATCCGAGCAGCCCGCCGGTCGAGGCGGTCTGGAACGACGGCCCGGCCTCCTCGGCCCAGGCAGCCGGCGCCGCCGGTGGCGGCATCTCCGCGCGGTGGCCGATGCCGGCCTACCAGTCCGGACCGGGGGTGCAGAACAAGTTCAGCAGCGGCGTGCCGTGCGCGGCGAGCGTCGGTGATTGTCGGGAAGTTCCGGACGTCAGCGCCAGTGCCGACCCCAACTTCGGCTACACCATCTATTACCAGGGTACCTGGATGACCGCCGGTGGCACGTCCGGCGCAGCCCCGCTGTGGGCGGCCCTGGTGGCTGACGTCGACACCGGTTGCCGGGCGACCGCCGGCTTCCTCAACCCGGCGCTTTACAAGGCGGCGGCCGGTGGGACGTCGCCCTTCCACGACATCGCCACGGGGAACAACGACTACACCGGGACCAACAGCGGGGACTATCCGGCGACCGCCGGCTTCGACCTGGCCAGTGGGCTCGGCACCCCAGACAGCCCGGCCATCGCTCTGGCGCTGTGCCCACAGCCGGCACCGTCGGGCGCGGGTACCTATACCGCAACCGCCCCGACCCGGATTCTCGATACCCGCAGCGGCAGCGGCGCGACCCAAGGGCTGCCGGATCCGCTGTCCCCCGCAACCGCCTACCCGGTGCAGGTCAGCGGGCTGGCCGGCGTCCCGTCCACAGCGACGGCGGTCGCGGTGAACATCACCGCGATCGGCCCGACCGGCGTCGGCTACCTGGAGGCCTACCCGGACGGCACCACCCGCCCGATCGCCTCCACCGTGAACTACACCCCGGGTGGCACCACCGCGAACTTCCAGGTGGTCGCACTCGGCAGCAACGGCCGGCTCGACCTGTACTCCGCGAGCTCGCCGGTCAACGTCGCCATCGACGTGGTCGGCTACGTCACGCCCGCCACGTCCGGAGCGGGGCTCACGGTGGCGGCCCCGATCCGGATTCTCGATACCCGCAGCGGCAGCGGCGCGACCCAAGGGCTGCCGGATCCGCTGTCCCCCGCAACCGCCTACCCGGTGCAGGTCAGCGGGCTGGCCGGCGTCCCGTCCACAGCGACGGCGGTCGCGGTGAACATCACCGCGATCGGCCCGACCGGCGTCGGCTACCTGGAGGCCTACCCGGACGGCACCACCCGCCCGATCGCCTCCACCGTGAACTACACCCCGGGTGGCACCACCGCGAACTTCCAGGTGGTCGCACTCGGCAGCAACGGCCGGCTCGACCTGTACTCCGCGAGCTCGCCGGTCAACGTCGCCATCGACGTGGTCGGCTACCTGAACTGATGTGCGGCCGACGGCCGGTGTCCTCGTGAGCGCGGAGCGCTAGGAGCGCAGGGTCGCACCGTGCCGCTCGGCCGCCACCCGGACGGCCCCGTCCCGGAGCGCCAGCGCCTCCTCCGCGGTGAGCGTCCGGTCCTGGGCGCGCAGCCGGAGGTTGTATGCAAGCGACTTCTTTCCGTGGCCCACCTGCGGTCCGGTGTATACGTCGAAGAGCCTCAGCGACTCGAGCAGCGGCCCGGTCCCGTCGCGTAACGCGACGGCGAGGTCCGCGGCCGTGACTGCGGTGTCCACGACGAGCGCCACGTCGAGCGTGGCCACCGGGAACGGGGAGACGGCGGGCGCGGGAACCTGGTCGACCGCCGCGGCCAACAGCGGGGCCAGGGCGAATTCCGCCGCGCACGTCCGAGACGGGAGGCCGAATGCCTCGACCACTCGCGGGTGCAACTCGCCGGCGTGGCCGATGACGCCCCCTTCAATGACGAGCTCGGCACACCGTCCCGGGTGCCAGGGCGGCGCGGCTCCAGCCCGGACGACCAGGTTCACCCCGAGCTCCCCGGCCACGGCCCGTGCCGCACCGACCGCATCCGCCCAGCTGGCCCGCCGGCCGTCCCCCCACCATCCGGGCAACTCACGGTCCCCGCCGAGCACCACTCCGACCTGTACGGGCTGGTCGGGCAGCGCGGCCTCGATCGCGTCAAGCTCCGCCCGGCTCGGTCGCCGGCTCGAGACCGGCGCGGGGGCCGGCCCGGCACCCGGGCGGGCTCGGAACACCGGGGCGATCTCGAAGATCCCAAGGTCGGCGAAGCCACGTCCCAGGTTGCGCAGGAGCGCCGCGAGCAGCCCGGGGAGCAGGCTGGCCCGCAGCATCGATTCCTCCTCCGACAGCGGGTTGGCGACGGTCACCGAGGGCCGGCGTGGATCGGCCTCGGGGAGCAGGAGGGCGGGGGCGGCATCCGGTCCGACGAACGGGGCGGTGTGCACCTCGATGTAGCCGGCCGCGGCAAGCGCCCGACTGGCAACCCGGCGGCGACGCTGGTCTGGGGTGAGCCCCCTGCCGGCGGGCGCGGCCGGCAGGCGCACCGGCAACTGGTCATACCCCTCGAGCCGGGCGATCTCCTCGACGAGATCGACTGCCGCGGTGAGGTCGGGGCGCCAGGAAGGGGGGACGACCGTCAGCGGATCTTCACCTGTCAGCGTGGCGCCGACGTCGTCGAGGCGCCGCCGGATCGTGTCCGCCGGGTAGCGGATGCCCGTGATCCGAGCGGGCAGAGCGAGCGGCAGGGTCAGGGTCGGGCGACCCGGCCGGCCGTCGATGTCCGTGACGTCCGCCGCGGCGGTCGCTCCGGCGTGCTCGAGCAGGAGCTGGACGGCGAGCTGAGCGGCGACCGGAGCCAGCGCATCGTCGACGCCCCGCTCGAACCGGCGCGACGCCTCGGTCGACAACCGGTGGCGGCGCGCGGTCCGAGCGACCGAGGCCGGGTCGAAGTGCGCCGCCTCGATCACGACCGACGTTGTCGTCGGACCCACCTCTGTCGGGCCGCCACCCATGACGCCGGCCAACCCGATCGGTCCGCTGCCGTCGGCGATTACGAGGTCGTCCGGGTCGAGGTCGCGAGTCAAACCGTCGAGGGTCGCCAGGCGTTCTCCGGGCAAGGCCCTGCGGACGACGATCTGTCCGACCAGGCGGCCGGCGTCGAAGGCATGCAGCGGCTGACCGAGGTCCAGCAGGACGTAGTTGGTCACGTCGACGGTGAGCGAGATCGGCCGCATCCCGGCGACCGTCAGTCGACGGGCCAGCCAGGGTGGCGTCGGCCGGGACGGGTCGATGCGCTCGACCCCCCGAGCGACGTACCGATCGCAACCGATGAAGTCCTCGACCCGGACGGCAGGTCCGCCGGGGCGCAGGCGAGGCATCTTCACCTGCGCGGCCGGGTCCCGGTAGCGGACCCCGAGAGCAGCGGCAGCCTCCCTGGCGACACCGCGAATCGACAGGCAGTACCCGCGATCCGGCGTGACCGCGATGTCGAGGATGTCGTCGGCCAGGCCGAGCACCCGGACGACGTCGGCGCCGAGCTCGAGGTCCGCGGCGAGGACCAGGATGCCGGCATGGTCGTCGGAGAGCCCGAGCTCCCGGCCGGAGCAGATCATCCCCTCGGACGTCCGGCGGTACGCCTCGCGGGCCTCGATCCGAACCCCCCCGGGCAAGCCGGCACCGGGTTTGGCGAGCGCGACCAGGTCGCCGACAGCGAAGTTCGTGGCACCGCAGATCACGCTACGCACGGTGTCACCGTCGTCGACCCGGCAGTAGCGGATGGGCTTCTTGACCCCGGTGACCTCTTCGATGTCGAGAACCCGGGCGACGACGACGTTCGCTATGTCCGACCCGAGCGACTCGACGCGTTCCACCTCGAGACCGACCCGGATCAGGGCGTCGGCGATCCCGCGGGCAGGCGCGCCGGCCAGGTCGGCATAGTCAGCGAGCCAGGAAACCGGAACCCGCATCAGACCTCCCGGCCGAGGGCGAGCGGGATCCGAATGTCGCCCTCGACGAGATGGCGGACGTCCGCAATCCCATGTCGGAACATCAGCGCCCGTTCGAGGCCCATCCCGAACGCGAAACCGGTGTAGCGGTCCGGGTCGATCCCGGTCGCGGCGAACAGCGCGGGATGGACCATTCCCGCCCCGCCCCACTCGATCCATCCCTCCGAGCCGCACACCCGGCACGGGTCGGCACCAACCTCGATGGACGCCCCGCGGCAGGAGAAGCAGAGCAGGTCCACCTCGGCCGACGGTTCGGTGAACGGAAAAAAGGAGGGCCGCAGGCGGGTCCGCAGTCCGCTGCCGAACAGCGCGGACACGAACGTGTCCAGGGTGCCCTTGAGGTCGCCCATCGTGATGCCCTCGTCCACGGCGAGCCCCTCGACCTGGCTGAAGACCGGAGTGTGGGTAGCGTCCAGCGGATCGTTGCGGTAAGTGCGTCCCGGGCAGATTACGTAGACGGGCAGGGGCCGCTCGAGCAGCGCGCGGATCTGCACCGGCGACGTGTGCGTGCGCAACACGAGATTCGACCCGGCCGGGGCCACGTACAGGCTGTCCTGGGCGGCGCGGGCCGGATGGTCGGCGGGAAAGTTCAGTGCATCGAAGTTGAACCATTCGGCCTCGACCTCGGGGCCCTCGGCGAGCTCGTAGCCCATCGCCACGAAGATGTCGGTGACCCGCTCCTGGATGAGCGTCAGCGGGTGTCTTGCCCCGGCTGGGCGGCGGTCCCACGGCAGGGTGACGTCGACGGTCTCGGCGAGCAGGGTGGTTGCGTCGCGTTCGGCTTCGAGGCTGCGCAGGCGGCCCTCGTAGGCCAAGGTCAAGCGAGCCAGCGCGGCGTTGACGGCCCTCCCCGCATCCGCCTTCGCCTGCGGGGGCAGGGCACCTATCTCACGTCGGGCCAACGCGATCGGTGACCCGTTGCCGAGCTGGGCGACATGCTCCGCGGCCAACGCGTCGAGGCTGGCCGCCGCGGCGAACGCCGCCAGCCCCTCCTCGACGGCGCGCTTGACCGCCGCCGGGGCCAACGCGGCCACCTGCTTGGGATCGAAGGGATCGTTGGGCGCGGACATGGCTCCTCGTCGTTCGCGGGGGCGGCGGGCTGCGGCCCGGCCGGCTGGCGCGCTCAGGCGTACTCGGGCGCGCCGGCCGGCAGGGCCACGGTAAATCGCGCGCCACCGGCGTCGGTGGAACCGAACCCGATGGTTCCGCCATGCGCCTCGACCAGCCCGCGGGCCAGGTAGAGACCGAGCCCGCTGCCGGCGCGGCGTCCGCCGCGCCAGAACTTGGTGAACAGCCGCGGCGCGACGTCGGGCGGCACCCCTTCGCCCTCGTCCGTGACCTCGACGAGGGCCCCGGGCTCCGGATGCCGCGGGGAGATCGTCAGGGTGATCCGACCGGCGCCATGCCGTAGCGCATTGTCGACGAGGTTGCCGAACACCTGCGTGAGCTTGTCCGGGTCGGCCCACATCTCGGGCAGCGGGCCGGTTTCGACAACGACGAAACGGTCCGCCGCCTCCCCCGCACCCACCCGGCCGGCGACCACGGTGCGGGCGAGCGCCGGCACGTCGACGACCTGCCGGCGCAGCTCGAGCCGGCCGGCGTCGATCCGCGACACGTCGAGCAACTCGCCGATCAACCGGGTCACCCGGTCCGCGTCCGCGTTCACGGTTGTCAGCATCAGCTTCTTTTGCTCGTCGCTGAATCGATCCCATTTCGCGAGCAGGGTGGCGGTGAAGCCTTTGACGCTGGTCAGCGGCGACCGCAGCTCGTGCGAGACGACCGAGACCAACTCGGCCCGGTTCCGTTCCTGCCGCTCCCGCACGGCGGCGTCACGCAACACGACGACCAACCGCTCGAGGGGTTGGCCTCGACCGGGCCGGACGAAACGGGCGGACAGCAGGACCTCACGCGCCGGGCGCCCTTCCCCCGGGGCGATCTCGAGCAGGCGCTCGGGCACTCCGGTCCGGGAGACCAGACCGGCGTACGGGCGGATGCCCGCCCACCAGTCCCGGCCGGCCGGGTCCCGGACCGGAACCACCTCGGCATAGCAGCGGCCGACGGCGACCGACGGGTCGACGCGGAGCAGGCGCGCCGCGACCCGGTTGACCAGGGTGACGGCGCCGCGCGCGTCGGCGACCACCACGCCGTCCGGGAGATCGTCGGGGTCCACCACGAGGAGCGAGCGTACCGGCTACCGGGCGCCCGAACGTTGCGCCCGCGCGGAGGAATACAGACACACCGCGGCTGCCGCCGCCAGGTTGAGCGACTCCGCGCGACCATGAATCGGAACCCGGACCACCCGGTCGGCGAGGCCCGCGACCTCGTCGGGCAGGCCCCAGGCCTCGTTGCCGAACAGCCAGCCGGTCGGCCGGCCCAACGCCCCATCGTCGGCCAGCCGGTCCAGATCGTCCGAGCCGGCCGCGTCAGCGGCGAGGACCGTCAGCCCGGCCGACCGGCATGCGGCGACCGCGTCGGTCACCGGCACCCCGACGGCGATCGGTAGATGGAACAGCGAACCGGCCGAGGCCCGGACGCATTTCGCGTTGTAGACGTCGACCGAGCGGTCGGTGAGCACCACGGCGTCCGCTCCTGCCGCGTCGGCCGAGCGGAGCAGCGTGCCAGCATTGCCGGGGTCGCGAACGGAGGCGAGCACCGCGACGAGGCGAGCCCCGTTGCTAACCGCGGACTCCAGCGGGACGTGGCACATCGTGGCAACGGCCACGATGCCCTGCGGGCTGACCGTCTGGGCGAGGGAAGCCATGACTTCGCTGCTGACGACGTGAACTTCAACCCCCCCGACGAGCAGATCGCCGTGCCGGCTAGCAGCCTCGGGGGTGGCGAACAGTTCGCGGACCAGGCCGCGTCCGTCCTCCAGGGCCTCGCGCACCGCCTGCGGCCCTTCCACCAGGAAGGCGCCCGCCGCCGAACGCAAGGCCCGTTTGGCCAGCCGCCGAGCGGCCGCGACCCGGGGCGCCCGAACCGACGTGGTCAGCGCGGGGATCAGGCCGCCGTCGACGGCAGGGCGCTACGCGCGGACTCGACGAGCACCGCGAATGCGGCCGGGTCCACGACCGCCAAGTCGGCCAGGTGCTTGCGGTCGACCTCGATCCCGGCGGCCTTGAGGCCTTGGATGAATCGGTTGTACGTCATCCCGTTGGCCCGCGAGGCGGCGTTGATCCGCTGGATCCACAGCGACCGGAAATCGCCCTTACGTGCCCGGCGGTCCCGGTACGCGTAGGTCATCGAGTGGAGCATCTGCTCCTTGGCCTTGCGATAGAGCCGGGACCGCTGGCCCCGGTACCCGCTGGCCCGCTCGAGGACGGTTCGGCGCTTTTTGTGGGCGTTGACCGCCCGCTTTACGCGTGCCACTGGAAGGACTCCTTGCTAGCGCGTGGTGGTCAGAGACCGAGGAGGCGTCGAACCCGGTTGTTTTCGGCCGGAGCCATGACGACCTCGTTCTTCAGTCGCCGGGTCCGGGTCGAGGCCTTGTGCTCGAGCAGGTGGTTGCGGTTGGCTCGACGGCGCATGATCTTGCCCGAGCCGGTGATCCGGAACCGCTTCCCCGACCCGCTATGGGTCTTGTTCTTCGGCATGTCTCCCTCGTCGTGTGGTCGCCCGGGCCGGGCTACGGCATCGCTGGGGCGGGTGCCGGCAGCGGCCGTTTGGACTCGGCCTTGATGTTGCGGTGCGGCGTCATCACCATGATCATGTTTCGTCCGTCCTGCTTCGGCGCGGCTTCGACGTAGCCGAGTTCGGCAACGTCCTCGGCCAGCCGCTGAAGGAGCCGGAGGCCGAGCTCCGGTCGGGACTGCTCCCGGCCGCGGAACATGATTGTGATCTTGACCTTGTCGCCCTGCTTGAGGAACCGAACGACGTGACCCTTCTTGGTCTCGTAGTCGTGCGGGTCGATCTTCGGTCGGAGCTTCATCTCCTTGATGACCGTGTGCGCCTGGTTGCGTCGCGCCTCACGGGCCTTCTGCGCGTTCTCGTATTTCCATTTCCCGTAGTCCATGAGCTTGCAGACCGGGGGCCGGGCCGTTGGAGCGACTTCGACGAGGTCGAGGTCGGCCTCCTGGGCCAGCCGCAGGGCGTCGCCGATCGCGACGATCCCGACCTGCTCGCCCCCCGGCCCGACGAGACGCACTTCGGGGACGCGGATCCGATCGTTGATGCGGGGTTCGACGCTGATGGGGCCTCCTCGGGCTCGCGGTCAGTTGAGCGCGCAGCCCCAGCCCTCCGGACGTCGCCATCCAGCACGGCGACGCGCTACCGCCCGCGTTCGCAGCGAGCGGTTGACCGGACCCGACGACCTGCCGGCCGAGCGGGTGGGAGCAGGGACTCCACTTGATCGTGACGCCCGGCACGCCGGGCCCCACAGGTCCGGTTTGAGCGTAACAGAGTCCACCCGGGCACGGGGGCCCGCTCCGGGCGGGGCGCCCCGTCCCCTCCTGGGCACCCGGATCGCCGCGAGTGTGCAATTTCCGACGCCTCCCACGGCGAGTCGCGTCGGAAATTGCACACTCGCCCCGGGCACCCGCCACGGGCACTCGCCCCGGGCACCCGCCACGGGCACTCGCCCCGGGCACCCGCCACGGGCACTCGCCCCGGGCACCCGCCCCGGGCCCCGCGGGTGGCCGATCAGGCCGGCAGCGCGCCGAGGAACTCCCGGATCGCCTGATTCACCGGCTCGGGATGGGTGAGGTTCGCAGCATGCGCGGCTCCGGGGACAAGGACGACGCCACCCGCCCCGGGCAGGCCGGCGGCCAGCGCCTCCGCGCGCTCGCGTGGGATCGCGACATCGACCTCGCCGTGCACCACGAGCGCCGGCTGGGTGATCTCCGGGAGCCGCTCGGTGAGGTCCTCGCGGCCGAGCAGCGTCCGGCTGGCCTCCACCAGCATCTCGTCGAGCGGGCGGCGCTTCCATTCGCTGATCCACGGGGCCCAGACCGCCGGATCGGCGCCCAGGATCAGATACGCGATACCGGTGGCCGCGTCGTCGGCGAGCCCCTCCGCACGCCAGGTCTCGGCGATCTGGAGGTAGACCTCATCGGCCCCGGGCTGTTCGAGGCCCGCCTGGGAGTCGAGCAGCACGAGGGCGCGAACCCGCTCCGGAGCGAGCAGCGCAACCCGCAGCGACGCGAAGCCGCCCTGGCTCATCCCGGCGAAGACCGCCCGCTCGATCCCGAGGTGATCGAGCAGCGCCAACGCGTCCCGGGCCGAATCCCAGTAGTCGAAGGGCCCGGAGGCGATGGTCTCCCCGTGCGCGCGGGCATCCCAGCTGATGCACCGGTAATCGCCGCTGAACGCCGCCGTCTGCGGGGCGAACATCCGCCGATTCATGAGCAGTCCGTGACTGAAGACCAGTGCCGGCCCCGAACCACCGGTGTCGTCGTAGGCGAGCGTCGGGCCATCGGGCAGGCGCAGGGTCGGCATGGCCGTTGATCCTAGACGGCAACGGCGCGCCGGGTGCTTGCCACCGCCACCGCGATCAGGGTGAGCACGACGCCGACCCCGGCGACCGCGGTCAGCGGAGCTCTCGGCTCGGGGAACACCAGGTCCAACAGAACGGATCCGGCCAGCTGACCCCCGACGGTCGCGAGGGAGATCCGGAGGACGCCGAGCCGCCGTACCGCGGCTGCCGCTGCCGCGATGTAGACCGCCCCGTAGAGCCCTCCGGTGTAGAACCACCAGGTACCCGGCCAGCTCGGACGAGGCAACGCCCCGGCCGCCGCGGCGGCGACCGCGACGGCGGCGAGTCCGGCAAGCCCCACGGCGAACGAGATGAGCGCGGCCACGGCCACGTCGTCGGCCACCCGGCGAAGCTGGCCGTTGACCGCCTGCTGGCCGGCGGAGGCAAAGCCGGCGGCAACGATCGCAATGAACAGCAGGGGCTGGCCGGCCCGGGCCGGCCGGCCGATCGCGCCCAGCCCGACCGCGGCCACCGCCAGGGCGGCGCCGGCCAAGCGCCGCCGGGTCACCGGCTGGTGACCACCCGGGCCCAGCCCGACCCGGTCGACGAGCAGGGCGCCTGCGGTGGTGCCCGCGACGAGGCAGACGCTGACCAGCGAAACCCCGATCCGCGGCGCCCCCGCGGCGCTCGACGCGACCACCAGGCCGCCGGCGAGTCCACCCAGCCAGTAGTACCAGCGGGTCGGACCGGATCGGAGCCGGGCGAGCCCGGCACGGCTGCCCGCCCGGGCGGTCACGATGACCGCGAGCAGGGCGGTGCCGCCGGCGAAGGAGACCAGGGAAGCGAGTAGCGCCGAGTGCATCCCCACGCCGAGCGCGCCGTTCACCCGGGCCTGAACGCCGAGCAGCGCACCGGCGGCCACCATCGCTGCGAGTGGTCCGCCGACCGGCGAGCGCCCCGGCCGCGGGTCGCTACTCGACAATCTTCGAGATCGGCAGCTCGAGGATGTCCCGGGCGCCGGCGGCCTTCAACGCCGGGATCAGCGTGTTGACGCCCCGTTTCGCCACCACCGTCTCGACCGCGTGGAACGCCCCGGAGGCGAGTGCCGTCACTGTGGGCGACGTCATCGACGGCAGCAGACCCAGCACGGCCGACAGTTGCTCGTCCCCGACGTTGAGTTTGATCAAGCATTGGCCGCGGGCCCTGATCGCCCCCAGCAGCAGGGTGGAGATATCGGCGATCGCCGCACGTTTCTCCGGGTCCGCGAACGCGGCCGTGTTGGCGATCAGCTCGGTCCGGGAGACCAGCAGCGTCTCGATGATCTTCAGGCCGTGCCGGCGCAGGCTGGCACCGGTCTCGGTGACGTCGACGATCGCGTCGACGATGTCGGGCACCTTGGCTTCGGTCGCCCCGTAGGAAGGAACGATGATCGCCTCGACGCCGGCCTTGGCGAAGAACCGCCGGGTCAGCTCCGGGTACTCGGTGGAGACTCGGATCCCGGCCGGCAGATCGGTGCCTTGCTCGGCCGGGTGCTCCTTCGGTACGGCGAGGACTATCCGGACCGGGTTGGCGGTCGCCTTGGAGTACTCCAGCTCGGTCACCGAGGCGACCTCGGTGTCGGTCTCGGCGATCCAGTCCCGCCCGGTGATCCCGAGGTCGAACAGGCCTTCCTCGACGTAGCGGGGAATCTCCTGTGGGCGCAGCAGGCTCACCCGGTCGATCCTCGGATCGTCGATCGTGGCGTGGTAGTCCCGGTCGGTTGTCCGGCGCACGGCCAGGTCCGCGGCGTCGAAAAGTTCCAGGGTGGCCCTTTCCAGGGAGCCCTTGGGTAGCACGAGGGACAGCACGGTCGCCAGGGTAGGGGGCGGCGCGCCGGAAGGCTCAATCCCCCCGTCGGATGGCGCGTAGCAGCAGCGCGGTGGAAACCGCGGCGAAGGCAGCCTCCCGGCCCTTGTCCTGCGTCGAACCGGGCAGCCCGCAGCGGTCCAGGGCCTGCGTCTCCGTGTCGCAGGTGAGGACGCCTAACCCGATCGGTACCCCGGTGTCCAGCGACACCCGGAGGCAGCCGTCGGTCGCGGCGCGGCAGACGTAGTCGAAGTGCGGCGTGCCGCCCCGGATGACGACGCCGAGGCAGATCACGGCATCCGGTCTGCGCTCGGCTAGTGCCCGGGCGACGATCGGCAGCTCGAACGCCCCCGGGACGCGAACCACCGCCGCGTCTTCGACGCCGCAGGTGTCGAGCGCACGCATGGCGCCGTCGAGCAGCCCGTCGGTGACCGACTCGTGCCACCGGGTGGCCGCGAGGGCGATCCGCAGCCCCCGACCGTCGGGCGGCTCCGGATCGGCCACGGGTGCGCCGCGGCCGCTCACGGCATGACCTGGCCAACGGCAACCGCGCCTACCCCCGCATGACCGATGAACGCGAAGCCCGGCCGCAGGGCGTCGGCGCTGGCCTCCGTCGCCTCCTCGTCCGGCAGGTCGGGCAGGTCATGACCCATCCGGTCCCGCTTAGTCACCAGATAGCGCAGGTTCTCCGCGGTGGCTGTCACCGGCAACGCCACCCGCTCGACGATCGACAAACCGTAGCCCTCGAGTCCGGCGCGCTTGGCCGGGTTGTTGGTCAACAGCCGCATCGAACGGATCCCCAGGTCGACCAGGATCTGCGCGCCGATCCCGTAGTCGCGGGCGTCCGCGGGCAACCCGAGGTTGAGGTTGGCATCGACGGTGTCCTGCCCCAGGTCCTGAAGCTGGTAGGCCCATAACTTGTGCAGCAGCCCGATGCCTCGACCCTCGTGACCGCGGACGTAGAGCACGACCCCCCGACCCTCGGCGGCTACGGTCGCCAGCGCGGAGTCGAGCTGCGGCCCGCAGTCGCAGCGCCGCGATCCGAACACGTCGCCGGTGAGGCATTCGGAGTGCACCCGCACGAGCACCCGTTCGCCGTCGCCGATGTCGCCGCGGACGAGGGCGATGTGATCGGTACCGTCGACAAGGCTCTGGTACCCGACGGCCCGGAACGCGCCGTGCCGGGTCGGGATCCGGGCTTCGGCTACCGCTCGGATCTGGCGCTCCGTGTGCCGGCGATGCGCGATGAGCGCTGCGATCGAGATGAGCGGGAGGTCGTGCCGTTCGGCGAAGGTCACCAGCTCGGGCAGCCGGGCCATCGAGCCATCCTCGTTGACGATCTCGCAGAGCACCCCGGCCGGGCGCAGTCCGGCCAGCCGGGCCAGGTCGACGGCGGCCTCGGTGTGCCCGGCCCGGCGCAGAACACCACCGTCCCGGGCACGCAGCGGAACGACGTGACCGGGCCGAGTGAAATCTGCGGCGGTCGCTTCCGGGTCGGCCAGCAGCCGGATGGTCCGCGACCGATCCGCCGCCGAGATGCCGGTCGTGACGTTCTCCCGGGCGTCGACCGTCACGGTGTACGCCGTGCCGCGGCGGTCCTGATTGATGTGGTACATCGGCGGCAGCTCGAGTCGATCGCAGTCGGCCTCGGTGAGCGGGGCGCAGACGAAGCCACTGGTATAGCGGATCATGAAACCCAACAGTTCCGGGGTCGCCATCTGCGCGGCGAAGATGAGGTCGCCCTCGTTCTCCCGGTTGGCGTCGTCGACAACAACCACCGCCCGGCCAGCCGCGACCTCGGCGATGGCCCGTTCGACGGAAGAAAAGAACGGCTGGTCGGTCATGGTTGCTCCGGGATGTGAGGAGTGAGCATCTTCTCGACGTACTTCGCGAGCACGTCGACTTCGAGATTCAACCGGGAACCCGGGCCGGCGGCGCCGAGGGTCGTCGCCTCGAGGGTGGCCGGGATCAAACCGACGGTGAACGCCGACTGGTCCACCGAGACGACGGTGAGGCTGACCCCGTCGACGGCGATCGACCCCTTCTCCACGATGTAGCGGTCGAGACCGGCCGGCAACGAGATCCGGACGGCTTCCCACCGCTCGCCGGGGATCCGTTCGAGGACGACCCCAACCCCGTCGACGTGGCCTTGGACCAGGTGGCCGCCGAGCCGCGTCGAGGGGGTGACCGCCCGCTCGAGGTTGACCGCTTCGCCGGGGCTAAGGGCACCCAGACTGGAACGGGCCAGCGTCTCCGCCATGACGTCGGCGGCGAACCGGTCCGCCTCGACCCGCACGGCAGTGAGGCACACACCGTTTACCGCGACGGAGTCCCCCGGCCGCAGATCGGCCGTCACCGTCGGGCCGCGGACCGAAAGCACGGCGGACGCGGCCCCGGCGGCCACCGCGATGACGGTCCCGCGCTCCTCCACGATCCCGGTGAACATGGCGTCAGCCGTCCCGGAGGGGTCGGGCGATGACCCGCAGATCGCAGCCCACCACGGAAACGTCCTCGAACCGCCAGCGTTGCGCGTCCGACATCGTCGCGATCCCGACGTCGCCGAGGACCGGCGTCCCGGCCCCGAGCAGGGCCGGCGCCAGGTAGATGACGGCCCGATCGACCAGGCCTGCCCGGACGAACGAGCCAGCGAGCCGGGCTCCCCCCTCCAGCAGGACACTTCGGACGCCGCGGGCAGCCAGTGCCTCGAGCAAGGAGAGCGGGTCCAGTCCGCCCGGTCCTTCATCGACTTTAACGACACCCTCCCCCACCGCCTCGCACCCGGAGCCGACGGCGACCAGTGAGCCTGGTCCGAGGACTCGTGCGGTCCGTGGGGTGCGGCCGTGTGGATCGGCGACCACGCGAAGGGGCTGCGGACCCGGTGCGTCCCGGACGGTGAGCTCCGGATCGTCGGCGAGCACGGTTCCGATGCCGACGAGGACCGCGTCGTGCCGGGAACGCAGGGCGTGGGCGTCGGACCGAGCGGCGCTGTCGGTGATCCAGCGACTACTGCCGTCGACGGCAGCGGTCCGGCCGTCCAGGGTGGTCGCGGACTTCCAGGTCACGACCGGACGCCCGGCCGCGACAGCGGTCAGCCACCCGGCGAGGGCCGCTCCGGCCCGGGCTTCCGCCGCCAGCACGCCACCTTCGACGCAGACCTGCGCCTCCCGCAAACGGGCGGCCCCGCCGCCGAACGGCGGTTGCGGATCGGCGGCGGCGTGCACCACTCGACGGACCCCGGCGGCGACCAGCGCCTCGGTGCAGGCCGGAGTTCGACCCCGGGCAGCGCACGGTTCCAGGGTGACCACCACCGTGCCGCCGGCGGCTGCCGGACCGGCTTCGGCGAGGGCCACGACCTCCGCGTGCGGGCCGCCCCGCGGCGCGCTGACCCCGGTCCCGACCACCGCCCCGGACGGGTCCAGCACCACCGCACCCACCGTTGGGTTCGGGTGCCCCTGCCAGGGCGCGGCGTCGGCAAGCGCGAGGGCGCGGCGCATCGCCGCGATCTCGGTGGCGCTGGCCACGGGCCGACCTCCTCACCGGCGCGTGACGGGGCGGCGGAGGCGACGGCGCGACGTTCCGAGAGCCCGCTGGACGGGCGCCCGGGACGGCACCGCGCGCTGCCTCCCATCCGGACTCTCACCGTCGGTCCCGGAATTTCACCGGGTCCACCGGCCGCCGGCTGCGGTCGGGTCGCGGACTGTCACCGCCGGTTCGGAATTGCACCGACCCCGGAGCGCGCGTTGCGTTCGATCACAGTGTGCCACGCGCCGCCGGCCGCGCCCGCTATCAGGTCAGCGTGATCGAAGCGGGATCGGAGCGTCGGTCGATCGCGATCGAGGATCCCGGGGTGCCCTTCGCCACGGCCTTCATCTCGGTGGCGACCGCAACCGACTCCCGGTGGTCGCGGAAATGTCGCCGGTCGCTCGTTGCGACGCCGATCGAGACCCCGACCAGCGGGTACTCGTGCACCTGCCCCCGCCGGTCAACTACCGAGAGGTGCCCACGGGCCACGTCGGCCGGATCGTGCAGCGCAGGGACCGCGGCGTCGAAGGCGGTGACCATCCGGGTGCACAACGGCTCGGCCTGGTCCGGGGAGCAGATCACGACGAAGTCGTCGCCGCCGACATGCCCGACGAACGGGGTCGGCGCGCCTACCGAGTCGGCGGCGGATTTGATCGTCGTGGCGAGCAGCAGGAGGACCTCGTCGCCCCGGAGGAACCCGTAGCAGTCGTTGTAGGCCTTGAAGTTGTCGAGGTCTGCGTAGCAGATGGCCACCGGGGCCGATTCGGTGATCCGGCTCGCCAGCTCGGCTTCGATCCGGGTATTCCCGGGCAGCCCGGTGAGCGGCGAAAGCGCTCGGATCTCCGCGGTCCGGCGCAGGGTGAAACGGACCCGGGTGACCAGCTCCAACGGGTCGAACGGTTTGGCCAGATAGTCGTCGGCCCCGGCCGCCAACCCGACGAGGTGCTCGGCGGTGACCTGGCTCGTCGTCAACAGGATCACCGGAAGGTTCGCCGTCCTCGGACTGCGGCGCAGTTCCCGGCAAACCGCGAACCCGTCGAGATCGGGCAGGATCACGTCGAGCAGGACGAGGTCGGCGTGCCAGTCCGCAGCGATCGCGAGCGCCTGCGCGCCGTCGTGGGCCAGCCGTACGTCGAAGCCCTCCAGCCGGAGGTTCGTCTCGATGAAGCGGGCCACGATCCGGTCGTCGTCGACGACGAGAACCCGGTTCATGCTTCCCCCTCCGCGCGGGCGGCCCCCTCGGCGGCCAGCCGCAGCCGGCGCACCGCCGCCGCCGGGTCCGGCCCGGAGAACACCGCGGACCCGGCGACGAAGACGTCCGCGCCGGCCTCCGCGCATTCGACGATGGTGGTCTCGTCCACCCCGCCGTCGACCTGCAGCCATAGCGCCAGGTCCCGGCCGCGGATCAACTCGCGGGCCCGGCGCAACTTCGGCAGAACGTCCGCCCGGAACGCTTGGCCGCCGAAACCGGGTTCGACGGTCATGATGAGCAGGAGGTCGAACTCGCCGAGCAGGTCCTCGTAAGGCTCGACCGGGGTGTCCGGCTTGAGTGCGATTCCGGCACGCGATCCGGCCGCCCGCAGGGTTCGGGCCAGCCGCGCCGGGTCGGCCGCCGCTTCGACATGGAAGGTCACGCCACCCGCACCCGCCTCGGCGTATCCGGGCGCCCACCGGTCCGGATCGTCGATCATGAGGTGACAGTCCAGCGGTAGCTCGGTGTGCCGCATCAGGCTCTCCACGACCGGTAGCCCGATCGTCAGATTCGGCACGAAGTGGTTGTCCATGACATCGACGTGCAGCCAGTCGGCGACGTCGGCGACGGCGTTCGCCTCGTCGGCGAGTCGCGCGAAGTCGGCGGACAGGATGCTCGGCGAGATTTGCACACCCACCTCGACTCCCTGCTCGCGACCTCGCCGGAGTCTACGGGCGCGAAGCCGGATCCCGGTCGAAGTTCAGGTCCGCTCCCCCACCCTGATCAGGGCGAAGTACATGGCATCGGTGCCGTGCCGGTGCGGCCACAGTTGCACATCCGGACCTGCGCCCAGGTCGGGGACGCCGGCGAAGAATGGCCTGGCGTCGACCAGGGTCAGCTGGGGCCGGTCATCGAGCGCGCCCGCGACCACCGTCCTGGTTTCCGCGAGATGCGGTGAACAGGTGGCGTAGCCGAGCAGGCCCCCGGGCCGAACTGCATCCAGGCCGGCGCTGAGCAACTCGCGCTGCAACCCGGCCAGCCGGGCCACGTCCGCGGGCCCCCGCCGCCAACGGCTCTCCGGCCGCCGACGCAGCGCGCCCAGGCCACTACAGGGTGCGTCGAGCAGAACCCGGTCGAAGCTCTCGGTTCGCCATGCCGGCACCCGGCCGTCGGCCTGCACGACCACCGCCGCACCGTCCAGGGTCCGCATCGTGAGCCGGGCGCGGTGGGCTGACGGCTCCACGGCGAGCAGTCGCGCGCCCCGTGCGCCCGCGATCCCGGCAAGCACCGCGGCCTTGCCGCCGGGACCGGCCGCGAGGTCGAGCCAGTGCTGGTCCGCGTCCAGCGCCGGCGCGGCCATCGCGAGCGCCACCAGTTGGCTGCCGACGTCCTGGACGGCGGCCCGGCCGTCCGCAACGGCGGGAATGTCGCCGGGGTCACCCGCGGCCAGTTCGACTCCCAGCGGCGAGAAGTCGCTGGCCCGGGCCTCCGGCCCGGCCTCGGCGAGCAGCTCCGCGCGCGCGATCCGCCCCGGCCGGGCGACCAGGGAGACCGCCGGCCGGGCCGAGCCCGCAGCCAGCGCCGCCGCCAGCTCCGCGCCCGCGCCGACCGCGGTGAGGGAGTCGGCGAAGGCGTGCACGATCCACGTCGGATAGCCGTAGCGCAGCCCCAGGTCGGACGCCGGATCGCCGGTGGCGAGGTGCCCTAGCCAGCCCTCCCAGTCCCGCTGCGCCACCCGGCGCAGCACCGCGTTGGCGAACTTCGCCGGCCCGGGGCCGACCGCCGCACGGGTCAGGTCCACCGTGGTCGAGACGGCGGCGTGTGCCGGAACGCGCAGGTGCAGCAGCTGGTAGGCGCCGATCCGGAGCGCGTCCAGCAGGGGCGGATCGATCTCGGCGAGTGGCCGGCTGGCGGCGGCGGCGAGGACGGCGTCGAGGCTGCCGAGCCAGCGCAGGGTTCCGTAGCCGAGCTCGGTGGCCAACGCGGCGTCGCGGCCTTCGATCTGGCGTTCTCGCAGCAGCCCGGGCAGGACCAGGTTCGCGTAGGCGTCCCGGGCGGCGACGGCCCGTAGCAGTTGGTACGCAGCGGCCCGGGCCCGGTCCGGGGGGCCAGCGGTCACCGGAACCGGTCGCCCGGTCCAGGTCGTGCCCCGCGCGCCCAGGCCTCCGCCGCCATCGCCCGGCGCCCTTCGGGCTGGACCCCCCCGAGCTGCACGTCGAGGCTGCCGGTGCCGACGAGAACAGCCTCGCGGGTCACGCGTAACTGTCCCGGGTCCAAGTCGGAGCTGGCGGTCAGCTCCACCGGCGCCAGCTTGATCCGTCGCCCGGCGTATGTGGTCCAGGCACCGGGCGCCGGGGTGCAGGCCCGGATCCTCCGGTCCACGGCCGGCGCCGGGTCAGGCCAGCGGATCCGGGCGTCTTCGACGCCGAGCTTCGGCGCCAGGCTGACCCCGTCGAGGGGCTGCGGGCGGGCCGAGAGCCGACCGTCTTCGATCCCGTCGAGGGTGGCGACGAGGAGTTCGGCGCCGATCCGCGCTAGCCGGTCGAGGAGTTCCCCAGCCGTCTCACGCGGACCGATTTCAGCCGTGACGACCCCGTAGACCGGCCCGGTGTCGAGCCCCTCCTCGATCCGGAACGTGCTTGCCCCGGTGACGTCGTCACCGGCGAGCAGCGCGTGCTGCACCGGAGCCGCCCCGCGCCACGCGGGCAGCAGCGAGAAATGCAGGTTGATCCAGCCGCGGGGTGGAATGTCGAGAGCGGCCGGCGGTAGCAATGCGCCGTAGGCGACTACCGGACAGCAGTCCGGGGCCAGGTCGGTCAGTCGAGAAAGCAACTCGGTGTCGCCGGGTCGGCGTGGCGTCAGCACCTCGAGGCCGGCCTGCTCGGCTCGAACCCGCACCGGGCTCGGGCGGCCCGCCCGGCCGCGCCCGGCCGGGGCATCCGGACGGGTCAGCACGGCGAGCACCTCGTGCCGAGGCGCGGCCAGGATCGTATCGAGGGCGGGCACCGCGACCGCCGGTGTACCGGCGAAGACCAGGCGCACTCTGCCGCGACGCCCGCGTCAGCCGGGACCGGGATGGGGTGACAACCGGAAGGCCGGCACCGGCTCGCCGGCCCATTCCGCCTCCCGGATCGCCTTCATCGCCAGCTTGCGGCGCTCGGAATCGAGCCGGTCGATGAACAGCACCCCGTCGAGGTGGTCGGTCTCGTGTTGGACGCATCGGGCTAGCAACGAACTGCCCTCGAGGAGGACCGGATCGCCGTACATGTCGAACCCGCGGGCCACGACCCGTTGCGCTCGCCGGGTCGGGAACGCCAAGCCGGGGAAGGACAGGCACCCTTCCTCGCCGTCCTGCTCCTCCTCGGACAGCTCACCGATCACCGGGTTGACCAGATGGCCGACCTGGTCGTCGGCGTCGTAGGTGAATACCCGGAGCAGCACGCCGATCTGCGGAGCGGCCAAGCCGGCTCCGGGAGCGTCGATCATCGTTTCGGTGAGGTCGCGGACGAGTAGGCGAAGCTCCTTGTCGAAGGTCGTCACCGGCTCCGCGACGGCACGGAGCACCGGATCGCCGAACAGGCGAATCGGCTGCACGGCCATGCGGGCTCTCCTCGTCGGGCCGGGTGGGCCGCTCCAGTCTACGGACGTCCGGTGCTCAGCCGAGTTCTCGCGGATCGAGCTGCACCCGCACCGGCTCGATCGCCTTGCGCGCGGACCGCACGGCCGCGGCGGCCTTGAGTCCGGCCGCCAACCGCGCGCCGTCGCGGCGGGGCACCCGGAGCAGCAGGCGTTCCGCCGACCCGTTGCCGACCGGCACCGGTCCCAGCCGTTCAACGGAATCCGGCAGATCGCTGGCGGCGAGCAGGTCGGCGACGGCCGCGGGTGCCCCGCTGATCGCGGCCAGCCGAACGGCGGGCGGGAATCGCAGCTGCGTGCGTTCCTCCAGTTCGTCGTCGGCGAAGCCGATCGGATCCCAACGGATCAGGGCCTGGACCGGACGAATGCCGCCATCGGCCACGACAACCACTCGTCCGCCTTCGCCAGCCGGCCGGACGAGTGCCGCGGCCGCCGCCCAGCGACGCAGCGCCTCCTCTGCGGCTCGCAGGTCGGGCCGAGTCAGCAGGGCCCACCCGTCGAGGAGCAGAGCGGCCGCGTACCCACCGGAAGGCACCGGCTCGGCCCCGGGGGTGGCGACGACCAGCACGGGGTCGGTCGACACCGTGGCCAGCACCTCGTCCCGCCCGCTGGTCCGGACCGGCACGCCGGGGAACGCCCGGCCGAGTTCTTCCGCGGTGCGCCGTGCCCCGACGACGACCGCCCGCGCGCGGGTCGAACCGCACTCCGGGCAATGCCAGTCGGCAGCCGGCCGCCCGCACCAGCGGCAGGCCGGAGGGGAGCCGGGCCCCGGGCCGGGCAGGCCGAGCGGCCCGGCGCAGCGGTGGCAGCGGGCCGAGGCCCGACATGCGGCGCAGGCGAGCGTCGGGATGTACCCGCGCCGGGGCACCTGGATCAGCACGGGTCCGGTTCGAAGGCCGTCCCGGGCGGCGGACCAGGCAACGCTGGGCAATCGGGCGGCCTGCGCCGCGGCATCCCGGGCGAGCTCGTGATCCTCCCCGGAGGCGTTGACCCGTGGGGCGCGTTCCCGGACCGCCGCCCGGCTCGGGGCCAGCCGGTTCGCCCAGCGGCTGCGGCACAGTGCGGCACCCTCGGCGGTGCAGACGAAGCCGCCGACCAGGAGACCGGCCGACTCGAGGTGCGCTCGCAGGGCCAACACCTCTCGGACGTGCGGGTACGGGGCCCGTGGTTCCGCGTGCAGATCGTCGCCGTCGTCCCAACAGACCACGAGACCGAGCCGGGTCACCGGCGCGAAGGACGCGGAGCGGGTGCCGACGACGGCACGTACCGCCCCACGCCGAACCGCGAGCCAGCGCCGGTACCGCTCGGCGGGCCCGAGGTCCGCGGACAACTCGACGTGCCGGCCCGGCCCGAGCCGCTGCCGCAATGCCTGACCCACCCGGGTCACGTCGCGGGCATCGGGAACGATCAACAGGGCCGAGCGGCCACTTGCCAGCGTGGCGGCGGCCGCCGTTGCCAGCTCGGCCGGCCAACCCGGCCCCGGCAGCGCGGTCCACACGGCCCGCGGGCGGCCACCCTCCGCTATGGCGGCGAGGAACTGCGCCCCTCCCGCATAGTCCGACCAGCCGCCGGCCGGCGGTCGTTCGACCGGTTCGTGCGCCGACCGGCCCGCGGGTTCCGCCTCGACAGCGGCGTGGCGGGGCGGGATGGCGAGCCGGAGCACGTCGGCGAGCGTCCCGGCATAACGGTCAGCGACCGCCCGGGCGAGTGTTTCGAGCTCCGGGCTGAGCACGGGTTCGGCGGACACGGAGCGGACCAGGAAGGAGAGGTCACCGGCGTGCTCGGAGCCGTCCAACCGCGCCAAGACGAATCCGTCGACCAGCCGGCCGGCAAAGCGAACCCGAACGCGGGACCCCGGGACCGCGAGCTCATCGGCGCCCTCTGGGACGAGGTAGTCGAAGGGCCGGTCCAGGTGCGCCAGCGGGATATCGACAGCCACTCGGGCAACCGGCCGGTCCCCGGCCGGCCGGAGTTCGCGGCGGGACGCCGCCGAGGTCCTTCCCACGGGTCTGGTGTATCAGCCGGTGCCGACAACGCGAGAAGGCCGGGACCGCAACGCGGCGGCCCGGGCCTTCTCGCGGTTGTTGCACGAGGCCTCAGCCAGTCGACTTCTTCCGACCGGCGGCTATCCCGAGCACCCCGCCGCCGATGACGAGCAGGGCCAGCGCGATCAGCCGCTCGACGTCGGAACCGGTGAAGGGCAAGTCGCCCGCGCTCAATGTCTCGCCCAGCACGCTGGTCACCGGACGGTTGAAGCTGACCCCCAGCACCTTGGTCACCGGACGGTTGAAGCTGATGCCCAGGACGTTGGTGCAGCCGCTGGCGGTGGGGTTCGTCGCGCAGCTGGTCGGCGGCGTGGTCGTGCACGGGTGGGCCACGGTCGGCGTGCAACCCGGCGTGGTCGTGCACGGGTGGGCCACGGTCGGCGTGCAACCCGGCGTGGTCGTGCACGGGTGGGCCACGGTCGGCGTGCAACCCGGCGTGGTCGTGCACGGAGCGGACGCCGTCGGCGTGCAACCCGGCGTGGTCGTGCACGGAGCGGACGCCGTCGGCGTGCAACCCGGCGTGGTCGTGCACGGGGCGGACGCCGTCGGGGTGCAGGTCGGTGGCGTGGTGCCCGCCTTGCACCCGGTGTGCGCGGGGTTCGTGCGACCGATCCCGTGGTTGCGGTTGCATTCGTAGCCGGCGTCATGGTGCGTGCCATTCGACCCGATCTGGTTCACCTGGCCGGGCGGGTTCTTGTTGTCCGCCTTGCCCACGCAGCCGGCGCAGGGCTTCCCGGTCGCCTTGCCGTTCCCGTTGCCGTTGCCCGACGGCGAGCCGTCGCGGGTCGAGCAGTAGGTGCCGCCGGAACACTGACCGTTCGCCCCGCCGGTGTTCTGGTCGGCGTTGGACGTGGGCTGCGGCTGGCTTGCGTTGCCACTGGTGCCCGCCGTCCCCTGGCTGTGGTTCGAGCTGGAGCTCGCACTGGACGTGGAGGAGGTGGAACTGGTTGACGTGGAGGAGGTGGCGCCCGAGCTGGCGCTGGAGTCGGCCTGGCTGGGGTCTGCATTGCCGACGCCATGGTCGTTGGAGTGGCCGTTGCTGTGCGCGGCGGCCGACGAACTGTGGCTCGAGTCGGCGAATGCCGGGCTGCCGAACAGCCCGACGGCGGGTAGGGCCAGCGCGAGGGCAGATACGAGCGTGAGCGCGCGGGCTGGGCGAGATCGAGACATCGGAAACTCCGTCCGGGTGGGGGCGGATGTCCGTGTCGTCGTGGCGGCCTCGAGCCGGTCTCGCCACTGGTTCCCTGGACGGTCTTGGCGACCGTAGTTCCTCCGTGCCGCGCCCCCGCGCGGTCGGTGAGGACCGTCCAGATCAACACCTCTCCAGGCCATCCGAGCCGGCACAGGCGCCCGCACAGCACTGGATAGGTCGGTCTCGCCATTAGCTCCCCGGGCGGTCTAGGCGACCGGGTCTCTCCGCGCCCACAGCAGCGTGCCGTGGGCCGGTGGGGACCGCCCGGATCAGGGCCTCCCGGAGGGATTGCTCCCCCCGACGACCGCCACTGGTGTGGTGGCCGCTAACAGGAATATGACAGGGGATGCACGCTCAGTCACCGGCCATTCGGCCTAGTTCACCCGGACGGAGTAATGGTCCGATCACCCGTCGTTAGGTGCGCCACTCGACCGCGGTCGGTGTTCTGGCCACCCGGGCGGCGAGTGGGCGGTTTGCCCGGGCACAAACGCCCACTCGCCTCGTGGCAGCGCAGCACAACCGCCCACTCGCCGGGCGGCCGAGCGCGGATGCGGTGGCGGCGGCGGTGGCGGGGCGGGGGCGGGGGCGGGGGCGGCGGCGCTACCCGGCCGCGCGCTTGAGGGCCTCGACCCGGTCGAGGGCCTCCCAGGTGAAGTCGAGCTCGGGCCGGCCGAAGTGGCCGTAGGCCGCGGTCTGGGCGTAGATCGGGCGCAGCAGGTCGAGGTCGCGGATGATCGCCGCGGGGCGGAGGTCGAACACCTCGAGGACCGCCTGCTGGATGGCCTCGTCGGAGAGCCGCCCGGTACCGAAGGTGTCGACGAAGGTGCCCACCGGGTGCGCCTTGCCGATGGCGTACGCGACCTGGACCTCGCATCGTTGGGCGAGTCCGGCCGCCACCACGTTCTTGGCCACCCAGCGCAGCGCGTAGGCGGCGGAGCGGTCCACCTTGGACGGGTCCTTGCCGGAGAACGCGCCGCCGCCGTGGCGGGCCATCCCCCCGTACGTGTCCACGATGATCTTGCGGCCGGTGAGGCCGGCATCCCCCATCGGCCCACCGATCTCGAAACGGCCGGTCGGGTTGACGAGCAGTCGGTATCCGTCGGTGTCGATGTCCAGGGCGGCGATCTCCGCCTCGATTACGTGCTCGGCGACGTCTGGCTTGAGGAGGGTCTCGATGTCGATGTCCGGCGCGTGCTGGCTGGAAACGACGACGGTGTCCAGCCGGGTCGGCTGGCCGTCGACGTACTCGATGGTCACCTGCGTCTTGCCGTCCGGGCGCAGGTAGGGGATGACCCCCTCCTTGCGGGCGGCGGTGAGCCGGCGGGCCAGCCGGTGGGCGAGCGCGATCGGCAGCGGCATGAGCTCCGGCGTCTCGGTGCAGGCGTAGCCGAACATCAGTCCCTGGTCGCCCGCGCCCTGCCGGTCCAGCTCGTCGTCCACGCCCTCGGCGCGATGCTCGTAGGCGTCGTCGACCCCCTGCGCGATGTCCGGCGACTGGGCCCCGATCGACACCGAGACCCCGCACGACGCGCCGTCGAATCCCTTCTTCGACGAGTCGTAGCCGATCCCGAGGATGACTTCGCGAACGATCGCCGGGATGTCGGCGTAGGCCTCGGTGGTCACCTCCCCGGCAACGTGCACCTGACCAGTAGTGATCATGGTCTCGACGGCGACCCGGCTCCTGGCGTCGTCCTTGAGCAGCGCGTCCAGGATCGAGTCGCTGATCTGATCCGCGATCTTGTCCGGGTGGCCTTCGGTCACGGATTCCGAGGTGAACAGGCGACGGGGCACGGGATCTCCAGAAGGTCGGGTTGTCGCGGAGTCTACCGAGCCCCCGCCCGCCAGCGTTCCGCCACGAGGTCCCACACCCGATGCGCCAGCGCTTCCTTCGGGCCGTGCGGCACCTCGACCGCCGAGCCGTCCGAGCCGAGGATCACGGCGCTGTTGTCGACCGACTCGAAGCCCCGATCGACGCCGACCTGGTTCACTACCAACAAGTCGACCCTTTTACGAGCCATCTTCTCCCGACCGTGGGCTAGTACGTCGTCGGTCTCGGCGGCGAAACCGACCACGATCTGGTCGTCCCGGCTCCGTTCGGCCGCCAGCTCGGTGAGGATGTCTTCGGTGCGGACCAGTTGTAATGGCGCGGGATCCGCGGCCGCGTCTTTCTTCAGCTTCGACACCGCCCGCTCGGCGGGGCGGAAGTCGGCCACCGCCGCGGCCATGACCACGGCGTCGGCGTCAAGCGCGGCGGCCAGCACCGCGCTTCGCATCTGGGCGGCCGAGCCGACGGTGACGAGCTTCGCCCCCGCCGGCTCGGGCAGCACGACGTGCGCGGAGACCAGGGTGACCTCGGCGCCCCGGGCCAGCGCGGTCCGGGCCAGCGCGTAGCCCTGACGCCCGCTTGAGCGGTTGCCGAGGAAGCGCACCGGGTCGAGGTACTCGCGGGTCCCGCCCGCGGAGACCACGACCCGCCGGCCGGCGAGGTCGCGCGGCTCCGCGGCGTCGGCCCGGGCCAGCAAGGTACGGGCCAGGGCGTAGAGCTCCGCCGGCTCCGGCAGCCGCCCGGGACCCGAATCGGCGCCGGTGAGCCGCCCGACGGCCGGATCGACCACCAGCACCCCGCGGGCGCGCAGCGTCGCCACGTTGTCCTGGGTTGCCGGGTGGGTCCACATCTCGGTGTGCATGGCCGGCGCGAACAAGACCGGGCACTGGGCGGTTAGGAGCACCGCGGTCAGCAGGTCGTCGGCGCGCCCGGTCGCCGCCCGGGCGATCAGGTCGGCGGTCGCCGGTGCCACCACGACCAGGTCGGCCTCCCGGCCGAGCCGCACATGGCCGACGGAATGCGGGTCGGCCCACACGTCGGTGGAGACCGGCTCCCCGGACAGGGCGGCCCAGGTCGCCTCGCCGACGAAGCGCAACGCGGCCGCGGTGGGGACCACCCGGACCCGGTGGCCGCCTTCGGTGAACAGCCGGAGGAGCTCGCAGGCCTTGTAGGCGGCGATCCCACCGGCGACGCCGAGAACGACCCGGGGACGCCGCTCGAGGTCGGCCATCGGCCCAGACTCAGACGTCGAGTTGCTCGTAGGTCAGCAGACCCTCGTTGATCTCGCGGAGGCCGATCGACAGCGGCTTCTCGTGGATGTGGGTGTCGAGCAGCGGGCCGACGTACTCCAGCAGCCCCTCGCCGAGCTGCGAGTAGTACGCGTTGATCTGGCGGGCCCGCTTGGCCGCGTAGATGACCAGGGCGTACTTGGACTCCACCCGCTCGAGCAGATCGTCGATCGGGGGGTTCGTGATGCCCTCGGGGGCGGCAACGGTGCCGGACACAGGTCTCCTAGTCGCAGTCAGCCAGACATCAAGGCTACCAGCCGGCCGGCCGCGCTCTCGACGTGATCGTTGACGACCACCGCGTCGAACTCGTCCTCGGAGGCCAGCTCCACCCGGGCGCGGTCGAGCCGGGCCCGACGCCGGACCGCGTCTTCGGTCCCTCGCCCGGCCAGCCGGCGGACCAGCTCCTCCCAGGACGGCGGCGCCAGGAAGACGAGGAAGGCCTCCGGCATCGCCGCCCGCACCTGCCGAGCGCCCTGCAGGTCGATCTCCAGCAGCGCCGGCTGCCCGGCGGCCAGCCGCTCCAGCACGGGCCGCTTCGGCGTGCCGTACCGGTGGCCCGCGTAGCTGGCGTGCTCGAGCAGCTCCCCGGCCGCGGCCGCCCGCTCGAACTCGGCCGGGTCGACGAACCGGTAGGTCACGCCGTCGATGTCACCGGGGCGCGGCGCCCGGGTGGTCAGCGACACCGAGACCCAGACCTCCGGATGGCTGCGCCGGACCTCGGCGACCACGCTGCCCTTGCCGACGCCGGACGGTCCGGACACGACGGTGAGCCGGCGTTCAGCCGTCACTGGCGCCGGTGGCGAACTCGCGTTCGAGGGCCGCCCGCTGGTTCGCCCCGAGCCCGCGGACCCGACGGGACGGGGAGATCCCGAGCTGCTCCATGATCCGCTGAGCCCGGATCTTGCCGACGCCCGGCATCGCCTCCAGGACGGCCGAGACCTTCATCTTGCCCACCACGTCGTCCCGCTCGCCGCTGTCGAGAACGTCGGTGAGCGAGGCGCCGGCGTGCTTGAGCCGGTCTTTCACGACGGCCCGGGCGCGGCGGGCCGCCGTGGCCTTGGCCAGCGCGGCGGCGCGCTGTTCGGCGGTCAGGTGCGGGATCGGCACGTGGTCACCTCGGTTGTCGGCACGCGCGCGAACGCTAGCGACTTCGAGGCCCTCCCGGCAACGTGACCGGCTCTTCTCCTAGCGGCGGCGTTGCATCACGAACGGGTCGCTCGACGGTCGGGTCCGCCGGTCGCCGAGGTAGATCCGCGCCGGGCTCGCCGCTTTCCCGTTGATCTGCAAGGAGAATCGGATGTCCTTGGACAGCACCGTGAGATCCGCATGCTCCAGGTCGACCCGGCGGTAGCCGATCGGCTCGGTGGCCGTGATCGCCCCGCTGAAGGCGGCCTTCTCGGGTCCCGGGTGCGTCCGGCGCCCGGTCGGGCAGCTGTCCGACGTGGTGGTGGACGGCGCCGCCCGGGGGCGACCGCGAGCGCGGTGCCGAACAGGACCGGGATGGCGGTCTTCCTCATGGTGGCCCCCGGGTCGGGGGACGGTTGCCGTTCCGTTCGGGGCCGGTAAGCCGCTACTCGGGCGGGCTGGGCAGCCGGGTGAGCTCGCTCCAGTACTCGGCGAGGGCGCGGACGCCGTCGCGCAGGCCGTCGAGGGTGGCCCCCTTCACCGAATAGGCGTTGCCGCCGAGCCGGTAGGTGCTCTCGATGTCCTCGCGCCGGTCCGAGGAGGACAGCACCACGGTCGGGATCGTCCGCAGCTCGGCCGACTCCTTGATCTCACGCAGCACACCGAGCCCGTCGACCTTCGGCATCTTCAGATCGAGGACGATCAGGTGTGGGCGAGACCGATCGGCGTACTCGCCGCGCCGGTGCAGGAAGTCGAGCGCGGCGGCCCCGTCCGAGACGGTCTCGATCTCGACCCCGGGGGCGCGGAAACCGCGCGCGGTGAAGAACGCGTGGTCCGGGTTGTCCTCCGCGATCAGCACGCGGGTCGTCATGCCGAACCATCCGATCCGCTAGTGGCGAATGCCGGCCAGCGCCGGACCAGGGCGGCCGGAAACCACATCTGCACGCAAGCGCCGCCGCCCGGCCGGGCGGCCAGCTCGATCCGCCCGCCGGCCGACTCCATGATCCGTCGGCAGACGGCTAGCCCGATCCCGGTTCCCGGGCTACCGCCGCCGGCCGGCTCGAGCCGTTCGAACATCCGGAAGACCTGCTCCCGGTAGGCCTCCGGGACCCCGACCCCGTCGTCGGTCACGGTGACGAGCGCCGCGCCGTCGAGTTGCGCGGTGGCGCGGACCGTGACGGTCACGTCCGGACGACCGGAGTGGCGGACCGCGTTCTCGATGAGGTTGGTGAACAGCTGCCGGCTCCGCAGATCGTTCATCCAGAGCACGGGCAGTGGCTCCTCGACGGCGACCCGCACCCCGGGGTGCTGGCTCTCGACCTCGTCCGCGACCTCGGCGGCCAGGCGGCGCACCTCGACCTCGATCGCGGAGGTGTCCGCCCGACCGACCCGGGACAGGTCGAGCAGGTCCTGGATCAGATCCGTCATGTAGGCGACGTTCGCATCCATCCGGCTCAGGTAGTGCCCGGCGCCGTCCGGCAGGAGCTCGCCGTAGTCCTCGCGCAGATACCCGAGGTAGCCGGCGAGGGAGATCAGCGGGCTCCGCAGGTCGTGCGAGACGCTGTACAGCACGCTCTGCAACTCCTCGTTGGCCGCCTCGGCCCGGTCCCGGGCCCGCTGCTCCTCGGCGTAGGCGTGCCCCCGGGCCAGTGCGAGGTCGGCGCGCTGACCGAGGGTTTCGAGCAGGTGCATCTCGTCGGCGCCGAAGAGCGGCGTGGCCGCCGAGACCTGAGCGACCAGCCAGGCCGACTGGAGCCGGCAGGCCACCAGATCGCCGGGCAGCTGGCAGGTGCCGCCGTCCCCGGAGCCTGGCAGCTCGCCGGCGGCCCGGGCCAGATCGTCCGGGCTCATCCGGTATGAGTCGATGCATCGCCCGTCCAGGCCGAGCAGCGCCGCCCCGGATCCGCCGACCAGCCGGGTGATGTGCGGCAGCAAGAGCCCCGCGACCCGCTCGGGCGTGAGCGCCGACATCAGCTCCGCCTCGGCCTCGGCCAGCTGGCGCGCTTCGGGCTGGCGCCAGAGAACGCGCAGGAAACCCGGCAGGGCGAAGGCGAGGACGAACAGCAGGATGGACACCAGCGCCATGCCCGCGACGACCACCTGGAACGACGTCGGGTTGCTGGCCGGGCCGAATCCGCTCACGACGAGGGTCACCGCGAGCGCCAGGGTCCCGGAGGCGAGCAAGCGGAGCCGGCGGCGCACCACGGTGGGCTGTCCCCGACCGGCTCGCCACAAGCCGGTCCCGGAGATGAACGACTGGACCACCCAGGCGAGCAGCGCGACGGCGAGCCAGATCCAGAACCAGACCGGGCGGCGCTCCCCACGCAACGGCAGTCGGGGTAGGGCGGCGGTGCCGACCAGCACCGCCAAGGTGCACGCCGTCGCCAGGCGTCGGCCGCCGATGCCGGCCAGCGCCTCGGCGAGCCGCACGAACAGGTAGGGGACGATGAACAGGACGGCGAGCACGACCTTGGCATAGAGGAGATAGCCCAAGGAGTGGGTCGGCCGGGGGGCCCAGACGCCGAGCAGGGTGATCGCGGTGAAGATGCCGAAGATCCCGACCAGCCAGGCCGTGCCGGCCGGGCGGGGCGGGCGGCGGCGCAGGATCGCCAGCAGCACGCCGCCGAAGGCCAGCACCTCGGCGATGTGGATCATGTCGAGCGCGGTCTGCGCGGGCTGCATCGGTCAGCCCCCTTCGCCTGGGAGTGCCGCCCGGACATCGGCTCCGGCGTCGCGCGGGACAGGGACGGCGGGCGGGACCACGCTGCCCGCGGGCGAGCGCAGCCAGTCGAGCGCGGTCGCGGGCGCCGGGCGGCCCAGCAGGTAGCCCTGCGCGAACGCCACGTCGAGGGCCAGCAGCTCCGCGAGCTGCGCGCGGTCCTCGACCCCTCAGCGATGACCCTCAGCCGCAGGGCATCGGCCAGCCGGACCACCGCGGTGACGATCGCCAACCGGTCCGGGTCGCGGTCCAACCCGTCGACGAAGCTCCGATCGATCTTGAGGATGTCCACGTCGAGGCGCTGGAGGTAGGCCAGCGACGAGTAGCCCGTGCCGAAATCGTCGATCGCGAGCATGACCCCGTCCTGGCGCAGGCTGTTCAAGGCGGCGTGGATGACCGGATCGTCGGCCAGGAGCAGGGACTCGGTGATCTCCAGGCAGAGCAGATGCGGCGCCAGGCCGGACCGGCTCGCCGTGTCGAGCAGCGCGCGATCGGAGTTCGCCCGGTTCAGCTGGCGCGGGGAGAGGTTCACCGACAACCAGAGCGGCACGGCGCCCCGGGTCCGGTTCCAGTCCACGACGGTGCGACACGACAGGTCGAGGACCCGGCGGCCGAGCTCCTCGATCATGCCGGTTTCCTCGGCGATCGGGATGAAGCTGGCCGGATCCCTGATCCCGTGCTGCGGGTGCGACCAGCGGGCCAGCGCCTCGACGGCGACCACGCTCTGGGTCATCAGGTCGACGATCGGCTGATAGAAGACGGTGATCTCATCCCGGTCGAGCGCGGACCGCAGCGCCTGCTCGGTGTCCATCCGGCTGCGCACGGCGGCCCGCATCCGGGCGTCGAAGACCTCGTAGCGACCGCGACCGGCCTCCTTCGCCCGGTACATCGCCGCGTCGGCGTCGCGCAGCAAGCCCTCGGTGTCGCCGATGGTGCCGGGCCCGGCCAGCGCGATGCCCATGCTGGCGGTCACCCGGACCTCGCGGTCGCCGACGTTGAACGGCCGGGTCAGCGCGGCGGCGAGCCGCTCCGCCACGTCGAGCACCGCGCGCTCGTCGCGCAGGTCCTCGCACAGCACCACGAACTCGTCCCCGCCGAAACGCGCCAGCGTGTCCGGGAGGCGGATCGCCTCGCTCAACGCGCCGGCGACCTGCACCAGCAGCTGATCGCCCACCCGATGGCTCAGGCTGTCGTTGAGCAGCTTGAACCGGTCGAGGTCCAGGAAGATCACGCCGACGAAGCCGGCGCGGCGCCGGGCCACCAGCAGGGCCCGTTCCAGCCGGTCGGCGAGCAGCACCCGGTTCGCCAGGCCGGTGAGGGCGTCGTGCACGGCGGCATGCGCGACGGCGTCCTCGGCGAGCTTCTGGTCGGTCACGTCCTGAACCGCCCCGACCACCTTCGTCGGGTGCCCGTTCGAGCCCCGGTTGCGGACCTCGATCCGGCAGTCCAGCCAGCGTTGCGTGCCGTCCGGATGGTTCAGGCGGTGCTGGAAGCTCACCGGGATCCCGGCGGTCGCCGCCCGGCGCAGCAGCTCGGTGACCGCCGGCCGCTCGCTGGGCGGCACCCGGGTCACGTATGCGGCGAACAGGGCGTCGGTGTGCGGCATCTGCTCGGGGGGGATGCCGAGCAGGCGGCCCAGCTCGGGCGAGGAGTCGACGCGCCCGGTGACCAGGTCGTGTTCGAAGCTGCCGAGCCGGGCGACCCGCTGGGCTTCCGCGAGCTGCGCCTCACGGTTGACCAGCGCAGTCTGCGCGCGCCGGGCGGCCGTCACGTCGGTGAAGGTGACCACCACCCCGGCGACGGCTGCCTCGTCGTCGTCGAAGATCGGCCGGACCCGCGCCTCGACCACGATCGCCGAGCCGTCGGCCCGGGTGAGGATCTGGTCCCCCAGGTCGACCGGCTCGGCGCTGGACAGAGCCGCCTCCAGGCCGCACTCGTCGTCGGGTCCGCGACAGCCGACCAGGTCGTGCCACCGGGCGCCCGCCACGTCCCCCGCCCGGTATCCGATGATCTCCGCGGCCCCCGGGTTGAGGTAGGTGCACCGGCCGTCGCGGTCGAGCCAGCAGATCCCCTCGGCGATCGCCTCGAGGACGAGGCGGAGGCGATCGGCGATGGCGACCTGGGAACGCTCGGCCCGGGCCCGGGCGCTGCGCTCGATGGCGAAGCGCAGCGAACGGGCGATCAGCGCCGGGTCGACGCGGCCTTTGACCAGGTAGTCCTGCGCCCCGGTCTGTAGCGCCGTCACCCCGAGCGCGTCGCTGTCGTTTCCGGTGAGGACGACGATCGGGACGTCGCCGGCCGCGCGGCGCACCATCTCGAGGGCCTCGAGCCCGCGGGCATCGGGCAGGGTGAGGTCGCAGAGCACGCAGTCGATCGGACTCCCGGCGGCCAGCGCCTCGACCGCCGCGGCGGCCGAGCCGACATGCTCCACGTGGACCTGCGGGGCGTCGAGACCGGCGAGCCCACGGGTCAGGATGAAGGCATGGTCGGGGTCGTCCTCTACGAGGAGGACGACCAGGCGGCCCCCGTTGGGACCAGCCATCTTTGCCTCGCCTTCGGGGTGGTGGGCGTCGCCAGCATGACCCGAAGCGGCCGGTCTAGATCGGGTTCGGGGCATAAATGGCCAAGAGACGACCCGAACTGGCCAGGACGGCCTGGGCCGTTCTGGCTAGCCGGCTCGGCCGATCGCCGCAGCCAGCCGGGCGGCGACCGCACCTGGGTCGGCGGCGCCGGTGATCGGCCGGCCGATGACCAGCAGGTCGGCGCCGTCGGCGAGCGCGCGCTCCGGGGTGGCGACCCGGGCCTGGTCCTGCGCGTCGTCGCCCGCCGGCCGGACGCCCGGCGTGATCAGCGTGACGTCCGGGCCGACCTCGGCCCGGACCAGCGCAACCTCCTGCGGGGAGCAGACCAGCGCCCGCGCACCGGCCCCCACCGCGAGAACCGCCAGCCGGCGCACCGCATCCGCAGGTGGTCCGGACACGCCGACGGCGGCCAGGTCCCCGGCGTCGAGGGAGGTGAGCACGGTGACCCCCGCGATGGCGACCTCCGGGGCGGCCTCGACCGCCGCCCGCACCATCGCCGCGCCGCCGAGCGCGTGCGCGGTCAGGTAGCGCGGCTTCAACCTGGCAACGGACCTCGCCGCAAGGGCGACCTGGGCCGGGATGTCGTGCAGCTTGAGGTCGAGAAAAAGATCCACCCCGCTGGCCCCGCGGACCGCTTCGACGATCCCGGGGCCGGACCGGCAGAACAGGCCCAGCCCGACCTTGACCGTTGAGACGTAGGGGGTGACGGCGGCCGCCCAGGCGGCCGCCGTCACGATGTCGGGAGCGTCGAGGGCGACCGCGATCGGGGCCCGTTCGTTCACCGGACGTCCTCGAAGCTGACCGGTCGGCGGGCCGGCGGCTCGGGTAGCTCCTCGGCGTCCCCGGGTGGGTCCGCGGCCGCGGGGATCGAGGGCTCGGGTGGGTGATGGGCCAGGCCAACGACGTCGGACACCCGCGCGACGCCGCGGTCGGCGAGCAGCCGACTCAGCTCGCCGAGGACCCGGACGGGTGCCCGCGGGTCGTGGAAGACCACCGTGCCGACGCTGACCGCGGAGGCACCGGCGAGCAGGAACTCCAGCGCGTCGTGGCCGGTCCGGATGCCCCCCATCCCGAGGATCGGGACCTGCGGCAGCGCCGCGTGCACCTGCCAGACGCAGCGGACCGCGACCGGGCGGATCGCCGGACCGGACAGGCCACCGGTCACCCCGGCGAGGACCGGGCGCATCCGGGTCGTGTCGATCGCCATGCCGAGCATGGTGTTGATCATCGACAGGCCGTCGGCGCCGGCCTGCACGCAGGACCGGGCGACCGCGACGATGTCGGTCACGTCCGGGGAGAGCTTGGCGAAGACCGGGACGGCGCTGTTCGTGGTGCGCCGCACCGCGGCGATGACCTCCGCGGCGGCTCGCGGGTCGCAGGCGAACACCTGCCCCCGGTCGTCGACGTTGGGGCACGAGATGTTCACCTCGAGCAGGCTGACCGGGCTGCCGCGCAGCCGGGCGGCGAGCTTGGTGTACTCGTCGACGCTGCCGCCGGCGATCGACACGACGGCGCGGGCACCGTGTTCGACGAGCCAGGGCAGGTCCTTGTCGAGGAACGCGTCGATCCCCGGCCCCTGGAGGCCGATCGAGTTCAGCAGGCCGCTCGGGGTTTCCGCCATCCGCGGCGTCGGGCGGCCGCTGCGCGGACCGAGCATGATGGACTTGGTGACGATCCCGCCCAGGACTGCCACGTCGAAGAACTGGCCGAGCTCCTGACCGGCGGCGGCGCAACCCGAGGCGGTGAACACCGGGTTCGGGAACTCCACCCCGCCGAGCACGGTCCGCAGGTCCACGTCGACCGGGGGGCGGTCGGGGCCCGGCCGGCCGGTGACGATCACCCCGTCGCTCACCGGTCCCGGCCCCCTTCCGCGCCGGCGAGGGCCCCGAGCGCGTCGCCCGGGACGCTGCCGAGATCCGGCCAACGTACGCGCTCGCCGCGGAACACCGGGCCCTCCACGCAGGAGCGCACCATCCGGGTGACCCCGTCGTCCCCGACGACCGGGAGCACGCAGGTCATGCACACCCCGATCCCGCAGGCCATCGACTCCTCGACCGCGACCTGGACCGGGATCCCGACACCCCCGTCGGCCTCCGCCGCGATCCGGGTGACCGCTTCGAGCATCGGCATCGGGCCGCAGGCGTAGACAACCTCGGTCCGGGTCCGGTCGATGATGTCGGCCAGCACGTCGGAAACCCGCCCGGCCTCCCCGTAGGACCCGTCCTCGGTGGTGAACACGACGCTCGCGGCCATCCGCTTCGCGTCCAGGGCACCGAACAGGCGATCCGCCGTCGCCGCGCCCAGCACGACGTCGACCCGGCAGCCGCGGCCGCGCAGCGCCTCGGCGAGCGGGAAGAGCGGCGCGGAGCCGTACCCGCCCCCGACCAGCAGGCAGTTCGCCGGGCTGCGCGGAAGGCCGAACGGGCGGCCCAGCGGGCCCACGACGTCGATCGGGTCGTGCGGTCGCTGCCGGGCCAGCCAGGCCGTGCCCTGCCCGGTCACCGCGAAGACGAACTCGACGGTCCCGCCGTACACCCCGCGCTCGCGGACCTGGTACACCGAGAACGCCCGCCGGCAGAGCATCGCCGAGCCCTCACCACCGACCGCGACCGCGACGAACTGGCCGGGCCGGGTGTGCTCGGCGATCCCGGACGCCACCACGGTCATGGCGTGGTAGGCGCCCATCTGCTTGACGGTCAGAACCTCCCCGCGGACCTGGACCGGGCTCATCCGACTCCTCTCGCGGCTCGGCCGGCGGCGAGCCGGGCGTGATGTTCCTGCAACGGGCGCACCCCGACGTCACCGCGGACCAGCGCCTCGATGCCCTGGACGCAGGCGCCCAGCCCCTGGACGGTCGTCACGCAGGGGACCCCCCGGGTCACCGCGGCGGTGCGAATCTCGTACCCGTCGAGCCGCGGGCCGACCCCGAACGGCGTGTTGACGATCAGGTCGACGCCGCCGTCGAGGATCATCTCGACCACCGTGGGTTCCCCGGCGGGTCCCCGGCCGGCGGAGTGCTTGCGGACCACGGTGGCGGCCACCCCGTTGCGCCGGAGCACGTCCGCCGTTCCCTCGGTGGCGAGGACGTCGAAGCCGAGGTCGGCCAGCCGTTTCACCGGCCAGACCATCGCCCGCTTGTCCCGGTTCGCGACGCTGACGAACACCCGCCCCTTGGTCGGGATCCCCCCGTACGCGGCCTCCTGCGACTTGGCGAACGCGGTGCCGAACGTGTCGTCGATGCCCATCACCTCGCCGGTGGACTTCATCTCCGGGCCGAGGATGGTGTCGACGCCGAGGAACCGGCCGAACGGAAGCACCGCCTCCTTGACCGACACCGGCGCGTCGAAGGGCAGGTCGGCCCCGTCCCCGGCGGGCAGCATCCCGGCGGTCCGAAGCTCGGCGATGCTCGCCCCGAGCATGATCCGGGCGGCCGCCTTCGCCAGCGGGACGGCGGTGGCCTTCGACACGAACGGCACCGTCCGGCTGGCCCGCGGGTTCGCCTCGAGCACGTACAGGGTGTCGCCGGCCAGGGCGTACTGGACGTTGAGCAGGCCCCGGACCCCGACGCCCCGGGCGATGGCCTCGGTGGAGCGGCGGATCTGCTCGATCTCGCCGCGGCCGAGGGTGATCGGGGGCAGCGCGCAGGCCGAGTCGCCGGAGTGGATGCCGGCCTCCTCGATGTGCTCCATGACCCCGCCGAGGAACAGCTCGGTCCCGTCGAACAGCGCATCCACGTCGATCTCGACGGCATCGTCGAGGAACCGGTCGACGAGCACCGGGTGCTCGGGGCTGATCTGGGTGGCCCGCTCGATGTAGCCGCCGAGCATCGACTCGTCGTAGACGATCTCCATCCCGCGACCGCCGAGCACGTAGGAGGGACGGACCAGCACCGGGTACCCGATCGTGTCGGCGATCGCCTTCGCCTCCGGGAACGACGTCGCGGTTCCGTGCCGCGGGGCCGGCAGGCCGGCCGCCGCGAGGACCCGGCCGAATGACCCGCGGTCCTCGGCCAGGTGGATCGCCTCCGGGGGCGTCCCGACGATCGGCACGCCGGCCGCCTCCAGCCGCCGGGCCAGGCCGAGCGGCGTCTGGCCGCCGAGCTGCACGACAACACCGACCAGCTGGCCGGTCGCCTGCTCCGCGTGCACCACCTCGAGGACGTCCTCGAAGGTCAGCGGCTCGAAATAGAGCCGGCCGCTGGTGTCGTAGTCGGTGGAGACGGTCTCCGGGTTGCAGTTCACCATGACCGTCTCGTAGCCCGCCTCGGCGAGGGCGAAGCTGGCGTGCACGCAGGCGTAGTCGAACTCGATGCCCTGCCCGATCCGGTTGGGGCCACTTCCCAGGATGATCACCTTGGGTCGGTCCGAGCCCGCGACCTCGGTCTCCTCGTCGTAGCTGGAGTAGTGGTAGGGGGTTCTGGCGGCGAACTCGGCGGCGCAGGTGTCGACCGTCTTGTACACCGGGCGGACGCCGAACCGGTGCCGGATCTCCCGGATCCGGTCCTCGCTGGTGCTCAGCAGCTCGGCGATCTGCCGGTCGGAGAAGCCGTGCCGCTTCGCCCGGCGCAGCGCCGCCGGCTCGAGGGAGACGGTGCGGCTCACCTCGTCGATCAGGGCCACCTGGTCGACGAACCACGGGTCGATCGTCGACGCCGCGCTGACCTCGGCGACCGAATGGCCGAGCCGGAGGGCGTCGAGGACGTCGTGCAGCCGGCGCTCGTGTGCCATCCGGCAGCGGGCGAGGGCATCGGGCCGGGGCGGGTCGGCCCAGGAGAACGCCGCCCCGGGCAGCTCCAGCGAGCGCATCGCCTTCTGTAGCGCCTCCGGGAAGGACCGACCCAGGGCCATCGCCTCGCCGACGCTCTTCATCGTCGTCGTCAGTTCCGGGTCGGCCGCCGGGAACTTCTCGAAGGCGAACCGGGGGATCTTGACGACCACGTAGTCGAGGGTCGGTTCGAAGCTGGCCGGGGTCTCGCCGGTGATGTCGTTCGGGATCTCGTCGAGGGTGTAGCCGATCGCGAGCCGCGCGGCGATCTTCGCGATCGGGAACCCGGTGGCCTTCGAGGCGAGCGCCGAGGACCGGGACACCCGGGGGTTCATCTCGATGACGACCAGCCGGCCGTCGGCCGGGTTCACCGCGAACTGGATGTTCGAGCCGCCGGTGTCGACGCCGACCGCGCGGATGACCGCGATCCCGACGTCGCGCATCCGCTGGTATTCGCGGTCGGTGAGGGTCATCGTCGGCGCGACGGTGATCGAGTCCCCGGTGTGCACGCCCATCGGGTCGAGATTCTCGATCGAGCAGACGACGACGACGTTGTCGGCCCGGTCCCGCATCAGCTCGAGCTCGAACTCCTTCCAGCCGAGCACGCTCTGCTCGACGAGCACCTCCCGGGACGGGCTGGCGGCGATCCCGGCCGCCACGGCCGCGCGGAGCTGTTCGGGATCGCGGGCGAGCCCGGACCCGCCGCCGCCCATCGTGAAGCTAGGCCGGACGACCAGCGGATAGCCGAGCCGCGCGGCGACGTCGAGGGCTTCGGCGGGGCTGCGCACGACCGCGCTGTCCGGCACGTCGCAACCGGCGGCGCGGACCAGGTCCTTGAAAGCCTGCCGGTCCTCCCCGGCCCGGATCGCCGCGATCGACGCCCCGATGAGCTCGACACCGAACTCCGCCAGGACGCCGGACTCGGCGAGGGCGACCGCGGTGTTCAGCGCGGTCTGCCCGCCGAGGGTGGGCAGCAGCGCGTCCGGGCGCTCCCGCTCGATCACCTTGCGGACCACCTCCGGGGTGATCGGCTCGATGTAGGTGGCGTCGGCGAACTCCGGGTCGGTCATGATCGTCGCCGGGTTGGAGTTGACCAGGATCACCCGCAGCCCCTCGTCGAGCAGGACTCGGCAGGCCTGGGTTCCGGAGTAGTCGAACTCGCAGGCCTGGCCGATGACGATCGGCCCGGAACCGATGACGAGGACGCTGGACAGGTCCGCGCGGCGCGGCATCAGCGCCCCCCGTCCATCAGCCGGGTGAACTCGGCGAACAGGCCGGTGGCGTCGTGCGGGCCCGGTGCGGCCTCGGGGTGGTACTGCACCGAGAAGGCCGGGCGGTCGAGGCAGCGCAGCCCTTCGACCACCCCGTCGTTGAGGTTGACGTGGCTGACCTCGACCCGACCGAACTCGGTGTCCACCGGCGCGCCGGTCGGCGCGTCGACCGCGAACCCGTGGTTGTGGCTGGTGATCGCCACCCGGCCGGTCCGCCGATCCTGGACCGGCTGGTTGACCCCGCGGTGGCCGTAGCGCAACTTGTAGGTGCCGAACCCGAGGGCCCGGCCGAGCACCTGGTGGCCGAAGCAGATCCCAAACACCGGCACCCCCGCGGCCAGCACCCCGCGGATCGCCGCGACCGCGTAGTCGGCGGTGGCCGGATCACCCGGCCCGTTGGAGAAGAACACCCCGTCCGGCTCGTGAGCGAGCAGGTCGGCGGCGGTGCTCGTCGCCGGCAGCACACGGGTCTCGACCCCCCGCTCGGCGAGGTAGGCCGGCGTCGAGCGTTTGATCCCGAGGTCCAGCGCGGCGACCCGGTAGCGCACCTCACCGGCCGCGGGGACCACGTAGGGCTCGGCGGTGCTCACCTCCCGGGCAAGGTCCGCGCCGACCATTCCCGGGCTCGCGGTGACCCGGGTCAGCAGCGCCGCCGGGTCGGACTCGACACTGGAGACGCCGACCCGCATCGCGCCGCGCTCCCGCAGATGGCGGGTCAGCGCCCGGGTGTCGATCCCGGCGATGCCGACCACCCCCTGGGCGACCAGAGCGTCGGCGAGGCCGCCGCGGGCGCGGTGGTTGCTCGGGATCCGGGCCGGGTCGCGGACGGCGTACCCGGCCACCCAGATCCGGTCGGACTCCGGGTCGGCGTCGTTGACCCCGGTGTTGCCGATCTGCGGGGCGGTCATGACGACCACCTGCCGGTGGTAGGACGGGTCGGTGAGGGTCTCCTGGTAGCCGGTCATGCCGGTGTTGAACACCGCCTCGCCGAGGGCCTCGCCGGGCGCGCCGTACGCCGAACCGGTGAAGACGCGGCCATCTTCGAGGACCAGCATCGCGCCGCTCACGTGGGCTTGCCTTCCAGCACGGTCGGCCGGCCGGCGAGGAACGTGGCGACCACCCGGGCCGGCAGCACCAGTCCCGCGAACGGGGTGTTGCGGCTCTTCGACGCCAGCTGGGACGCCTCCACCCGCCATCGGGCGGCGGGGTCGACGAGGGTGAGGTTGGCCTTCCCCCCCGGCGTGATCCGACCGCCCTGACCGGACAGCCCGCCGATCCGTGCCGGCCTGGTGGACATCCGGTCGGCGAGCCCGGCCCAGTCGAGGCGCCCGGTCTCCACCATCGCCTCGACGACGACGCCGAGCGCGGTCTCGAGGCCGAGCATGCCGAACGCGGCGGCCGCCCACTCGGTCTCCTTGTCCTCCAGGGCGTGCGGGGCGTGGTCGGTGGCGACCGCGTCGATGGTGCCGTCGGCGAGGCCGGCCCGAAGCGCCTCGACGTCCTCGGCGGTGCGCAGCGGGGGGTTCACCTTGTAGACCGGGTCGTAGCCGGCGACGAGGTCTTCGGTCAGCAGCAGGTGGTGCGGCGTCACCTCCGCGGTGACCCGCCAACCCTTGGCCTTGGCCCACCGGATCAGCTCGACCGAGCCGGCGGTCGACACGTGGCAGACGTGCAGCCGGGATCCGACATGCCCGGCGAGCACGCAGTCCCGAGCGATGATCGCCTCCTCGGCGGCCGCCGGCCAACCGGTCAGGCCGAGCTCCCCGGAACGCACGCCCTCGTTCATCTGCGCACCCTCGGTGAGCCGCGGCTCCTGAGCGTGCTGCGCGATGACCCCGTCGAAGGCCTTGACGTATTCCAGGGCCCGGCGCATGAGGACCGGGTCGGCCACGCAGTTCCCGTCGTCGGAGAACACCCGGACCCGGGCCGCGGAATCGGCCATCGCGCCGAGCTCGGCGAGCCGGGCCCCGGCCAGGCCGACCGTGACCGCGCCGACCGGGTGCACGTCGGCGTGCCCGGCTTCCCGACCGAGCCGCCAGACCTGCTCGACCACCCCGGCGACGTCGGCCACCGGGTCGGTGTTCGCCATCGCGTGCACCGCGGTGTAACCGCCGAGCGCCGCCGCCAACGTGCCGGACTCGACGGTTTCGGCGTCCTCCCGGCCGGGCTCGCGAAGGTGGGTGTGCAGGTCCACGAGGCCGGGTAGGGCGATGAGCCCGCCGGCGTCCAGGACGGTCGCTCCCGCCGGGGCGCTCAGGTGCTCGGCGACGTCGAGGATGAGGCCATCGTTGAAGAAAATGTCCTGGGGAGGGGCACCCACGATCTTTGCCCCGGTCAACAGCCAGCCGCTCATCCGCCGGTTCCTTCGACCGCTCCGCCGAGCAGCAGGTAGAGCGCCGCCATCCGGACGCTGACCCCGTTGGCGACCTGCTCGACGATCGTCGAGCGGACCGAGTCGGCGACTTCGGCGGCGATCTCCATGCCCCGGTTCATCGGGCCCGGGTGCATGACGATCGAGTCGTCGGGCAGCAGGGCCATCCGGCGGGCGTCGAGCCCGTAGCGCCGGGAGTACTCGCGGGCGCTGGGAAAGAACGCCGCGTTCATCCGCTCGCGCTGCACCCGCAGCATCATGACGACGTCGCTTTTCGGCAGCACGGCGTCGAGATCGTAGGAGACCTCGACCGGCCACCGCTCGATCCCCATCGGGAACAGCGTGGGCGGTGCGACCACGGTGACGTGCGCACCGAGGGTGTCGAGGAGCAACGTGTTGGAGCGGGCGACGCGCGAGTGCAGGACATCGCCGACGATCGCGACCCGCAGATCGGCGATCCGGCCGAGCCGGCTGCGCATGGTGTACGCGTCGAGCAGGGCCTGGGTGGGGTGCTCGTGGGTCCCGTCGCCGGCGTTGATCACCGAGCCGCGGATCCAGGTCGCCAGCCGGTGCGGCGCGCCGGAAGCCCAGTGCCGGACGACGACGGCGTCGGCGCCCATCGCCTCGAGGGTGAGTGCCGTGTCCTTGAGCGACTCGCCCTTGGACACGCTCGACCCCTTCGCGGAGAAGTTGATGACATCCGCGGACAGCCGCTTCGCGGCCACCTCGAAGCTGGTGCGGGTCCGGGTGGAGTCCTCGAAGAACAGGTTGACGACGGTCCGGCCGCGCAGGGTGGGCAGCTTCTTGATCGGCCGGTCAGCCACCCGGGCGAGCTCCTCGGCGGTGTCGAGGAGGAGGAGGGCGTCGTCGCGGCTGAGGTCCGCGGCGGAGAGCAGATGGCGGTTCATGACCCGGCCCCGGGGAAAGCGGCGGGGGCGGCGGGGTCCGCCGGGCCGAGCAGGACCGCGTCGCGGCCGTCGTTCTCGGCCAGCAGCACGTGCACGGTCTCGCGCAGCGAGGTCGGCAGGTTCTTCCCGACGTAGTCGGCCCGGATCGGCAGCTCGCGGTGCCCCCGGTCGACGAGGACTGCGAGCTGGACCGACTGCGGGCGGCCGAGGTCGGCGAGCGCGTCGAGCGCCGCCCGGACCGTCCGGCCGGAGAACAGCACGTCGTCGACGAGCACGACCACCTTGCCGTCGACGCCGTCCGGCGGCAGGTCGGTCGCGGCGAGCGCCCGGACGCCGCGCAGCCGCAGGTCGTCGCGGTAGAGCGTGGGGTCGACGCTGCCGGCCGGGACGGCTCGGCCCTCGACGTCGTTGATCTTCGCGGCCAACCGGCGGGCCAGCGTGACGCCGCGGGTGGGGATGCCGAGCAGGACGACGTCCACGCCGCCTTTGGTGCGTTCCAGGACTTCGTGGGCGATTCTCGTCAACGCCCGGCTCACGCCATCGGCGTCGAGCACCGGGCGGGCCGCGGCGGGATCCCCGGTCACCGGCCGGGGCCGTTTCGGGACAGCTGTCACGAACCGGACCTCCTTCCCCGCCTCGCAGGACGGGTCTTAAAGGACGTCGGGGAAAGCGCGTTCACCGTACCGCATTCCCGCCCCAGCGAGCGCGGAAGCGCACTCGGGCGGGGTTGCTTCGTGCCGCTGAGTGATCGCCCGACACGCAGAGTTCCGAGCATGGGCCTTGACCAGCGACCTTCGGGCACTTACCGTTACGCTCTGTAACTGGGAGCGAGGCGATGACTCCTGGGGGTCCGCGGTCACCACGCGCCCGACGGCCGATCCGGCCGGTGGGCGCATCCCCAGGACGAGCCACTGGTGAGACCGACGTTCCGCTCCAGACCGCATCCTCCCCGGAGCCCAAATGACCGAAGAACAGCCCTCGGGCTATGCCAAGGCGTTGGGCGCTCGGCTGCGCGCCATCCGGACCCAGCAGGGCTTGTCCCTGCACGGGGTCGAGGAGAAGTCCAACGGCCGCTGGAAGGCCGTGGTCGTCGGCTCCTACGAGCGTGGGGACCGGGCGGTCACCGTCCAGCGGCTGGCGGAGCTCGCCGACTTCTACAGCGTTCCGGTGTCCGAATTGCTCCCGGAGGGCATCTCCTCCGCTGCCGCGAGCGAGCCGCCGCCGAGGATCGTCATCGACCTCGAGCTGCTACAGGGCGTCCCGGCCGACGAGGCGGGTCCTTTGCACCGGTATGCGGCCACGATCCAGAGCCAGCGCGGTGACTACAACGGGCGGGTGCTCTCGATCCGCCAGGAGGACCTGCGGTCCCTCGCCGTCATCTACGACCGCTCCCCCGGCGACCTGACCGAGAAGCTCATCTCCTGGGGGGTCCTGAACCCGGAAGCCCGGCGGGCGGTCGACGCGGGGGTGTGACCCGCGGGCTCACCGGGCCAGGGTCGGCTTGAGCTCGAGCAGCCGCCCGAGCAACCCGTTGATGAACGCCGGCGACTCGTCGGTCGACAGCTGGCGGGCCAGCCGAACCGCCTCGTCGACCACCACCGGATCCGGTACGTCGTCGCACCAGAGCAGTTCGAACACCCCCACCCGGAGCAGGGCCCGGTCGACGGCGGGCATCCGGTCGAGGGTCCACCCGACCGCGTAGGTGCTGAGCAGCTCGTCGATCCGCTCGGCGTGCGCCCGAACCCCCTCGACCAGTTCCGCGGTGTAGGCGGACACCGGCGGGTCGGCGTCCGCCTGCCGGGCCTCGAGGGTCACCAGCGGGTCGAGCCCGCGCTGGTCGGACTCGAACAGGACGTCGAGCGCACGTTTGCGGGCCTTGCCGCGGGCGGACAACGGATCAGCTGTTGACGCGGCCGAGATAGCGCCCGTCGCGGGTGTCGACCTTGACCTTCTCGCCGGTCGTCAGGAACAGCGGAACCTGGATGGTGGCGCCGGTTTCCAGGGTGGCCGACTTCGTCCCGCCGGTCGAGCGGTCCCCCTGCACGCCCGGCTCGGTCTCGGCGATGAGCAGCTCCACCGAGGCGGGGAGCTCGACGTAGAGCGGGGTGCCCTCGTGCACGGCGACGGTCGCGGTCATGTTCTCCAGCAGGTAGCTGCTCACCTCGCCCACCGTGGCGGCCGGGACGTGGGTCTGGTCGTAGGTCTCGGTGTCCATGAACACGAAGTCGGCGCCCTCCTTGTACAGGTAGGACATCTCCCGTTTGTCCACGGTCGCCACCTCGACCTTGACGCCGGCGTTGAAGGTCCGCTCGACGACCTGGCCGGTGAGGATGTTCTTCAGCTTGGTCCGGACGAACGCTCCGCCCTTGCCCGGCTTGACGTGCTGGAACTCCACCACGTTCCACAGCACGCCGTCGATGGCGAGGGCCATCCCGTTCTTGAGGTCGTTGGTCGTCGCCATTGGCCCAAACTACCCGGTGGGGCGGCGTTCTCCGCCCAGCAGCCCGGCCACCGCGTGCAGCGCCAGCCGGTAGGAGTCAAGGCCGAAACCGGCGATCGAACCGACGCACACCCCGGCGGTGACGCTGGTGTGCCGGAACTCCTCACGGGCCGCCGGGTTGGACAGATGAACCTCGATCACCGGCGCGTTCACCGCGGCGACCGCGTCGCGGACCGCGTAGGAGTAATGGGTGAACGCCGCGGCGTTGAGGATCACCGCGTCGGCGTTGTCGGCCGCGTCGTGCAACCAGCCGATCAGGGTCGCCTCGTCGTCGCTCTGGCGGACGTCGACGTCGAGGCCCAGGTCGGCGGCCGTGGCGGCGCACACGGCCACCAGGTCGGCGTAGTCGGCGCGACCGTAGATCTCCGGCTCGCGTTGACCGAGCCGCCCGAGGTTGGGCCCGTTGAGCACGTAGACGGTCTTCATCCGCAGACCTCCGCGTAGACATCGGCCAGCTGCTGGTCGTCCGGGGCGTCGACCACCGCGGGGCGACCCATTGCCTCGAGAACGACGAAACGTAGCCGCGACCCCCGGGCTTTCTTGTCCGAGCGCATCGACTCCAGCAGCTCCGGCCAGGCCTCCGGCCGGTAGGCCGTCGGCAGGCCGAGTCCGGTGAGGATCTCGCGGTGGCGGTCCACGTCGCGCGCGGCCAGCCCGGCGACCCGCCGGCTCAACGCCGCGGCGTAGACCAACCCGACGCTGACCGCCTCGCCGTGGCGCCACCGGTAACCCTCGACCCGCTCCAGGGCGTGGGCGAGCGTGTGCCCGTAGTTGAGCACGGCCCGCAGCCCGGATTCCCGCAGGTCCGCGCCGACCACTCGGGCCTTCACCTCGACCGAGCGGACCACCAGTTCCTCGAGGTGGCGCTGCGGTCCGGCGTCGATGAGCTCAAGGATCCGGGCGTCCGCGATGAACCCGCACTTCGCCACCTCGGCCAGGCCGCTGGCGAGCTCGACGGCCGGCAGCGAGTCGAGCAGTTCGAGGTCGCAGACGACGCCCGCCGGCGGATGGAAGGCGCCGACCAGGTTCTTGCCGGCCGCCGTGTTGATCCCCGTCTTGCCGCCGACTGCCGCGTCGACCATCCCGAGCAGCGTCGTAGGAACCAGCCCCAGCCGCACTCCGCGCAGCCAGGTGGCCGCGACGAAGCCGGCCGCGTCGGTCGTGGCGCCGCCCCCTACGCCGAGGACCGCGTCGGTGCGGGTCAGGCGAAGCTCACCGAGCCTCGCCCACAGCTCGACCACCACCGCGCTGTCCTTCGCGGCTTCGCCGTCCGGAACGGGCAGCGCGGTCGCGGTGACCCCGGCGTCGCGCAGCGCCGCCTGGATCCGGTCGGCGAGGTGCGCGAGGCTCGCCGGGTGGACGATCGCCACCGTCCCGGCCGAGCCGACCAGTGCGGGCAGGGCGGCGTCCAATGCGCCCCGGCCGATGGTGACGGTGTACGGGGCGGGGCCTTCGACCACGACGTCCGCGCTCACCCGAGGGCTTCCAGCACGTCGGCGGCGACTTCCTCCGCGGACCGGCCGTCGGTGGCCACGGTCACCGTCGCCACCTCCTCGTAGAGCGCCCGGCGGTCGTCGAGCATCCGCTTTAGCTCGGCGCGCGGGTTGAGCACGAGCAGCGGGCGGGCGGCGTCGAAGCCGACGCGGCGCGCGGCATCCGTCAACCCGACGTCGAGGAACACCACCCGGGCGCCGCGCAGCCGATGTCGGGTCTCCAGGTCGAGCACCGCGCCGCCGCCCAGCGCGAGCACCCCATCGTGCTCGGCCAGCGCGGTGGCGACCGCGGTCCGCTCCAGCGCCCGGAAATGCGCCTCGCCATATTCGACGAACAGGTCGGCGACGCTCATCCCGGCGCGGGTCTCCACGTCCTGGTCGGTGTCCCGGAAGTCGACGCCACGGCGTTCGGCGACGATCCGCCCGACCGTCGTCTTGCCCGAGCCGGGCGCCCCGACGAGGACGACCAGCGGAGGGCTCATCGGCGGCTCACCGGAGCACGAGCGAGCTGAGATAGCCCTCGAGGTTGCGCCGGGTCTCGCCGGCCGAGTCGCCGCCGAACTTCTCCAGCAGCGCATCGGCGAGGACCAGCGCCACCATCGCCTCGGCGACGACACCGGCCGCCGGGACCGCACACACGTCGCTGCGCTGCGCGATCGCCTTGGCCGGCTCCCCGGTGCGCACGTCGACCGTGGACAGCGGCCGGGACAGCGTCGAGATCGGCTTCATCGCCGCCCGGACCCGGAGCAGCTCGCCGGTGGTCATGCCGCCCTCGATCCCGCCGGAACGACCGGTCAGCCGCCGGACGCCGGCCGCGGTCGGCTCGATCTCGTCGTGCGCCTCGCTGCCGCGGCGGCGGGCGACCGCGAAACCGTCGCCCACCTCGACGCCCTTGATGGCCTGGATGCCCATCAGGGCGCCCGCGAGCCGCGAGTCGATCCGCCGGTCCCAGTGCACGTGACTGCCGAGCCCCGGCGGCAGGCCGTACACGACGACCTCGACGACGCCCCCGAGGGTGTCGGCGGCGGCCTTCGCGTCGTCGATCTCCGCCTGCATCGCGGCGCTCGTCGCCGGATCCAGGCAGCGCACCGGGTCGGCGTCGACGCGTTCGCCGTCGCCCGGCTCCGGCACACCGGCCGGTGCCTGCACGGCACCGATCGCGACCACGTGGCTGAGGACCCGGGCACCCGCGACCTGCTCGAGGAAGCGGCGGGCCACCGCGCCGAGCGCCACCCGGGCTGCGGTCTCGCGCGCACTGGCCCGCTCCAGCACCGGGCGCGCGTCGTCGAAGCCGTATTTCTGCATGCCGACCAGATCGGCGTGCCCGGGCCGCGGACGAGTTAGCGGTGCGGCGCGGGCGAGCCCGGCCAGCTCCGCCGGGTCGACCGGATCGGCCGCCATGACCGTCTGCCACTTGGGCCACTCGGTGTTGGCGACCTCCACGGCCAGCGGGCCGCCCTGGGTCAGCCCGTGCCGGACGCCACCGAGGAAGCGGATCTCGTCGCGCTCGAAGGACATCCGGGCGCCGCGACCGTATCCGCCCCGGCGCCGGGCGAGCTCGTCCGCCACCTCGTCGGTCGTCACCGCGACGCCCGCGGGGAGCCCTTCGAGGATGGCGACCAGCGCGGGACCGTGCGACTCCCCCGCCGTGAGCCAGCGCAGCATGGGCCGGATTGTTTCACGGTGATCGAACCCGACCCGTAAACGCGCCGCGTCCCCGCACGCGCTAGTACGGGGACGCGGGGTGCGACGGCTGGCTCAGCCGAGGTTGTGCCGGTTCGCGTAGCCCTGCTGGAGCTGGAACGGCGCGCCGTCCCCTTCCTGCACGGTGGCGGTGCCGCTGCTCAAGGCGAGCAGGGAGAAGACGCCGCCGAAGGCGGTGGCCTTCCCCTTCACCGGGGCAGCCACGTTCTGGACGACGGTGACCGTGCCGTCGGTCCAGCCGATGTCGAAGGTCGCGGTCTTGGTTCCGTTCTGGCTGTCCAACTCGATGAACGAGGGTGTGGCGGCCGCAACGGTCGAGGCGCTGGAGGTTCCACCGGTCGGCGCGACCGGCGCCGTCGTGGCGGCCGGCTTCGGGGCGGCTGGGGTCGCGGCCGGCTTCGGCGGGCTCAGCAGCGACATGAACGGGTCGCGGCCGATCACGTCGTTGTAGCTCGCCGGGAGGGTTTGCACGCTCGGCGCCTTCCGGCTCACGTGCTGCGCACCCGTGACGGGCACCCGGTGCACCAACGGCGCGGCGCTCGGGGCTGCGCTGGGCGAGCCCTTCAGGACCAGGAAGTAACCGGCCACCGCGACCAGGAGGACCGCGACGAGCACCCCGGCGAGCACGAGCCGCCGGTTGCGGCCGTCGCCCTCATCCAGCGCGGCCGACCCGGCGGCGACGGGCTCGAACGGAAAAGCGGACTCGGTCATGTCGGCTGTCTCCTAGTGCCCGACGCCGGCGCTGCCGGCGCTCGAGGTGGTGTCCGGGGTCGCGTTCATGAAGACCTGGCCGGTGATCGAGGCGTTCAGCACCGGCGAGCTGCCGAAGGAGCTCTTGGAGGCGGCGGTGTTGTTGCCCAGGGTCAGCTGGGTGACCCGCATGACCCTAGTCATGCTCTCGAGGTTGCTGAAGAACTGCTCGACGTTGAAGTAGGTTCCGCTGACCTGAAGGGTGACGTTGATCGCCGCCAGCGAGGGCGCCGCGGCCCGGGTGACCGGTGCCGTTCCGGTCGACGTCGTCCGCGCCGCGGAGGCGACCGGAGCGACGGCCACCGGGGTGGACGGTGACAGGGACAGCAGGTTGACGCCGGCCGCGTCCGCAGCCGAGCTGAGGCTGCGGATCAGCGCCGGGAGCGCCGGAGTGAACGGGATCTGCTGCGCCAGCGCGGCGAGCTTGGCCTGCTGGGCCGGCAGGCCCGGCTCCTGGGCCCGGCGCATCTGGATCTGGTTGGCCACCTGCGCGTTCGCGGACTGCTGCGTGGCGGTCTCAGCTCGCAGGCTGGACACCTGCGCGCGCTGTGGCGACACCAGCAGGAACCACCCCGCGGCGAGCAGGGCCAGGCAGCCGAGCCCCGTGAGCAGGGACCACTGGCGGATCTTCGTCATGTCAGTTTCCAGCCGTCGAAGTGAAACGCCCCGACAGAGCGCTGTTCGTGAGGACAACGGAGGCGTTGAAGGTCACCGGGGGTGTCCCCGCCGACGGGGTGGCCGCCACCGTGTCACCGGACAGGTAGGCGAAGGTGTAACCCGGCTCCTTTGCGAGCGAGTCCAGGAAGTTCGCGACGTCGTCGTGGGTGAAGGCGGCTCCGCTGAACGCCACCGAGCCGATTCCGGTCGGAACCAGCGCCGTGGCCGAGCTTGCCGTCGGTGCACCCGCCGAGCCGTTCTCCGTCGCCGTCACACCGGTCAGCCAGACGTTGTCCGGCAGGCTGATGCTCAGGTCGTTGAGGTAGTGCGACCACTGGATCTCCGACGACATCGCCTCGACCAGCATGGTCTGGCGGGCCGAAACCTCCTGGTAGGTGGCCTCGACGTTCGCGTAGCTCGCGAGCTGCCCCTGAAGGGTCACCTGCTGCTGGCGGGCCGCGTCCAGCTGCTGGCGGGCGGTGGCCACCCCGGAGTGTGCTGTCACGTACAGGCCGGCGACGACGACCACGGTGACCAGGCCGGCGGCGCCGAGGGCCAGCTGGACCCGACGCAACCGCTTCCGCTCCTCGATCTCGGGCGGGAGCAGGTTGGCGCGGGGCAGGACCCCGAAGCCGACCTTCGACTCGACTTGCGTGGTCACGAGGCCACCCCCATCGCGAGCCCGACCGGTACGGCCGCAACTGGCTCTACGTAGCTGAGTTGCTCGGGCGTGAGCCCGGTCTTGCCGACCTGTAGCCGGCTGAACGTTCCGGCCCGGTCGACCGGAAGCCGACAGCCCGCCGCCAGTCGATCGGAGAAGTTGGTGAGTCTGGCACCGCCACCGGAGACCCGGAGCCGGCCGAGGGGCACCGCCGCCGGCTGGGCCAGGTAGTAGTCGAGTGACCCGCGGATCTCCTCGACCAGCGCGGACGCGGCGCTTTCCAGGACGCGGGCCCCCGGGTGCTCGCTTGGCAGCGCGCCGGCGACCGGCGACATGCCGAGTTGCTGCTTGACCGTTTCGGCCTGCTCGAGCGGGACCCCGAGACGCTCGGCGACGGCCTCGGTGAGGTGCTCGCCGCCCATCATCAGGATCCGGACGAAGCGGGGCACGCCGTTCTGGTGGACGATGATGTTCGTAACTCTTGCGCCGACGTCGACGAGGGCCTCGGTCTGCTGCTCGCCGAGCGAGAGGTGGTCGACGTCGACGAGCGCGCGGAGCACGGCGAACGGGGTGAGGTCGACCTGGGTGAGGGTGAGACCGGCCTTCTCCACCGCGTTCAGCGAAGACAGGACCATCTCCCGGGCGGCGGCCACGAGAAGCACGCGCAGGGTCCGGGCGCCACTGTCGGACACGAATTCCTCGACCGGGTGGAAGTCCAGGATGGCCTGCTCGACCGGGATCGGCAGGACGTCCTGGACCAGCATCCCGAGGGAGCGGCGCAGCTCGTCGAGCGGCATCCACGGAAGGTCGACCTGGCGGACGATGACCCGCTGGTTGGCGACCCCGAGCGTGACCCGCTTGGTGCTGAACTTGCCCGAGGACCAGAGCCGCTTGATCGCCTCCGCCACGCTGTCCGGGTCGGCGACCTCGCCGTCACGCACGGCGCCGGGTGGCAGGGCTACCTGCCCGAATCGCTCGAGCGTGACCGTGCCGCGCGCTACCGACAGCTCTGCTGCCCGCACGCCGGAGGTCCCTATGTCGAGCCCTACGGTTTTCCGTCCAGCCACAGCGGATTACCTGCCTTCCGTGGCGTGCCACCGCGGCCGGTGGAAGCCGACCGCGGATTGATGTCAAGAAAGGGGATCGGCCGTCTGTGCCCTCCGCTTGAGCGAAGATGCAACTCCGCTGCGCCAACGGGGCTAGTTCCGGACGGGGCCGACCGCGGCGGTCCGCCTGCTCAAGGCATCAGTGGACGAAGACCGAGGTGTAGCCGTGGAAGATCTGCTGGCCGGCCAGGATGCCCGCGAGTGCTCCGAGCAGCAGGAACGGCCCGAACGGGATCCGCGAGCGCCGCCCGGCCACCCGGCGCAGCAAGAGTACGACCCCGTAGAGGCCACCGAGCAGGAAGCCGGCGAAGCTACCGACCACAAGAGCGCCCCAACCGATCCAGCCGAGGTACAGCCCCAGCACGCCGGAGAGCTTGACGTCGCCGAAGCCCATGCCCCCCGGGTAGACCAGGGCCAGCAGGAAGAAGCCGGCGAACAGCGCCACCATGGCGATCAGGGCCCGTTGGTAGGCCCACCAGTGCGGTCCGGCCGCGGCCGCCGCACCGAGCAGGACGATCCCGACGGCGTAGGACGGGAGGGTCAGCGAGTTCGGTAGCCGTTGCACGTCGATGTCGATCAGCGCGAGCGCCACGCCGACCGCACCGAGGTAGAGGAAGGCCGGCAGCGCGGCGTTCGCGCCCAGGCGCACAGCGAGCGTGGCGAACAGCGCGGCGGTCCCGAGCTCCACGAGCGGGTAGCGCGGGCTGATCCGAGCCCCGCAGGACCGGCAGGAGCCGCGGAGCAGCAGCCAGGACAGCACCGGGATGTTGTCCCGCGGTCGGATCGGCGTCGAGCATCCCGGGCACTTCGAGCCGGGCCGGACGATCGACTCCCCTCGCGGGACCCGCCAGATCACGACGTTGAGGAACGAGCCGATGACCAGGCCGAGCACGCCGCAGGCAGCGGCGAGGACGGCGGTCACGGGCGTATGTCTACCCGATCGTCGGGTTCTGGCCTACTGGAGGTTCTGGGTATCGACGGCCCGGTAGTTCGTGGTGGTCACGTTGAGCAGGCCGCCCGGCGGGTTGTCGCTGAAACATTCGTCCAACTCGTGGGTCTGGGTGCCCGTGACGTCGAGGTTCTTGACGAACAGCGTGCCGATCTGGCTGAAATTGTTCGTGCCACTGAACGTCCCCTCCGGGACGAAGATTGAGGCGACCAGTGGGGTCAGGTCCCCCCCGCTATCGAAACTCATGTTCCCGTACCTGACCACGATGATCAGACCCCACGCGTCGCAATTGCTGCTATCGCTCGGCTCACGGGTGTAGACGCTGGGGATGTCCTTCGACTCGTTAAAAGCCACCCACGGAAGGGAGCAGTTCGAACAGCTCGGGAAGTCGTAGTAGACCACCGGGAAGTGGACTCCCTGGCCTTGCAGGGTGGTGAGCGCACCGTTCAGACTAGAAGTCGAGGTACTGGTGAAGTAGGTACCCTCTGCCTGTGCTTCCGCCTTGAGCGCCTCGTACTCCGACGGGGTGAGGCCTCCCGGCACGTAACCGTAATTGGCCAGGTCGTTGGCAGAGAAGTACGACGTCGTGGGATAGCTCGGGTCGGTCCCTGGGTATTGCACGGCACCCTGCTGATAACACCCGTCGCCTGAGGTCAGCGGGCCACCGTTGCCGTCCTGATCGAACGGACGCGCAGTGTTGCAGGCCGGCGGATGTGCAGACCCTGCCGGCTTCACGCACTTGTTTCCCGGTCCGTAGGTGATGGTCCCGGCCGCGTGGACCGCCGCCGGGAGGTTGTAGGCCGGATCGACACCGGTCGGCGGGCACTTGATCTGCACATTACCGGGAACGAACAGGCTCACGGAGTCGAAAGAAGAGTTGCCGTTCGTGCCGACGGAGTCGGCGTAGATCCCGAGCGGGAAGTCCGCGGGGTTGACCGAGAGGTCGACGTCGACGCTGCGAGCACCGGGACCGGTACCGAAGAAGCCCGTCGAGTGGACCCGCAGCAGTTCGGGCACGGGCTGGGCGCCGGGAACGTAGGTCTGCAGCGTGCCGATCCAGACCCGGTAGCACGCCGTGCTGCCCGAGCAGGTGGTGCCGCCACCAGTCGAGACGGTCTGCGGGCTGCCGTCATTCGCCCAGGAAATGTTGGTACTGCAGGGATCACTCGTCTGCGTCCATCCAGTAGGTAGGTCGCTAGTCACCGCCTCGGCGCAGGTCAACGCACCGAGCCCGTTCGCTCGGATGTAGGAAATGGCCTCGGCGACGCCGGCGTCGCTGGTGGCCTGCGCACCGCCGGCCGCCCGGTCGTGGGCGGAGTTGCGAAGGCCGGCAGTGCCCACGACAGCGGCCGTAGTGCCCACCACACCGATCGCGATCACGAACATGATGACGACGACGAGGGCCACCCCCGAGTCGTCAGTCAGGCGGGCGCGCAGCCGGGTGATCCAGGAGGTACTCATGACGGGTTCACGTTCCTCAGTTCGACTCCGGTGGAGAACCGTTGGCTGTGGCCGGCCGCGGTCATCGTCATCTGGATCACCAACGAATTGATGTTGAGCAGCTCAGGCGTATCGAGGACGTTGTTGTCGTTCCCGACCGGCGGTCCCGACGCGTCCAGGTCGTACCAGGTGGTGGTGCCGGTGGCCTGCGGATCCAGCTTCGAGGCGTCCTGGTAGAGGTAGAGGTTGGACCGATAGAAGATCTCGAACGAGGTCACCTTGCCGCTGAGGAGAGGTTGCGCGCTCCCGCCACCGGCCGGTTGGCACGTGCCGGCGGTGACCGCACCGGGAAGGAGGTAGATCTGCTGCGCCGAGGGGTCCCAGCAGAAGGTCTCGGTCTCCGGATTGGTCGGGTCCACCGCGGGTGGCGGGTTGCACGGCTGGCCTACCGGGCTCAGGTTGTTCGACGTCACGCCGGCCACACACCCGTCGCCGTCGAAGTCCGCATTGAAAGTGACCGAAGTCACGCCGGTGACGGAGTAGTTCGGACCATCCGGGTTCTGCACGTCGGTGATCGCGGGCAGCGCCGTGGTCGCCCCCCCGGCGCCGAGCTGCTGGAGCGGGTTGGCCTGGGACAGGTCGAGCGCCATCCGGTTCAACGCCCCCCTGGCCTCCGCGGTCAGGTCGCTCTGGTTGACCGACAGCGCCGAGACCCGGCTGCTGGAGATCAGGGTGGTGAGCAGGATTCCGCCGACGATGGCGGAGAGCAGCATGGCGATCATCATTTCGATCAGCGTGAACCCGGCGTCGGCGGGCGCGCTGCGGAGCCGGTTCACCGGTTGTCCTCGGTGACGCAGGACAGCTGGCCGATCCCTACCGACACGCTCGAGTCCGGGTACGTGCTGCCGAGCACGGGCTGCGTAAGGACGCTCAGCACCTCGGGAATCGCGTGCAGCCCGACGTCCGAGCCGGAGGCGCCGCCGCTCTGCTGGACGATCGATCCGGCCAGCGTCCAGCTCTGGATGAACGTGGACAGCGGGACCGCCGTGGTGCCGTTGTAGCCGACCGTGATCGTGGCCGGGTTCGGTAGCGTCGGAGCCGACTGCCCGGCGGACCAGTTGACCGTGGTGGTGACGTATCCGCCCACGCTCGGCGACGTCTGGCTCCAGTAGGACAGGGTAAGCGCGTAGGAGCCGGTGGCGGACTGGCTGGTCGACACACACGAGATCGTGGCGTTCGACAGTGTGATCTCGACCAGCGGGTGACCGCCGGCGTAGCTCGTTCCGGTGAAGAGCTGGACCTGCTGCGTGAAGGTCGCCGTCGCCGTCGCCGCCACCGGCTTCCCGGAACTGAGGGAGGGCGTGTCGACGTTGCCGGCCGCGGCCACCACGTTACCGGCGCCGTCCGTGTTCGGCACGTAGACGACGGCCGAGCTGGAGGACATCCCCAGGGCGGGATCGGCGCCGGGGCCGCCGGCGAGCACGTTCGTGAAGGACAGCCCGGAACATGCCCCGCCGCTCTGCGCCTCGAGGCCGGCAGTGACGGTCGGGGCCGGAGTTCCGGTCTCGACGTCCGAGGGCACCTGGGGCTCGGCGTTTGCCACCGAGGAGGACGCATCGGTCACGTCGGTCGGGCCGAAGGCCCCCCAGCCGCAAGTCCCTTCGGCGCTGTCCGTCTGCTGAGCGCCGGACGTCGGGCTGTCCGGTCCGGCCGTACTGCTCGAGCCGGACGGCGCGACCACGCTTGCTGCGGCACCGTTGATCGACGTGATCGGATTACCCGTCTGGTCGGCCCGGTTGAAACTGGCGCCGACGGCTTGGGCGGCCGCCGAGGACTCGTTGGACAGGTTGGCGTTCAGCCCGACCTGAGCGAGCGTGCCGGTGAGAAGCGACGAGTCGTAGGCCGTGCTGCTGATGGTCAGGGCGGTCGCCCCGGCTTGGCCGAGGACGAGCGGAGCGTCGTGACCGGTGGCGCCGATCTCGGTGTAGACACGGGCCGAGTGGGACTGGGTGCCCGACGACCAGGAGGTCAGCACGGTAACTCCGACGAGCAGGGACGGCGGGTTGTCGGTTCCGACCGCTTCGTTGTTGTACGTCGACGGCGGGGTGACGGCCTGCGACGGGTTGGTGTTGGGGACGAGGAACTGGGTGTCGACGATCTCGGTGAAGCCGGTCGCCGCCGGGAGCTGGGTGAAGGTGACCTGGTAATAGGGGCCAGTCGGGGTTCCGCCGGCACCGGTCCCGTTGGCTACGTACACGCCGGTGCCCGACGGGCACGACACCGCCGCCGAGCCGCAACCGGTCGTGGCGGGGATGGTCACCGGGGTGGTGGAGGTGCTCGTGTAGTAGCTGTCCAGCATGTCGACGTAGGGGCCGTTCTGGAAGGCGACGTGGAACGGCAGGTTGCGCATGGCGTCGAGCCGTGACGTGGCGAGGTTCTTCGCCAGGGTCTCTTGCTTGGCCAATGCGGTCGCCCGCAACGCGTTGATGAACAGTGGCAGCGTGGCGGTGGCGACAATGCCAAGGATGGCCAGACCGACCATGACCTCGATCACGGTGAAGCCACCGGCGTCGGTAGATTTCCGAAGCCGCCGGGGCAGAGCTTTAGTGAACCAGCCAGACACGGCCCGTCAACCCCTCGACGTGAACGGTGTACGCGGAAGCGGAGTTCGTGCGGCTCACCGTTACGGTGCCGGCGAGGGCGTTACCACGCGGGTAGAAGTAGGCGCACGCATTGCTAGTCGGGCAACCGAGCGTGCTCCCCGACGGGGGGACGAAACCTGCGGTCAGGGTCACGCCGCTGCCGGTGACCACCCCGGTGGTCACCTGGACCGGCGGAGTGGACCCGGAGGGCGGGGTCGGGCAGTTGTACCGGTATTCGGTCCAGCCGGTCGAGCTCAGTGCCACGCAGTAGGTGCGGCCCTCGGCCTGGGCGCGGGTCGAAGCGTCGCGCAGGATCGCCAGGGTCTTCTGGGCGGTCGTGGACTCGTCCTGGCTGTTTATGTAGGCGTGCAGCCCCCAGACCGAGATGGCGCCGAGGATGCCCATTATGGCGATGGCCACGAGCAGTTCCAGGAGCGTGAATCCGGCCTCGCCCGTGGAATCCGCATCCGGCGCGAACGCGCGCGCGCGGGAGCACACCATACGGAGCAGGGCTTTCACATTGGGGCTATCGGCGATCCCGGCTGGACGCTTGAGGCCAGGAGCGGGATCCGCGGGTTTCATCCGATGGGAGTACCAGCATGTGGCGGACGGCCGATCGCGCGTCCGCCGGGCCCGTCCTTGTGGGCCGGGGCCCATTGCGCCGACGTGCTGAGCTCGGCCGGCATGGAAATGTCTGGGGCCCGCGGCAAGCCGCGGGCCCCAGACATTTCTGATCCGATCACTGATCGGACTGCTGAACCTAGTCGGTAGCCGGGCAACCCGTGACCGAGCTGGGCTGGAGCCCACCGTTGCCGCTGTCGTACACCCACACGTGGGATGATGCCGACGTGGCGGTCAAGCAGAAGCTGCCAGTCGCGGCCGTGCCAGTGGCTGTAGCGCCTGAGGCATTGTAGAGCGAGAAGACGAAAGCGGGAGCGCCGGTGTAGTTGCCGGCGGCCGAAAACTTGAAGCCGTCGTTGATCAGGTCCCCGCTAAGGGCGGTGTAGTAGCCTTGGTCGGTGTTGTAGGTCTCCTCCGCGGTGGCCGCGTTACGCAGGTCGGACTTGACCGCCGCGTCCCACGCCTTCTTCCGCTGGTTCAGGAAGACCGGGATGGCGATCGCCGCGAGGATGCCGATGATGATGATGACGACCAGGAGCTCGATGAGGGTGAAACCGCCCTCACCCTCCTCCTTCGCCTTCCGGATTCGAGCGAGCATGTCGTTCCTTCCATGATGACGATGGTGAGCCACGCTGGTTGGTGCTATCCCCCCTGCGCGGCTCCCCAACGGGGTGCCGGCTGAGGCAGCCAGGCTGACCCGGGCCCTCGGGTTCCTTGGCTTTGCGGCCCCGCCTCACGACGGGTGTGCCTTTCGCTGGCCGTGCGGCTCGTTGACGTTCCAGATATCGGTCTCCAGCCCCTCGGGCTTTAGCCCGGACCGCGATCCTCTCGAGCCCACCGCTGAGCGTTAAGCCCCAACCGGCCCGGCCCCACCAACGGAGCCGAGCCGGCAGGAGCAGTCGAAGCTTCGTCAGCCGGAGCCGATCAGGTTGTAGATGTTGAAGATCGGGAGGTAGAGCGCGATCACCATGCAGCCGATGATCCCGCCGAGAACCGCGATCATGACCGGTTCGATCAGCGAGGTGAGCGCCTCGGTCGTCGCCTCGACCTCCTGGTCGTAGAACTCGGCGATCTTCGCCAGCATGCCGTCCAGGGCACCGGTGTCCTCCCCGACCGACATCATCTGGACCACCATCGGTGGGAAGACCGCGTGGTTGACCAGAGGTCCGCTGAGCGATTCTCCCTGGCGGACGCTGTCCTGGACATCACGGACGGCCCGGGCGAGCACCACATTGCCGGTCGTGTCCGCGACGATGTCCAACGACTGGAGGATCGGGACGCCCGAGCGGATCATCGTACCGAGGTTGCGGGAGAAGCGGCTGAGTGCGACCTTCTGGAACAGGTTGCCGAAGATGGGGATCTTAAGTTTGAGCGGGTCCACGAAGTTGCGGACCTGATCGGTGCGCTTCACCTTCCCCCAGACCACGAACGCGGCGACACCCAGCACCAGCAGGATCGGGAATCCGATCTTCAACAGGTGCGAGGCGAAGACCAGCGCCCGGGTCGGCGCGGGAAGCCGGCCACCGAGCGAGCCGAACAGCTTCGCGAACGTCGGAACGATGAACAGCAGCATGACCGTGACCGCCATCATGGCGATGCAGAAGACCACGACCGGGTAGGTCATCGCGGACTTGATCTTGCCGCGCAGCTTGACCTCGGCCTCGTAGTTCTCCGCGATCTGCACCATCGTTGCGTCGAGGAAGCCGCCCACTTCGCCGGCCTTCGTCATGTTCACCATGAGCGGCGGGAAGATCTCCGGATGCACGGCGAGGGCCTGAGAGAGCGACTGGCCGGATTCGACTTCGTTCCGCACCTCGCCGACGGTCTTCGCTAGCAGCGGGTTCTCAGTCTGCTCGGCGAGGATGTTCAGGGCGCGCAGCAGCGACAACCCCGAGCTGATCATCGTCGCGAATTGGCGGGAGAAGATCGCCAGGTCCTTAAGCTTCACCTTCTTGCCGAAGCCTGGGATGCTGATTTCCTTCTTGAGCCCGGCGTTCTGCTCGCTGATGCTGACCGGGGCCATCCCCATGGCTTTGAGCCGCTGGACGACGGCCGCCTGGGAGGGCGCGTCGAGAGTCCCGTTCACCAGTTTGCCGCCGCGGTCACGGACCGAGTAGCTGTAGGTGGTCGACATTGTTGGCTAACCCTTCAGCTTCGGCCGCAGAGGCGATTGAAGTCCTCGACGTGGTGGCATTTCTCCAGGGCGGTTTCGTACGTGATCTGGCCCCCCTTGACGAGCTCGGCGAGGTGCTGGTCCATCGTGTGCATCCCGTGCTTGGCGCCGGCCTGCAGTGTGGAGTAGATCTGGTGGGTCTTTCCCTCACGGATCAGGTTGCGGATCGCCGGCGTCGCCACCAGCACCTCGGTCGCAACGACCCGTCCTTGCCCGTTGTAGGTCTTGCAAAGCGTCTGGCAGACCACGCCCTGGAGCGTTCCGGCGAGCTGCACGCGGATCTGCTGCTGCTGGTGGGGCGGGAAGACGTCGATCACCCGGTCGATGGTCTGCGCGGCGTCCTGGGTGTGCAGCGTTGCGAAGACCAGGTGACCGGTCTCCGCGGCGGTGAGCGCCACCGAGATCGTCTCGAGGTCACGCATTTCGCCGACCAGAACGATGTCCGGGTCCTGCCGGAGAACGTGCTTCAAGGCATTCCCGAACGAGTGGGTGTCCTCGCCGACCTCCCGCTGGTTCACGAGACAGGACTGGTGCCGGTGGAGGAACTCGATCGGGTCCTCGATGGTCATGATGTGGTCTTTGCGCTGCCGGTTCGCGAGATCGACGATCGAGGCGAGAGTGGTGGACTTCCCGGACCCGGTCGGACCGGTCACCAGCACGAACCCGCGTGGCATCATCGAGAAGTTGGAGATCGAAGGTGGTAGTCCGAGGTCTTCCAGCTTCTTGATCTCGAAAGGAATCAGCCGGAAGGCCGCACCGAGGGCATCGCGCTGCCGGTAGATGTTCACCCGGAACCTGGCCCGACCGGGCACCGAGTAGGCGAAGTCGAACTCGAGGTTCTCCTCGAACTTCTCCCGCTGACGCTGGGTGAGGACCGCGTAGAGCATCCGCTGGATGACCGGGGGCGTCAGCTCGGGCCGATCCTGCATCTGCTGAAGCGAGCCGTGCACGCGCAGGGTCGGGCGCGCGCCTGCGGTGATGTGCAGGTCGGAGCCGCCAGACTCGAGGAGGGTGATCAGCAGGTCGGTGAGCATTCCGCTCTCGACGTCGGTGTTTTCCTCGATCACGGCCCGGCCGTAGCCGGTCTCCGGTACCTCAGGAACCGATGTCGTTGGCGAGCTGGCCCGCACGTACCCGGGCGAGTCCTCACCGGCCGGTGTCGGGGCGGGTACCACCGGACCCGTCACCGGCGCCGGGGGGGCCAGGTCGGGCAACACCGAGGTGGGAGCGACCGTGTTCACCGGCGCGGACCCGATCCAGGCGGGCTCGGATCGATTGGGCACGGACCAGCTCGGGTCAAGCGGCGAGACCGAGCCGGTGCCGGACAGGTCAGCCGACCCCGCGTCGGATGGTCCAAAGTTGTCCACGATCGTGTCGTCCCCTCGACGATTGGCGTTCCCAGAGGGCATCGGCGGCGGGAGCAGCGGGCTTGAGCCGAACGGGTCAGCCCACCCGACGCCGCGAGGCGCTCGAGCCGTTACACCACCACTCGGAGGATCTCCTCGAGTGACGTCACACCTTTGAGCACCTTCGCCATGCCGTCTTCACGCAGGGTGACCAGGCCCTGCTCGCGGGCGGTGTGTCCGATCTGTGCCGCGGACGCGCGTTCCACCGCGAGCCGCTCGATCTCCTCGGTCACCACCATGACCTCATGCAGCGCGAGCCGGCCCTTGTAGCCGGTTTTCGCGCACGCCGAGCAGCCCTGCGCCCGGTACAGCGTCGGAAGGTCCATGCCGTCCTCCCATGGGAACCGGGAGCCGATCAGCTGCTCCCGGGTCGGGGTGTATGCCTCCCGGCATCGGGTGCAGAGCCGGCGCGCCAAACGCTGGGCGAGGATGCAGTCGAGCGCGGACCCGACGAGGAACGGCTCGATCTGCATTTCGATCAACCGGGTGATCGCACTGGGCGCGTCGTTGGTGTGCAGGGTGGACAGCACGAGGTGGCCGGTGAGCGACGCTTCGATGGCGATCTGGGCGGTCTCGTGGTCGCGGATCTCGCCGATCAGCACGATGTCGGGGTCGGAGCGCAGGATCGAGCGCAGCGCGGAGGCGAAGGTGAGACCCGCCTTCGAGTTGGTCTGCACCTGGTTCGTCCCGGCCAGCCGGTACTCGACCGGGTCCTCGACGGTGATGACGTTGACCTCGGGCTTCGAGACGATGTTCAGCGTCGCGTACAACGTCGTCGACTTACCCGAGCCGGTCGGGCCAGTCACCAGGATCATCCCGTAGGGCTTGGAAAAGCTCTGTGCGTAACGCTCGTAGTTCGCATCGCCGAAGCCGAGGTCGGACAGCTTCAGCATGGCTGTGGCGTTGTCCAGGATCCGCATGACCACCTTCTCCCCCCAGACCGTGGGGAGGGTGGCCACCCGGAGATCGACCTTGTTGCCGTTGACGACGACCGACAGCCGCCCGTCCTGGGGAATCCGGCGCTCGGCGATGTTGATGTCTGCCATGATCTTCAGGCGGCTTACCACGCCGGACTGGATGCTCTTCGGGGACCGCATGATCTCGTGCAGCACACCGTCGATGCGGAACCGAACCCGAAGGTCACGCTCGGTCGGCTCCACGTGGATGTCCGAAGCCCGGTCCTGCACGGCCTGGGTGATCAGCAGGTTGACGAACTTGACGATCGGAGCGTCCTCGACCACGTCGTGGACGTCGGTGAGGTCCTCGTCCTCGTCGGCCCCCATCGAGACGGTGAGGTCGTCGAGGTCGCCCTCGACCCGGTGGAAACGGTTGATGGCGCTGAGCACGTCACCGCGGGTCGAGACGACCGGCTTGACGTCCAGCCCGGTGAGCGAGCGGATGTCGTCGAGCGCGAAAACGTTGGCTGGATCGGCCATCGCGACGACGAGCTTGCCGTCCTCCCGACCGATCGGCAGAGCGGTGTAGCGGCGGCAGACCGCCGATGGGACGAGCGCGACCGCCGACGCGTCGACCTGGTAGTCGGCGAGGTCGACGAACTTGAGCCCGATCTGCGTGGCTAGGGCCGAGACAAGCTGGGACTCGGAAAGGATCCCGCGTTCGACCAAGACCCGGCCGAGGCTTCGGCCCACCCGCTGATGCTCTTCGTAGGCCTGGGCCAGCTGTGCCGCATCGACCAGGCCGTCCTGCAGCAGGATGTCACCTAGCTGCTTCACGGTGACACCTCCGGTCCGCGGTCGAACGGGCTCCCTGGGCGATTCATCGGCGGCCTTGCGCCCGTGCTGTACGGGTGGGTCACGAAGCGGCCGCCAGTTCGGCCGGGCACGACGCGGGGTCCGCGGGTGCGGCCGGCGCGGACAGCCCGTCCAAGGTGCCGTGGGCTCCCGGGGAAGCGAGGGCCCATGCGCAACGATCTACCTCGTCGAGCGCATTGGCGTCGATCGCGAGGAGGGCAGCAACGTCAGACGACGCCGCCAGCGACTGGGCCGCCACCGACTGGATGAGGTCGGTCACCAGGATCCGGCGCGCGGCTGCTCGATCGCCGAGATCGGCATAGGCCAGCCCGACCAGGTCGGCCACCGGGCCGAGATCGCCGTGCAGGCTGGCCAACGCGACGTCGAGTGCTTTTCGGGCCGCCACTGGTTCACCGAGAAGGGCGAGCGCACGAACCCGTTCGACGGCCAGTCGGCGGTCGACCTGAGCGGCGGCCGAGGTCCCGACCAGAGCCTGGAGAACCACCTGCCGTGGCAGCCTCAACGGACCACCCGGGGTGGCCGGAAGCGCGAACTCCAGGAGGGTGGCCCACGGACGGTAGCCCCCGAGGGGGCGCCGGGAGGCGCGCTCCACCGCGGCCACGGCGGTGGCCGGTGACTCGTGGCTGGCCCGCTCGAGCGCCGTTGTGGTGCCATCCGACCATGAGGTGGAAGCCGCGGCGAGCAGCGGGGTGGCGACGATCGCGGTGATGGCGAGCAGCGCGAGGGCCCGGAAGCCTCCGGATCGACCTCGGTCCGGCATAGTTCGGCGGTGGCGCGCTCCACCGAGCGCCGCCCCGGCCACGAGGGCGGTCATCGTGAACAGTGCCGGGTAGCTCCAGTCGAAGTCGACGGCGGAATGCGCCAGGAGGGCTAGGGCACCGAGGACGAGGCCGACGAGGACGACGTCGCCGTCGCGCCGGAACGCCGTCCAGGCGCGGCGCAGGAGCGCGGTTCCGATCGCAAGGCAGGCCAGCAGGAACGGCACGCCAAGCAGCAGGCCGCCGTCACTGACCGCCTGGAGGAGCCCGTTGTGGGCGTAGGTCGATCGGGCCCAGCTACTCGGCACAAGCCCGGTAGCGGCGACCGGAAGTGACCCGTAGCCACCGCCGGCGACCGGGTGGTGGGCGAACACGCGCCACGCCTCGACCCAGAAGTCGACGCGGTACCCGCCATTCGTAGCCAGGCTCTGGCCGGCGGCGGCGCGCGCCTGCAACGCCCCGAACGGCGATACCCGGTGCAGGAACAACGGCGGTCCGGTCAGCGCGATCACCGCGAGCGCACACAGACCACCGGCAACCCCCCATCGAGCCAACCGGCGGAGGCGTCCGCTCCGAGCGGCGACGACCAGACCGACGACGAGCCAACCAACTACGGCGCACGCCAGGGCAGCGCGGCTGGTGGACAGGACGATGCCCGCTACAGATAGTGGCGCGACGGCCCAGCCGACCGGGCGCAGCCGACGGTCGTCGCCGACGACGAGGGCCAACCCGGCCAGCGCTGGAGCGAGCAGAAACGCCGCGTACTGGTTGTGCCAGTAGAACGTGCCGACCATCGTGCGACCCGGTTGGCCGCCGTCCCAAAACGGCTCGAAAGCGTGCCCGAACTGGTCGAGGCCGGCCAACGCGACGGCGACCGCGAGGAGCCGCTGGCGGGTTGGGGTTCGGGCGTAGGCCATGGCCACCCAGAAGGCCACGACGGCGTAGACGTACGCGGCGGCCGTGTCCGCGCCGGTCCAGCCGGTGGGCGCGAACCCGCAGACCGCGATCGCTCCGGCCGCGACGGCGAGCCCGAGCGCCAGGACCCAGCGGGGCAGCCGGCTCCAGGGGCGGGTGAGAACGAGCGCAGGCACGATCGCCAGCAACGCCTCGGGAACTGCCCCGGGGGTTCGCCCACCGACCGCGTGCGTCAGGGGAATCGCCCACCAGGCAACCGCGCCGAGGACTGCCACGGTCTCGGGGACCTCGAGCTTGGTGAACCGGCGGGGGCCCGAGAGTGGGCGGGGCTCCGATTCGGCCTGGGCAGGCGGGCGATCTGTGAGGGCGGTCACGCCTGAGCTATCGGCCATTCGGGTGAACAGCTTGAAGCGCCGTCCAGCCGACCGTTGCATGGGCCGGGCTAGGGCCCAGCAGCATCACGCGACACGATCGGGGAGGGTTTGAGGTCGCTCGGGACGCTCCCCCCCAGCAGGGTCAGGTAGGCCTCGCCCACACTCGACCACGAGTATTGGGCGGCCGCCCAGTCCCGGGTCCTGGTACGCAAGACGGACAATTCCCCACGATCGAGTCTCTCCACGCGCCGCAGGAGCTCGGTGAGTTCGGTCTCGTCCGCGAAGAACCAGGCGCCGCCCGGCCCGGCAACCTCCCGGTTCTCCGGGGTGTCAAGGACGAGGCACAGGTTTCCGGCGCCCATCGCCTCGATCAACGCGGGATGGGTGCCGCCGACCTCGGTGGCCTGGATGTAGCAGCGCGCGTTGGCCTGCAGCGCCCGGTAGCCCGCACCGTAGACTGCGCCGGGGAGCACGGCCGTGGCAGCGGCGGCGCGGCGTACCGCGACGTCGAGGTCCGGGGCGTAGGCCGCGGAGCCGAGCATGACGAGTGGCAACTCCACCCCGGATGCGGCGTGCGCCGCAGCGACCAGCACCGGATTGTTCTCCGGCTCCCAGCGACTCACGTAGAGCACGTAGCCGTCCCGGACTACCGGGATCGCGGCCGGTAGTTGCCCGGAACCGCGCTCGAGCAGGTCAGCGCCGTAGGGGATCATCACCGAATCGCTGTCGTGCCGCACCCGGTAATAGGTGCGCACCTCCTCGGCGTCGGTGACGAGCACCGAGGCCAGCCGTACAGACATCCACTCCCCCATGCGATACCAGGTCCGCCCGGCGCTTCCCCACTTGCTGCGCCGCCACTCGAGGCCGTCGACGTTCAGGACGACCCGTCGGCCTGCGGCCCGCAGCAGCGGGATGACGGGGGCGTTGGCTGCGTTGCACAGGATCACGTTCCGCGGTCCGCCGCGCAGGATGAGGTGCAAGGCCGAGCCGAATGTATGGACGACCGTGTCGAGGTACTTGTTCCGGATCGTGGGCAACGTGATCAAGCGGATGCCGCGCCACGTCGATTCTTCGGTCGCGAAGTGCGTTCGGCAGTACACCGTGGTCGGGATCCCGTGGGCGACGAGATGGAGCGCGAGCCGCTCGGCGAAGGTCTCGAAGCCGCCATAGTTGGCCGGGATCCCTCGGGTCCCGAGAATGGCCACCCCGCCCGGGGGCTTACGGGCGGCGCTCCGGATGCCGCGCCGTCGCGGGTTAAGTCCCGCGGCCCGCAACAAGGGCACTCCGTGCAGGATGGCGATGCTCGCCACCCGTAAGTCCAGCTGGCCAACCTCGGGCGCGAGCAGCACATCGATGCCCTCGCCGGCCAGGCTCGCCGCGAGCTGTGCTACCTGCACGGCCGGCGACCCGGGGAGCATGATCAGTCCATCCAGATGAAGCTCTCGCGCGCGGGCCGCGATCTCGTCCGGTCCTAGCTCGCCCGGAAGGTCGCCGACGAGCTCGAAGGGCGCCCCCGGAGCCCGGGTCAGGTCGTTGCGCAGCCGACGGACGGCCGGGCCGGATCCCACCAGCGCATACCGCTCGAGCCCCAGGCCGAGCGGCGAGAGGATCCTGCGAAGTCGACGGACTAGGGCCCGCGACCCGACTCCGGCGACGATCAATAACAAGGTGACGAGCCCGACCCACCCCCGCGACACGCTGCCGGCGGTGACGATCTCCTCGACGATCCACAGCGCGAGCCCGACGCAGAAGGCCGCTCCGACCGTGGGCTCGACGTTGGACGCACCGCGGCGCAGGGCCGCCCGGCTGTACAACCCGGCCGCCCGTGCCGCCACCACCCAGCCCGCAGCCGCTCCCAGGCTCAACGCCTGGTAGCGCACGATTAGGGAAGCCGGAACGAGTTCCCCTCCGAAGCGCAGTACGTACGCGGAGTAGCAGGCGAGCAGCGCGAGACCGAAGTCGATCGGCACGAGGAGGCGGTCCGAGCGCCGTCGCAGCCGTAGGAGCGTCCGCACGCTGCGAGGTTACGGGGCTGACCTAACGTCCGGCCACGGCGCGCCGAGCTGCGGGCAGTGGCGACCATCGCGGCCGCGCTTTCGACAGCGGTCAACTCGCCGGGGATACGGCCGTGACCCTCACCGCAGAGGCATCTCAGCCGGTGTGAAGATTGCGCACAGGGTGTCGCCCCGATGGCGCGCATTAGCCACGTGCGCCAGCGCTTCGTAACCGATCATCCGCGCACGGGAGAAAGAAGCGCGGGCGCGCTGGTGCGGTAGAAGCCCGGGTTCCGCTGGGTCAACAAGTGGCTCCCCATAACGGATGAGTTCGCTACCCCAGAACTGGAACCCGGTACTTGCATAGCGCAGGGCTATAAGGCGCAGCCCGGCGCGAACCGCACAAGCGATCAGCCCCTCGCGGGAAAAGAGGGTGAAGTGTCTTGGCGCGTCGAGCTGCACCCAGTCGGGGCCATATCTGGCCCAGGCCGTTGAGGACACGGTGGGGACGTCAACGAGCAACTTCGCTCCCGGTGCGCACACCCGACCCGCTTGCTCGAGGAAGAGAGTCGGATCCCCTACATGCTCGAGAGAGTGATGAAAGGTCAGCAGATCCCATGTCTCACCGGAGATATCGCTCAACGTACCCGGGGTAACCAGGTCGCTGGCTGGGGCAAAGGCATCGACGCCGCTAAGGTGAAGGGGTACGCCTAACTCCCCAAGTCGGCGAAGCCACTCTCCGGTCCCTGCTCCGACGTCCAACAGCCGCTGACCAGGCGACGGGTCCAGCCACACCAAGGAGCGCAGGTCGTACCTGGGGAAAAGCTGGAAGAACAGGCAACCAGCCAAGGACCCGCGGCCTACCGCGAACCTGTCACGTGATTCGAAGAGCCAGGTCTTGAACTCTCCGCGATTTACCGTTTCGTTCGGTAACGGTCCCCGAAAGTAGGCGGCTGGGTAGAACTGGCTCATGTCGTCGGGAATGACCGCTATGGACAGGCTAGCGCAACGATCGCACCGCAGGTAGGTGAATTCCTGGCCTGTACCGAATAGGTTCTCGCGAAGCACAAGGGGCGTAACGCTCCTGTCGCCACAGGCACGACACCGATCAGAACCAGTCACGCCCCCCGATTGACTCTCAGGCAACTGTCCGCCGCCTTCCGGTCCAACCGAGCACTAGTGCGTAGATGCCGAACGGGGCGACGCCGGCCGCCAAGCGAACCTCCGGAGGCATGGGGAGCGCAATCAAGATAGCGGCGTAGATCCCCCACGCGATGGAGGCATAGATACCCCGCCGCCAACCTAGGATTACGAACCGCACGGCAACGCGCCGTCGGAGCAGACTCAGGGCCAAGACCGCGGCGATCAGTTCCGCGACCAGGGTCATTAGTGCTGCGCCTGCGATGCCGATAGTCGGGATGAGCACCAGGTTTCCAAGAAGATTCAACACCAGCACACTGATGTTTATCGGCAGTGCCACGGTCTCGAGTCGGGCCGAGATCAATCCCGCACCGGACACCGAATTGATCCAGGTCACGAGCCCTGCTGGCATGAGCAGCGCGAATGACAACGCCGCCGGTGCGTAGGTTTCTCCACCGGCAACGCGAACTATCGGGCCGCTCAAGACGTCGCACAAGACCACCAAGGGCAGGCCAAACCTGAACAGCAATGTCCATCCCGCCGTCAGGATCGCCTGAAATTCTGCTGGGCTGCGAGGCGCGGTCGCCGCAGGCAGCATCGAAGTTTGATAGAAGGTGCCCACGAGGAGCATGATCTCGAGTAGCCGGTAAGAAATGCCGTAGAGACCGACGCTGCGTGAGTTGAGCAGGGCGGCCACCAGCAGTGTGTCCAGCCGAAAGTAGAGCGTATTAATGACGAGCGCGACGCCGAGAGACGTCGAGTCGCGGAACAGCCGTATGATGAGCGCCCGGGAAGGCGGCGACCGGAACCATTTCCCGTCGACATACGTTCGCGGCAGAATCCACAGCGTGAGCCAGCTGATGGCCGTTCCAGTCGCCATCAGAAGCGTGCTGTAGGCAACCGCGCGGCCGGGCGCGAAAAGCGCCAGCAGGATCAGGCCGGACGAGCCCATGGTCCGTCCGATGAGATCCGCCATGGCCCAGCGCCGTAATCCGGCGCCGAGCTGCGCCGGGAGCTGACCGGCTCCGACGGCTGCCGCGGCGACAACCTGTGCACCACACCCGACGACGAACCACTGGGCCCCAACGAAACTGGGGAGCGCGACGAAGAGGATCCCGCACATCGGCAAGCCGAGCGCCAACGCGAGTCCTAGTCGCGCTGCAAACAGCGCCCGGGTCAGCTCGCCCAATGGCACCTCCTCACGCGAAGAGATTCGAATCGACGCAGCAAGAAGCCCGCCATCCACCAGCGAACTCGCGATCGAAACGGCGGTGATCCCGATCACATAGACCCCAAACTCGCTGGCCCCGACGTGATGCGTCAGGAGTACCACGCATGCGCCGGCGACCAGCACTGAGGTGAGTCGGGCGCTAGTCAGTATCGTTGTGTTCACCGCGACATCGCCGGCGTTCGGCGGGTGCCTCTCCGAGTCCCTCCCCGGGCCTCGAAGCTGCTCAGCAGGTTCGCACGTCACGGCTGATCCTTTGCGGCGCGGGCCCGGCCCTGCCGACAAGAGCGTGGTACGCCCCCCAGGCCATCGCGAGCAATTTGCGCATCCGACCCTGCTCCACGGTTAGAGCCAGCGCCACCGCCACGACCAGCCGCCGAAAGCTCACCAGGGCCCATCTCGGATAGCGCGCACCGTATCGCCGCAGAACCACCAAACGATTTCGGATGATGTAGTACCAACGAAACGGCGGGTGATCCGTGGCCACCGGGCGGTACCGTCCGCGACGAAAGCTTCGCTTTCGTGAACCACCAAGCTGGTGTTGCATGTCCAGGCCCACCACGGCATACACCTTTAGTCCTGCGTCCCTAACACGCAGGCAAAAGTCGGTATCCACCGAGTCGATGAATAGTCCTTCGTCGAACAAACCTACCCGGGCGAAGGTGCCCGCAGGTATGTACATACCGGATTGAAGAATTTCGTATGGTTCCTGAAGACCTGCCCTTACCTCCGATCCGTACGCCACGCCATCGATGTTCCCCGGCCCGATGACACCTAGGTCCGGCGACCCGGCATGCGCGAGTAGTTGTTCCACGAACACCGGCCCTATATCAGTGTCTTGGTCGAGCGTCACGACACCCTCGCAGCCAGTTTGCAGGCCGTGCCTCACTCCGCGATTGAGAGTCGCTGCGATCCCAAGGTTGGTGTGGTTTCTCAGTAGCGTGACCGCCCGGAGGCAGCCGATCCGCGCGAGCACCTCGGATGCGCCGGCTCCGCCCGGGTCATCGTCGAGAACAACCACCTCGTAGCGTGTGGACAGGGCTGCCACCCGTTCCACCAGCGTGAGGGTAGGCCGGAATGTCGGTATGATGACGCAGACGCGTCTAAGGCAGTAACCGGCGCGCTCGGCGTTATGCGAAACGGTCACCGCCGCCCTCCTCTCGCACGCGCCAACAAACAGCTCGGTGCGGGTCCCAGCTCCGAGGCGACCATCCGGCTGTGTCCGCGGATCCCATCGTTCCAGCTCATTCGTTATTTCGTGGTCTGGGACACGATCGCACTCGGAGGCGCGCGCAAAGCCGCTTCGATGCGGCGCCGCTTCTCCCGCATCTTCCGCCTGAGCCGGCCGGCATCGAGCAGCCCGGCCAGGGAGCCCCGCTCCACAGCGAGCACCCCGAGTATGACGACAGCGTCCCGGCCGAGGGTCCGAAGACGGCGTCCCGGGCGGCGGTGCCCGTATTTTGCTGCCAGGAGGAAACGGTTGCGAACGCTGAACGCGTTGACGCCCGCCCGGGTGCGAGACGTTCCTGGACTCCCCCGGTAGTGAACGCCCACCGGCCGATCCACGACGTAGGATGCAATCCCCAGGATGCCGGCGCGCAAGCCTAGCTCCGCGTCCTCTCGATAGGCAAAAAAGTCACCGTCGAAGAATTCTCCCGTGGTTGCGACGAGCGATGCGTGAATTTCCGCCGGCACGAGCATCAGAGCCCCTGTGACGCCCGCAACCTCTCGAAGCCGCCCGGTGAAGTTGATCTCATCGATCGGTCGGCCATGGGACTCATCGAGGTGCCGGGCAGAGCGCGTCCACACGATTCCGCGACTGTCCACAAGCGACGGCACCTTGCCCACAGCGTCTCTGGCCTGCAACAGAAGTGCTCCGGAAAGCAGCGACGGCCGCGACAGTTGCCGATCGGCTGCACACAACGCCGCAAGTGCGCCGTCATACAGACGGAGATCGGGGTTGATAACAAGGGCGTGCGTTGCGCCGTCCGTAAAGGCCTCGGCCAGCAAAAGGTTGTGGCCCCCCGCGAAGCCGAGATTCGTGCCGGGCCGATACACCGTGATCGGGATACGACTCTCCGCAAGAGCGCGCGGCAGACTCTCGACAGCGGGCCGCGGACCTTTCGCGGCAGTCGGAGTCACACCCTCGGCGGGCGACGAATCGACGTTGAGCAAGATCCGGAGCCGGCGCAGCTCGGGTTGCCGTTGTAGACCATCGATCGTCTCCCGGAGAAGACGGTCGTCTGAGTGGTAGAGGACCAGCGTTGCCTGAACTAGCAAGACGCCTCGTTTTTCTTCAGGAGCGCCGAGTGGAGCCTTCCTGGCCTCGGCCGCATGTTAAGTCATCTGGGTAGCGACGCCGGCTCGACCCACCGAGATCCGGTGTCACGGTTTCCGGGCCCGAGTCCGAAGCATCGCCCGCCCGATCCACTACACCCCGATTCGATCCGCCTCACCCACGGCAGCACACCTCAGTAGGCACCGCTCCCACGGACGGCGGCGGCCAATGTCCGTAGGATGATCACCAAATCCATCGGGAACGACCAGTTCTCCACGTAGAACAGGTCGAGCCGCACGCATTCCTCCCACGGCAGGTCGGATCGACCGTTGACCTGCCACAGCCCGGTCAGGCCCGGCTTGACGAGCAGTCGACGGCGCACGTCGTCGCCGTAGGCTGCGACCTCGCTCGGCAGCGGGGGCCGCGGTCCGACCAGGGACATCTCCCCGCTGGCGACGTTGAGCAGCTGCGGGAGCTCGTCGAGGGACCAGCGCCGCAGCCAGGCCCCGAGCGGCGTCACTCGCGGGTCGCGGCGCAGCTTGAAAAGCAACCCGTCGGCGTCGTTCCCGAGGTGTGCGGCGGCATGAGAGCGCTCGGCGTCGACGATCATCGTGCGCAGCTTCCAGATCCGGAATGTGCGTCCGTCCTGGCCGACCCGGACCTGGCGGAAGAACGCCGGTCCCGGGCTGCTCAACCGGACGGCGGCCGCCAGGGCAGCAAGCGGGAGGGCTAGCACGAGCAGGCCCAGCACGGCACCGATCCGGTCGAAGGCCCCCTTGGCGATCCGGCGGGGTCCGCCGAAGGTGGGACGCTCGATCTCGAGCAGCGGCACCGCTTCGACCGAGCGGATGCCGAGCCGAGGGCCGGCCACGTCCAGGAGCCCGGGGGCCACCAGCAGGTCGACCCGGCTGCTCTCCAGGCTCCACCCCAGCCGCCGCAGCCCACCGTCGCCGAGGCCCCCGTCCCCGAGCACGGCGATCGTGTCCGCTCCGGCGGCCTCGGCGGCCTCCGCGATCCCCAGATCTACCCCGATGACGGGCACGGCATCGATGTCGGTGAGACCGCCGGGAGCACCGGGCAGGCAGGCGGCGACCACCGAGTACCCGGCGTAGGGCACCCGGCGGAGCCGCACCACCATCGCGGCCACGTCCGACGCCGATCCGACGAGCAGGGTCCGGTGCAGGCACCGACCCCGGCGCCGGGCTCGGTGCAGCTCCTTGCGGGCCAGCCAGCGCAGTCCCAGGGACAGTCCGCAGACGGTCACGACGGTCGCCACGATGACGCTGCGCGACAGGTCGGCCTTGTCCACGAAGCCGAGCAGCACCAGCCCGCAGAGCAACCGGACCGCGCTGCCGACGACCCGGCGGAACTCCTCGCTGCCCACCCCGAGGACCCGCCGCTCGTAGCCGCCACTGCCGGCCAGGACACCGACCCAGGCCGCGCCGAGGAGGACCGCGAGCAACCGGGCATCCGTCCCGGCGACGTCCACGCCCCTGCCGTCGTAGCGGACGAGCACGACGGCGACCGACCCGGCGACCCCGGCGAAGGCGTCCAGGATGACCAGCTTGCGGCGGAACCGGCGCAACCACGGCGGCCCCGACGAGATCCGCTCGCCGGCCTGCCGCGGGGCGTGCAGTGAGGTGAGCTGGGTCAACGTGGGCGCTCCGTCATGGCCCGGGCGACTTCCCGAAACGCCTGCGCCGGGGACGACCCGCCGTCGAGGACCAACTCGCTGCCGTCGGTGAAGACCAGCCGGACGTCCCCGCTGACGCCGGCGACCAAGCGGCCCGGCGGCGAAACGGAGCCATCCAGGCTGGACCAGCCGGCGACGACGGCGCCCGGCGGGAGCGCACGGTGGCGACCGCCACGGGCTCGGGCAGCGCGGCGGGATCTGCTCCAGGGCCAGCGCACGGTCAGGCCTGTACGGCCGCCGGGGACTCCAGCGAGTCGACGACCGCGTAGAGGAGCGCGAGCAGCACGGCCTTGACCGACTCGCGATCGAGGGCATCGCAGGGCACGACCGGCACATCTGGTGCTAGTGACAGCGCGGCGCGGACCCGCGCCTCGTCGTCCTCGTCGAGGCCCTCCGCCCGGTTCAGTGCGACGACGAAGGGCACCCGCGCCATCCGGCGGAACGCCGACAGGATCCCGACCGCCTCCTCGAGCGAGTCCGGCCGGGAAGCGTCGACGAGAACTATGTAGCCGAGCATCCCTTCGCCGAGGATCTCCCACATGAAGTCGAACCGGTCCTGCCCGGGCGTACCGAACAGGTAGAGGACGAGGTCACGGTCGATGGTGATCCGACCGAAGTCCATCGCGACGGTCGTCTCGCTCTTGCGCGAGCGGGTCCCGTCGGTGATGTCTTTCTCCGTCGAGAGGACGGTGATCTCGCTGATCGTGCGGATCAGCGTGGTCTTCCCGGCAGAGAACGGCCCGGTCACGACGATCTTGACCGCAGTGCCGGTTCCGCGGCGGCGCGCACGTGTCGTCAACTCACAACCCCCGGACCCCGGCGATGAGCCGGAGCAGCAGACTCTTGTTGACACCCGGATCGCGTTCGATGACCGCTGCGGGCGCGGTCGCGACAGCGGCGTTCCCCGCGGCAGCGGCAACCGGGCTGCCGGCACTTGGGGAAACAGGCGCGCTGACCCGACGGCCGATCTGCACCGGGACGTCCTCCGCGTGCTCCGGGCGCCGGCGCGGAAGGAACGGCTCCGGCCGGGTCGGGGTGACCTCCGACCGACCGTCGGATTCGAAGTGGGTGACGTCCTCGACGATCGATTCGACCATCGATTCGACCATCGACTCGGGCACCGGCTCGGGATCGGCCGGGAGCCGGGACGCCTGCGAGACCGGCGGCTCGACCGCAGGCTCCGCAGATTCCGAGGCCGCCGACGGCGGATCCACACTCTCCAGGCGGCTGAGCAGGGACTGGCGACGGGCGATCGCCGCGACCCCCTCGTCGTCGTCGGTGCGCACGAGCCCGCGTTCGACCAGCTCGGCCAACGTCGACACAACGGCGTACTCCCCGCGCCCACCCAGCCGGCAGACTTCGGCGACGCTGCGGCGACCGTCCACCAGGGCGAGGACCGCCCACTCGTCACGGCTCACACTGGCATCCACCTGGACGCCGAGCGCGAGTGAAACGACGGCGGCCGGCGAGGGGATCGTGGCCGAGACCCGGGCCCATGATTCGAGCCGGCCGCGCGCGTCGGCGACCACCTCGTCCACCCCGCGGGTGACTCCCACGTCGTCCGGGTTGGCTTCGTCGACGACGAATGCGAAATCGCCGTCAGGCCAACGGAGCATGTCGAAAACCGTGTCGGTGATCTGCTCGCCGATCGCCTCGTGCAACACGGAGTCGTCGAGCACTGACAGCTGCTGAACGACCCGGGCGAGCCCCAGCGACGGGTCTGCCTCGACCCGATCGACCGCCTCGCTCAACGTGGCGTCGTCGATCAGACCACCGGCGGCGAGCCGGCGGCCGAGGGCCTGGCGGGAAAGGTCGGAGCAGCCACCCGTGATCGAACCCGCGGTGAAGTGCACGACGCCGGCCACGCCGGGCCGAGTCAGGTGCAGCGCGCCGGACTTCTTCGTCATGGACAGCAAAACAAAGATGTCCGGCAGGCTGAAGGCGTCGAGCGAGCCTTCCAGTCTCACGGTGTGCCCCGTCGGGTCGTTGATCGGTGGGCGGACTTAGGACCAGCTGGTGGGATCGGCGGGCACGGCCGCGACCGCGCCGTTCGTGGCATACGTCGGCCAGCTTGCGGCCGGCTCGTAGGACGGGTGCTCCACGGTGCCGAACGACTCTTCGGCTTCAACGACGGCCGGCTCCGCCGGCCCCCCCACAGCCGTGACCGGGTCCGCGGCACGCAGCGCGTCGGCGACCGCGACAGCCGCGCGGCGCACCTCGAAGAGCATCATCCCGACCTTGGCCCCGCGGCTGGCGACCGCGACTAGGACGGCCTCGTTGTCGGCGGATACCAGGAAGACGGTGCCGTTGTCACCCTCGATGTAGACCTGCGACAGCTCGCCGCGACCCAGGCCTTCGGCCGCACGCTCGCCGAGCGAGAGCAGGGCCGCGCTCATTGCGGCGACCCGGTCCTCGTCCATGCTGGCCGGCAGGGCGGAGGCCATCGGCAACCCGTCGAAGGACACGACGGCGGCGGCCTCGATCTCCGGAGCCTGCTGGAGCAGCTCGGTGATGGCGATCTGGAGCCGGCCCGAGCGGCTGGCGGAGTCGGACATGGGGCGCACCTCTTTCGGCAAGCACGGAGCCGTTGGCTTCCCCATGGCCATCGGCGGGCGGACCGGGTTGCTTGAACGCCCGCGTCGGCGGCTTAGTGTCCGGTCACCCCGATCGCGACCCCGAGCAGCAGCGCGTCGTAGAGCGCGTGCGCGGCCACGATCGGGATCAGCCGGCCCTTGCGCTGCCAGAATCCCCCGAAAAGCAGGCCGAGCGGGACCATGACGAGCGCGCTGATCCCGTAGTACACGTGGTAGCTCGTCCGCACGGCCACCGATATCGCAAGGGCGCGCCGGCGGGAGACCCCCAGTTGCTCGAGCCGGTGCAGCAGGTATCCGGTGACGACGAACTCCTCGACGAAGCCGGCGTTGGCCGCGGCCAGCAGACCGGGCAGCAGGTAGACCAGGGCGAGCCGGTGGCCGGTGGGCAGCGTGAATGCGGCGTGCGGGAACGTCCGCACAATCCAGACCCCGACCACCGCATTGACCACGAAGGTGCCCGGCCAGAGCAGTAGCGACCAGCCGGCGTCCGAGCGCGGCCGGGTGCGGTCCCAACCGATCGCGCGCAGCGATTCGCCGCTCCGGCCGAGCAGGTACCAGATCAGCAGCACCGGGGCGAAGGCGGCGAGCAGGTCGAGGGCAAGCAGCACGGCGGAGGCGACCGGGTGCCCGGCGACGACGACCGGGAATCGGGCGCGGGACTGGCCGGACAGCGCCTGGGCCAGGCCGGCCACCGCGCTGACGATGTAGGGAAGCGGGAAGAAGGCGAGGACGACGAGGATCTCGCGGCGCAGGACGATCCGCTCCGACGCGCCGACCGGCGCCGCCGGCGGGTGCTCGGCTTCGGGCAGGTAGAACTGCCACCCGGCCGGCGCCGGCGGCCAGGCGGGGTCGGGCTGCCAGCCCTCGGGCGGTAGCCACCCCGGCGGTGGCGGCGGCCAGCCCGGCGGCGCGCGGAAGACCGGGCCGACCATCCGGGCAGCATGCCAGAACGAACGCCGGCTACCGGGTCAGCTCCACGGCGAGCTCCCGGGCCTGCGGGTACAGGGCCCGGACCGCGGCCACCGCGGCCACGGTGCCGATCAGCTGAGCGACGAGAAACCCCGGCACGGACCGCGGCGCGATCCCGGCGAACGTGTCGGAGAACATCCGGGCGATCGTGACCGCGGCATTGGAGAAGCCGGTCGCCGCGAAGAAGTAGCTGGCGGTGACGTAGCAGCCGACGGCGTAGCCGACGTGGGCCCGGCGGCCGGACCGGACCACGCCGAACACGACGAGCAGCAGCCCGAACGTGGTCAGTCCCTCGGACAGCCACCGCCCGCTCCCGGTCCGGGCGTGGGTGGAGATGGCGATCGCCGGTCGGGAGAACATCAGGTTCGCGAGCACCGTTCCGGCGATCCCGCCCACGGTCTGGGCGACGGCGAACCCGACGGCCTCGCCGGTGCGGATCGCCCCGAAGATCCGTTCGGCCAGCGTCACCCAGGGATTGAAGGCGGCCGACACCGGACCGAGTGCGACGATCAGCGCCACGAGCATCGCGCCGGTTACCAGCGCGTTGGTCAGCAACCGCAGCGCGGGGTCCCCGGTCAGTCCGGTGACGAAGATTCCCGAGCCGACGACCGTCGCGACGAGCAGGGCGGTGCCGAGGAACTCGGCGAGCGCCTTGCGGGCGAACCCATTCACCCGGTGGCGCAGCAGGCCGTTCCATCGACCGTCGGCGCGGGGTCGCTGTCGGCGAGCACGGTGTAGTGCTCCCAGCGCTCGCCGTCCGGTGCGGTCAGCCAGAACTTGTCCTGCACCGCGTAGCAGCAGGTGGTGTTCAGCTCCTCGTCGGGACGAAATCCCCGCTCGGTCAGCCGGGCGAGCTGGGTCGCCAGCTCGGCGCTGGACCCTTCGACACCCAGGTGGTTCAGCGATCCGCCGCGGCCGGGATTCTCCAGAAGCACGAGCTTGAGCGGCGGCTCCGCGATCGCGAAGTTCGCGTACCCGGGGCGGCGCTTGGCCGGCTCGGTGCCGAAGAGCCGGGTATAGAACGCCACCGACTCCTCGATGTCATCGACGTTGAGTGCCAGCTGAAGCCGGGACATGACCACCTCTTTCGACGAACGTCTCGGACGTCACCGTTCCAGTTACCTTGACGTATGTCAAGAAGGTGGGAGGATCGGGGGGTGCCGAAGCCGCTGCCGGTCCTCGACGTCCGATCGCCGGTCTGTTGCGCCCCGATCGGCGCGGAGCGCACCGGGGACGACGCCGCGCTCCAGGTGGCGCTGCGGCTCAAGGCGCTGGCCGATCCGGTGCGAATCCGGCTGATGTCGATCCTGTTGACCGGGCCGGAAGCGTGCAACGGCGACCTGGCGGGTGCGGTGGGCCTCACCGACGCCACCGTCAGCCACCATCTCGGGCAGCTGCTCGCCGCCGGGCTGGTCGAGCGCGAGCGGCGCGGGATGAACGTCTACTACCGCGCGGTCCGGCCAGCGCTCGGTGCGCTGTGCCGGGTCATCGACCCGGACTGCTGCTGAGCCTCCCCGGCCGCCCGCATCATCGCCACCTCCTGCGCTCGCCCCTGGGACAAGGGCCGCGCTGATCGTCACGCCGCCAGCTTGCTTCGTCCTTGCCAGCGGTGGTCCCCTCGAATCGACTCGTCGCGTCCACTCGTCGCCATCGCAGCATCCCCGCAGACAGGATCCACCCCTGTTGCCGGCACAGACCTGACCTTGCGCTCCTTCATTTTGTGGGACATAATGATCGATGCGTTACCGGTAGGCCCGGTCGGCTCGTAAGCACCGGATAACTCGGTCTCGCATCCAGTTCGTGATCGAGCACTGCGGGCTGATCTTCATTCAGCGCGGAGCTACGGCCCCCCGAACGGATCGGTTGGTGTACCTCGGCGATGATCCGAACGGGGTTGCGCTGGAAGTGATGGCAGTCGAGGTCCCCGACGGCAGCGTGCTGGTAATTCACGCCATGAGGCTGCGGACGAAATATCGGTTCGAGTACCAGGAGGCGCAACGGTGGCGAAGGTAGACGCACGGGCAGGCGCCGCCGCGGGCAGCGACCAGGTGCCGCTTCGGCAACTGCGGTCGAAGGGCGGCGACGAACTGAGCCCCGAGGTGCTCGGCGCGTTGGCCGCGGAGGCGGAAGCCGGATACGACCTTGGCACGGCCAAGCGGCGGCGCGTCGGCCGGCCGCCGCTGAGCGCGCGGAAGGGTCCGGCTCGACGGCTGGGTATCCGGGTTGAGGACGAACTCGCAGATCAGCTCAAGGATCTGGCGCGGCGCCAAAATCGAGACGTCTCAGAGGTCGCTCGCGAGGCCTTGCGGCGTTACGTTGCAAGCGCGTAGCGTCCGGCGCCGGAGAATCCCGGCCTCCCCCATGGCGATTCTTGTCAAGCTGAGCCCGCGGTCAATTCTTTGGCCAGTGCCGCCTCAACCGTGGGGATGAGGCCATGTTCGAGGGCGTGCCGACGGGTGAAGCCACCGAGCGCCGGCTCGGCCTGATCGAGCCAGCGGGGGAAGTCGGACTCGGGGCCGCTGCTTCGCTCACCCGACTCCCATGTCCTTACGTATGGTAGACGTAATGACGGCATGCTACGGAGTCACCGCCCATGTCAAACCGGATGCGAGACCGCAGGCGTCCCGGCGCACCAGAAATCAGTGCTTGCTGCTGAGCGCACGCTCCCCGGCCTCCCGCATCGCCGCCACCGGCGGTTCCCGGCCGGTCATCAGCCGGACCGCCTCCGCCGCCTGGGCGACGAGCATGGCCAGGCCGCCCACCACTGGCGCACCGGCGGCCCCGGCCAGCCGGCCGAGCCCGGTCGGCCAACCCTGGTAGATGACGTCGACGACCGCAGCGCTCGCCGGCCAGCCCGCCCCGGCCAGCTCCTCCGCCGCGGCCGGTGGCACGGTCGAGACGACCAGACGCGCGCCGGTCACCAGCCGCGGCGCCGCCGCCCAGCCCGCGGCGGCCCCGCCCAAGGCTGCGACCTCGACGGCTGCCTCCATCCGGCGGGCGCACACCGTGATCGGGTCTGCCCCGAGCCGGATCAGGGCCGTCACGGCCGCCCGGGCGGCGCCACCCGCGCCGAGCACCAGCGCCGGGGCGCCGGTCACCTCGACGCCGGTCTCGCGCACCGCGGCGACGACGCCGGCGACGTCGGTGTTGTAGCCGATCCAGGCCGACGGCTCCGCGCCGTTGAAGACGATCGTGTTCACCGCCCCGACCTCCGCCGCGATCGGATCCGACGAGCCGACCAGACCGGCCGCGGCCAGCTTCAGCGGCTTGGTGAGCGAGACGCCGGCATGGTCGGCGGCCAGCCGGTGCAGGGTTGCCGGCAGCTCGACGACGCCGCAGTCGACGGCGCGATAGGTCCAGCCCAGACCGAGCGCGGCGTAGGCGGCCCGGTGCAGCACCGGCGACAGCGAGTGCGCGATGGGGCGGCCGAGCACGGCGGCCGCGGATCGGGTCAGTGGATGCCGCGGCTGGCCGCGATCGCCGCATCCTGCTCGTGCTGGGCGTACGTCGTCTCGAACGCCGTATCCCCCGCCTTGTCCATGGTGGTGAAGTACAGCCACGGGCCGGGGGCGGGATCCAGCGCCGCTTGGAGCGCGGCCGTGCCCGGATTCGCGATCGGCGTCGGGGGCAGCCCGGCGTGGATTCTCGTGTTGTAGGGGCTGGCGTCGGTCAGGTCCACGGCGGTGAGCGGACCGTGGTTCGGGCCGAGCACGTAGTAGAGCGTCGCGTCGCTCTGCAGCGGCATCCCACGGGCCAGCCGGTTGTCGAAGACCCGGGCGATCTTCGGCAGGTCGGCTGCCTTGAAACCTTCCCGCTGGACGATCGAGGCGATGCTCAGCACCGTGTAGGGCGACTGGCCGAGCCGCGCCGCACCGGTGGTCAGTTCGAGCTGGGCGGCGACCGCGGTGAACTTCGCCACCATCGCTCTCAACGCGGCCGTCGCGGTGGTCCCCGGTGGGAAGTCGTAGGTCGCCGGGAAGCAGAAACCTTCGAGCCGGCCGCCGGAGTAGCCGGGCAGCCCGAGCGCCGACGGGTCGGCGGCGGCGGCGGCGAGGGCGGCCCGGCTGATCGAAGTCCGGGCCGCGAGCCGGGCGAGGATCTCCGCGACGGTGAAACCCTCCGGGATGATCACCCGGCCGACGGCGGAACCCGGCGCGAGCAGCAGGTCGAGGGCGAGGCTCGCCTTCATATGCTTGTGCAGCAGGTAGTACCCGGGTGCGATCAACCGGGAGCGCGGGTCGTTGTTGGCCGCATCGGTGAACGCCTGCACGCTGGCGACCACCCCGTCGGCGTCCAGCGCCTGGCCGATCTGGGTGGCCGTCTCCCCCGAGACGACCGCGACGACGACCCGGCCGTATCCCGCGCCGGAGTAGTCCGGGGTGCCGAACAGGTGCGACAGGCCGTGCACGCCGGCCGCCAGACCGACCGCGGACAGCGACACGATGAGCACGATGGCCACCCCGAGGGCGAGCGGGGCGGCGAGGCGCCGTCGCGGTCGGGGAGTCGGCGGCCCGGGCATGTCTCCGTGGTCGAACCCGATGGCGGCGAGCCCGCGGTCAGGCATCGCCGGCCAGCTCCCCCGGCGGCCGCCCGGTACGCCGCTCCGCGTCCAGGGCGGCCTGGAGGATCACGGTGGCCGCCGCGGCGTCCACCCGGGCCCGGGCGCGCCGGCCGCGGACCCCGGCGGCGGCGAGGCCGGCGGTCGCCTGGACCGTGCTGAGCCGCTCGTCGACCAGCCGGACCGGGATCGGGGCGAGCACCCCGGCCAGGCCGGCGGCGTAGGCGCGGGCGGCCCGCTCGGCCGGGCCGGCCCGGCCGGACAGGCTGCGCGGCAGGCCGACGACGACCTCGACGCAGTCCCGCTCGACCACCAGCCGGCGCAGCTCTTCGAGCTCGGCTCCGGCCCGATCGCGGCGCAGCACCGCCACCGGCGCGGCGAGCACGCCGCCCGGATCGCAGCCGGCCACGCCGACCCGCACGGTGCCCACGTCGATGCCGAGTCGCATGCCGCGTCTCACCCGCCCGTGATGCGCCGGCCGACGGCGTCCCGGACCGCGGCCAACGCCTCCCCGACGCCTTCCGGCCGGGCACCGCCGCCCTGAGCGATGTCGTCCTTGCCGCCGCCACTGCCACCGACGGCCGCCGCTCCGGCCGCCACCAGCGGGCCGGCGGCCAGCCCGCGTTGCCGGCCGGCGTCATTGACCGCGACGACGAGGACGGCGCGGCCCTCACCGGCGGCCGCGACCGCGACGACGGCGGGCCGGGCCGGGTCGATCCGACCGCGAACGTCGAGGGCAAGCTTGCGCACATCGTCGGGCGTGGTGCCGACCGGCGCGGCGTGCGCGACCACCGCCACCCCGGAGACGTCCTGTGCCCCGGCGGCGAGCTGCGGCGCGGAGGCGAGCACCGCGCCGCTGCGCAGCCGCTCCAGCTCCTTCTCGGCGCCCCGCAACCGGTCGATCAGCTCACCGACCCGGCCGGGCAGCTCCTCGGGCCGGGTGTGCAACGTCTCGGCCAGCTGCCCGACGAGGACGTGTTCGCGGGCGAGGTGGCGGAACGCGTCGAGGCCGACGAGCGCATCGAGCCGGCGAACACCGGCCCCGATCGAGGACTCCCCGAGCAGCTTGACCAGCCCGAGCTGCCCGGACCGGGCGGCGTGCGTCCCGCCGCAAAGCTCGCGGGCGTAGTCGCCGACCTCCACCACCCGGACCTGTTCGCCGTACTTCTCGCCGAACAGGGCAAGCGCCCCGATCCGCTGCGCCTCCGCCTGGGTCGTGACGAAAGCCCGCACCTGGAGGTCGTCGATGAGGACCGAGTTCACCTCGTCCTCCACGTCGGCGAGCATCGACGACGGGACCCCGCCCGGGGAGGTGAAGTCGAAGCGGAGCCGTCCGGGGGCGTTGAGCGAACCGGCCTGGGCCGCGTGCTCACCGAGCGCCCGGCGGACCGCCTGGTGGATGAGGTGCGTGGCCGTGTGCGCCCGGCTGATCGCGCGCCGGCGCTCGACGTCGACCTCGGCGTAGCCGGCGGCCCCGACGAGCACCTCACCGGACCGCACCCGGGCCCGGTGCACCACCAGGTCCGGGAGCGGGCGCTGGACGTCGAGAACCTCGAGGACCGCCCCCGAGGCCAGCGTGAAGCTCCCCTCGTCGGCCAGCTGGCCGCCGGACTCGGCGTAGAACGGCGTGCGGTCCAGGATGAACTCGACCTCGGTGCCGGCGCCGGCGCTGGCCGCCGGCGCGTCGCCGACGAGCAGGCCCCGGACGCTGCCCTGCTCCGCCACCGAGGCGTAGCCGGTGAACTCGGTGGGCCCGGCCGCGTCGCGCACCGCCCGGTAAACCGACACGTCTACGTGGCCGGTCTTGCGGGCCTGCGCGTCGGCCTTGGCCCGGGCCCGCTGCTCGGCCATCAGCCGACGGAAGCCCTCCTCGTCGACCGCCAGCCCGCTCTCCCCCGCCATCTCCAGCGTCAGTTCGATCGGGAAGCCGAACGTGTCGTGCAGCGCGAACGCCGCGTCGCCGGAGAGCACGGCCGAGCCGGCGGTCCGGGTGTCGGCGGCGGCCCGTTCGAAGTGCGTCGTGCCGGTGCGCAAGGTGGCCAGGAAGGAATCCTCCTCCGCGGTCGCGACCGCGACGATCCGGGCGCGGCTCTCGGCGAGCTCCGGATAGGACGCAGCCATGATCTGCGCGGCCCGGCCGACCAGCGTTTCGGCGACCGCCCGGTCGGCGCCGAGCAAGCGGGCCCGCTGGATGATCCGGCGCAGCAGCCGGCGCAGCACGTAGCCCTGGCCCTCGTTGCCCGGGACGACGCCGTCGGCGATCAGCATGGCCGCTGTCCGCGAATGGTCGGCGATCACCCGCAGGCGGACGTCGTCCGGGTCCGACCCGCCGTAGCGGGTCCCGGTGAGCTCGACGGCCAGGTCGAGCAATGGCCGGAGCAGATCGGTCTCGAAAACGTTCTCCACGCCCTGGAGCAGCGTGGCGGTGCGCTCGACGCCGAGCCCGGTGTCGATGTTGCGACCGGGCAGCGGGCCGAGGATCGGATAGTCCTTGCCGGTGCCGGGGCCGCGCTCGGACTCCATGAACACCAGGTTCCAGACCTCGAGGTAACGCTCCTCGTCGACGACGGGGCCGCCCTCGCGACCGTGCTCGGGGCCCCGGTCGTAGTAGATCTCCGAGCAGGGGCCGCACGGTCCGGGCACGCCCATGTCCCAGAAGTTGTCCTGCATACCGCGCCGCTGCACCCGCCCGGGCGGCAGGCCGACCACGTCGGTCCACAGCCGGAACGCCTCGTCGTCGTCCTGGTAGACCGTCGCCCACAGCCGGTCCGGGTCGAATCCGAGGCCGCCGTCGACCGGGCTGGAGCTGAGCAGCTCCCAGGCCAGCGGGATGGCCCGTTCCTTGAAGTAGTCGCCGAAGGAGAAGTTGCCCGCCATCTGGAAGAAGGTCAGGTGCCGGGAGGTGGTGCCGACCACGTCGATGTCGACGGTGCGCACGCACTTCTGCACGCTGGCCGCGCGCGCGTAGGGGGGCTCCTGCTCGCCCAGGAAGTAAGGCTTGAACGGCGCCATCCCGGCCGGGATGAAAAGCAGCGTCGGGTCCCGCGTCGGCAGTGGGGAACTGGCGACCAGGGTGTGCCCGTGGCGCTGAAAGAAGGCGAGGAAGCGACGGTTGATCTCCGCGGAGTGCATCAGGCCACCTCGTCGGGCCGACCGTCGACCCCGAGCGCCGAACGCAACTCGGCCTCCCGCTCGGCTGCCGCGGCAGCAACCTCGTCGAAGAAGCCGCTCACCCGCTGGCCGAGCCCACCGGCCCGTTCGGTCAGGCCGGCCGGCGTCCAGGCGTTCGCGACCCGGCCGACCCGACGGACGACGAGGACACCCACGGTCGCGCCAAGCGCGAGCCAGAAGACCCGGCGCACGCCGTCAGCCGTCCCGCTTGGCCCGGCGCCGGGCGGCCCGCTGAGCCTTGAGCTCGTCCTTGACCCGCTTCTCGACGTCGGCCCGGTTCCGATCCCCGATCGCCCGGCGCACCCCGTAGGAGAAGGCGGCGACCTTGATGATCGGGCTGCCCACGGTGGCAGAGACCAGCGACGTCATCGCCGAGACATTGCCGGAGATCTCCTGGACATGCTCGGTGATCGAGTCCACCCGGCCGAGTTCGGTGTTCACCTGGCCGACGGTCAGCTTCATCTCGGCGATCAGCGGGACGGTCTCGTCGGTGACCCCGCGGACCAGGCCCCCGGCCGCGCCGATCACCTTGCCCAGCTTGACCAGGACGTAGCTGAGGAAGCAGACCAGGACGGCCCAGGCCACGGCGACGATGAGGGCGGCAACCTGTCCTCCGCTGAGCATGGGTCCCCTCTCCTAGTCCGGGCCGCGCAGCGCCGCCCGCAACTCGGCGATCCGGAGGCGGGCGGCCGGCTCGCCGCCCCGATCGGTCGGTTGGTAGTACTCCCGGCCGGTGACGGCGTCCGGCGCGTACTGCTGCGCCACGACACCGCCCGGGAAGTCGTGAGGATATCGGTACCCGGCCCCGTGCTGCAGGCGCTCCGCCGACCGGTAGTGCCCGTCGCGCAGATGCGTCGGCACCGGCCCGACCAGCCCGGCCCGCACATCCGCCGAAGCCGCGTCGATCGCCCTGACCACCGCGTTGGACTTCGGGGCCAGGGCCAGGTGGATCGTTGCCTGCGCCAGGTTGATCCGGGCCTCCGGCAAACCGATCAGCTCCAGCGCCTGCGCCGCCGCGACGGCGACCTGAAGGGCCGACGGGTCGGCCAGCCCGACGTCCTCGCTGGCCAGGATGACCAGCCGCCGGGCGACGAACCTGGGATCCTCCCCGGCCTCGAGCATCCGCGCCAGGTAGTGCAGGGCCGCGTCGACGTCCCCGCCGCGGATGCTCTTGATCAAGGCGCTCGCCACGTCGTAGTGCGAATCGCCGTCCCGGTCGTAGCGCAGCGCCGCCCGGTCGACGGCTGCCTCGAGGGTGGCCAGGTCGACCGCCGCCATCCCGGCGGCCCGGGCGGACTCCGCGCCGGCTTCCAGCGCGGTCAGCGCACGCCTGGCGTCCCCGGCGGCCATCCGGAGCAGGTGCTCCTCCGCGTCCGGGTCGAGGCTCACCGCGTCGGCGAGACCCCTCGGGTCAGCAAGTGCTCTACGAATGAGGAGGCGGAGATCGGCGTCGTTGAGGGGATGGAGCGTTAGTAGCAGGGACCTGGACATCAACGGGGCGATCACCGAGAAGAACGGATTCTCCGTGGTGGCCGCGATCAGGGTGACCCAACCGCGCTCGACCGGGCCGAGCAGCGCATCCTGCTGCGCCTTGGAGAACCGGTGCACCTCGTCGATGAACAGCACGGTGGACACGCCGTGCAGGCCACGGTCGGACCGGGCCGCAACGACCGCCTCCCGGACGTCCTTGACCCCGGCGTCGACCGCGGAGAGCTGTCGGAAGCGCCGTCCCGCGGCCGCCGCGACGAGCATGGCGAGGGTCGTCTTGCCGGAGCCGGGCGGGCCCCAGAGGATCAGCGCCCCACTGGCTCCGCCTTCGACCAACCGGCGCAGCGGGGCCCCGGCAGCGAGCAGATGATCCTGCCCGACGACCTCGTCGAGGCTCGCCGGGCGCATCCGGACGGCGAGCGGCGCGCCCGCGTCCTCGGCCTGGCGCGCCGACATCTCGAACAGGCTCTCGGCCATCGGTCGACCCTACGCCGGGGTTGTCTAGGCTGAGCCGGTGAACTCCGCGACCGTAGTTCTCGTCGTCGCGGTGTTCCTCGCCAGCGCGGTGGAGATGGTCGAGGCCCTCACCATCGTGCTCGCCGTCGGGCTCACCCGGGGGTGGCGCACCGCGTTCGAGGGGCTGGGTGCCGCGCTGCTCGTCCTGGCTGCGCTCGTCGCCGCGGCCGGCCCGGCGATCGTGCACTACGTGCCGCTGTCCGCGCTGCGCCTCGTCGTCGGTGCCATCCTGCTCATCTTCGGTCTCCAGTGGCTGCGCAAGGCCGTGCTGCGGGCGAGCGGGTACAAGCCCAAGCACGACGAGGACGCGATCTTCGCTGCGCAGGTGGCCGAGCTGTCCGCCGCCGGCCGCCGTCCTGGACGCGATGCGGTGGGGTTCACGGTGGCGTTCAAGGGGGTATTCCTCGAGGGGCTCGAGGTGGTCGTCATCGTGATCACCCTCGGCACGACCGGCGGCCACATCGGGCTTGCCGCACTGTCCGCGGGGGCCGCCGTCGTCCTCGTCGCCGCGGTGGGTGCGGTGCTCGCCCGGCAATTGGCAGGGGTCCCGGAGAACGCCATGAAAATGAGTGTGGGCCTAATGCTCGTCTCGTTCGGCACCTTCTGGAGCGGGGAGGGGCTGGGCGTGCACTGGCCCGGCTCCGACCTGGCGATCCCGGTGCTCGTCGGCTGCTACGCCGCGATCACCGCCCTCGTCGTCTCCACGCTGGGCCGCGGGCGGGTGACGGATGTCCGCCCGGCCTGAGCCGGTCACCCGACCACTCCCGATGCGCTGGCTGATCGGCTTCGGCCGGTTCTGGTGGGACTTCCTCGTCGGCGACACCCCGGAACTGTTCGTCGGCGCCCTCGTCGTGCTCGGCGTCGTAGCCGGCCTGGTGCACGGCGGGGCGCGCACGGCGGCGATCGCCGTGCTGCCGGTGCTGGTGGCCGGACTGCTCGTCGCCAGCGTCCTGCGCGGGCGCTCGAACTAGCCGGGGGCTCCGGTTCGGCGCTCCGGGTGCGGGGCTCCGGGTTCGGCGCTCCGGGTTCGGCGCTCCGGGTGCAGGGCTCCGGGTGCAGGGCTCCGGTTCCGGGGCTCCGATGCCGAAGCAAGACCCGTGAGCGAGACCAGCCTGATCGCCCGGGGTATGGCCCCGCCCGGCTGGGTCTGTGTCCAGTGCCGCGCGCGGAACGCGATGGGCGCCGACGTCTGCTCCGCGTGCCGGCGTCCGTTCGCCGCCGGCCTGATCGCTCCCCCTACCCGGGCGCCGATCGACCTGGCGGCACCGATCGGCGCGGCCCGCGAGCTCATCCTCGTCGTCGGGCTTTTCCTCGGTTGGCGACTGGTCGGCGCCCTGGGCGACCGGCAACCAGCGGCCGCCATCGCCAACGGACAGTGGCTCTGGCGCGTCGAGCGCGCGCTACACCTGCCGAGCGAGCTCGCGGTGCAACGCGCCTTCCTGCCCCATCACCTGCTGATCGAGCTGCTCAACGGCTTCTACATCGTTGCCCACGTCGGGTCGATGCTCGTCTTCCTGGGCTGGCTCTACCTCCGGCATCGGGACCGTTACCGACGGTGGCGCGCCGCGGTGATCGCCTTCACCGGCGCCTGCCTGCTCATCCAACTGGTTCCGGTCGCCCCGCCCCGCCTGGTCGGCGGCCTCGGGCTCGTCGACACCGGCCGGCTTTACCACCAATCGGTCTACGGCGCCGCCGCGAACCGCTGGACCGACCAGTTCGCCAGCCTGCCGTCGGTACACGTCGGCTGGGCGATCCTCATCGCGGTCGCGGTGATCACGGTGAGCCGCAGCCGGTGGAGGTGGCTCGTCTTGGCCCAGCCGGCACTCACCGGGCTGGCCGTCATCGTCACCGCGAACCATTTCTGGCTCGACGGCCTGCTCGCCGGCCTGCTGGTCGCCGCGGTGCTCGGCGTGCAGCGTTGGCGGCTGGGCCACCCGGGTGGGCACCCCGCGGCGACTGCCTGACCCCACCAGGACCCCTCGATACGGCGTGATCAGCCGCGAGTGTGCAATTTCCGACGCCTCTTGCCGGCGTCCAAGCGTGGGCCCGTGTCGGAAATTGCACACTCGGCGCCTGGCCCAACCCAACCCCGGCCCGGCCTCGGCCCGCGAGTGTGCAATTCCCGACGCCCGTCACCGGCCTTCCAGCGTGGGCCCGTGTCGGAAATTGCACACTCGGCGCCCGGCCCAGCCCAACCCCGGCCCAACCCCAACGCAACCCCAACCCAGCCCAACCCGGCCCGGCGCCCTAGCCGTCGGCTGGCGGGGGAACGGTGTCGATCCCCGCCTCCCGGCGTTGTTCCGAGGTGATCGGCGTCGGCGCCCCGGTGAGCGGGTCGCCGCCGCTCGACGCCTTGGGGAACGCCATCACTTCCCGGATCGCATCGGTGCCGGCCAGCACGGCAGCCAGCCGATCGAGGCCAAACGCGATCCCGCCGTGCGGAGGCGGCCCGTAGCGGAACGCCTCAAGTAGGAACCCGAACTTGCTCGCGGCCTCGGCCCGGGACAACCCGATCACGTCGAAAACCCGCTGCTGCATCTCGCCCCGATGGATCCGGATCGAGCCGCCGCCGAGCTCCATGCCATTGCCGACGACGTCGTAGGCCCGGGCCAGCGCAGCCTCCGGGTCGGTGTGGAAGCTCTCGCCCCATTCGGTGGTCGGCGCGGTGAACGGATGGTGCACCGCGGTCCAACCGCCGGCGTCGGTCGGCTCGAACATCGGCGCCTCGACGACCCAGACGAAGCGCCACTCGCCCTCGCGGACCAGCCCGCGGTCGCGCGCAACCGCAAGCCGGAGCGCGCCCAGCAACTCGAGCGTCCTCCGCCGCTCACCGGCGGCGATCAGGACAAGGTCGCCCGGCGCGGCGCCCGCGGCCGCCGCGAAGCCGGCCGTCTCCTGCTCCGAGAAGAACTTGGCTAGCGGCGAACGCAAGCTACCGTCCGGCTCGACCGCGACGTAGGCAAGGCCCTTGGCGCCTCGACCCTTCGCCCAGTCCACCCACGCGTCGAGCTCCCGCCGGGACAGCGACCCGCCACCGGCCATCGACACCGCGCCGATGTGCCCGGCGGTCGCGAAGACCCCGACCCCGGTCCCGGCGAAGAACCCGGTGAGGTCGACCAGCTCGAATTCGAAACGCAGGTCCGGCTTGTCGCTGCCGTAGCGGCGCATCGCCTCGGCGTAGGTCAACCGAGGGAAGGGAGTCGGCAGCTCGACGTCGAGCAGTTCGAGCCACAGCGTGGCGAGTAGCTCCTCGCTCAACGCGTACACATCTTCCTCGTCGAGGAAGGACAGCTCCACGTCGAGCTGGGTGAACTCGGGCGTGCGATCCGCCCGGAAGTCCTCGTCCCGGAAGCAGCGCGCGATCTGGTAGTACCGCTCGAACCCGGCGACCATGAGCAGCTGCTTGAACAGCTGGGGGGACTGTGGCAGGGCATACCAGTGGCCGGGCTGGAGTCGGACCGGCACGAGGAAGTCGCGTGCCCCCTCCGGTGTGGACCGGGTCAGGCTAGGCGTCTCGATGTCGAGGAAGCCGTGTGCCTCCATGACCCGCCGGATGATCGAGGTGAGCCGGGCCCGGACCCGCATCGCCCGGGCCGGCCCGGCCCGACGTAGGTCGAGATATCGGTAGCTCCAGCGTCGGGTCTCCTGCACCGAGCTGGTGATCTCCTCACCGGCGTCGATCGGGAAGGGCAACTCCGCGGCCGCCGAAAGCACCTCGAGGCTCTCCGCGACTACCTCCACGGCCCCTGTCGCCAGCTCCGGATTCTCGTTGCCGGGCGGACGGCAGGCGACCGTTCCGACGATGTGGATGCAGAACTCGGCACGCAGCTCATGTGCGGACTCGGCGGCCGGTCCCTCCCGGAACACGACCTGCACGATTCCGCCTACATCGCGCAGGTCGACGAACACGACGCCGCCGAGGTCCCGACGGCGTGCCACCCAACCAGCCAGCTCCACCCGACTGCCGGCATCCTCGATCCGCAGCCCGCCGGCCTCATGAGTCCGGATCATGCGAGCCGCTCGACGAGCCTCGCGACCAGGCCGTCCAGCGGAAATGCGACCTGCTCACCACTGGAAAGTTCCTTCACTTGAACGACGGCCTCGGCCAGATCCCGTTCCCCGGCGAGGATCGCGAACCGCGCTCCCGAGCGGTCGGCGGCTTTCATCGCGCCCTTGAGCCCACGGCCCCCGTACGCCAGGTCGGCGGCGACGCCGGCAGCCCGGAGTTCGAGGACCAGACGGAACAGGACGCCGCGAGCGCCGGCCCCGATCGGCACGGCAAACACGGCGCAGCCCGGTTCGACCGGGACGTCGATCGCCTCGGCAGCCAGCGCCAGGACGGTGCGGTCCACGCCCAGCGCCCAGCCGATCCCGGCCAGGGCATCCCCACCGATCTCCTCGGCCAGGCCGTCATAGCGACCGCCACCGCCGATCTCGGATTGAGCGCCGAGCCCGGGATGGTCGTAGGTGAAGGCCGTCCGGGTGTAGTAGTCCAGGCCACGGACCAAACGCGGTTCGTCGACGTAACCGATCCCGACCTCAGTGAGCAACTCGCGCACCTGGTCGTGGTAGCGGCGGCAGGCATCGCAGAGCGAGTCGGCGATCAGTGGGGCATCGGCCAGCTGCTGCTGCACATCGGGCCGCTTGTCGTCCAGCACCCGAAGGGGGTTCAGCTCGATCCGGCGCCGCGTCTCCTCGTCGAGAGCCAGCCCGCGGAGGAAGGACTGGAGTGCCTCCCGGTAGGCCGGCCGGCACTCCCGGTCGCCGAGGCTGTTGAGCAGCAACCGGAATTGTCGTAAGCCGAGGCCGCGGTACGCCTCCACACCGAGCGCGATCAGCTCCGCGTCCAGCGCGGGGTCCTCGACACCGAGCGCTTCCGCACCGACCTGGGTGAAGTGCCGGTAACGCCCGGCCTGCGGCTTCTCGTACCGGAAGAACGGGCCGCTGTACCAGAGCTTGACCGGTCGTCCGGCCTTGTCCAACCCGTGCTGGAGCACGGCGCGGACCACGCCGGCCGTTCCCTCCGGTCGCAAGGTCAGCGACTGACCACCTCGGCTCGTGAAGGTGTACATCTCCTTGCTCACGACATCGGTTGATTCCCCAACCCCGCGGCTGAACAGAGCGGTGTCTTCGAAGATCGGGGTCTCCACGTATCCATAGCCGGCCCGGCGCAGCGGCGCGGCCAGGCCAGCCCGGACGGCCAGTTGGCGTTCGGAGTCGGTGGGCAACAGATCGAAGGTGCCGCGCGGCGCCTGGAACACCGCTAGATCCCGCGACCCTGGCCGGCGAGCAGCCCGGTGAGGAAGGGGTTGCCGACACGCTCACGCCCGATCGTGGTCACCGGCCCGTGCCCAGGCCAGACCTCGGTCGTGTCCGGCAGCGCAAGGCAGACCCGAGCCAGCGAGTCGAGCATCGCCTGGCCGTCGCCTCCGGGCAGGTCGGTGCGGCCGATCGAGCCGGCGAAGAGCAGATCCCCGGAGAACAACCCCCCCGCCGTACCGAACGCCACCGATCCGGGGGTGTGCCCTGGGGCGTGGGCGACCCGGAGTTGCAGGCCGGCCAGCTCGAGGACCTCGCCATCGGCGAGGATCCGAACGTCGTCGGGTTCGCTCCAGGTGAGCCGGCCGAAAAGCGGGGTGCCCGGCGCCAGCCCAAGGCCGCTGCCCGGATCGGCGAGCTGCCCCCGATCATCTGGGTGGATCCAGGCCGGGATCCCCCGCGCGCCGCAGACCGGGACGACCGAGAACGTGTGGTCGAAGTGACCGTGGGTCAGCAGAACCGCCACCGGCCGCAGCCTGTGCTCCGCGAGCAGAGCGTCCAGAGCCGGCTCGGCGTCGATCCCCGGATCGACGACGACGCACTCCTCGCCCGGCGCCGGCGCGACGACCCAGCAGTTGGTCTGCGGCGGACCGGCGGGAAACCCGGCGACGAGCACGCGCGTCCTTTCTTCTTAGGCGGCCCCCGGAGACTACCGGCGGCGTACAACCGGGTTGCCCGGAGTCTCTAGACTCCGCGCAACCGAGACCGCAGGAGGGTTCGTGCCTTCGAGCAAGCGCCGCGAGCGTGAGATCGCCCGTCGCCGTTACGAGCGCCGGATGGCCCGTCGACAGGAGGCGCAGGCCCGGGCCCGGCGACGCAACCGAACGATTGGGGCCATCGCGGCAACCCTGGCGCTGGTCGGCGGGCTCTCCTACCTGGCCGTAGACCTCTCCGGGAGCCCGTCGCGCTCAGCCGCGTCCCCGCGGGCGACACCGACCCCGGTTGCCACGCTCTCCGCGCCACCCGCGGTCTTCAACGGCACGTGCAGCTTCCGGGCGGCGACCGGCGGCAAGGTGAAGAACGTCGGGATCCCACCGACGCGCGGAATCTCTGACCGCACCCCGGAGGTCATGACCATGGTGACCAACCGGGGCACGATCAAGATCCGGCTCAACACGGCGAAGGCGCCGTGCACGGCCTTTTCCTTCCGCTACCTCGCGAGCAAGGGCTACTTCGACCACTCGCCGTGCCACCGACTGACCACCACCTCCATCTACGTGCTCCAGTGCGGTGACCCGTTCGGGACCGGCACCGGCGGCCCCGGATACACGATTCCGGACGAGAATCTCGCCGGCGCCACCTATCCGGCCGGCACGGTGGCGATGGCGAACACCGGCACGGCGCACACCGGTGGCAGCCAGTTCTTCCTCGTCTACAAGAACACCCAGCTGCCGCCGCAGTACACACCGTTCGGCACGATCGTGTCCGGGTTGCCCGTACTGGCGACGGTGGCCCGGGCCGGCAGCACCCCGGCCGGGGACGGGAAGCCCAAGCTCTCCGTGGAGATCCTGAGGCTCACGGTTTCCAACGGCTGACCGGGACGAAGCGGACTCGGGGCCCGAACCCGGGCAACCTGCCTGGACGCCGGCGTGAAGGTCACCGTACGGTAACGGCTGGTCCGGGCCACCAGGTCCGGACCCCTTGCGGTCGGCTCGCCGAACCCTGCCCCCGACCGCGGGACCAGACGAGCCAGCGGGCAGGAGTGGGGGACCCACCAGTCCACTGGCCGGCCCTGCCGGCCTCGGGGTGAAGCCACGCATGTGGCCGGGCAGCCTTTCCGCCCGAACCCGACAGCTAACCCCGCAGGCGCCCGGAAGGATCCCCAGTGCCCCGCGTCCGGCTGCGCGCCCGGAACTTGATCGCCGTCCTGCGACGGCGATCGCAAAGCGCCGTCCACCAAGTGGTGCAGGCGGTGGCGATCGATGCGCTCGCCGCGGTTGTGGCCCTGGTCGCCCTCCCGGTCCGGCTGGGCCAGGTCGGACGGGGCGACTCCGCCGGGTTGCGCGACGGGCGGCTGATCGCCGTCGTGACCGCCGTGGTCGCGGTGGTCACCACGACGCTGGCCGTTTTGCCGGCCGCGGCCAGCGTGCGCCCGGGCACGCCGAGCTCGGCGCCGCTCCGTCAACCTTCCGTGGTGCTGCCGGCGGCGACCGCCCTACCGGCCCGGGCCGCGGCGCCCGGGCCGGCCCGGCTGGTTTGGGCCACCCGGTTCGCGACGCGTCCGATCACTCGGCCGCTGGCGGCGAGTCGGTCCGCGCTGCGCAGCGCGCTCGGCTTCGTCTTCCCGTTCGCGGACCCGGCGTCGGTGCAGTCACCGGGCGCGTGGACCCGCGACGACGGGGTCGACGTGAATGCGCTCGGCGACGCCTGCGGTTCAGCCGCGGTCCTCGTCGCCGTAGGCAACGCGACGGTCGTTCAGGAAGGCATCCCGGGCTTCGGGCCCAGCGCGCCGGTCCTGTCGATGAGCTCGGGACCGCTCGTCGGCCGATACGTCTACTACGGGCACACCGGCCCTGACCTGGTCCCGGTCGGCGCGTACGTGCACGCCGGGCAGCCGATCTCCGAAGTCGGCTGCGGAAGCGTGGGCTACTCCTTCGGTCCCCACCTGGAGATCGGCGTCAGCCTGCCCGGCGGCTCGACCTGTTGCCCGCCGTTCCAGGCCACGTCCCAGCTCATGTACCAGCTACTCGTGCAGGCTTACGAGCACTGATCGTCCGGGGTCGTCCGGGTCATGCCCCGGACGTGACCCGGTACGCGTCGTCTAGCTCCGGCCCAGCGTTGTCGCGCACAGCGAACGGTCGACCCGCTACTAAGGATGCCGAATCTAACGGGTGTCTTAGCGATCTTGGTGATCGCTGTGCAGCCGTTGGCCCGATCACAGGTTATCCACGACCCGTCGTTTCAACCCGGAAACTGGCAGCCCGGCCTTCCATGATGGAAGGGTGACTGAGTCTGACCGCCCGCTACCAGAGTCCGACGGCTCCGTGCATTCAGGGCCACCGCCTGGCGTCGAGCTTGCCTACGACGTGGCGGCGGCAAAGCTGTCTCAGCTGCTGGCCGACATAGATCAGCTCGACTCCAAAGCTGGCGTCGTCGTCAGCGTCTTGGTTGCGGCGGCGGGTGCGTTTCTCCTCGCAACCCACCTCCCCTTCGACTGGCGGGTCGTTGTGGCCTCCCTGCTGGGACTCGCAATCATCGCGGCCGCTGGCGCGTTTCTGGTTCGCCGGTACGAGGACGCACCGAATGCGGACGTCTTCGTCCGTTACGCCGAGGGGACGCCCGCCCAGATGAAGGAGCGGTTCATTCAGAACCTCTTGGATGCCCGCCGCCAGAACAGACAGAAGGTGTTCCTCAAGGGACTGCTCCTCAAAATTGCAATCACGCTGGCCGGGCTCGCAGGTGTCGCCGCTGTCACGGCTGTGGCGGGCGGAGTTAATTTCAGGTGATCACACTACCCATCTACCGGAGGTATCCTCGGGCTATGACGACGGAATCCGTCTCCGACATGGACCGGACTGACCCGGACGGAGCCGACCCCTGGCCCGTTTTGGAGCCGACCTATTCACCCCCGCCGGCCGTGGAAGGCGGAACAGAGTTCGTCGGTAAAGGCATGCCAGCACCCGAGCCTGCGAGTGCCGATCGGATCAGCCGCACCTGATTCGAATATCGTAACTACTCAGCCGGTCTTCGTCTGGTGACCGGCGTGGCGGCTTGATCGTTTGTCAGTTGATCGCCAGAGTTGGGCTTATCGGTGCCGTTGCTGGTGCCCTCGGCCGTACTTCCCCCTTGGCGG